>Ga0123519_10014115_pt1 | contig 11401 bp, 2 predicted proteins | sample YelNatPaOPRAMG02_FD_87396 | JGI IMG/M metagenome (GOLD analysis project Ga0123519, IMG submission 87396) | Hot spring microbial communities from Yellowstone National Park - Yellowstone National Park OP-RAMG-02 (version 2) | ecosystem: Environmental > Aquatic > Thermal springs > Hot (42-90C) ... | reverse complement strand
TTCATGTCATAAGCAACAGGCACCGCATAACTAACCAAGATGGTGGCTCCAGAATGGTCAGTAAGCGCAGAACCGGAGCTGAAAGAAGGAGATGAATCAGTGCCGATATTTTGATAAAACCTAATGTTACTAGAACTATTACCAATAATTAAGTCCTTTTTATTGTCTCCATCCCAGTCCACTACCCAGGGAGCTGAATAAGAACCCACATCTAAGGTGGAACCGCCAGCCAGGGTCAAGGCAGAGCCTGCGTTAAAACTGGTTCCGCAGTTAGAGGTATTGCCAGTAAAAAGCCAGACCTCTCCGTTATTATTCCCCACAATCAGGTCTAAACAATTATCATTATTCCAATCTACTGCAAAAGGTTTAGCCATAGAGCCTACATCCAGAGTAGCACCACCAGCCTGGAGCAAGACTCCGGCGCTAAGAGTCAAGCCGGAGGAGGAAGAATTGGAGTAATAAAAGATTGTGCCGTCATTAGCTCCCACAAAGAGGTCAATCGTGCCATTTTTATCAGCATCAACTGGGTGAGGGGCAGAATAACTGCCAATGTCAATCGGGGTTCCGCTAACTGTTATTGTGTCTCCATCTGTATAGGTCTCAAACTCCCGATAGACCAGGGTGGCGTTAACCGGGAAAGTCCCAGCTAAACTGACCTCCACATAGGTCTGATAAATAAAATAATTAGGTTTATAAATCGTGACCAGATGCCTTTCATTTTTGAGATTACTCACATTGAGCGGAGAGCCACTGGTTCCGCTTAAGCCCTTATATTGACCGAGATAAGCCATAGTCCCATCAATATAAACCTTGGCTCCGCTTGGGTTTGAGCTGACCTGAATCTTGCCCCAATTAGCAATTGTTGGATTCAAGCTATTGATATATTCAGTGATATTATTGATGCCATCTCCATCCGGGTCAGCGCTTGCGTCATTGGTTCTGGGATTAAGGCTTGGGCTATATTGCAGTTCCCAGCCATCGCTCATATTGTCATCATCCGTGTCCCAATCGCAGGGGTCGGTCTCATTCGGGTCAACCACATTGTCATCATCCAAATCCTCTGCACCATCCAGCGCACCGTCCCCATCAGTATCATTATCATTTGGATTAAGACAACTTTTAGCCACCTCCACATTATCATTCAAGCCATCGTTATCTGTATCTGTGCATTTGGGGTTAGTGCCATAAGTATTAACTTCAAGATAATCGTTCAAGCCATCGCCATCGCTTTGCTGGGAGTTGGGATTGCTACCAGTATTAAGCAAGGTCCAGTTAAAGGAACAGGAGCCGGCATTGGTCTCCACAGAGTTATATAAACCATCTCCGTCTGAATCAGAAATAGCGTCATCATTGGGATTGGTTGGGTCCTTACCAGCGCTATATTCATCCCCATCATCCAATCCCCCGCCATCGGTATCTGGATTTAAAGGGTCAGTGATATAGCCATCACTGCCAATGGAATTCTCTTCAGAATCAGTTAAGCCATCGCCATCATCATCGGTATCGGTATTATTTCCAATGCCGTCTTTATCCGTGTCCAGATATTCACTGGCATTAGTGGGAAAAGCGTCCACCGCGTCTGAATAGCCATCCATATCCGTATCGGGATTGCATTGTTCTGAGCCAGCAGAAGTTTCATCATTATCTGAAAATCCCTCATTATCATCATCGCTATCCGCAGAATCTGAGGAGCCGTCTCCATCACAATCCGCGCCAGATTTTAATACTAAATTGATGGTGGTGTTAGAGCCCGAGCTTACAGTCACACTGGACTGGTCCTTCTTGGTATAACCAGTTTTAATCGCAGAAACCTGATAGCCACTGCCGGTGGGCGTTGAAGGGAACATATAAAATCCCTGGCTATCTGCTTTTCCATAAATCTTGATTCCTGAACCTAAATCCACCGTGACCACTGCATTACTCGCGCCTGTGATATTAGGATGATAAACCCGACCGCTAATTACTCCGCTCTCCACCCCGGAGCCACTGCCGGTCGGGTCATATAAGGTGCTAACTAAAGGCTGTGCCCAGACATAGTAATTATGCCCGGTTAGCGCCCCGAGCGCAGAGCATTCTGCCTGGACCGTGCCGGTTTTAATCATCCTTGCGGGACCGTGAAATTCCAATCTAAACAGGTCGGTTAAATCTGTATAGGTTGAATATCCTACTTGCTTCCCAATAATCTTATAGCTCATCCTCTGGCAGGCGTCTAACTGGAAGTTATTGGGAACGATTTGGACGGTTCTTGGGTCAATCTGATTGGAACTAACCGTAACATTCACATAATTAGACACAATAGGATAATCTAAAAGCGACCCGCTTAATTGTTCCGGGACATAAACCGCGGCTAATTTATAGGTGCCCGGGGTATAAGTTCTAATATAGCCGGTATAATTTCCATCCCCGCTATCCCGGATTGATGCAGTCTGAAAATCTGGCTCTCCTGGAGAAACGGAGACCTCTATCTGGTCTATATAAGCTGCATCTGAGCTCTCTGGATAGTTCATACTTGCTCGCCAGCGGATAATCATATTATCCACTAATGGAAATCTTGGGTCGTTATGAAGTTTTATCTTATGATAGGTCCAATCGTGGTCTATTCCCTCAAAATCCCAGACCGGGATAAAGGTCTTTGCGCCATCAACGCTTACTTCACAAACAAATTCCTGTCTGGGTTGCTGGCTCGGGTCTGACATTCCAATGGTCTTACTCCAGAAACTTAAATAAGCATATTTATAATCTCCTAAATTAACCCTTTTTTCCACCGCATAATTACCATTATTGGTAGCGGTGCTGGACCTGCCGATAAAAAGATATTTGCTGGTGCCATCTGCGCCAGTGCCTTCTTTCACTGCCATTGCCGGGTTCGGTCCCAGGGGGTTCACCGCTTCATCATCTCCGCTGGGACTGGACTCAAGGGCTTGATTGGTGTAAGGAATAATGGCTCGGGCAAAGGGTCTGCCTTGTCCATAAGGAATCAACTGATAATCATCTCCCTGCGCAATGGTTTCACATTTTCCATTAGCGCCAGTAGTAATTTTGCTCCCTGAGACCTGGTCATCCCCGGCTGGAGTGGTGTTTCTGACTTTATTGGCGCCGGGTAAAATAGCATCCTGATTAGCCAAACCCTGATTTATTGAAATAATCCAGACATCATCCCCTCCGGGCGCACTGTTGGTGATTCCATTTGCTCCATTATTTATATAAGCGGAATAATCCAGATGGTCTACTCCGTAAGGCTGGGAGCCTGCGGTAAAGCCCTCAAAATCTTCCTTAAAAATGCTTTTGAAGCCGGACACTGAATAATTATCAATAAAGAAAATATCATTTGCTGCCATATTAAAATAAAACATAATGGTCAGCTGGGAATGAATTCCTTTATTACCGCTGAAATCAAACTCCTGCCAGAGGTATCTGCCCGAGGCGAGTTGAAGCATATCCTCACCCTCATACCTCTTCAAAAGCACCCATTGAGATAAATCCCAGTCCCGATAATAAACCTCCATATAACTATCACCCCAGTTGCTACTTCCTTCAAAATACCGATACTGAAAAGAAGCCTTGACCGAGCCAGCATAATCAGAAGTGATAACAGAGGAATTATACATATATCCAGACCAGGACCTATTCATCTGGGCTTTTGCCGCGGAAAATTCAAACCATCCTCCACCTTCACTAATCGGGTTGATACCTCCTTCTGGATAGGTATAGACCGTCCAATTCTTCAAGCCATAAATAAAGGTATCAAAGAAGATATTATCTCCTCTTTCCCCTTCTAAAGAAAGCAATCCGCCATAAGCCAAATCCCGGTCGGTCATTAGCTTGAGCCTTCTAGCATATCCGTAAGCCGGACCCGAGCGGTCATTTACTGTTAAATAAGCTTTTATCTCTTCTCCCACTGTTGGTGTGGTATCGCTGACACTGAGTCCAATGCTAACCGGCGAGTCAAACGCGGTTTTCGGAGTATAAATAGTAAAACTGGTGCTGAGAGGAGAAGGTATGCCTTTAGTTGGGTCCGCGGAGACCAAGACATTTACCACTGTGGTATCTTTCAAGGGCATATAAAGCATCCCGCCCACTGCACCTTCTGGCGCATTTCCCAAAGATAAAAACTTATCCGCTGGCTGTCCCTTAATATAGCTGGAATAGCCTCGTCCATCTATAAACCTGCCTTCCCCAGAGGTTATTGTTAAGTCTGGAGCAATCCCGGATTTGGGATTCCCATAAGAGTCCTCCACTCGGACCAAGATTGGTATTTCTCCCTCTTTAGCTAAATAACCCTTGCTGGTGGTAGGAGATAGTCGGACTAAGCGATAAGGTCTGCTCGGTGGCACATAGATATTGGTTAAAATGCTTTCGGTATCTTTGGCAGTGGCTATGCTGGTATCATCTCCGCTTAAACTGCTATTGATATAGCCATTAGCTCCGGGCATTATGCAAATCTGATTTGCCTCCCCGCTTCCCACTGGAATCTGCTGAACATCGTCCCCGGATTTGGTGGTATTGGCTATTCCATTTGGTCCAGTGCTGATGAACATTCCATAAATGGTGTCATCTCCGGCTGGAGTGCTATTAAGAATATTGTTTGCGCCCGGGGTGATGGCAATAGAATACGGGGAGCCGTTTCCCACCGGAATCATCTGGACATCATCTCCGCTGGCAGTGGAATTACATATCCCATTTGCGCCCGCACTGATAAATCTAGTCGGTCTTGCCACCGCATCTGCGATTCCCAGGTCATAGATGTTCACCCGAGCATGCCCACGAAAATCTGCCTGGATTCCGCCTAATTTAACCTGGTATGAGTTCTCAACATTGAGCTTGTTTTTATTTACTAAATCCTTTAAATAATCCACATCTCTCTCGCCAAATTTCCAATCCGCATCCAGATCCAGATACTGCTCCAGATGACTTGTGGTCTCCTCATAAGGATATATAGAAAAAGAGCTATCTTTTAAGCCCATACTAGTAATTGGCTCAGTATTACAATATCTAAACACCGGACTAGTGCGCGAGATTAAAAAATTTAATGGACTATTCATTCCTAACTTGGCGTCTTTTCTTACCCGAAGCCGAATCTCAGCCAGCTTCATAACCCCGGTAATTGCCATACAGCTCTTTTCATAATTCCGATTGGTGTCTGTGATTAAAAACCGATTATAAAATGGACTGACCTCAATAGAAGGTCTATAAAATTCTGGATGTTCCCCCGGCACCATCTTGACCACTTCCACCAGGCTTTTATCAAAACTAATCTCCGCATTATAAAATCCAAATTGAAGCGAATAACCCTGAGGGTCTATATAAACAAACACGCTAAATTCTTCCCCGGGCTTAAGCGACTGGCTCTGCACATCCAGTCCAAACTTATACTGAGCAAACGAGATGCTACTAAACAAAAACACCAAAAACCCGAGATTGAGACTCAAGCCTTTAACTCGCTCAAAAATCCTTTTTCTCATTTCTCCTCCTTAGTTCCATCACTCAAGATGAAAGATAAAAGAAAGCATAGCCATATGTTGTTCCACATCTCCTTTTTCTTCCCGAATTAGCTCCTGATGGTCCACAGTAGCAACGCTGGCAATGGTCACATCCTGTGCAAATCTATAAAAATATGTAAAATCCACTACCAAGCCTTTATAAGCAATTCCACTGCCCAGGGTGATACCATAATAATCATCCGGCTTTTCTCTGGCTGGCTCCTGGTCATAGAAAAATCCCGCCCGAATCGGCACCACAAACTTGGGCTTAATTAAAAGATACTCTCCGCCGGCTCGGAAGGTCAAGGTCGGCTCAACATCATCTATGCCTTTGGCTAAGCCAGTGATTGGGCTATATTTTGTCCCATCCGCAAGCTGATAATAATACTCATCCCACCTCACCATAGTTAAATCACTGGTAAAACTCAATGCATCTGAATACCGATACCCAACTCCAATCCCATAAGAAGAAGGAAAGGTTATTGACTCATCATATTTAAATGTTCCTTGAACCGGAGACTGATTCTTGGAAGGGTCGCTCTCAGAGGTTGCCTCCCGATAAAAACTATAAAATCGCTTAACATCCATCTTAAATCCTGCTCTATAGACCGCGCCCAAAGTCCAACGGGAATTTATGTCCCAGAGAATCCCTAAATTATAATTTTGCCCGCTCATCTCCATCCTTTGCCTGGTTTGCAATATAGTATGGAAATCAAAAGTTTCTGAGGGCGTGGGATTGGTCCCTCCTACCAGCTCAGGCGGAACTATCATATCTATGCAGGAGGGGTCATCAATTGGGTCATTGGTATCACAAGGTCCTCCACCATTGCAGGTGCAATCACCATTAGTATCCCACCAAATCACCTGTTCAATCTGTCCAGTGCCGTCCCCGTTTTCATCATATTCCTGGCTGTAGCGCTGTCCTAACCAGGCATCACTCCAGAAATTATAGCTTATTCCTAAACTCAATGAAGGGGTTATCTGAATGGCAAACGCAGGCGCAACTGCTCCCACATCCCCTTCTTGAGACTTGGTTAAATCATATATCGCGTCATAAGACATTTGTGTCCCGGTCAAAAGGTCATAATCAGTTGCTTCTGGCGGGTCGCTGGGACCATCTCCCCAGATTAAAAATTCTGCGCTCTGGTCTGAAATAGAGACCCCACTTGCAGGAAATGTCCCGCTAGCATAAAAATCATATAGCCTCTGGTAATTAAAGGAAAAAATCATATTGGTATTGCCAATGGTAAAAGGATGAGAAGCGCTTAAATAATTTACATCATTAAAATCTACCTTCTGTTTATCTATTGACCGAACATCATAGCTAAAAACCATACTTGCCTCTGGCAGTTCCAATTGAATCAACGCGGCTGGATTCCAGCTTGCGGCAGTGCCATCATCCGCAACCGCAATAAAAGCGCCTCCTACTCCCATTGCCCTTGCACCTGAGCCAACTGGACTGGGCGGAGAAGCAATAAAATAATCGGGTTCTAATAATACCTGCGCAAAACCAGTAAAGCTAATAAAAAAAATAATAAAGCCTAACTTGGCTCTTAGGTTCATTCTTAAATTATAATACATTTACCCCTCCTCTCTGTCAATGAAAAATTTTCAAAAAATTGTAAATTCTTCAAAAATCTGTCCAAAAATTTGGACAGATACCAGAGCTATTTCGTTATCACCAGCTGGTCATTTAAAATTTCTCCAGTTTTTCCAATCAGTTCTGATAAACTCATAAAATCACTCACTTCTATAATTTTTCCTGCGCCAATCTTCTCAGTCGCAGTTCCTAAACTCATCCCGGTCTCTATGTCCAGAATTGGCTGTTCAGTAAAAAATATCACCCTCATTCCGGGCTTTATCTTCTGGCTCTTGCCCAAATCAAGAGCCACATTTTTACCTTCCAGTTTCACCACTTTTCCTTCCAGAATCGGAAAATCCTCCCGTAGTCTGATACTTAAAGCCCGAGTCAAAAACTTGAGCGCATCCAGACTTTTATCCTCTTTATAAACATCTTTTTCCGTAAGAACCGCTCCAGTCTCCACATCAACTAACTCCGCATAAATTTCAATTGAGCCCGGTGCCTCTTTGACAAAGCCCATAACCATTCCTTCCGCCTGGGTCAGCTTCCCTACTTTTAGGGTATAATTCGGGTCAATCAATTGCTCCTGACTCAATTTCAGTTCCCGCACAATCTCCTCTACCTTGGTGCGGTCAACAAACTTAAACCGATTTTGCTGAACAATAGAGCTAACCAGATTATCATAAGCGACTGCTCCTATCTCCTGAACCGCTCCCGCCTGATAAAACGGCAACATACTCACCACCATCCGCTCATCTAATTGATGAACTTGAGGGATAATCCTAACTATCCTTAACTTTTTCTCGCTAACATTTCCTTTTATATCCACTGCTCGGATGGTGATTAGATTCGCCCCAGGGGAAAGAGAAATAATATAATTGAAAAACATATTCTTCCGTTCCCCTCTGAGCAGATTATGGTTATTAATGCTCAGCTCTTTAAGCCCAGCCGGGTCTGAAGCCATCCCTTCAAGATATAGCTCTGGAAAATAAACCATAGTTTGCTCTTTGGAAAACCCCCGAAGCTTGATTAAAGGAGGCTCATTATCTCTGTATAAGTCATATTTTTCCTTTAAATTCCAGTAAAGCTCACTAAAGGCTACCTCCCCGGATTTAACCGCACTAAAATCAAAATTGAAAGCTAAATAAGAGTTGGCTTGATAGCTCTCCCAGTCCCCTAACAGGCTCGCATATTTTATCGGTTCCTTATTCTCTAAATTCGCGCCCTTAGGACCTGTGATAAGATTGACCACCCCCTCAGTTTTATTCCCAGCTATATCCTCTGCCTTAAACCAGATTTTCCACTCCGGAGCCACCTTGAGCCTTAGCCGGAAATATGTCCCCTCCAGAAGCTCTACTTTTTGCTGGTTAAAAACTAAATTAGATACCTGGCTCTGGTCAGCTACCTCTCCACTAACCTCTATCTCCTCAGAAGAAATCGGGTTTATCTCATCAAAACTTAACTCTGGACCCTCTCGGTCTGAAAAAATAGACCAGCTAACCTCCTTCCTCTTTCCCACCAGGTCTATGACTCGGATTTTAAAAACATTCCAGCCCGGATTTAGTTTCAGCTTCTCCTTAAACTTAATCTCTTTCTCTGAAATCGGAATCACCACTGGCTCTAAGCCAATCCAAATCTCTTTGACAAAACCATCATCTTTAGCAATTCCCTTTAACTCCACCTCTAACTGATTGGTAATGCCCTTATCCTTAGGCTCTAAAAGCTCAAGCTCCGGCAATAATCTATCCAAGCCCGCCCTTTCTAACTCCTCCCTCCGAACCAGGTCTAAATAGAACTGCGCCTTATTGGACTCCACACAGCTTAAGCTGAATTCTAACTCCTTCTTCGCTTCCTCTAACCGGTCCAGCTGATATAAAATTATCCCGCGCTCCCGATGAGCAAAATAATCCACAAAATGCATCCCATAAGTCCTTGCCCTTCTCTGGTCGCAAGCCACACCCTCCAGCTTCTCCTTTTTCGGAACCACCTGATTTCTTAACTTTATCGCCTGCTCTATATCCTTTAACGCTGGCTCAAAACATCCTCCATCAAGATAGCTCATCCCCCGCTCTTGATAATTCCACCACTCTGCGCGAAAAGCACCCCGAGTGATTCCATACTTCACCCCATCCTTAATACATTCTCCGGACTTCTCTCCATAACCCGAGCCAGAAAATATCAACCCTAAAAGAACTATATATATCCAGCCCTTATTCATTTTTTTACTCCACTATCTCCTGAACCTTCATTCCTGCTATGATGGCTTTTTTCTTATCCAGAACTTTGGCATATCCCAGGCTCTCTTCAACCCTGCTAACCTCTAAACTGCCTACCTCAAATCTGCTTTTGCTGAGTGTTTGCCCAATTTTAACCTGCTTCTCCTCCAGAACCCGAAGCTTATCGCCCGGTTTAAGTCCGATTCCGCTCCCTAAATTTATCACCACCTCATCCGCTGAAACCTGCACCACCTCGCCCTGCAACGGATACGCCTTTTTCACCTGAATAATTAAGTTGGAAACTAAATCCTTGGCAATCTCTCCGGGACTGGTATTCTCTGGATAAGAATCAGTGGTGATGGCGATTTTGACCTCGCTGGTCTCGGTCTCAATCAATCTGAGACTAATTTGAACCTTGCCCCCATAGCGAACAATACTGCCCGTGCCAATCAGCCGAGCGCTGAACAGCTTTCCTAACTGAAGCCGGGTCTGGTCATTGGCAAGCTCGCTGGAAGAAAGATTTAACTCCTGAATAATTTTGTCCAGCTTTTCCCGCTCCACCACCTTTATCCTGCCAGTCTCTTTGAGCGCACTGGTGATAGAAAGTCTTAAGAAATCATCCTCTCCCTCCATCAACCCAAATTTGCCCTTGGTCTCAAAATCTATAAAAGCCATGGTAATGGGCTTGCTGGTCCACTCATCTTTGGCTTCGCTTACTCCGGCTAATTTCCCCTCCTTATACCTCTTGACCAGCTCGCTTATCTCCTGATTAAGCCTTTCCGCTTGCTCCTTCTCCATCACCATCTCCTGAGTGCGCTGAATCGCCTCTGCTAAAAGCAGGGTTGCCATCTGATTATTCGCATCAGAATTAAGCACATTCTTAAAAGCGCTTTGCGCCTGCGCAGGTCTGCCCATTACCAAGAGCTTTTGTCCTAAATTAAGTTGAGCCTCCACATTGCCCGGGTCAGCGCCGGTCGCCTGCTCATAACTCTGTAAAGCTAACTGGTCATTGCCTTTTTCACTATAAATCCGTCCCAGCCGATTATACCCCTCAGCCTTCATCCAAGCCTTACCATTGGTCGCACTGATTGCCGAGCGATATTCCGCCTCTGCTAAAGCCATATCTCCCTGGTTATAGGCAATGTTCCCCATAATAATATGCGGATAAATCGCATTTGGGTCCAGCTCCAAAGCCTTGTTCGCCTGCTCCCTTGCCTTTGCCAAATCATTCTTCTGAAAAGCGACCGCAGATAATCCCTCAAAACCTCTTGCCTTTGCCTCTCCCCGCTTCTCTGATAACTTGGTAAAGCTATCCTCTGCTCCCTTCAGGTCCCCTTTTTCAAGCAAAGCATAGGCGCTGGCTATCGCATCCTCTGGAACCTTGATTGATACTCCACTTCTGAAAAGATAAATAGCTAAAAGCGCAATCAATAAAATTCCCGCGCTGATTCCGAGCCATTTGCCGGGACTAAATTTTTTACCAATCGCGGAGACCGCAGTTGCGCTCCCTCGCACCTGCATTTCCTCCGGCTGAAATTTTTCCTTATCTATCTCTGGCTCTGCTTTGGCTCTTGGCTCTGCTTCCGCTAAATAACTATGGCTGGGGTCCCCATAAAGCATATAACTTGCCCAAACAATGGTCTCCTCACCATATTTATCTATTAAATGCCTCCTTGCCTGCTTCATCGCCTCTCCCACTGAGGCTCCTTCTAATAGCTCACGATAAAAGCCAAGCGCAAACTCTCTTCCCGGCTCGTCCAAAATCTCCCAGAAAGTGCCAATATAATGTTGCACTCCGGAAACTAAAAAGGCGTTAGCTAAACCAAAAATCTGATTGCCATAATCATCACTAATCTTCCAGGCTTCGGTCTGACCGCTCTGACAGCCATTGGCGAAAACTAAAACCGGCATCGGCTTCTTGCCAGTCAGATTGGCGATTTCCTCTGCCCGAAGCTTGCCATCACTAACCAGCCATCCAGAATCAGCTGGATTTTTTAGCTCATAATCCGCATGCCCAGCATAATGAATAATGTCATAATCCCGAATTCTGGAAAGAATATAATTCCGTTCCACCTTGCTGGATTTAACATTAACATTCACCTTATCCGGATAATGGTCCAGCT
>Ga0123519_10014113_pt1 | contig 11402 bp, 9 predicted proteins | sample YelNatPaOPRAMG02_FD_87396 | JGI IMG/M metagenome (GOLD analysis project Ga0123519, IMG submission 87396) | Hot spring microbial communities from Yellowstone National Park - Yellowstone National Park OP-RAMG-02 (version 2) | ecosystem: Environmental > Aquatic > Thermal springs > Hot (42-90C) ... | reverse complement strand
CTTCGGCAACAGCTCCCGACATAGAAGCAAATGGCTCAGATGGCATACCTGCATGGTTTCCTCGATGCCGTCCACCGTGAAACGCGGTTTCTTGTCCCGCGGATGCCATATTGTGGCATTGCAGATCAGGGTATCCAGGTGATCGACGCGCGCCACACTTGACAGCTCTCTTACAAACTTCAACACAGAGGCGAAATCAGCCATATCACAATGCAGCACGGTATAGGCGTCCTTTAGAAGGTTTACGCTGTTTGCTGTGCATTCCGCCCGGTCGACCTCACGACATGCCATGACGATGTGCCAGTTGCCCCTGTTGATCAGAGCGGGAGCTGCATACAGACCGACTCCAGCGGACGCGCCAGTGATCACAGCGATCTGTGATTGCTTCGGGCCCATACGAAGATGCAGCGCGTGGTGCCGGCGCGCCCCAGGCAAACGCAGCACTACCAAGGCAGCAGATGCTGGCAATGGCGACGATGTCCCGCTGCGAAGCACCCGTCAGGTGCGGTACGCAGCAGGAACGGTGCTCGAGTTGAAGCGGGCGTACAAAGAACGTGCCAGTCCATTTGCAGGGGACAAGAAACGAGCAGGGCTTGCGTTTTCTAGATTTGATTTTTTTCCGGTGCGAAGGCTGCCAATGACCTCAACAACAATACAAATTTGCTTAAGCATGCGTATCCATTCAAAAACCTCTTTTGCGTAGCTGCACGAGTGATCGTCCGTCCATTGATGCAGATGCCAACCTCAATCTCCCGTAGACTGTCTAATTTTGAGCACAACCCACACAATCGCCGAATGTCCTTTTCAGAAACTAGGCAAGACTCCCATTTTTCTCGAGCAAGAACCTCGTCAGTGCTAGTCGCTAAGCGCTCCGCAGTGCTACGCTCAAAGATTACGAAGTTCGCAGATGAACTTCGACAGAGCTCGCCAACGGATACCGTAGAGGAGGTATAAGGGAATTTCCTCCGGTGGTATGTTATTTATGGAAGCGCCTGCACGTCAGTTGGACACGTGATGTGTAGGGCGGGTCGCTCGCCACTACTGTGGAAGGCCGGCGACAACGTTTTTCTTTTCAAAGGCATTTGTTGTTGACTGTGTCGCTTCCGGGCTCGATGGACGGGTTAGGCTCCTCAAACTAACCTTATAGAGTAGATCAAAATGCAGTATGTCCTTTTGTCGGGTTCCTCGATCGTTCCAGGCTAGATGCAAGTCTCAAACTTCGTGGAAGATATGGACGCAACATGTGTGCTATGCCTCTGCCAAGATCACCAGAGCTAATCGACGTAGCGGGAGCCAGAAGTTAGACAAAGACGGTAGCATGGCAATGACTTGAGCTCTCATCAGTACCAGCCCATGACGTACGACAGAGGCACAATTCAGGTCAGTTCCGTGTTCCAGTGTCCGTGCATGATGCATAGCAAGCCTGGGGAATAAACGTATATCCATGTTCGAGAACACTACCGTGCCTATTTTGGTTACGATCAATACAACTGAAGAAACTCTTATTGAGTAGAGTGTTGCATATCTTATCCACACAAGTGCAAGCCGCAGAGGAAGATACGCGTGTGATAGAAGCATCGCGGGGTTTCGTGCCAGGCCCCTGCATCTCCACGTATGTCAGGGCGGTACTGCGATGGGCAGTAGCGTCGACTCCAGGGAGAGAGCCTACAGCAAGAGATCGTTCTACGTGAGTTTGCGATCTACGATACTTTATGTTTTGCGGCAGTGCGATGCGAACACGCATGTGCCAAGGCGGGGTGTCGGACACGTGTCCTTCATCTACCTGAGTAGCGTCGCGCGCAGTGGATGCATTGCGCTAAATGAGCGCAACTGGGTGATCAGGCAGTCAACTGACACGATGCGCATGCCGTTGTTGAAGGGAAACGCGATCTCGATCAGAAGCGTGTTGTTCAGCTGCAAAAAGTTGGATTTCCGTTGAGGACATAGCAAAGTGTAGTTTTCTGTTCGTTTTTGTTTCAGCCCTCGAACAAGTCTAGTCAAGTGTTTTTTCGCAGTATATAGCAGAAGCGTTCAAAGAGCGTTGTTTTTCAAAAAAAACTAAAAAAGGAAGCTATCACAAAGCAAGTCCACGATCCTGGAGGCCCAGGGTCGCTGGGTGCCCGAAAAAACAAAAAACAGTGCCGAGTCCAGAAGAAAGGGAAGTCAAAAAGAAGCCAAGGGGGGGCCCTACGTCGAAGGCTGCGGGAAAGGCAACTGTACGACGAGATGATTGTGAAAACCTTTCTTCTTGGACAAATCAAGGATCCATACATGGAAAAATTGCGAGACTCTATCATAAAACGTGGCGACTCGTACTCCATGAGCATTATAAAGGCTTCTTCAGGACTGATGCATTAGGCGAGGGAGATGTATCGCGACGTGGCGCACATGGAAACTGTCGAGATTCCAGACGAGGTTTCGACAAGACCTTAATTCGTCAGCTGATACTTGGTACAGAGGAAGCGCGGAGTGAAAATGAGCTAGTGCATGCTCTCCACGAAAAGCATCCCTTTTACAGCTTCAATGGTACTCGATGCAAGGGTGACCAGAATATTTACGGCTATGGGGCGATGAAGTAAATCACGAACCTGAAGAACCATTTGACGGTGAACCTCGAACGTTTCATGTTACGCGCCGTGTTTGCACTCTGCCCGGGCGTCTCTCGCAATGGGAAACGGGCGATTATCAAACGCATCACGAACAATCGTGAGCATGAAGATGAGGTCCAATTTGTCGGCTAGAAGACGTCAAACGATGGCATAAATGAGGACTCCCTCATCCGTGCGTTTATACAAGAGCACCATGCAGTCTTGGAGCTGATGAATCCAACATACAAGATATCAGAGTTGCAAAAAGATAAAGAAAGATACTATTATCTCATCCAGCGACATTTCGTGTTTTTGGACCGAGAACTGGAATGCAAGGCCGAAACGGAACTGGGCGTGGGGAAAAATGAAGAGTGGGAGACACAGAAGGCTGCGCTTCTGGAGAGCCGCTTCAGTGTCGCTCCGTTATGCAAGTTCAAGTCACATTTTGTGAGTATCGACTCCAGAATCCATGGCATTATGCAGGAGATCAGCCCGGAGCTCGATTTCAGCGGGGAGGAGTTCTCCGGTGAAAACCGGGACACGTACTGGAACAATACCTTCGATTCCCAACGTCTGAAAACGAGCAAGAAAAAGGTATTCACTGGGTTGATCGAGACCGATAGGGTAGCCATGTGTGGACACCATCGGCGCTTGAAGACAGATCGTCCAGTTCCGCCCTTGGCGAAGGATGAAGATGAGAAGGAGGAGCATCCAACGGCGCAGGAGGTGGAGATAACCATATTGTCGTTGGCGCGGCGAAGCAGGAAGAAAAGAAGGTGGCGGGTCCTGCGACGCAGGAGGTGGAGGATAACGACCTTTTCGCTGGCGCGGACCCCGGCAACACGAATATCAGTACCACCGCTGCTCCCAAGCGTGCGGAAGATGGTACTGACGGTAACTTGCTTCAGAAAGACATGCGTCTGTTGATGTTCTCGAGAGCGAGTTACCATGGAGAATCGGGAATCATGAGTGCGAGGAAGAAAATTGGGGCCTGGAATGCATGAATGAAAGAGCACGTGGAAGCTTTGAGCGAGGCGGCGAGCGCCAGAGCGGACACTGAAGCTTTTCGGGAGTCCATGGAAGGTTCGCCTTGTTTAGTAGGAGGAAATGTGGAAAGAATCTACAAAGCCTCCGTGGGCTCGTCTGCGAATCAATCTATACTGTGGGTGGCAGCGTGCATTTGCCAACTTTTTCAATCAGTTGAGCGCCCTGAAGGAGAATGAATGTCAGATGCTCGTAGTAGCATACGGAGCAGGGCGCTGGAAGACCCAAAAAGGGTGTACACCAGCCTCGACGACAAGAACGTACAAGGAGTGCACACGGGGTCTCGTTACGATACCTGTAGATGAGTCTCGAACGTCCGATGCACCACACGAGTTGGGGTGTGTACATGAAAGCGTCGAGATAGAAAAGTGCCAACGGAGCCCCGAAGGGTATAAAAAAGCATGGAGCGTTGACGGAAGAGCGAATGGAAAGGAGGGCGAAAGTTGATGGAGTACCTGCATTGTTTAGTACAACCAATGATGGCAAGAAACGTAGGGAAATTGTGAACCGAGATTTTAGCGCCGCGCTCTATATGAGTAGATGTGCGATGATGGAGAAAAGACCTCAAGAATGGACAAAAGTGATTGTTGGGGTGGAATAACCCAAAGTGGAACTATATGAGAAAAACCTGGAGGCAGTAGAACGTGGCGGGTCCAAAACTACGAGGCGTCTGCACGTCGCTTGGTACTCTATGTTTAGGGCGGGTGCCTCGTCACTACTGTACACGACCGGCGACGTTCCACTTGAGAACGGCGCTTTACAGCGTGGCTACGCTTTGGATCGGTACGGACCTGCAACGAACTTTGGTACCGTTAGCAGCCTTCGATGAAGAAACGTGTTGATGAACGCGTACGGCAGCTGCTCGTTCGCGCCTACGAGACACACACCCGCGCGCTTTTCTTTGTTGTTGGTGATCACGCCAAAGATCAGGTCCCTTTCTTTTACCACTTACTTACTCGGATCGGAACGAGGCCGCGGCCAGATGTCCTTTGGATGTATAAGAAGGAACTGGGTTTTTCGTCGCACCGCCGCAAACGCCTGCGACAACTCCGCAAAAAGCTGCGACACGGTGGAGTCTCTGTGGACGCCAAAACCGAAGACCTTTTTGAACTATTCGTCTCGACAGCTAACATCCGCTTCTCGTACTACTCTGAATCCGAAAAGGTGCTTGGGAACACTTATGGTCTCCTTGTTCTACAGGACTTTGGAGCCCTTACACCGAACCTTCTTGCACGCACGATCGAGACTGTGCAGGGAGGCGGTTTGGTATTGTTCCTCTTGCATAACATGGAGAGTTTGCGGCAGCTGTACACGCTGAAAATGGACGTACACGCCCACTATCGCACGGAATCGTGCCCGGATATAGTACCACGATTTAATCGGCGACTCGTCCTCAGCCTCGAGACCTGCCCTATGGCGCTTGCAGTAGATGATGAACTCAATGTGCTTCCTGCCGTTGGTGGTGCGAGCTGCTCGTCAGCATATTCGATACCTCAGGCTGCAAATGCAGATGATAGCTCCAGGGCGCAAGATCTCGCTTCTATTCCCCGGATTCATGTTCGTTCGCCTCCGGAAGTTGGCGGCACCGTGGGCGACTCCAACGTCACTTCGGAAGCGGAGTTTCGCCAAAAGCAGCTCGAAATCTTATGGTCATCCCGTGCAGACCTGCAAGTGCTAGGGCCGCTGCTGCGACGCACCCGCACGCTTGACCAGGCTCGTGTCCTGGAGACGCTTCATGCCCTGCTGGCCCGCAACGTCGATACAACAACTCCGGCTGCGCTTGCAGCGTCCATGGTGGTCTTGACAGCAGCTCGTGGCAGGGGCAAATCTGCGGCGCTGGGGCTAGCGGCGGCTGCGGCGCTTGCGCTCGGCTACACGTCCATTGTGGTGACAGCGCCCGCAGCGGACAACGTCCAGACTCTATTTTCACTCTTAGTGTCAGGCCTGAATGAGCTCAAGTTACAAGAACATACGGACTATGTGCTAGAATCCCGACACGATCGCTGCATAAGCAAGCTCTCTATGCTTGGGCGGCGGGTGCGTCAGGTCTCGTACCTTGAGCCAGAGGCTATCCGGCGGGTGGATGCCGCCACCATTGGTGCCCTCGTAAGCGCTGACCTCGTCATTATTGATGAAGCAGCCGCTATACCGCTGGTACTTGTGAAACGAATACTCTCACTTCTGCCCAGCAAATCGTGTCACGTCTTCCTATCGTCGACGATCTTCGGTTACGAAGGAACCGGCCGTAGTCTCTCCCTCAAGCTGATCGCGCAGGCTCGCCGCCATGTTCAACAAAACACTTCAGTGGCGGCAGAAAGTAGGCTTGTGCCACCCCCAATGCCGGAAGATGTGTCGCATACCTCAAATGGCGGCATCGAGCCGCCAGTAGAGCACAGCTGTGACTCCGGCACCCGGCAATATGGTCGACGCTTCCACGAGCTTGTTCTCGAGGAGCCCATCCGCTACGCTCGCAACGATCCGGTGGAGGCGTGGCTTCACGCGCTCCTCTGCCTGGAGACGACAGAAGCGCCAGCGTTGCAGACACGTGCGCTTCCGCACCCTTCCATGTGCACGCTATGCCAAGTCAATCGCGACGTTCTTTTCAGTGGACACGCCCTAGCGGAAATTTTCCTCCGTCGGGTAATGGCGCTTTTTGTGTCCTCGCACTATAAGAACACCCCCAATGATCTTCAGATGCTGAGCGATGCATCGAACCAGCAGCTGTATGTGCTGCTGGGGCCAACTTCCTCTGATCCAAAACGACTACCGGATGTGCTGTGCGCCATTCAGCTAGGACTCGAGGGGCGCCTCTCGCGTGAACACACCGAGTCTCAGTTGTCGCGAGGGAAGCGAGCTGCTGGGGACCTCATTCCGTGGACGCTAACGCAACAGTTCCAGGAGACAGCCTTTGCTCAACTGGCAGGTGCTCGGGTCATCCGCATTGCTACGCATCCTGATGTGCAAGGTATGGGCTACGGCACCCGCGCCATGGAGTGCCTCGTGGAACATTTCCGCCGTCGAGTGGCCTCCGGTGTGCAGCAGCATGAACGAAAGACTCTGCGAGAAACCGATGATGCACAACCCGATCTGTCTGTGGGAAGCATCAATGACGACACGGTACCGGAGCCGTTGCTTTACAGACTGAGTGAACAGAGGGTTCCGGATCTGGACTATCTGGGGGTTTCGTTCGGTCTCTCACACGGACTGTATCGATTCTGGAATCGCATCGGTATGCTGCCAGTCTACGTGCGACTTACCCCGAATGAGGTCACTGCGGAGCATACCTGCATCATGCTTCGGAGTTTGAAGCAGGCCCATGAACAGGGATTTAGGGCCCTGCACTTGGACTGGCGAGCACGGTTTCTGTCGCTGCTCTCATACGACTTTCGCTCGTTACCCTTGGGTCTCGTGCTGGACGTCTTGCGAGCTGCACCGCCCGACGCCAGTCTGTGGAACGCGGCACAACTTCGCTCGCTACTTTCCATGCACGACTTGCGGCGTTTGCAAGCGTATGCAAACCATCTGCTGGACTATCACGTGATTTTGGATATCATTCCGGTGCTGAGTCGTCTGTACTTTGAAGGCCATTTTGCTGCAGAGCGGATTACGCTGTCGCCGGCGCAGCAGGCTATCCTGGTTGGTGTGGGACTCCAGCGCCGTCCACTCGAAGAGCTCGGGGCAGAAATGCAGGTTGAAAGTGCTCAGTTGCTCGCGCTTTTTGGGAAGATATGTCGTAAGTTTGCAAATGAATGGAAACGTCTTGCGGAAGAGGAAGCGAGCACAGATCTGCCCTTACATCCGATAACGGAGCGTGCCGCTTCTTCGCGAAACGGGGATGTTTCCCAAGTGGCCGCCGCAGACCACAGCAGCAGCTCGACGTCGCGTCAGCTAACCCGGTCGCAGCAAACGTTAGACTCCCTGAGGTCCGACTCGACACCCTATGTTGACATCGGGGGGAAATCGTCCGAAAGTAGGCCGCGCTTTGCACTGGACACGAATATGCAGTCGGCTGATTCTGGAGCCGCTCCTGTACGTCTTGTATCCTTGCCGGCTCGTCGAAGCTAAGAAGTCCCCTTTGCCGCTACAATCGAATAGCCTCAAACCAGTATTTGAGTGAGGCGATTGACGGTTGCAAAGTCTACGAATCAGGAATCGTACCTGTATTGACAGTTCGCGCCGCCGTCAGCGACGGACAAGCAAGCCGCTGGTTGTGAAACTTCTGGATTCTGTAGCTGCCTATCGTGCTTCGTTGTCCGGAAAGGATCGTCGTTCTGGCTGGCTCGGGTTCTAAAGTTGCCACTGTATGCAGGAGCAACGCACCCACATGTTCGGACTCGGAACCGAAGGTGTTCAAGAGCCTACGGTGTAGGTCGCATTGTTGGGGCGTGACTCACTATCTGCGGATCTGCTTCTGTTTTGGTGGCTTTAAAGATTGCATTCTCCAAATGTACTGGCTTTCCACGTCGAGGGAACTTTCGCGAATTGCGTCTCATCGAGGGTTACCTTACGAGCGCCGTTCTAAAGCGGCGTTATACGCTGAACATTCAATTGTGGAATTCCTGAGCTTCCTCGCTTTTTAATTTTTGTTTTCTCTTCTTCCGCATATTCAGCAAAAGTGATGCATGTTGTAGATTGGTAAAAGGTCGTGAACTGACTCAAGGCGGTCACTGGCGTCCGGTAAGTAACGGCCTCATCTCTGTAAGCCAACCATTCTACAGTAAAAAATATGGGTGTATTTTATCCGGTCTTGTAAATAGTATCGTGAACGTGGCGCACCCAAAATAGAACATATGACACTCTGTCTTCATAAATTTGTGCTTCAAACTCCATGCCACTCCATGCATTGACCTAGCACGAATTAAAGAGAAGCCGCAAGGTGCGAAGTTTCTGTACTTTTGATTGGATCGGAAATGAACTGACACCATTCGAAGCGAAAAAACGAGCGCCACTACTCCGGAGCGTCTCGCGTCGAACGACAATATACCAAATATATATGGAAAATCAAAGGTTTCCCACTGGATGGCCGGCTGCTCGCCTCATTCGATGAGTTTTCATTCGCTAGGAGAGAGAGGACTGTAAATGGTTGCTGAAAGAGCGCTTAGTATCTGGTCGTAACGAAGAGACCTGTGAGCATTCCGATATCGCGCCAAGTCGTGATTCAGTCTTGTGTTTGCCTGGAAATTGTGGAACGGACAGGACGCTTTCCTCAGCAAATCTGTCGTTAGAGGGCTTTACGGCTCCTCCATCCTACAGCATTCTGTCTAGCTCTTTGAAATCGTCGCATTCCATGACTCAGGAGCAGTCAACTTGTCCGCCGCTGAGATCTGCGTTGAGCTGCCCTTCGCTGAGGCCCTTTCTTTACGAGACAGTTAGGACGAAGGCTTCCTCTTCGTGGTCAAATGCATTTTTCACGTTCCCAAATCAAGAGACGCGACACTGGTATCCGCGGCAATATAGATCTTCTTCCCATTGTCCATAGACAAGTTGATTTTTACAGTCACAGCTATGAACTGCACTATCGCTGCTCCGCCTTTGCGTAGGAGAGGGCAGAAGAAGTGCAGTCCAGTCTGTGGGCGTGCTCGCGACCAGGAAGGTGGTGTACACGTATTCGGGCAGTATGAGATGCAGACGAAAAAAAGAGCAAGTTAGATCCTCGGAGTCGACCAAGTGCGTCAAAATTCCAAGTGCCAAAAAAACTGGTTTCGCTTTTAGCGGTCATATTCAGGTCTCCCTGCCCAACAAAGGATAGGGCAACACTACCGGAAAAAGAAGTAAATGATCCATTTTAGAGGAGGACTAGGAGCGACAGAAAGGAGAAAAGTCTGTTTTAAAAGATCAGTAAAAACAGCAAACAATTCCTCCATACTATATCACATCATTGGGGAAATTGGCCCAAAACTTGAGATGCAGCAAGCCGTTGGGAAGCGCGCAGCTCCTCACTCGGGGACTATTCGCACAGTTTCCCTCGTCTTGATGCATCTCGCCATGCAACGAATGGAGGAACTAAAGACGCAGGGCTATCAGCTGTTGGCATTTCGCAGAATTTTTCGGATCATACTTTCTCGCACCAGTACAACTGATACTCGGCACAGAGGAGGCGAAGAATCTGTTTAAAATATCAGAGATTCGTCAAACCATTGCTTAGAATGCATTGAACTGCGAGCGTGCTATCTCGGTAATCAGAACACCGAAAGTGCCAATGACAACGAAAAGCATCGAGCCAATCTCAAAAGCGAAAAAATTATCTACCGTTCAAGCTTCGGCGCTTCACAAACCGCACCTCGCGTTCTCTAGAGCGACATGGTAGCGACTCAGAAACCGAGGGTACTGGTTAAAAGGACTCTTGGGGATATCGAAGCGGGTGATTTTTAAACTGGAGCGGAAGAGATCGAGGTGGTACCGAGATCGGAAAATATGTCGCAATCGGAGCGAGAATAGCTTGAGATCGTCCAGAGTCGGTATTTGTTCCATCAAGTTCGGATCAACGGGTGTCAGAACGAGTTGATATCTGGAACCTGAGGGTGCCTCGGATGCTAATCGCGCTGCGAGTTCTTCCTGAGCAGGGCCCTTCAGAGCTGAGCAGCCTCGACCATCAAAGTTGCGAGCCACAGACTCCTTTTGGTTTCAGAAATGTGGTGCCCGTGTGTCACATTACGTTGCATTAGACTAACCCCGATATTTCCGTATCGTAAATTGTGGCCTTCTCAGTACGCTACGGATCGTCTCTGCGAGCATGAATGATCTATTCGGTCTATTTTGTTAAGCGCTCGGGCGGACGTGGAAGAGCTCTCGATTCAGGTAGGAAGTTGGATCAAGTTCACAGGCATATGGAGACCGAAGAAATGCCTGTCTTCAAACACTTCGTGATGCCTAGGAATGGATCACGCAACGGGTCGCATGTCGAACGCTTCGAATTCTATGAAGGGAATGCCATCGTGAAGGGCGTGCATCCGCGGTTCAATAGCATCGTGTCCGTCTCGGTTCCGATAAATCCAAAACGGGGCCAAAGACATGAACAGAAAGTAGTTGTAGCTGCTCAGTTTTACCATGCCTCGACATCATCGCCAGTCGGAAATACTGGATACCGAGAGGAACAGAGAAAAATAGAATGGGGCGGCAGTATATGCAACTTGTCGCCCTGAGCACCGGATCGAGCTGAAGGGCATCTCTGCACGCAGCATTCGCAGCGTACATTAGCGTCCAACTCTCTCATATGGACGATCCTTGGCAGGAGTAAACGAGAATTCACCATCGCCACGAACGGGTCCAATCGCACTGATGCAGGTAGTGTGCATTCACCAAAAATGGTCAAGGTGTTGGAACAGGCATTGACATATAATTCGTGTCCCACTTTAACGGCTAAGGTCGCTGGACTTTCTGTAGCGCGTAAAGGCTGCATTACTGCTCCTTCAACGAGGGCATGAAACGAGCACAGGATTCGATTCTGCGGGACTCTCATTGGTGCGTTCATCAGGATATAAACGCATCATGAGCATGGCTGCACGCAGAAACAAGTACGGAAGAAGAGAGAGTACCTGACCCAGGTTCACGAGATGGTGTTCAATGAGTCGACTGCACATCACATGGCGATGTAATCGAATGCGAAAAACTGACTTTTGCGATATTGGACAAACCTCAATGCGCTCGAGCCATCTCTATACTGAGAATTGTTCGCCTCGATGATTGTTCGGAAATTCATCGTGCATCAAGCGGGTACATCGGCTCTGTTTTGAGGAAAGTTTTGGGGTAGTTGTCACGTATTCGCGCTCT
>Ga0123519_10014112_pt1 | contig 11402 bp, 3 predicted proteins | sample YelNatPaOPRAMG02_FD_87396 | JGI IMG/M metagenome (GOLD analysis project Ga0123519, IMG submission 87396) | Hot spring microbial communities from Yellowstone National Park - Yellowstone National Park OP-RAMG-02 (version 2) | ecosystem: Environmental > Aquatic > Thermal springs > Hot (42-90C) ... | reverse complement strand
CGGTCCGAGCCCATGAACACGTGGACCTCATCAATTATGATGAACCGTAGGTCTCCAAACAGCCGAACCAACTCACCGGATTTATTGATGAGAAGGCTCTCGAGAGACTCGGGGGTGATCTGAAGGATGCCACTCGGCTTTTTAAGAAGCTTTATCTTGTGACTCTGCGATACCTCTCCATGCCAGTGCCAAACGGGAATGTCGGCCTCTTTGAGAAGGTCGCCGAGTCTCAAAAACTGGTCGTTTATGAGGGCTTTAGTAGGGCCAATGTAGAGCACTCCAACCGTTGCAGGAACGGTCTCATGAAGAAGAGTTATGATTGGAAGAAAGGCAGCCTCGGTCTTTCCGGATGCTGTGCCGGTAGCCAGCAGAAGATGGGCATTTGTATCGAATATGACCCTGCAAGCCTCGACCTGCACGGCTCGCATTTCGGTCCATCCGTGGGTATAGATATACTCTTGAATGAAGGGAGCAAGCCTGTGGAATGGATGCGTCTTCACAAGATGAACTCCGAAAACTCTCCGGCTTCTACCAAATCGGGATCGGCGCCTGCTACACTTGGTTTGAAGTCCGCTCCATGGATCAATTGCCCGAAGCTAACTTGAGGGTTCTGGCGAAGAATGTTGAGGATGCTGATGAAATCACGCACGATTTCCCGAGGAGTGAGAAGGTCCTCCGCACCTAGCCTCTTTACGGCCTCCTGCAAGAAGGCCTGAAGGTCCTGGGGTGCCAGGTTGTTTTCATACTTATGGTGAGCCGCATATACACCGATAAGGCGGGTCAATAGCACGAAAATCTCTTCGTGGCTCAATGTTTGAAGCCGTAAGATCGGCCCAGAAGTATCTCTAAGCCCATCCCTTATAAACCGGCTTTCCGTCAGGCGAGAGCGCAGGGCTTCATAGCTGTAAAGACCTCGCCTCTGGTCTTCTACAAACTGAGGAGTCCCTCCCACGAGAAAGCCAAGGGATTCCGCCTTTCCCTGCATAATATCGTTGAATACGGAAAGGAGCTTCTCATAGTTGCTTTCCCGGGAGACTTTGTGGGTGATCTTGTAGAGATTGACCGCCTCGTCCAGGATCACCAGCATCCCCTTATAGCCGATATCCGAGACGAGCTTTGCGAAAAGCTTGAGGTAATCATACCAGCTATCATCATTGATAATCACCCGAACCCCGAGTGCGTTGATCGCCTCTGTCTTTGTCGAGTATTCACCGCGAAGCCATCTCAGTGACGAATCCTTCATGGTGTCATCATTTTCACGGTAGCCTTGCCAGTAGGTCTTGAGCACGGCTGCAAAATCAAAGCCATGGACCATACCTTCCATGTTGTTCACAACTTCAAGGATTTTTCCTTCCAGTACTTCATTGAAGTCGTGATCACTCGGTCGCATTCCGGACTCTTTTACAACCTGCGCCTGGACTGTTGAGAACCAGCGTTCCAGGATTGCCGCTAAAGCTCCTCCTTCCGGCCGGGTCTTGGTTGAGAGGTTTCGCATGATTTCCCGGTAAGTGCCGAGGGCCTGCCCATGGCTCCCGGTAAGGCGTCGCTCGGGAGAAAGATCGCAGTCACCGACCACAAAGTTCCGTTCCATCGCATAGTTTCGGATGAGCTGTAAAAGGAAACTCTTTCCCGAGCCATACCGGCCGACGATAAATCGAAAGGCCGCTCCTGCCTCTGAAATGTTTTCAAGGTCCTGGAGGAGAGCAGCGATTTCCTCTTTTCGATCTACAGCTACATATTCCAAACCGATCCTCGGGACCACACCGGCGCTTAATGAATTTATCAGTGCGGTCGATATCCTATTAGGAATCTTTAAAGCTGTCATAGGTCTATACCTCATCTTTAGTCTTGTACAAGTTTTCGGACGAACTCCAGATCTTCCTCCTCAATGGCTGGCGGGGCGGACCCTGGCTCAATTATGATGTCACCGACCGTGTCGAGCGCAAGCTCGTTTATCGAATCAATGAGAAATTCAGGCATGACGGCGCTCTCATCGGCAAGCCTGGCGAGCTCTTCACTTGGGTCTTCCATTGTAAGAATGGCTCTGAGAGCCTGATGCTGATGTTCTTTGAGGGCGGCTCGAAATTGGGCCCATTCCTCGGGAAGGTCGTCACCGGTGCCTTGGTCATGCTCTGCCCCTTGACGGTTCATATCAGGCGCGTCGGCATTCGCCAAAAGAAGATGCTCGAGCTCGTCTCTGAAATCTTCGGCCACCACTTTCGTCTGGTTTTCGGCCACAATAAGAAGGTCACCAAGGATCTCGAGCGATAGACTATTGACGCGGTCCACCATGAATTCAATGAGCTTTCCTGGAAGCTTCTCGCTAAGAACGCTTGCTTCCACTTCCCATCCATGCCTCATGAGCACCTTGATCAAACCCTTCTCATCATTATCCAGCTTCGTAAGAACCTCATGGACGCTATCGAGATCGGTCAGGAGATGATCAGGAGTACCTTCAGGACGGGCGATCTTCTCGACAATGTCTTGCTGCGAAGTAATTAGGTGGTCCGCAGGTTTTTCCGACCCCTTCTCCTCGCCTGTCTGGAGCATTTGCAGCACTTGGTCCGACTGTTTAATCAGGGTCTGGACTCTTGAGTAGTCGATTACGATCTCTTGCTTGGGTGGGCAGACAGTAACTGTCTTCGGAGGAGCAGACGGGATGAGGTTGTCGATGATTTTCTGGATCTCGGGCTCAATACTATACCCACGAAGCTTTCCCTTATAATTGTTTGCTTCGCGGAGTCGATTTTCAGTGTGTTTGACGGTAGATGCAATGAAATCCCGCAAAGGAGCATGCTGTGAATAGGAGACGATGTTGCCCATTTTGATCATGCCGAGCCTTCCGCTGTAAAGGGCGCTTTGGTATGGATAACGCTCGACGGGCGAGCAGCTTTTCGGTTTAAAGAGGCCGAAAATACCTGCTCCGAACTTCTCGGTCAAGTGCCTGTTCACTTCATCAAGACTAAGTGGAATAAACTCCTCCACAACGCTCTGGTAGCCTTCGTTGAAGAATTTGCTTCTGAGAATTCTGTAGTTTGAAATGGAATCGATCAATACAAGCGGCAGTGCAACGAGTGATCCGGTGATGTACCCTGGCAAAACCAAGTCGATATCACTATAACGAGGTATGGCGTTCATTTTGACCGCTTCCCGCAAAAATTCCATGGGATCGGCGGGATACTTGTTGATTAAAGCATAATCAAAGATCCAGTCTATGAGATAATTATCGAGTTTCGGCTGCCGGTCACGATAATTGAGCCATACACGTTTGAGCTGCTCGTAGCCATCTTTAGCATCCTTCACTCCGACATTGTTGATGAGTTCATAAATGAAGACAAAGATGTAGGAAAGATCCGAATCCGGATACTTCCCGTCGCGGACCATGCTCCGCCAGTAGAAATACCATTTGAGCTGTGAGCTTGTCATGGAATCGTAGGTAGGCCAGTAGCACATGAAGGGGACATGCGCTACAGCCGTCCCGCGATGATTCACGGCTTTTTTCGCATCCCGGATGAACTTGTCGGCGCTGCCGGAATGGCCGATCGAATAAGTGATCTCAAACCGGATTCCCAACTCCTTCAATTCGATCGATGATTTTTCTTCCGCGGCTACAGCAGCGGGTTCCACATACACGGGGCGGGGAGGAATCGGAATCGACTTTGAGCCCGATGAAGTCCCGAGGGTAAATTCTGCCAGTCCGCTTGCCCCAACTCCGGCCTGCTGCCTTGGAAGTAATCGATAAGCAATAGGCGGTGAGGGTGCGTGTTCTGCTGGATCGCGCAGTCCATATTTCCAAAGCAGGCTGCTGTCCCGCGGTGAAATCCCGAAGACCTGCGAGAGCGCCTCTCTTGTTGAGGTGCGCTTGAGGAAATCAATTCCTGAAAACAAGCCAATGCTTAGGTCATTCCGGCATTTAAGAAGGCTCTTAAAGAGCTTGGATGTCCCCGATTTTATCAGTGAATCAGCTTCAAGGAGGCAAAGAACTGTCCACTTGACGCTGGTAATGGCTGGAATAGCCTCCAAGGCTTTAGGGGTAGCGAAAACTACCCCCTGGATGGAGGCCTTGAATTCAGGGTCTTTTCGGTTTCCCTCAAAGCGTGCTGCAATGATCTTGCTCCAGTCCTCCCCAAGGCCGTCGAGTGTCTTCTTAGCCCCAATCACGAGTACCTTAACCTGAGTTGACTTGCTGAGAAGGGTCGAGAACATTTCACGGAATGCTTCCACATGAAAATCACGCTCACCAACAATCCCACCGGGAAGCCCCCAGGCTCTGAGGAATTCTAGGTGTTGCCGGGCGGTATCCTGAGCATCTTTTCCCTGCGGGAACCTGATCTCTGGGGCCTCAATCCTGGAGCAAGGTCCCCTCAGCCGATCAGATCCCCGGTTGAGAACCTCAGTAGGAGTAAGTGGAATAGAACCGAGGGAGCTTCCGTCATCGGCTACTCCAAGGGGTCCAATGCCTATTTGCCGCAGCTTTTCGATAGGAACCCAACCAGGCTCTATCCTTATGAACCTCTTATTATTTGAGAGCTCACGGGAAATTTCCTCGGCTTTTCTGCGAAAGCTCCCAACGGCAAGCTCAGGCAGGGCGGAAACCACCCCGATCCCATTGTGTTCCTCCCTCACAAGGGAAAGTATCAATTCACATTCATCCTGAATGACCCTATGCCTGCTCCGAAGCTCTTCCTTTTTCCCGTCTGTCCATTTGAGAACCTTCGGCAATACATTCATCAAAAAGTGAGGGATGAGCTCGCCGCGAAGACGATAAGTCCCGGTCTTGGAGAACATTCCGCCAAATATTTTTGCTGGGGCTAAGCCCGGCATGATGGTATCAGCCACCATGATGTGGTTGCCAAGTGAAGGGATTTCCTTTGCTGAAGCTGGATCGACTCTGAAGGTGACATGGAGTTCCACTGCATCATCAGTTACTTCTTTGATCGTTAATCGGAAGAGTGGCTCATCGGAGTATTTGACTGCACATATGTATGGAAGCCCATGCGCCTTCCATTCCGTAACTTTTCGAGTGACGAGGGTGAGGATGTCCTCGCCGGTTATCGCTTCCATTCTGAGCCACTTGTCGTCCTCCTCACTTGTTCGCTCAACCTGCCAGTAAGCGTCCCCAAGGAGGAACCAGCCATCTCCCAAGTAGGCAACCCCATCAGCCACCGTTTGCTTTACGCAATTCAGACCATCTAACCAGACATACCTCACTTCAAAGCCTTCCGGCATCGATACAGCCTGAAGGTTATCGGCTCCTTCGCTGATTAGAACCTCAAACTGTTTATTGTCGAGATTGCTCAAGACCTGTTTTATTTCCGAAAGCATGGAAATAGGAAAAATTAACATGTCTTTGGATGATTGCAGGCCTTTAAGACTCCTAAGTTCCTCGTAATGTTCAGCGAGGTAAGCAACCGGAATAGCTTTCTTCCCCTTATTAGCTTTAAGCTGAAGATGATTCCCATGTCTCTCCAGGTGAATCTGATATGGGCGACGCCGAAAAATGCCCGAGATCCAGTGAAACAATCCCTTGAACATAGGCCGTCCTTTTGATCAAGAGGCAATCATAGGCACTACTAACTTCCTTATTGGCTCCATTGGCGGCAATAAGTTTCGTGTGAGCTTATAGATCAAAATGGCTTGCTCAATTATCGCTTCCATCCAAATCAAGCTTTAACATTACTCCCAGAAAGGGCATGTGGATGCAAGTCTCGATGACCGGGCGGCCGGTGGCCTTTTCCATGGCTTTCTGGTAGGCCCACAGCTGAGGGGCATACTCCTTGGCTTTTTCAGGCCATTGGTCCACGTGCCCAGGGAAACTCTTGTGATCGATCACAACGTATCCTTTTCTTGCGTCGATAAGAAGGTCGATCCAGCCGCTTAGCTTCTGTTCTCCTATCCTGAGGTGGACCGGCCACTCACGGTGGCAACTGCATCCAGGGCCATATTTATTCCTGATATAATTCCACAACCTGTCGCCGGCGACGAGAAGGGTTTCTGGCTCAATGCCATCAGCCCCCCAATTGCTCAACAGCTTGCTGGCCATCTCCAGTCGCTGTTCACGACTTAAGGATGAATCATCCGCTGCCAAGAATCTGTGGAGGACTTCACCCAGTAAGGTCATGTCGTGGCGACCACCGAGGGTTAAGCGGGGTCCCAAAGTTACCAATTGGGAATCCTTGATGGTAAAAGTGAAAAGTGTAGATCCAGCCTTGCTCGCAGTCAGACGCGCAGGCAGGAAAGGGTTCTTCTGAGGAATGGTGGCAGAAACATTAATTTGTCCAGGTTTTTTTTGCCATTGACTTTCCAGAGGCTGAAACGAAGAGGAGTAGAACTGAAAAGCTTGTCCACCGATCTCGATGGTCTTTGCCCCCGTCCCCGACGGCATGGTAAAAATCGGGTCACCGTTGCCATCCTTGAGTGAATCAAGCCAGGCAGTTGCAGGCTTCTTTCCCTCTCGGGCGGCGAAGACAAGGTAGTCCCTGGCTCTGGTCATCCCCATGTACAGGAGACGCATCAGTTCCTTTTTTTCCTTCATCAGGACCGCCTGTCGTTCCTCGCATTTATTTATGGCCTCATCCAGTCCCACTCCCACCTTTTGGCTGCCATAAGGCCATGGCCAGAAGCGGATCCAACGGCCCGACAAGGGGTTATTTACATCAAAGGGTTCTTCGGAAGGACTAATATCGACCCCAAAAGGATTGTCCTTCTCCACTGCCTGAAGATCACTGAGAATTACCACTGGCCACTCCAGCCCCTTGGCCCGGTGATATGTCAAGATCTGGACGCTGTGTTCATCATGCCCCTCAGCTTGCTTGTCCAGCTCTGTCTTTTTCACCTCATTGGCAAGGAAGGTCACTAAGCCGGCTGGGGTGCCAGCACCTCTGGCAATCAAACACTTTTCTTCATACGTGATCGCGAGGCTTCTCAGCATCTCCAGGTTAGCCAGCCTTTGTGAACTGTCCCCCCACAATACCGCCCTGTCGTTTACCGTCCCTGCGCTGATGGCCAGTTGCAGCGCTTCGCCAGGGGTCAGGTGGAGCAGTTTCTCTCGTTCTGCTTCCAGATTCCGGATAATCGGATGGGACTTCCATGCAGGGGAGTCTTGTTGGGTAAGCCAATAGCTAAACCACTGCCGGGGGTTGGATGGATCTTCAGTAAAGTGCAGAATTTCAGCTACGGCCAGGCTGTCGCTTGCATCTACCAAGTACCTCAGGCAGGCAAGGGCCAAGATACACTCTGGCCTGGCAAGCAGCCCGCTACGGGGCAACGTTGCCCGCACGCCATGGCCCTCGAGCGCTTCGGCAACCTGGCTGCACTTGTCATTGGTCCGGCAGAGAATGGCCAAGTCCCCGCCTCTTAAGGGACGCAACTGCTTGGTGGCCTTATCTATTACCTGAAAATCCTCTGCTCTTGAGATCATGCTGCCAACTGCCACCGCCAATGCTCCGGTCTCCTCGTTGTTGTTTTTTGCCTGAAGCCACCAGGTGTGAAGGGGACAGGCCTGCCCTACTTCTTCTCTAACGGGTTGAAGCATTACACGTTCACCTGGTATTTCCATTGTTTTAAAGGCCACGGTAAAAAGGGCATTGGTGAAAGCAACCAATCCAGGGCGGGAGCGATATGATTTTGTGAGAATCTCGAAGTTATCTGGACCTATTAGATTTTCAATCACCGCGTCCATTAACAATGGGTCGGTGCCGCGGAACCCATAAATCGATTGTTTTTGGTCTCCGACCCATATCGCCTGATCAGCAATCTGGGCCAGTTGAAGGAAGACAGCCAACTGCACCGGCGAGGTGTCCTGGAATTCATCTACTAAGACCAGCCTCACCTGCTCTTGGAGCTGGGCTCTGACCTCAGGGTTTTGCAATAATTGGAAACACAGGGTTTCCTGGTCCACAAAATCGATGAGTCCATGTTCCCGCTTGAAATTAGCGAAGTTCTGCATGGCCTCGGCCGCGCAAGAAATAATTCTGAGAATGAAATTCTTAATATCACGTTGAAAGCGGGGGTGTCTGGGGTGCACCGCGGCCGCCGCAATCACCGGTGCCACAATGCCCCGGCTTTTAGCTCCCGGAGACAGCTTTGAAAGACGGACCCAATCCGGCCAGGACAAACGAAAATCCTCCCCATGACGTCGCAGGATTTTCTGCAAGTCTTGGGAAACCTTCTGGGTAGCCTGCGTTCCATCCGGGATGTCTTTCAGTTGGAGTACCGCTTCGCCAATGGCCTCAAACAGAGACTTGTCCAACTGACTTTCCATAGCCTCGGGCTCGGCCTTGGGTAAAAGTTTCTGAAAGGTCTTGAGCGACCGGATGGCACTCTCCGTTAAACTTTCCGGGGCGATGTTGTTTGTTCTTGCCAAGTCACTGATGCTTTTGACATGGTCCCGCCAATTTTCCACCTCAAATCGCCGGGCTATTGGATCAATTTCGGGGGCGTGTCTCTGAACAACTGAGGCAATGGCCTTTTCATAGATAGCCTGGTCCTCGCCTTCCGGTAAAACGTCCAGAGTTGGCGAAAGCCCTGCCTCAAAAGCGAAATCCTTGAGAAGGCGACCGCATACTGAATTAACTGTGCCCACATAGCCATCAAAGATGCGTTGGGCTTTTTCCCACTCACCCTGGCCCAAAAGGCTGGTACGGACTCTCTCCGTCAATTCGGCCGCAGCTTTGTTGGTGAAAGTGGTTGCCAAGACCCTTTCCGGATCCAGCCCACCATTGAGCGCTTCGGCAAGCTTTTCGGTCAAGCGATATGTCTTTCCCGAGCCGGCGCTGGCGCTTATAAGCGTGATGTTTGGAAAACCCATCTTATCTCCTAAACCTTGGCGCCGCAAAGGTTCAGATAGTTGCACCATTCGCAGCGGGCTTCCAATTCCAAGCCGTCTTCGGCTTCCTCTATCTCTGGTTTTTCGGTCGGACTCTCCGCTTCTGCAAAGTCTTCTATGCCTGCCGCCAAGGCAAGCCCATCTTGCAGCTGCTTCAGCCTCTGGCGATAGGCATTGAGAGAGCGTTGCCAAATGTCCTCCAAATTCACATCCTGGATGACGTTTTGGTCAGGAAAAAGCGGGCAGGAGGAAACCAGGAGTTCTCCTTGCGCCAGCATATAATAGCCCCCGGCAGGGAAACGCCCTTCTTCTGCTTCCAGCAGCCATCCGTAAGTGGCAAGCTGTAAGGCTTTCCCTTCCCGTAGTTCCTCCCCCTTGTACCGGGCTCTCTTAGCCCATTTTAGGTCCAAGATGATTGAGCTACCCTCTAAGCTCGCCAGAATCAGGTCTATTCGCCCCTCAAGTACCTTGCCCTCAATAAAGCTCCTTTCCTTTTTTACTTCGTAACCGACTATTTGTAGATTGGCAGCCTCGATGAGAGAAAACAGTCTTTTCACCGCTTGTCCTACCTGTTGGCGATAACGAAGTTTCTCCAACTCCCGTCCCGGATGATCCAGAACGGCGGCGATTTTCGAGACAAACTCGTCATAAAGCTGCAACGCCCTACGCTCTGCTTCATCTGGGGTCCATTTCGATGACTCTGAAACCAACGTCTCAATGATGAAGTGGCTGAGGGTTCCCAACATTTGGCTGACTCCCGGGAGCGCCAGCAAATCCCCCGGGTAAAGATTTGCTATATATTGGAAAACCCAGGACAACGGACATTGAATGATTTTGAACAGACTCGAAGCTGATTCGCGTTCCCTGGGAAGAATACAAACCGGCGGGATGCTCCATTCTCTGCACGGGACAGGAATGGAGACCTCCGGAACGCTCTTTCTATTTATAGGACTATCTATGACCTTGGTGGCCTGATCTTTCCATAGTTCCAGGGCATTGAAGCTTAATTTTTGAATCTCGGCCTCGTTTAACTTTAAAAGATAACGGATTTCGTCCCAGAAGGGATGGGGAACCGCTACCTCGCAAGAGATGCTCTCAGGGATGACCAGAACCAGTTGTTTTGCAGCCAAGGAAATCGGCTTCCGCCAGTACCCGGCTTCTCTCAGCCTGGCTCGGCGGGTGTCCTCAAGGTTAACCCCCTCCGAGCAGAGTGCTTCCCTTTCCGCCAGTGTCCAGGGGATACGCCGTTGGTCAATTCCGGAAGAAGTAAAATTCCACCAAACCACGGTATCAGCCGCCCCCCAGACCTGCCCCGGGGTTTCCACCTGGGACCAGGGAGCAGCCTGGGGAAAACCAGCGGGGTTTTCCAAGCCTTCCCCCATCACCGAATCCAGTATCCGGTTCAGTTGCGGCAGGGTTACTTTGTCCAACCCCGAGGCCACCACCGAGTCCCCCACCGCGTTGGCCAGGGCTGCTGAAGTAATAAGCAGTTCATCGTTTTCAAGTCCGCCCCTGGTCGAGGCCCAATTGGCCACCTTGGTGCAAATGTCTCGGATGACAGTGGTGGGCATGCCTTCCTTGGGATCATACCGTTTTTCCCCGAGCCAGAAACTGAGGTTTTCCTGGAATGCCTCCACGGAGCCTTTGGCCGGTGCCCCGCCATCTTTACCGGAAGCCTTCGCATGATAACCGGCAACAACCGATTCCCAGGCCTCTTGCCACTTCGGACCGCCGATGCCGGGATGATCGCGGAGAGATTTTTCAAAATACCGGGCCGCCCATCGAGGTATGGGAGACTTGGGAAGGGTAAGGATTTCCAAGAGCCGTTGCGGGTCAAAAGGTTCCCAGTAGTTGCTGAGAATTAACGGGAGGACTTGCATAGCCGTGCGCCAGCGGGAGCGCGATTCGCTGCCGAGTCCGGGAAGATTGTGAGCGTGCAAAGCATCGTTAAGGACCACGCTCCCATTCCCTCTTATGATGAGCACCTTGGACAAGTCTCTATGCACTTCAAGCCAGGAAGCTAAAGCTTCGCTCACCTCGTATTCATTGGCCCCCCTGAGAATAGCCAGGCTGCCGTCAGCCCGGATTGACTCGGGATCAGGCTTTTCTCCCTGCAAAGCTCGTCGCAGGAGGTTTAGGTCAGAATTATCTTGGTAAGCAAAATCAAAAACTGTCGTTTCAACTTCTTCCACCCCCACGCCGCATTGTAAAAGCGCGTCAAGGAGTCGGCACCAACTTTGAGGTAGTGATAACCGCATATCTACCAGTTGGATGAGTTGGAGGTCTAATTTCCTGCCGGAATCCAAGGCACCTATGGCATTGTTCAGACGCTCTCCTATGCCAGGAGCAAATTCCAGGTGGTGGAGTTGTTCCACAGTGGCCATGTCTTGGAGGCGAGGGCTGGCCGTTTTAGGTACGCCCCGTTGCCAACCAGCCATGACCAGTTCATCCCGCCAAGTCAGGAGCTGCTTGGCTACTGACCAGGCATCGGCCTGCAATGATTGGGAATAAAACCGCCGGCCATCGTCAATTTCTCTTAATCTTTTTAAATATTGACCAATGCGCACCGCCTGGG
>Ga0123519_10014103_pt1 | contig 11407 bp, 9 predicted proteins | sample YelNatPaOPRAMG02_FD_87396 | JGI IMG/M metagenome (GOLD analysis project Ga0123519, IMG submission 87396) | Hot spring microbial communities from Yellowstone National Park - Yellowstone National Park OP-RAMG-02 (version 2) | ecosystem: Environmental > Aquatic > Thermal springs > Hot (42-90C) ... | reverse complement strand
TCTTCTGAGTGTAGGACAATCATTTATCGGGATACTCGATGAGATTGAGTTGTTCAATAGAGTGTTATCACCTGATGAGGTCAAAGCGATTTATGCTGCAAAGAATAACGGAAAGTGCCACCCGAAAATAAAAATAAATAGTGGCACCATAAAAGCCTATCTCATTATAAATGGACGAGAGCTCGAGATGGGGAGTTATACACCAGATGAGAATGGGGAGTTTGTAATTACATATCCAGAAGCATTTCGGAATTCCGACAGTCCGCTGGTAAAATATGTACTCGAAGGTGCACGACCCGAGCTAATGATAGGAAATCCTGTATATTTTATACAATTTAAGGGAAATCAGCAGGGAGCAAAGCAGGGTAAACACGATGCCCAGAAGTCAGGCGATCAATATGTCTGCGAAGTAAGACACTTTTAATCATCTCTGTCAGGAAATAGGTTTTAGCAAAGGATGTGAGTTCAAGTAATCCGGTAATTTTTCCAGCTCCCGTGCTGGAGTTATAGAGATAGGTTCTATTCTGCCCTGTGACGGGTTATCCATCTGTTATACAGGTACATACTGATTGCGGATGCGAAGCCTATTAGCATCAAGATTACCCAACCGAGTGTTGCACTTCTGTTATCGAGTCTTAATAGCCCATTGTCGAGTTTTGTTGCGTTCTTGCACATAATCTCGTTGAATATGAATGCCCCTACGGGCCCGCCGAGCAGTGCACCTATAGCCATAGGCAGATTCGCATATCCAAGGAATAAACCCTCCTGCCCCTTTGGGGCGAGTGCCCCTATATATTCGTAGGTTCGAGCCGAGGCAAAGAGTTCGCCAAAGGCAATAAGCGCCACAGTCATTACAATAAACAGGGAGCCCAGTGGCATAATCGAGAGAAAATCTCTATATACTCCACCTTCAAGAAACAGGGGAATTATGTTTATTGCCATAGATAGACTTATTATTACAATCCCAACGATTATCGATACAATCGGTTTGAGCCCCCCAAACAACCTTGTAATTATAAGCTGGAAGAATACGATTACCAACGGGTTTGCCATTGTGTATAGGTCCACAGGTGGGTTTGTCTCGAGCACCTTCTTCAGGTAGAGTGGCAGGACATTATACACCTGTGCATACAGGAAGAAGAATCCGCTTGTAACCAATAGAAACAATGCAAATCTGACATTCTTCAAAACCAGAATCATATTCAATAATATCTCTTTGATGCTCTTCTGTGGTCTGTTGGTAGTTTGAAGATTCAGTTCCTTCTCCGGGTCGTTGTAGAAGAAGAGGACAATAAGAAGTGCTACAATGGCACAGATAGAGGCGACTACGAATATATAAGTGAGCGACGACCTTGTTCGAACAAGATATGCAACGCCTCTGCCGGTGAGAGAGCCGATATTGATGACCATATAGAATATTGCGAATGCCAGTGTTGCCCTTCCAGATGAGGTCTTCTGAACCGTCCCTGAGATACAGGGCTTTACGAATGAACCACCGATCCCGATGAGGAGAATGGCGATTAGAATCGGGATTACTGTATCGATGCCAGATGTAATCTCCTTTTCTATGTTTGGGCTGAGTGTCTTTCCCTGAATGAATACCGGGAAGCTCATCATAAAATAACCAGAGAATAGCAGTACGAATGCGATAATCAGGGATTTCTTAAATCCTATCTGGTCCGCGATCGTGCCAGATAGAACAGGTAGAAAGTATACGAGTGTCCACAGGACACCGTTTAAGGTGCTTGGTAGATAATCCCCGAGCCCGAGTTGTCCGAGGTAGATCACTACGAAACTCGCCATTGAATAGTATGCCGCCCTTTCGAACAATTCGGTTACATTTGCTGTCCAGAATGATTTTGGGAACGAAGTCATAATCACCTCACACTAAATGGTTTCTTCTCTCGCAATCTTCAGTCCCTTATTCTCTTGAGCCTGACGCTCGTAAAATAACTTACCGATAATAACACTGCACAGAATACGAGCATATATTCACTTATGCCCTTCGATGTCAGATACTCTGTTATGAATGGCTTGAATCCCTTTAAGATAATCTTTGTATTATTAGTTGGCTCGATTCCCCGTAGAAAGAGTTCTTTCCTCAGACCATATATGTATATTGCAAATTCTCCAATGAGATAGCAGAGAGTTGTAAAGATGGCTGAGGTAATTTGCAGAAAGATGCCTGATTTCTTCCTGCCGAGTAGATATATTGACTTCGAAATCAGGAATGAATAGAGTATGATGAAGAGCACCAGATTGTATCCGCTGTATATGATAGGCAGGGCATAGAGTGCCGAGCAGAGTAGTGAGACTATCAATCCACCAACGACAACGCCTCTCTTATCCTGTGGGCTCAAGTCTGTATTCTTTACGAGGAACGAGACAGTCTCGAAGGCGTTCTTTACATATTCATCTGCCTTATCGACCGATATCCCATACTTTGATACTACCCTGTCTCTTATCTGAGAATAGGACATCTCATCTTTCATAAGTTCTACTATATAGGCAATTATTTCCTTTTTGCTATTCTGACTCATAGAATCCTGTGTTTACAGATACTGTTTAGCGGGCATCTCTCGCAAGCAGGTCTCTTCTTGCAGTAATTCTTCCCGAGCTCGACAATCTGAGCGTGGTAGTCGTTATAGAGCGATACATCCTTTTTCAGATTTTTCATAAACACAGCCTGTACATCGTCATATTCCATATCGGGAAATTTGAGGATGCCCAGCCTGTAAAATGCCCTCTTTGTATATGCATCGACTACGAATATGGGCATATTTGCCCCATAGAGCAGTATGGAATCTGCAGTCTCTTTGCCTACGCCTCTGACCCCGAGTAGTTTTTCCCTTGCCACTCCAATCGGCATATTTGAGAGGTTCTGCACATCTTTGCCCAATTCGTCTCTGACAAAGAAGAGGAGAGACATCAACCTCTTGTATTTGACATTGTAATATCCAGAAGGGGCGATGCACCTCTTGACTGTTCGAGGATGGGCCTCAAGTAGTCTATTCAGGTCGAGTAAACCAGCCTTCCTGAGATTTATAATCGATTTCTCCACATTGCTCCACGCTACATTCTGTGTTAGTATGGCACCAATTGCCATCTCCAGTGGGGTAGTTGCAGGCCACCAGTTCAAAAAGCCAAAGTGCCTTCGCAATAGTTTATATATTCTGATTAGCACAGGACCTGAACTCTCTTTCATCTTTCAAACAAATTCTATCTTATCGCCAATCCTGAAATTCTCCTCGGTAAAACCGGAGGACTCAGCCTCTATTACATAATAGGCATTGGATATGGGCAATACAATCCTGAATGGTTTTATTCCCTTCACTATTTGTAAGACGACACCGTCTCTATTCAAAAATACTGCATCCAGTTCGAATCGCATAAGGAATGTGTGTATCGAATCGCATTTGTCTATAACAAGGGCACCAAATGGGAGAGGGGATTTTTGTAAAATCAGGCCCCGTAGTCTCTCGAAGAATCCCTCGGTGATAAATGCCCCGCTGAATACCTTCTTTGATATTGATTGGTTGATGATATCGACCCTCTTCATCTCAGCTCACAATCAGCTCCAACTTCGGGCCCGCCTTCATAATCATCCTCTCTCCAGATTCGTAGATATCTCCGTCGATAGTATATTTCATAGGTTCTTCCGATTCGAAGATGACCTCCTCGGCTGCTGCATCTATAAATTTGTCCTGGTTCAGCGGGAGCCCCATTCTTATGGCAGGGAGAGACATAACTACATCCATCGCCTCGCACATTACTCCGATGATATCGAAGCAGTTTTCTTTATCGAAGACCTTGACGAATGGATTGAATCCGAACCCGAGATTGTCTATGGTTGCGGCTACTATCATAAAATATTCCTTGTATGGCCATTTGCTCCCATCTACATATATGTCTGCCTTGAACTTCTTGAATAACCACTTTGCAAAATCTCCTCCCCGCGTCGCCGAGAGTATAGCCTTGGTAAGAATCGTTGCTGCCTTTGTGGGTGTAGGCGTACTCCCGGAGTAATACGCCTTCAGGAAGTTGAAAGCCACACCATTTGCAAATAGAAAACCATATCTCCCGTCAATGTTCATCACATTTCGTCGCGCGGTCTTGAAGGGTATGTTATTGTGGTATTTCTCGACTATGTTGAATAGGATCTGGTTGCTATCTCCTCTAATCCCGATAGAATCTGCTATTGTATTCATAGTCCCTCCCCTCAAGAGTGCAATCTTTGGGAGGGGAGTCTCTCCATAGACCTCTATGAATTTGGTAAGGGTGATATGATTCGTCCCATCTCCTCCTGATAGGGCGAGTATCTCGATTCCCCTCTCTTTGAATTCCCTTGCAACCTCTTCGAGTTCGGTGAGACTCTTTGTCGCAGCGATAGTACCGCTCGAGCCAACTATGTATGCAAGTTTGTTGATCCTGTCGGGGTTTCTCTTATTCTGTCTCGAAAATGGATTTACGATTACTCCAATACCTTTCTTCATAATTCTATTCCACCGGATTCAGGACTCTTTATCTTTTTGTCCTTCGATATTGTATTTTGATAATTTATATTGCAGGGCAGACTGCTTCAGTCCGAGCAGTCGGGCCGCCTCCTGTCTATTATTTGCTGTGATAGAGAGTGTCTTCAAAATGAGATCTCTCTCGATCCTGGATATAAAGTCATCCAGATTCATACCCGTCGAGAACTTAGAAATGATTGTATCAGAGAGATTCTTCTCGTCGCAAAGGGGGCTCTTTATGTGGAGTGGGAGGTCTTTTATGTCTATCATTTCTCCACTCGTGAATACAAGGGTCTGCTCTATTACATTCTCGAGTTCTCTTATATTGCCGGGCCAGTGATAACTCATCAGCACATTCAGTGCCTGCTCGGTGATACCTTTTACAGAGGAGTGAGTCCTTTCCCTGTGCTTTTTGATGAAGAAATCGACGAGCTCCGGGATATCCCCCAATCGCTCCCTCAGTGGCGGTATCTCTATAGGCACTATATAAAGTCTATAATACAGGTCCTCTCTGAATCTCCCCGCCTTTACCTCCTCTCGTAGATCCTTGTTTGTGGCAGCCACAACACGCACATTTACTTTGATGGTCTTTTCTCCACCCACCCTTTCGAATTCCTTCTCCTGCAATACCCGCAACAACTTCACCTGAGTGGATGGTGATATCTCCCCAATCTCGTCCAGGAATATAGTGCCTTCGTCTGCGAGTTCGAATCTGCCCAATTTTTGTCTGACTGCACCTGTGAACGCCCCTCTCTCGTGTCCGAACATCTCGCTCTCGAGCAGTGTCTCGGTTAGTGCGCCGCAGTTCACCTTTACGAATGGTCCGCTCTTGCGATTAGACAACTCGTGAATATATCTTGCCACCATCTCCTTCCCCGTACCGCTCTCTCCGGTAATGAGCACGCTCGAATCTGTGGCAGCAACCTTCCTTATAATCGAAACTATCTCCTGTATCTTCTTGGAACTCCCGATGAAGTCCTCGAAAGAGAAGTGACTCTTCAACTCCTCGGTGAGTATGCGGTTGTTTTCCACGAGCCTCGTCTTTTCCTCTCTCTGTTGAATAATGGAGAAGACCTGCCTCAATCTCTTCCTCAACTCTGCTATCTTTACCGGTTTTTCGAGATAATCGTATGCGCCGAGTCTCATCGCCTCCACTGCATTCTCAATGGAGCCGTGGGCGGTTATAACGATTATTATTGCCTGTTTATCAATGCCCATAACCTCTCTGATAACATCGATGCCGCTCTTCCTTTCCATCCTTATATCGGTAAGAACGAGGTCGGGTGTCTTCTGCTTATAAATAGCAATCCCCTCTTCCCCGCTTACGGCTGTATAGACTTCTATTCTGGAAGTAAGACCCAAGAACCTCTGTGTCTCATCGTTCTCGATAGCGGTCTTGAGCCCTATCCTTATAGTCTCGTGATCATCTATTATAAGTACTCTCTTCATAATTATTACTCAACAAGATACGGACTTATAATATAAATTTGTCATTGTAAAGTAAAGGAATTTTTTAGTTATCGGGGAAGAATGGTTTGAGTTCCTCTTCTGTGGGTGGTTTGCCAAAGACAGAACCCAATACGAGTCCTAAGATACTGAGAGAAAAAGACAGGAATATCGAGGGAATCCCGAATGGGTCATCTCCCTTCATCAGGTGAGGAAATATCTGAGGGAATATAATCTCCATAAAGATAGTTGCAAAGGCACCAATTGTTATAGATAGAAGACCTCCGAGTCTGTTTACCCTCTTGAAGACCAGTGCAGATACCAGTGCCGGAGTGATTGCAACCCCATAGATAGTGTAGGCAAAGTAAGAATACCGCAGAACAGAAATATTGGATTTCATTACCGTAGGTATGAAGATTAGAAGGAAGGCTATAAATCCGAGTATAACTACGAATATCTTCTGGAGGGCAACGACTCTCTTCGATTCGGGTTGAGGGTTGATGAATCTCTGATAGAAGTCCCTTATGATATTGGTAGAAGGGGAGAGTAGATAGTTCATTCCTGTAGAGACAACCACTGCACAGGCAGCGGCGAGTAGAAGTATTCCAAATGGCTGTGGTACGAGGTATCTGGCTGCCTGTAGCACTATGGAGGCGGGGTCGACGGTGAGTTTGTGTGTTATCGGGTCTGTAAACTTTGCAGCGGCAAATACCGCTATTACAACGACCACTGTTTCTACAATGATAGTGCCAACTATCCAGAGAGCTACTCCCTGTTTTGCCTCCTTGGGGGATTTTGCACTATAAAACTTCTGGTACATACTCTGAACACCCATCAGGAGCAGCATCGTAGAGAGGCAGTATCCGAGTGCCTTCAAGGCGGGGTATTCTCCAAAATCAGCCGAGAATACTGCAAAGTGTTCCGGCGGAAGTACTGCCCTCGCACCCTCCATTCCACCTGCTGCAGCAATAGTAAATGGCGTAGCAGCAATACAGGCAAGGACGATTATGATACCATTTGGCAAGTCAGTGTGTGCTACTGCTACCATTCCTCCCAGTGCAGTGAAGAGGATTACAAAACCCGCCGAGAGCGCCTGACCTACTTCGACTGATATATATCCGTCTGTAATTACATTGAGTATGTATCCACCTGCCCTGAATTGATAACTCACAATAGTTACGAAGGATATAACGAGGGCTATGGCACCGAAGATCCTTGCAAACTTGCCGTATCTTACCTCGAGGATATCCCCGATCGTATACTGTCCAAAGGTCCTTATCTTGGCTGCAAGAAAGTATATTATGGCAATTCCAAACCATGCCCCGGCTGGCATCCAGAGAGAGGAGAATCCCGCCTTTGCGGCGTATTCGGCACCTGCAATGAAAGTCCCGGAACCAATCCATGTACATATCAGAGTAAAAACTATATATGTGAGTGAGAGCGACCTGCCTGCCACCATAAAGTCGTCCTGAGACTTGACCTTTCTGGCTTTGTAGAAGTTGTATCCTGCCAATAGTAGAAAATATAGAAGGATTATCCAGATATAGTATTGCATCTCATTCTCCTGAAGATAAAAATCATAATCGATTTATACAACAACCTTGCTACATAACCGCCGATGGGGGTGGTGGCTCATCGGGTGAACCCGCATTCTTTACTGGGAAGTATACAAGAATAAAGGCAATTATGCCGAAAATTATAAGGCTTATTAGGTATGTGGGGTTCTCGAATAGCGCAGGTATCTTTACATCGAAGAAAGCGAGTGCAGCAAATATCAACCCCATAAGTGCCTCACCTGCAATCAGCCCCGAAGATAATAGAACTCCGATATTGGAAGACCTTATCTTCTGTGCATCATTGAATTTGTTTCTCTCTGCCACCATATCATAAATACCCCTGATGAGTCCGCCGACGAAGATTGCTGCAGTTGTCTCGAATGGCAGGTACATCCCTACACATACGAGCATTGGAGATTTTACCTGAACGAGAATGAGACCAACGGCCATCAACATACCAACAATTATCAGTGGCCATGTCATAGAACCACCTACGATACCCTGAGCAAGCAGTGCCATAAGACCCGCCTGAGGTGCTGGAAGTGCCTTTCCTCCAAAACCCGTACCGCCCATTTTTATATCGCCTACATGCAATATCAACAATGGGATGAACATAACTGCAGATGCAACCACTACTCCAATTATATCGCCTATCTGCATCTTCCATGGAGTTCCACCGAGTATGTGCCCTACCTTCAGATCCTGAAGCATCTCACCTGCAACGGCCGCTGACACACAAATGACGGCAGCAACCCCGAGCACTGCGGCAACGCCCTGTGTGCCCTCCATTCCAAGCACCACCATAAGGAGGGCTGCAACAATGAGTGTGGATATCGTGAGACCAGAGATGGGGTTGTTGGATGAACCAATCATTCCAACGAGATAACCAGAGACTGCAGCAAAGAAGAAACCGGCAATCACCATAACTATCGCTGCAACGAGAGCGGCTACAAAACTCTGTGAAAAATAGTAATAGAGTGCAAATGTCAGGATCGTGGCAACAAGGAGGGCTGGCAGGACATATTTGAGGCTTATGTCCTTCTCTGTTCTTGCTACATCTTCTTGAGCACCGGCTGCCTTTTTAAGATCAGAAATCGATCTCTTGATGCCGTTTATCAATGAATTTCGCATTCTATAGAGAGTAAATGCAGCACTGACAAGCATTCCACCTATTGCAATTGGTCTTACAATCGATTTCCATACAGCATAGGATATCGCTATCCAGTCTGCGCTCTGCCCCTGTGCTATCAGACTTGCCTCGACCTTGTCTCCTACGAAGTAGAGCATAAGTGGTACGAATAGTCCCCAAGCAAGCAATCCACCGGAGAAGTTGAGAGCTGCAAGTCTGGGACCGATGATATAACCGACACCTATATATGCAGGTGATACACCCGGGGTTGTAATTAGTGCACCGCCTCCACCCTCTACGCTGGCACCTCCAAGCTTTACAGCCGATTTGGAGAAAACTACAAACTTTTCATAGATAGCGGGGAAGACATTCAGCTTTCCGAGTAACTGAATGAATGCGCCTACACCGAGAGCTCCGAATAGGAATTTGGCGCCTGTTCCTCCGCTTCGCCCCGCCTTGTGAATCTCTGATGCTGCAACCGATTCAGGAAATGGGAGGTCCTTATCCTCTACCATAACCCTTCTGAGCATAGTCACGAACAATATACCTATTATTCCTCCTATAGCCATTATTGCTGATGATTCCCAGAAGTGAGACATATCGAATTCGGGCCAAATCTTAGCTATATAGAATGCTGGAATTGTAAATATTGCACCTGCTGCAACCGACTCGCCGATAGAACCGATGGTTCTTGTCATATTCTCTTCAAGTAGTGAACCCTTAAATAGCCTTAGAACTGCCATACCAATGACTGCTGCTGGATATGTAGCGGCGATAGTCATTCCGGCTTTGAGACCCAGATAGGCATTGGCTGCCCCAAGAATTATGCAGAGTAAGAGCCCAATCAAAAGTGCCCTGAGCGTAAACTCCTTTACATCCTTCGGCTGATTGTTATTCGGGGAATTGTTCTCTGACATACGAAGACCTCCTGCTTTGTGAACTCCTTATATTAGTTATGTTTTGATTTTTCAAGTAAAAGATACAGAAATACGAAATTATTTAGTTATTCAGACAGACAAGGACAAATAGGTGTCAGTTAGATAAATAGGTGTCAGTTACAATCTCTCCCTCAATCCCTTCATTACTATGATGTTTGTTATCTATCAGATATTCTATTCTCCCCCGATGCTTGCAATTTGGTTAATGAGAATTACTTCTTTTTATCTCTGAAGGCTTTTTCGATCTCGATAATCTTCTTCTCCATCTCTATTCTGGTATCTACAAGTTCTTTGTATATCTTTTTTAGCTCTTCTATCTGTTTGTTGAGTTCCTCCGGACTCATATTGCATGGGTCGATGTCGATAATATAGGATTTTCCTTTGTCTGTGGCCTGTTGGTTCAATATACCGCTCTTCTCATAGGTAACCTCTATTCTTACCTTGACACTGGATGGCTGACTCGATTGACCACCAGAAGAATCACCGCCCGCAGATATGGTGTCGTTATAACTTGACTCTGTACCTGTTGCTTTATCTGCTTTGGGAGTCGAGTTTTTTGAGAGGGAAGTGGAATCCTCTGCTACTCCCTTCATACTCTTCTTGACAACCGATATGGCAGAATCCTCATCAAAGAGAGACTGTTCTTTTATGAATGCCTGTGCCTCTTCTCTGAGTTTCTGCTTCCTTTCCATCTCTTCGAGGTTCTTGATCTCGGAATTCAGTCTCTCCTCTTTCTCCTTCAATATCATTGCCCTCTCTTTGAGCTCTACCGGCCCCTCGATAATACCATCTCTTACGAATCTAAGTTTTATCAGGTTTTCTTTTGGTTCAGAACTCTCTATCCCCGCCTTTTTCAGTTTTGCATCTATGTCTTCAATCTGTTGGTATTTCTCGTCCAACTGATTCGATATATTCATCGCAGCTGCAAGCAGTCTCATTAACTCTGCTTCTTCCAATAGATTGAGGTTCTTTCTGCTTTTTAAAATATTTATCTTGCTGAGAAGCTGTTCGTATTGATGATTCAACTCCTCTGTCGATGTCTTGATAGCCGTTCGGGTCTTTTGGAGCGCTGTGATATCTGTGTCTTTTTGAGCATATGATGAAGAACCGATTAGATTTATGGACACAATCAAAGTTAGTGTTAATAGTATGCGCTTGAAATTCCTGCTATTTATGGTAAAAAACATCATAGCAAGTATTACATATAATCAATAAATATGCCAGTATTTTGCGCAAAAAAACACAATGAAAACAACAAGTTAAAAATTGGTGGACTATTAGCCGCCACTAATTGTCCATAAAATCTTGTAAATAAACAAAACTATATAATAACAATACAATGTTGATATCAGGGAGCCAAAGGTATTATCTTTGGACAACCCCGGGCAAAAGGGGAGATATTTGGCCTCCCTTAGGCGGCATAGGGCGGAAAAAAGTAACTGGCACCTTTTGGGAGTTTTGTGAAAAATATCCAATGATTTCAATGGGTTAGATACTGTATTCATTCTCGTGTATCATCGAATCACTTGCCAAATTGTCCAAGGCAAGGGTCAATTAATACCAGGTAAATCTTCAACCAAAAATTAAAAGATCGTTGAACAGGAGCAACCAGTAGACCCGTTATTATCTTCGAATAGATTATCTGATGTGTGGATATCAAAATTGCCGGTATCGGTAGGGGAGACTGCATCTTCTGGTTTTGAGGTGTCACCAGATACCGGGGTATCGTCTGAGGAGATGATGTCAGTTGTGATATCATAAGTAATACCATCCTCTTCGGTAGGATTATCTGCTCCCGTAATGTCGTTTCCTATTTGAGTGTCGGAT
>Ga0123519_10014097_pt1 | contig 11409 bp, 9 predicted proteins | sample YelNatPaOPRAMG02_FD_87396 | JGI IMG/M metagenome (GOLD analysis project Ga0123519, IMG submission 87396) | Hot spring microbial communities from Yellowstone National Park - Yellowstone National Park OP-RAMG-02 (version 2) | ecosystem: Environmental > Aquatic > Thermal springs > Hot (42-90C) ... | reverse complement strand
CTGCGCATCGGTTACTCGCGGGCCGCCCGCCTGATTGACCTGCTGGAGCAGGAGGGCTATGTGGGGCCGGAGGAAGGTGCCAGCCGCTCGCGCGCCGTGCTGAAGCGCCCGCCGGCCTCATAGGCCCGTTGACCGCCGCCCATGCAATGATCCGGGGGCTCCTTCATATGGCCACAGCGTTCCAAGCCTATCTCAACTCGATCACCGAACTCAGCCGGCGCGGCGACGCCGGCGAGGAAAGCTACTACCCGGCGCTGAAGACCCTGCTCGAAGCATTGGCCCGGGAGCAGGGGCGGGCCGTTCAGGTCACCGTCGTGCCCAAGCCGACCGAGGCCGGCAACCCCGATTTTCGCGTCTGGGATGGCTCACACCAGGTCATCGGCTATATCGAGGCCAAGGCGCCGGGGACGGCGCTGGATGTCGTCGAAACCTCCGATCAGCTCCAGCGCTACCTGCACACCTTTCCCAATGTCATCCTGACCGATTTCTATGAGTTTCGCCTTTACCGCGACGGCGTGTTGATGCATCGCGCCCTGCTCGCGCGCCCCGTCCTTGCCCAGAGGCTCAAGGTGCGGCCGCCGGCCGAGGAGGCGGAGGCCTTGAAGCAGTTGTTCGAGGCCTTCTTCTCCTTTGCCCTGCCGCCGGCGCTGACCGCCGAGGCCCTCTCCCGGGAGCTGGCGCGGCGCACCCGCTTCCTGCGCGACGAGGTGATCCGCCCGGAACTGGAGCAGAAACAGAAGGACATCTACGGCTTCTACGAGGCCTTTCGGAAGTATCTCATCGCCGGCCTGACCGAGGAGCAGTTCGCGGACCTCTATGCCCAGACCATCACTTACGGCCTGTTCGCCGCCCGCACCCGCGCCCGGGGGACCTTTAACCGACAGACAGCCTACTCACTCATCCCTTCCACCATCGGCATCCTGCGCGATGTCTTCCAGTTCATCTCGTTGGGCAAGCCCTCCAAGCAGATGGAAGTCATTGTGGACGAGATTGCCGGCGTGCTGAACGCCGCCGACGTGCAGGCCATCCTGACGCAGTATTACCAGCAGGGCCGGGGCGACGATCCTGTACTGCACTTCTACGAGACCTTCCTGGCCGAATACGACCCCGAAACGCGCGAGCGGCGCGGCGTCTACTATACTCCGGAGCCAGTGGTGCGCTATATCGTGCGCGCCGTGCACCATCTGCTCCAAACCCGCTTTGGGCTGGCGGACGGCCTGGCCGATGCGCATGTCACCCTCCTGGACCCCGCCGCCGGCACCCTGACCTTCCCCGCCGAGGCCATCCGCACAGCCTTCGCGGCCTATACAGGAAAATACGGTGAGGGAGGCAAGTCGGTCTTCCTCCGCAGTCATATCCTGCCCCACTTTTATGCCTTCGAACTGCTCATGGCCCCCTACGCCATCGGCCACATGAAGGTCGGCTTTTTGCTGGAGGCGCTGGGCGTCCCGCTGCAGAACGGCGAGCGCTTCCAGTTTTACCTGACCAATACGCTGGAGATGGAAGACCTGGAGCAAATCGCCATCCCCGGCCTCTCTTCGCTCTCCGAGGAGAGTCACTGCGCCGCCAGGGTGAAGAAGGAGGAGCCGATCCTGGTCATCCTGGGCAATCCGCCCTATTCCGGCATCTCGGCCAACCAGAACGAGTGGACGGAGCGCCTGCTCAAGGAGGATGTGGACGGGGCGCAGAGTTATTATACGGTGGACGGCCGGCCGCTGGGCGAGAAAAATCCCAAGTGGCTGCAGGATGATTACGTCAAGTTCCTGCGCTTCGCCCAGTGGAAGATTCACAAGGCCGGCCGCGGCATCGTCGCCATGATCACCAACCACGGCTACCTGGACAACCCCACCTTCCGCGGCATGCGCCAGAGCCTGCTCAAGACCTTCGATGAAATTTACATTTTGGACCTGCACGGCAACAGCCTGAAGCGGGAGACCGCGCCCGACGGCGGCCCGGACGAGAATGTCTTCGATATCCGCCAGGGCGTGGCCATTGGACTGTTTGTGAAGTACGGCGAGAATGCGGTACCCCGCCCCCATCCTCCCTCCCCGCCGGCGGAGAAGGGATTACCCCACCCCCACACCCCCTCACCTCTGGAGGGGAGGGGGCTGGGAGGAGGGGTAGAAGCACCGTACCCTCGCAACCCCGCCCTGCCGATGGAGATAGGGCACCCCCGCCCCCGTACTCTCCATGCGGCCGAAGGTGGAGGCTATCGCTGGCAGACCGAGGCTGTCCTCTGGCATCACCTGAAGCCGGCGGTGCGCGAGATGCGCAAGCATCCGACCCCTGCGGAGGAAGCCCTTTGGGAACGTCTGCGCCGCCGGCAGTTGGGCATCCGCTTCCGCCGGCAGCACTGCATTGACCGCTTCATCGTGGATTTCTACGCCCGCGATGCCGGCCTCATCGTCGAAGTGGACGGCCCGATCCACCAGGCACAGAGAGAATATGACGCCTGGCGGCAGTCCGTATTGGAAGAGTTGGGCTACCGCGTCCTGCGCTTCACAAACGAACAGGTGCTGGAAGATATCGAGGGGGTTCTGGAGTGCATCCAGGGCGCGATACCCCGCTCCCGTACCCCCTCCCCGCTTGCAGGGAGTGAGGCACCCCACCCCCGTACCCCCTCCCCGTCTGCGGAGAGGGAATTACCCCACCCCCACACCCCCTCCCCGTCTGCGGAGAGGGAATTACCCCACCCCCACACCCCCTCCCCGTCTACGGGGAGGGGGCTGGGGGGAGGAGTCTACCACGCCCACCTGTACGGCACCCGCGCCCATAAATACACCTGGCTCGATTCGCACGACCTCACCACCACACCCTGGCAGAGGCTGACGCCGCAGTCACCGTTCTACTTCTTCATCCCGCGGCAGACGCAAAACCTGGAAGCCTATCAGTCCTGGCCGTCCGTGGTGGATATTTTCCCCGTCAACAGCGTCGGCATCGTCACCGCGAGGGATGGGTTTGCGATTGCCTTCGATAAGACCGAGTTACAAAACCGCGTTCTGCAATTTCAAAACCTTCAGGGATTGCCCGATGAAGTGCTGGCGCAAGCCTACAACCTGAACGACAAGCCCGGCTGGTCGTTGGCGGGCGCTCGCAAAAAAGTGCATGCCGACGCCAACGCGCAAAGGAAGATCCATCCCATTCTTTATCGGCCTTTCGATGTGCGCTATATTTTCTACCACGATGCCGTCATCGAACGTCCCCGCCCCGAAGTCATGCGCCACATGCTGGCCGGGAAAAATCTGGGCCTGATCTCGGCGCGCAGCAACAAGTCCAGAATTATGGACCATTTTTTCATTACCGATAAGATCATCGAGACCAAGTGCGGCGAGAGTACAACCCAGTCAGCGCTCTTCCCGCTCTACCTCTACCCCTCGGCCGAAACGCCGGATATGTTCCACCAGGTGCGCCGGCCCAACCTGGCCGATGGGCTCCTGCCGGCATTGGCCGCCGCCTACGGCTTCGAACCCACACCGGAAGATGTGCTGGCCTACATCTACGCTGTCCTCTACAGCCCAACCTACCGCCAGAAATACGCCCAGGAACTGCGCACCGACTTCCCGCGCCTCCCCTTCACCGCCGATGGGCATCTGTTCCAGCAGATGGCCGGCCTGGGCCGGCGGCTCATCGCCCTGCACCTGCTGGACAGCCCGGAGCTGGACCCGCCGCTGGTGAAGTACCAGGGACAGGGGTCGGATATCATCGAGAAGGTGCGCTACGACGGCCAGCGCCGGCGCGTGTACATCAATGCCGATAAGTATTTCGAGGGCATCACGCCCGAGATGTGGGGATATTCGATCGGCGGCTACCAGGTGCTGGCGAAGTACCTGAAGGACCGCAAGGGCCGGCGCATGGACGACCCCGTGCGCTACATCCGCATCGCCACCGCCATCGCCCGCACGATGGAGCTTCAGGAGCAGATAGACCAGCTCTATCCCCAGGTGGAGGAGGCAGTGGTGCCCCTGGGACGCGGTGCGCCGGCCGTCCCCCCACAATCCTGAAGATCGCGGAGCGACGAAACCACTATGACCCCCACACCCGACAAAGCCGCCTATGTGCGCCGCATGTTCGATGCCATCGTGGCGCGCTATGACCTGATGAACCGCCTGATGACCGCCGGCCGCGACGAGGCCTGGCGCCGGCGGGCCGCCCGAGAGGCCCACGCGCCCTCAGAGGCCCGCATCCTGGACGTGGCCGCCGGCACCGCCGACCTGACGCTGGCGCTGGCGCGCCAATACCCGGCGGCCCGCATCTATGCCCTGGACTTCAGCCTGGGGATGCTGGAAAGGGGCATCGCCAAGGTGCGGGAGCGGGGCGCCGGCGAGCGCGTGCGCTTCATCGCCGGCGACGCACTGGCCCTGCCCTTCGCCGACAGCTCCTTTGACGCCGTCACCAGCGGCTTCCTGATGCGCAACGTGACCGACATCGTGCGGGCATTCGCCGAGATGCGGCGCGTCGTGCGGCCGGGCGGCCGTGTGGTCTGTCTGGAGATCTCCAAGCCCGTGCTCCCCCTCTTTTCGCGGCTGTTCTGGTGGTACTTCACCCGCGTGGTGCCGGCCATGGGCCGGCTGGTCAGCGGCAACGCCGAGGCCTACCGCTATCTCCCCCAGTCGCTGGCGCAGTTCGTCACCGCGGAGGAATTGAAGGGCATGATGGAGCAGGCCGGCCTGGAGGAAGTCACCTACCGCCGGCTGATGCTGGGGACGGTCGCCATCCATGTGGGGAAAAGGCCGGGATAATCATGCCCCAACCCCGTAAATGCCTCACTTGACGAAATATCGCCTTTGTGCTATAAAAACTATTGAAGTGCGGCTTCACAGCGCGGATGAAGCTCTGCCGTACGGATTCATGCGTGTGCAAAGAGGATAGAATGTCAGCCGGCCAGTTCGCTTCTCCCAACTGCATCATTATTCGCATTATTGCGGGCATCTCCATTAGCATTATTCGCTACATGGAGACGCTGGCGGTTGGGAGAGAATAGCGGCTGACACATATAACCCAGACATCACACAGCCCACCGGTTCTCCCAACCGGTGGGCTTTTATTTTACGGACCTGCGGAGGTCATTGGCAAAGGCGCTCTCACCGCCGGCGATGTGCCGGCGGGGGCGCCTTTTGTGTTTCTACCATTTCGGCAACCTGGAGGAGAACATGGGAAGCGTGGAATTGTACGATACGACCCTGCGAGATGGCGCCCAGCAAGAGGGCATCTCTTTCTCGCTGGATGACAAGGTCAAAATCGCCCGTAAGCTGGACGAGTTCGGCATCCACTACATCGAGGGCGGATGGCCCGGCTCCAACCCCAAGGACGCCGGCTTCTTCGAGCGCATGCGCGAGGCGCCCCCGAAGCATGCCATCATCACGGCTTTCGGCTCCACCCGGCGCGCCTACCTCCGCCCGGAAGAGGACCCCAACCTCCAGGCGCTGGTGGACTGCTTCGCGCCGGCGGTGACGCTGGTGGGCAAAAGCTCCGCCCTCCATGTGCGCGAGGTGCTGGGCGTAAGCTACGAGGAGAACCTGCGCATGATCGCCGACAGCGTGCGGTATATGCGCGAAAAGGGCAAGATCGTCTTCTTCGATGCGGAGCACTTCTTCGACGGGTTCAAAGAGGACCCGGACTATGCCCTGCGCACGCTGGAAGCGGCGGCGGATGCCGGCGCGGCTGTCCTGGTGTTGTGCGATACCAACGGCGGCACCATGCCAGCGGAACTGCTCCAGGCCATCGAGGCGGTGAAGAAGGCCACCAGCGTGCCGCTGGGCATCCATGTGCATAACGATGCCGGCCTGGCCGTGGCGAACACTTTGCTGGCAGTGCAGGCCGGCGTCACCCAGGTGCAGGGCACCATCAACGGCTACGGCGAGCGCTGTGGCAACGCCGACCTGTGCGCCATCATTCCCAATCTTCAGCTCAAGCTCGGCTATCAGGTGGTCAGCCCCGAGCAACTGCGCGGCCTGACCAGCCTATCGCGCTTTGTCTTCGAGCTGGCGAACATGGCGCCCAATCCCACCATGCCCTATGTGGGGCGCAGTGCCTTCGCCCATAAGGCCGGCACCCATGTCAACGCCCTCCTGAAATCCCCCCAGAGCTATCAGCACATTGACCCGGAACTGGTCGGGAACACCCGGCGCATCGTCGTATCGGAGCTTTCCGGCAAGTCCAACATCCTGCACAAGCTTCAGGAGCTGAAGCTGGGATGGGAAGTCAGCAAGGAGCAGTTGGAGCAGGTGCTCCAGGAGATCAAGCGGCTGGAGAACAAGGGCTTCCAGTTCGAGGGGGCCGACGGCTCGGTGGAATTACTGCTCCACCGCACGCGGCCGGGCTACCAGCGCCCCTTTGAGCTGGTGGATTTCCATGTGCTGGTGACCAGCGGGCGCGACGGCGGGATGTCCGCCGAGGCCACGGTCAAGGTGCGGGTCAAGGACCAGATCATCCACACCGCCGCCGAGGGCAATGGCCCGGTGAACGCGTTGGACCTGGCGGTGCGCAAGGCGCTCCTGCCCTTCTTCCCCAAGCTGGCGGATGTGCATCTGACCGATTACAAGGTGCGCATCCTTGATGGCGAGGCGGCCACCGGTGCCCAGACGCGGGTGCTGATCTCCTCTACCAACGGCAAGAAAAGCTGGACCACGGTGGGAAGCTCCACCAACATTATCGAGGCGAGCTGGATCGCGCTGGCGGACAGCCTGGAGTACGCGCTATTGAACGGCGCCGGCGAGTGACCATCATCGGGCTCCTATTCCGGGGACCAGGCCGGGTGCGACGGCCTGGTCTTTCTTTACTTTTTAAAGATTGCTCGCCTTCCGGTCACTCACCCTCGGAAAGCAAAATCATCAAAGATACAACCTCCACTGCTATCTGTTCTTTGTCACTATTGACATCTTGCATATAATCTGGTATAATCAATACAACAATACGGCAGAGGGATAGAGAGGGATAGGGGGAAGCGAGATGTATCGGATCGATCCGATGCGATGCAACGGTTGTGGGCAATGTTTGGAGGTTTGTCCCGCCGGGGCCATCTCAATGGAAAATAACCGGGCCAGCATTGACCCGGTGAAGTGCCTCGGATGCGGTGCGTGCGCCGATGCATGTCCGTTGGACGCCATTGTTTCCGAGCGAATACCGGCGTACTACGAGACAGGAGAGCGTCGTGAGGTACCGGCGGTGATATCTATGCCCAATGCCCACGTTGCCCGCCGGCCGACAACGGAGGTAGCGCCCACAAGTTCCCTGCGCGGCCGGCTACTGCCCCTGGCCGGCAGTGCACTAGTATGGGTGACGCGCAACCTCCTGCCCGCGGCTATTGCGGCTTGGAGGGAGTCCCGCATTGGGCTCACTGATACGCCTGCCATCCCATCGGCCGGCGGTACCGCAGGCAAGCGGTACTACGCCATATCCAACGCCGCAACAAGCCGGCGCGGCCTCCATAGACATCGCTGGGGACGCGGCAGGTAAATCCGGCTTGAAACTCTGCTATAGTAACTCTCATTACTCTTTTGGAGGTACACAATGGCGGGCAAATTATTGTTTCAAGGTGGTCGTGGTCTCGGCAGAGGTGGACAGGGCCGAGGTGGAGGGAACCGACCTGGTTCCGGCCCTGGTGGATATTGTGTCTGTCCGAAATGCGGCTACCGGACCCCACACATCGCCGGCCAGCGGTGCATGGACATAACCTGTCCGAACTGTGGAACGCGACTGATCAAGGAATAGGTGCTGAGCCATGAAAATTGCCATCCCAGCTAGTGCTCCGAGCCTGGACGCGCCCATGGATTCAAGGTTTGGGCGAAGTGCGTATTTCATCATAGTGGATACCAACACCATGCAATGGGAGGCCCATGAAAACCCGGCGGTGCGCGCCGGCGGCGGCGCCGGCTTGCAAGCGGTCCAATTTCTCAGCCGGTTCGGCACGCAGGCCGTTATCGGCAGTGACTTTGGGCCGAATGCCACCATGGCACTATCTGCCGCCGGCATCCTGATGTACCAGTGCAATTCACCGCTGACCGTGCGGGAAGCTGTCTCGCAGTTCTCCGCCGGCCAACTCCAACAGGTAGACAAGGCAACCAACCCGGGACACTATGGAAAGTAATATCCCTGGCACCACACCACGGCCGCTCCGCATCGCAGTTGCCAGCGGCAAAGGCGGAACTGGCAAGACCACGGTAGCCACCAGCCTGGCGTTGAGCCTTGTCGAACCACCCCTTACAGCGACATCACAGCCTCAGGTGGCCTTCCTGGACTGTGATGTCGAGGGGCCCAATGCCCATTTGTACCTGCGGCCCACATTCGACCGCCGGGAGGATGTTGTCATCCTGGTGCCGGAGGTTGATGCTTCGAAGTGCACCGTGTGCGGCAAATGTGCGGAGGTCTGCCAGTATCACGCCATTCTGGTATTGGGCACTACCCCGCTGGTCTTTCCGCACCTCTGCCATGGGTGCGGCAGTTGCGCACGAATCTGCCCGGAGAACGCGATATCTGAGCAGCCTCACCCGATCGGCGTAGTGGAGGCCGGTATTACACCCCACGGCATCTTTTTCGCTCGAGGGGTGCTCCAAACTGGGGAGCCGCTGGCAACCCCTATTATCCGCCGGCTCAAGCAGTGGGCCATCCCTCCATTCACGCCATCCCACAGCGTCATCATATTCGATGCGCCGCCAGGCACCTCATGTCCGGTCGTCGAGACCGCGCGTGGTGCCGATTTCCTGTTGTTAGTAACCGAACCCACTCCTTTCGGGCTTCATGACCTCCGCCTGGCGGCCCAGGTCGCCGGCGAGTTGGGAATCCCAGCCGGAGTAGTCATCAATCGCGACGGGATCGGCGATGAGTCCGTTACATCGTTCTGCGCGAGTGCAGGCCTCCCGATCCTGATGCGCATTCCTTTCCAGCGGGCCATTAGCGAGGGAATTGCACAAGGCCGGGCACTGCTCGACATCCACCCGGAGTACCGCACGCAGTTCTGGGACATGTTCCAACATATCCAGGATCTGCTGGAGCACCACTCCCAGGTGGGCCCTCTCCGAAAGCTCGCCACTGACAGCCAGTAGTTGCTGGAGGGGTAATGAAGCAACTCGTCATCGTAAGCGGTAAGGGCGGGACGGGCAAGACCAGCCTGGTCGCCTCATTTGCACATTTGGCTTCTCACCACTCCCCGCGAGTGCGCGCCGCTTTTGCGGATGCTGACGTGGACGCCGCCAATCTCGAATTGGTGCTGGCCCCTGACCGCCGCGAATCCCATGAGTTCTGGGGAAAATCGGTCGCGGAGATTGACCCTCATCGTTGTGAGGGATGCGGGATTTGCCACAATGTGTGCCGGTTTGATGCGGTGCTTGGTCCGCCGGCGCAGGGGGACAGCATCTTCTATCGCGTGGACCCCCTTGCCTGCGAGGGATGTGCCGCCTGCTTTTACCAATGCCCTGTCCAGGCCATTCGGATGGTGCCGCAGTTAGCCGGCCAGTGGTTTTATTCCGAAACCCCATATGGTCCGTTGTTCCACGCCGCCCTGCGGCCGGCACAGGAGAACTCCGGCAAGCTGGTGAGCCTGGTCAAACAACAGGCACTGCGCCACGCGGAGAATGCCGGCTACAACCTGCTGATCGTGGACGGGCCCCCTGGCATCGGTTGCCCGGCGATCTCAGCGGTATCCGGTGCGGACCTGGTACTCATCGTCGCGGAACCATCCGTCGCAGGGATTCATGACCTTCATCTTGTCCTTGAACTGACCATGCACTTCCACATTCTTACGCTCGTCTGCATCAACAAGGCGGACATTCATCCTCAGGGCGCTGCTCAGATCGAATCGTTCTGCGCTGAACACGACATTGAGGTGGTAGGCAGTATCCCCTTTGATCCATCAGTGAGCGAAGCAATCACCCGGGGATTGCCGGTTACCGTCTTCCGGCCATCCTCACCCGCATCCCAGCATATCGAACGCATTTGGCAAAGGCTTCTCCCGATGCTCTAACACGGTGAACTTTCTAGCCGGCCAAAAGGGGCCGCTCCAAGCGTTGGAGCGGCCCCTCGAACGTTCGCTGTATTGCCAGAATGCGCTTTCGCTTTACTCCGACTTCTCAATGGTGAACACGGCGGTCAGGGTGCCGGTGTTCTGGTCCGGGGAGATCATCACCGAGACCTTCGCCTTCTCGCCCTGAAATTCCAGCGTGGCGAAGGTATCGGTGGTCGTGCTGGAATCCTCGATATACTTCAGTCCCTGATCGGTGAATCCCTTCTTGTAGAACTCAACCGCCTCGGCCAAGGTCATGCCGGACACATTGTACATGACCATGCCCTCCTGGGCCCAGGCCTGTTTGGCGCCGGCCGGCTCCGGGATGGTGAAGCCCAGGCCTTCCGTGACCGAGGGGACCTCGGGCGCGGTGATCTCGATGGGCGCGTTCAGGTCATAGACCTCGAAGGTGCTCTTGAGCTCGCCGGCCAGGTCGGGTTTGCTCTCTTCCACGCCTTTGCCGGCCATATGGGTGACCATCTTGACGATGTAGCCCTCATCCGCCAGATAGATGTCAATCTGTGCGACATCCAGGTTCTCATACTTGGCACGCGTCTCTTCATCGAGCATGAACTGCAGGAAGGTCGGCTTATCGAAACGGTAATGGGTGGTATCGATGCCGTTCACCTTTTCTTTGCCAATTTTGGTGGCGGTCTCCCAGCCGGCGGTCAGTTGCTCAGGATGGAAGATCATGAACTGCTCGTCAAAATTGGGGGCCGTCTCCTGGCTGGACTGCATCCAGCTATTGCCCATTTTGATCCAGCTCTGGTTGCCGATCTGGATCATCTCCATGGAGTCCTCCGGCGTGGCGCCGGTGATGATATAGCGCACAGCCGGCGGCTCTTTGACGAACTCGCCCACCATTTCCAGCTTGGAGCTTTGCTGGTCGGCATAGGCTTCACCGGAGGTCTCGATCGTCATACGCATCCGGTACGACTTCAGCCAGGGTACTTTGCTCACATCTTCGACGGCCTGTGGGGTCTCCGTGGGAGCGGACACTGCCTGGGTGGGTGCCGGCGTCGCAGTAGGCGGCACCGGGGTCGGCTGTGCCGGCGCCTGTTGGGCGGTAGTGGCCTGAGCGGCAGGGGTCTCGCCGGCCGGCGTCGTGGCTTTGCCTCCACATCCAACCAGCAGAGCCATGACCGCCAGGGCCGCGAGGGTCAAGACAGTGATCTTACGTGCGGACATACGCATTCCTCCTTTAGGGGCTATGCGGAATTATGGGCCTGGGCCAACCATCCCGACGACCCCGGGCCTACGCGAGGGAGGAATGGGGAAGTCCAATCCGGTATAGCTCAGGCAAACAATCCAACGTTACTGTGTTATCATACCACTAAAGCATATCACTGTCAATTGTGTCCTCCGAGGGCGTTGAAAATAGCGGGCGCATCCCCAACACCCTCTCGCGCTGT
>Ga0123519_10014095_pt1 | contig 11410 bp, 8 predicted proteins | sample YelNatPaOPRAMG02_FD_87396 | JGI IMG/M metagenome (GOLD analysis project Ga0123519, IMG submission 87396) | Hot spring microbial communities from Yellowstone National Park - Yellowstone National Park OP-RAMG-02 (version 2) | ecosystem: Environmental > Aquatic > Thermal springs > Hot (42-90C) ... | reverse complement strand
CGTCTCCATCGTTTCCTCCGGTGTGTGGCCGCCTGCTCATGCCACTCGCGCGGCGGCCTCGTCGCGCCGTTGCATCAGCAGCCGGCGGACGAGCGTGCCGCACATCGCCCGGCGGTATCGCGCGGAGGCGCGATGATCGTCGATCGGCTGCGCCTCCTTCATCGCCTCGGCGGCGGCCTCGGCAATCGCCTCCGCCGTCAGGCCGCCCTGATCCACGACAGCTTCGGCCCTCGTGGCCCGCATCGGGTACGGCCCGACGCTGCCCAGCGCAATGCGGCACGAACCGTCCGCCGCCCACCCGATCGCGCAACTGACCACCGAGATGTTGCACGCGCCCCGCTTGCCGATCTTGTACCAGGCCGTCCGCACGTCCGCGCGAAACCGCACGGCTGTGATCAACTCATCCGGTGCGAGCGCCGTCCGCTTGTAGTCGAGGAAGAACCGGTCGATCGGCACGGTTCGCCGGCCGCGCTGCGCGTGCGACAGTTCGATCGTCGCCCCGAGCGCGAGGAGGGCCGTGCTGCCGTCGCCGGCCGGCGAAGCCGTCGCCAGGTTGCCCGCAATCGTGCCGCGGTTGCGGACCTGCGGGCCGCCCACACTCATTGCAGCGGCCGCCAGCGCCCGGACCGGAAGCGTGCCGATCCGCGAAAACGTCGCGCCACCTGAAAGGACGATCTCGCCGTTATGCTCCGCGATGTCGGCAAAGCCGGCGATGCGCGACAGGTCCAGCCAGCCCGCCGGCCGCAGGGCGCCGCGATTGAGGAGTACGAGCAGGTCCGTACCGCCGCCGAGCGTCAGCACGTCCGGCCCGTGTTCGGCCCGCAGGGCCAGCGCCTCGTCGAGATTCCGCGGCTGGAAGAACATGTCCGTTTTCCGATGGGCGTCTCCGGTGTTCTCGCCCGACTCCTGACGCGGCGCGGGCACGGAACGAATCCGCTTCGGCCGACGCTGCCGGCGGGCGCGTCAATCCGTGCGGTGCGGATCACGTCGTTTCACGCCGTCATCGAACGGAATGATCGCATCCTCCAGCGGAAAACGCAATCCGCCGGACCCTCGACCCGGGCGTCACGCCGGCCGCCCCGCTCGCTCGATCACCTGCTCTGTGGTCCACCAGTCGGCGCCGGCCGCCCGGAGGACCTCGCGGGCCTGCGCTTCCGTTTCGCGCGAGACCGCGCGTACCGCATCGCTGACGATCGCGACCCGGCCGTCGCGGTGCAGGAGCCCGAGCGCTGCGGCTCGGACGCAGTAGTCCGACGCCACGCCGAAGACGATGAACCGGTCCACCTCGATCGCGTCGATGAGCCGCGCGAAGTTCGGGTTGCTGAAAACATCGAAGGTCGTCTTGTGAAACACGACCTGATCGTGCAGGGAGAGCAGTGCCGCCGGGTTGGAGATCACGTCGTGCGGCTCGACGACCAGACGATGGTCGAGCAGCGTCTCCTTGAGCTTGCGCTGGCCGGCCGTGCCGCGGACGCAATGCGGCGGGAACTGACGAAACTCCGGATCGTCGGGTGCGTGGTTGTCGGCGGAGCTGAGCAGCGGGATGCGGCACGCCGAGGCCGTCGAGACCAGGCGCCGGAGATTCGGCACGATCTCCTCGGCTCCGGGCACGTACAGTTTCCCGCCGGGGTCCATGAAGTCATGCTGCGTGTCGATGTCCACGAATACGTATTCAAACCGTGACATGGTCGCACCGGTCCGATCATATCCGCTTGCCGCCCGGGTGACGAGCCCGCCGCGCAGCGGCGCCGCCCGCGCTTGGTGCGTGCCGGCCTTTGTGGTAAGGAATAACGACCGTCATGACCGCGTTTCGACCCGCCACTGCCGCCGGGGCCGTCGCCCTCGCCCTGGGGACCCTCATTGCGTACGTCCCCGCGATGCGTGGCGGCTTTGTATGGGATGACGATTACTATGTGACCCGCAACCGGGCCCTGCGGGACATCGACGGGCTCGTGCGGATCTGGCTGGTGCCCGGGACGACGCCGCAGTATTACCCGCTCGTGCACACGACCTTCTGGCTGGAGTATCATCTCTGGGGGCAGCGCCCGGCCGGCTATCACACCGTGAACGTGCTTCTCCACATAGTGGGCGCGCTACTCCTGTGGCTTGTGCTGCAGCGACTGGCCGTTCCCGGGGCCTGGTTCGCCGCGGCGATCTTCGCCGTGCACCCGGTGCATGTCGAATCGGTCGCGTGGATCACCGAGAGAAAGAACGTTCTCTCCGGCGTGCTGTACCTTGCGGCATTGCTGGCGTACATCCGGTTCGCGCGGCTCGATTCGCCCCGGATCATCCGGCCGCGACTGTGGCAGTGGTACGCGCTGGCCTTCGCGCTTTTCGTCTGCGCGCTGTTCGCCAAGACCGTCACGTGCTCCCTTCCGGCCGCCATTCTGCTCCTGCTGTGGTGGAAGCGCGACCGGCTGGATTGGCGCGACATCGTCCCGCTGGGTCCGATGTTTTTCGTCGGGCTCCTCATGGGGTTGTTCACCGCGTGGGTGGAAAAACGCTACGTCGGCGTCGGCGGGCCGGAATGGATGCTCAGCGTGACGGACCGATGCCTGATTGCCGGCCGGGCCGTGTGGTTCTACGCGGGCAAGCTCCTCTGGCCCGCCAGGCTCACGTTCATCTACCCCCGCTGGCGGATCGACTCGGGCGCGTGGTGGCAGTACCTCTACCCGGCGGCGGCGCTGGCCCTCCTCGCCGTGCTGTGGCTTCTCCGGGGGCGGATCGGAAAGGGGCCGCTCGTGGCCGCGCTCTTCTTCGGGGGCACGCTCGGGCCGGCGCTGGGGTTCGTCAACGTGTACCCGATGCGGTATTCATTCGTCGCCGATCATTTTCAATACCTCGCGAGCCTCGGGCCGATCTGCCTGTTCGCAGCGCTCGCCGCGACGTGGGCGGCGCGCACGGGCCGGATCCGCCCGTATGTTCCGCCGGTCCTCGCCGCGACGCTCCTCGCGACGCTGGGTTTTCTGACCTGGCGGCAGGGCCACGTGTATCACGACATCGAGACGCTCTGGGCCGACACTCTCGCGAAGAACCCCAGCGCGTGGGTCGCGCACAGCAACCTCGGCAGCGTACTGACCGTTCAAGGTCGGATCGAGGAGGCCGTCGCGCACGAGATCGCATCGTTGCAGCTCAATCCGGACCAATGGGATGTTCACTACAACCTCGGCGTCACGCTGGAGGCTCGCGGGGAATGGGAGGAGGCCATCCGGCATTACCGCGAGGCGGTGAGGTTGCGGCCCGGCTCCGCGCGGGCCCGCACCGCGCTGGGCGCTGCGCTGTTTCGGGCCGGCAGGGTGGACGAGGCCTTCGAGCACGTGTCCGAGGCCCTGCGTCTCAACCCCGATTTCGGCCCGGCGCGCGAGTTCCTGCGCCGCGCGAGGAACGAACGCGAGGGCGGGCACGTCCCCCGATAGTGCCGTTCTCGGTGGTCGGCGGAGTGTCAGGCTCGCCGTCGCACCGAGGCTTTTCGGCGCCTGCCGGGCTTTGTGTCCGCTTCCGCCGGCCACCCTGTCCGTCGCCCGTGCGGGAGTCGGGAACGGGCGACGCTCTCGGGCCGTAAACGGGGGTAGCGTGCCGGCGGCCGCCGCCGGGCCCTCAGCTCAGGCGGGCGGCCACACCGCTCTGGCGGTTGAAGGACTCGATGAGCCGATCCCACTCGCGGACCTGAGCAAACTGCCCGGCCCAGAAATCGGGATCCCAGAGTCGGCGGAGTTCGTCGGCGGTTTTGCCCTGCTGCTCGACCCAGGTGAAGTACTTCAGATTGTGCAGGGCCTTGCGATCGGGGTATGAGAGTTCGCGCATCGAGTCGGTGCCGATGCCCTCGATGTATCGGGAGAAATGGCGCGCCGCATCCGTCGCCGTGTACGGGCCGGCGGCCTCCCGTTGCTCGCGCAGCCGGCTGCCGTAGAGTTCCATCGAGTCCGTCAGCGGAAGGAAGATCATGTCCCGCCGGTTCAGCTCGAAGTAGCGGGCCGTCTTGATGGCGGCGACGAGGTTGCAGATGCCGGAGATGCCGAGGTCCGGCAGGCGATCGGTGACGGCGGCCGCCACGCCCCGTGCCGCGAGGAAGCTCCGGCCCGCGTCCTCGTTGAAGAGGCGCATCAGGCTCATGCACTGTTCATCATCCACCGCGACGATCACGTCCGTGTTGCGGACGTTGTGAATCCACGGGACGTGCTTGTCGCCGATGCCTTCGATCCGATGCTCGCCGAAGCCGCACCGCAACAGCGTCGGGCATTGCAGGGCCTCGGCCGCCACGACCTTGATCGCCGGGAACTTCGTTCGCAGGTAGTCGCCGGCGCCGATGGTTCCGGCCGAACCCGTGGCGGACACGAACGCGGCCAGCCGCCCGCCCGGCCCGGCGAGGCGATGAAAGACCTCCTCGATGATTCCGCCTGTGACCTCGTAATGCCAGGCGGCGTTGCCGAAGGCCTCGAACTGGTTGAAGATCACGCAGTCCCTGCGGGTCTTGCGGATTTCCCAGCACTTATCGTAGATTTCCTTGACGTTCGATTCGCAGCCCGGTGTGGCGATCACCTCGGCGCCCATCGCCGTGAGCCAGTCGAATCGCTCGCGGCTCATGCCTGCCGGCAGGATCGCCACGGCCTGACAGGCGAGCAGCGCACAGTCGAATGCCCCGCCCCGGCAGTAGTTTCCCGTGGACGGCCAGACGGCCTTGTGCGAGGTTGGATCGAACTGCCCTGAGACGAGCGGCGGGACAAGACAGCCGAACGCCGCGCCGACCTTGTGCGCCCCGGTGGGGAAGTGGCGGCCGATCAGCCCGACGATGCGGGCGTCAACCTGCGTGAGCTCCGGCGGGAACTCCATCCAGTTGCCGTCGTTGAAGAGCCCCCCGCGATCCTTCGGCTCATTCTTCCAGGTGATGCGAAAGAGGTTCCACGGCACGACGTCCTGCATGCTGCACGAGGCGAGGCGTCTGCGAATGGGCTCGGGCACGAGCGACGGGTTCTTCTGCTGCGCGAACGTCGGAATGACGATATTCCGCTCGCGGCAGCGCGCGAGTGTCTTGGCCAGGATTTCTTCGTTGATCGTGGGCACGGGATATTACTGATCCGCTATTGCATTGAGCCGTTACTCCTGCCGGGGGCCGTGCCGCGACGGCTCAGTTGACCCTGCAGGGCTGGGAGCGAACGCAACCCTCCGATCGATAACGGCATCAGTCCATCATCTCGCCGCCGTCGGCATCCTGCGTCCGGCCGGCCGTCGGCGACGCGCTCGCCGTGGCGTCGGAGTCCTCCTCGGCCGGCCCGCGATCGCGCACCTCATCCACCACCTCGCCTTCATCGCTGCGGCGCAGGGGCCGCTGTTCGGGGGGCACCTCCGCGTTGCGGACGGCGGTCTTTCCGTTCACGCGACTCCGCGTCTTCGCGTCGTCGCCGGGCCTGCGTTTCTCCCGTTTCGGTTCGGCCGCCGCGCGGCTCGGTTGCAACACGCGAGCCATCTGCCGGAAGGCCTGGCGGAGGCGTTGCTCGTTCTCGACGAGAGCGATCCGGACGTAGCCTTCGCCGTTCTCGCCGAACGCACGGCCCGGGGCCAGTGCGACCTCCGCTTCATCCATCAGGCGCATGCAGAGGTCGATGGTTCCCTTGCCGGCGAGGTGCTCGTCGGCGACCCGGGCCCAGACGAACATGCTCGCGCGGCATTTCTCCGCTTCCCAGCCGAGGCGCTTGCAGCCCTCGAGCACCACGTCGCGGCGGGACTGGTAGACGCGGGCCTGCCGCTTTACGTCGGCGTCGCACTCCCGCATCGCGATGATCGAGGCGATCTGCACGGGCTGAAAGACGCCGTAGTCGTAGTACCCCTTGATCGTGGCGAGGGCGTTGACCATCGTCGCGTTGCCCGCGCAGAACCCGATCCGCCAGCCTGCCATGTTGTACGGCTTGCTCATCGTCGTGAATTCGCAGCCGACCTCTTTGGCGCCGTGGGCCGAGAGGAAACTCGGCGCCTTGTAGCTGTCGAAACAGGTCTCGCCGTACGCGAAGTCGTGGATGATCGCCACGCCGAATCGCCTGGCCAGCGCCACGACCTGCTCAAAGAACGGTGCATCGACCGTCATCGCGGTCGGGTTGTGCGGGTAGTTCAGGATAATCAGCTTCGGCCGCGGGTAGAGATGCCCGCAGACGTAGGCGATCCGCTCGAGAAACGCCTCGTCGTTGCCGAGCGGCACGCTGATCACGTTGGCCCCCGCCATCGCCACGCCGTACACGTGGATCGGAAACGCCGGATCGCCCACGACCGCCGTGTCGCCCGGGCCGAGCATCGCCAGACACATGTGGCTGATCCCTTCCTTGCTGCCGATGCAGGCGACGATCTCATGCTCAGGGTCCAGCGTGACGCCGTACTTCGCCTTGTACTTCCGCGCCACGTCCCGGCGCAGGTTGAACAACCCCCGCGAGACGCTGTACCGGTGGTTCCGCGGGTCCATGACGGCCTCGCAGAGCTTCTTGACGATCGGCTCGGGCGTCGGGTCGCTTGGATTGCCCATGCCCAGGTCGATAATGTCGATGCCCTGCTGACGCTTCTTGTGCTTCAGGGCGTTGATCCGGGCAAACAAGTACGGCGGCAGGCGCTGCAGCCGTTCGGATGGTCGGATTTCGAAATCGCTCATGCCGTTATTCTACGTCATGCGGGCCGGATTGGGAATCGGCTCGCGGCGATCCAAACAGGGCGGTCGGCACGCTGCGACGGGTGGTGGCCCCCGGCGCGGCTTCGGGTATGCTTCAGGCCGGACGTCCGGCTCGCATGGAACGAGGAGGCTGAACCATGCTCTGGCATTTCCGTCTCGTTTTCGTAGTCGCGATTCCGGTTCTGGTTTGCGCGCAATCCGGCCTTGCCGCCGAACCGGCCGCGGGCAGGGATAGCGGGGGCGCTGCGCCCGACATCACCCTCGCCTGCTACTACTTTCCGAACTACCACGTCGATCCGCGCAACGAGAAGCAGCACGGTCCGGGCTGGACCGAGTGGGAACTTGTCAAGCGGGCCGAGCCGAAGTTCCCGGGGCATCGGCAGCCCCGCGTGCCGCTCTGGGGATATGAAAACGAGGATGACCCGGCCGTCATGGCAAAGAAGATCGACGCGGCGGCGGCGCACGGGATCGATGTCTTCATCTTCGACTGGTACTTCTACGACGACGGCCCGTTCCTTGATCGCGGCCTTGAACGCGGCTTCCTCAAGGCCCCGAACAACTCGCGGCTGAAGTTCGCGATCATGTGGGCCAACCACGACTGGGTGGACATCCACCCCGCCAAGGCCCACTACGCCCCGCTTCAGTTTTCCGGCAAGGTCACGCCGGCCACGTTCGACCGCATGACCGACCATATCATCCGCACGTACTTCCGGCACCCCTCGTACTGGAAGATCGACGGCCGGCCGTACTTCTCCGTTTACGAACTCTTCCGCCTGGTCGATGGTTTCGGTGGGGTGGATGCGACCGCCACGGCGCTGCAGCGGTTCCGCGACAAGACAAAGGCTGCGGGCTTCGCCGGGCTGCACCTCAACGCCGTCGCCGCCGGCATCCGGATTCTGCCCGGCGAAAAAGAGGCGAAGAATCCTGCGGAGCTCATCCGGCGTCTTGGCTTCGACAGCGTCACGTCCTACGTCTGGGTGCATCACGTCGGGCTACCGGAGTTTCCGGCCACACCGTACGAATTCGTCATGCGCCGCGCGGTCGAGCATTGGGACACGGCGGCAAGGGAATACGGCGTGCCGTATCACCCCAACGTTACGGTGGGCTGGGATCCAAGCCCCCGGACCGTCCAGTCCGACCGGTTCGCCAACCAGGGCTACCCCTTCATGGCTACCATCTCCGGCAATACCCCCGAGGCGTTCAAGGCGGCGCTGCTCCGCGCGAGGGAGTTCCTGCAGCGGTCCCCTGGCGGGCCGAAGGTCCTCACGATCAACGCATGGAACGAGTGGACGGAGGGCAGCTATCTGGAGCCGGACACGGTGCATGGGACGGCCTACCTCGACGCGGTTCGCGCGGTCTTCGGCCGTCCGTAGGCCCGGCCGGCTTTTTCGTGGCCGCCGCGCGGGGATGTGAATACAATCGGACGAGTTGCCTTGTGGTCTTCGACCCTGACCGGCGCGGAAGGCGAGAATCCTCATGGCAGAACACCTGATCTTTCACGACTGTGCGGAAGAGGTCAAACGAGGCATCGCGGACTACTGGACGCGGAAAACCCCTCGCCTGGAGAGGCTTCTCCAGCATTTTCCGGACGATCAGCGGCACACGCGTTTGTACGTCCGGCGTCATCCCAAACGCTATGAGGCGCATGTGGCCCTGCGGCTGCCGACGGGGACGCTCGTGGCCGAGGCGGACGCGAAGGACTACCTCGAGGCCCTGGATGTATTGAGCGATCGGCTGGCGGCCGAGATCCGCCGCCACAAAGAGGTGATCCGACGGGACGGGGCCTATCGTCGCCGACGTCCGCGGTCCGCCGTGGTCGCCGATGCGTCAGTACCTTTGGCCGCCCACCGGCGTGCCCAGGACAAGGCGGCCTTTCTCGAGCAGTTGCGACCCGTGTTGATGACGCTGCGTGATCATGCGCATCGCGAGCTGGTCCTGGCGCAGCTTCAGGACGAGATCAAGCCCGGCGCCCTGACGACGTCCGACCTGTTGGATGAAACGGCAGCCCTCGCGTGGGAGCGGTTCGACGACCGGCCGCCGGAGCGTCCGCTCGATCAGTGGCTGGTGGAATTGCTGCACGAGGTGCTTGACGCCCGCGCGAGAGAGCCGGTTGCCGCAGTCTCGCTGGAGGATCGGTTACCGCCGGGGGGTTCTCGCTTCGAGGCGGACAACGCGTGGGTGGTAGAGAACGAGCCGTTCTGGGATGAGCCGGCGTGGCTGACACTCGATGAGGTCCTGCCCAGCGACAAGGCGCCTGAGCCGTGGCAGGAGCTCGCGGCCGAGGAGCAGCGGCGGTGGATCCTTCGGCGGCTATCCGAACTGCCTCGGCGACAGCGGCGCGCCTTTTCGCTCTGCGCGATGGAGGGGTGGGACGAGCAGGATGTGGCGATGCTGCAGCAACGCTCGCCCGAGGAGGTCCGGGCCGACATGGAGGCGGTGCGGGAGTTCCTGCGCGAGCAAATCGAGAAGTTCGATCGCGGCGAAAGCGGGCAGAAGGGTTCCCCACCCCCTGGGTAAAAGTCCCCATCCGCCGGGCGGTGAATCCGTCTGCCAGTGCGGCGGCGTGGTTTTCGCGCTGGCACGCCCCTTGCTGAGGGCTGAGTGTACAAGACGGCACGCGGCGGGTCGCGCGAGGCGGCTACCAGGCCGGGCCAGGCGCAAACGACCCGATGCAGGTGCCGATTCCGATATGAGCCGCGCTCGGCGGGTACGCGGGGGCTTATCAGAGCCCCGGGAAGCGCGATTGAGGCGGGTTCTGCCCGGTAAGGCCGGATCGGTCCGGCGGGATGAGGGCGCGATTCCCGAGATCGTCCGGGCAGGGCGAGCCGGTCGCGCACACAGGAGTGATCCGGCTTACGGGGAGGGCGTCGTCCGGCCGCGCCCGCCCGAAGCCCGTATTACCCGCTCGGCGGTCCGATCTCGCAAACCCCGGCGGGCGCCTTGACACGGTCCGCATGCCCCTTCACAGTTGCCTTCCCACAGGAGCACCCCATGCCCAACACCTTTGATCTTGGCGGGAGGGTTGCGCTCGTCAGCGGCGGGAGCCGCGGGTTGGGCTCGGCGATTGCCGCCGCGCTCGCCGAGGCCGGCGCCGACGTAGCGGTGATCTACCGCCGCCGCGCCGGGGAGGCCCAAACCACCGTCGAAGCCATTCGCGGGCGCGGACGGCGGGCCTGGGCGATCCAGCAGGACCTCGGCGATATCGGATCGCTGCCCTCGGTGATTGACCGCCTGGTGGAGGAGGCCGGGCGCCTCGACATACTCGTGAACAACGCAGCGATCGCCGATCTGCTTCCCTTCGACAAGGTGACGCCGGAGATCATGGAGCGGACGCTGCGGACCAATGTGATGGGGCCGTTTTTCCTGTCGCAGCGGGCGGCCGTGGTGATGATCGAGCGCGGCACGGCCGGGCGGATCATCAACATCACCAGCACGAACGGCTTCATGGCGGAGGCCCTGCTTGCCCCGTATAACGCCAGCAAGGCCGCGATGGAGCTGATCACGCAATCGCTGGCGATCGAGCTGGCGCCGCACCGGATCACGGTCAACAGCGTTGCCCCCGGGCTGATCGAGACGGAGATCGGGATGGGGTTTCCGCTCCGGCCATCGTTCAGGGAGTGGGCGGACGAGCACATTCCGCTGGGGCGATGGGCGGCGCCGGAAGAGGTCGCCGGCGCCGTCGTGTTCCTGGCGTCGGACGCCGCGCGGTACGTAACGGGACAGCGGCTCGTGGTGGACGGCGGCCTCACGTGCGAACAGTTTCCGAGGATGCGGTTTTACACGGGCCAGTGCCTGCAAGGGCCGCTGACTCGCCGGCCGTCGGCCGCAGAACCATAGGAGGGGTCACCGGCCCCGATGCGGAAACGGCAGGAGCGGGCACCGACCCCGGTTGCGAAACTCTCATGACACCGAACCAGACAAACAACTTTGCGTCGAAGCGCCAGTTTGCCAGCGACAACTATGCGGGCATCTGCCCGGAGGCCTGGGAGGCGATGGCGGCGGCGAACGTCGGCCACGTCCCGTCCTACGGCGAGGATGAATACACCCGACGGGCGTGCGATCGGCTGCGCGAATTCTTCGAGACGGACTGCGAGGTCTTCTTCGCGTTCAACGGCACAGCCGCCAATTCGCTGGCCGTCGCAACGCTCTGCAAGTCGTATCACAGCGTGATCGTCCAGGACACCGCGCACATCGAGACGGACGAATGCGGCGCGCCGGAGTTTTTCTCGAACGGGACGAAGGTGCTGCATGTGCCGGGGACGAACGGGAAACTCGATCCCGCCTCCGTCGAGCATACGGTCAAGCGCCGCACCGATATTCACTATCCCAAGCCGCGAGCCGTGAGCATCACGCAGGCGACGGAACTCGGGACCGTGTATTCGATCGGCGAACTCCGGGCCATCGGCGAGCTGGCGCGCCGACTCGGCCTCCGCGTGCACATGGACGGTGCCCGGCTGGGCAACGCGCTGGCGACGCTGAACGTCCCGCCGAGCGAGGCCACGTGGAAGGCCGGCGTGGACGTCCTGTGCCTGGGCGGCACGAAGAACGGAATGGCCGCCGGCGAGGCCGTGGTGTTCTTTGACCGCGAGCTGGCGTACGAGTTCGACTACCGGTGTAAACAGGCGGGCCAGCTCGCTTCAAAGATGCGGTTCCTCGCCGCCCCCTGGATCGGGATGCTCGAGAGCGGCGCCTGGCTGCGGCGGGCTGCGCACGCCAACCGCTGCGCTGCCCTTCTCGAAGCCGAGCTGCGACGAATCCCGG
>Ga0123519_10014093_pt1 | contig 11410 bp, 11 predicted proteins | sample YelNatPaOPRAMG02_FD_87396 | JGI IMG/M metagenome (GOLD analysis project Ga0123519, IMG submission 87396) | Hot spring microbial communities from Yellowstone National Park - Yellowstone National Park OP-RAMG-02 (version 2) | ecosystem: Environmental > Aquatic > Thermal springs > Hot (42-90C) ... | reverse complement strand
TTATGAGATAAGTGCGGAGGGTGGGATTTGAACCCACGAACCCCTACGGGACGAGGTCCTGAGCCTCGCGCCTTTAACCAGGCTTAGCCGCTCCTTGGCTTTGGCGACCTCCGCGGTTACCCTAGTTTTGACAGGGTCTTGAGCATACTTTATCTTTTTGACTCTTAATAAATTTTGTCGTTTGAAAAACATTATTCTCCTATTATTACACCTTCCTTCTTCAGGAAGCCTATTAAGTCCTCTTCAGATTTGAATATTTTTGTTGAATAGTAGTTGAAAAACGGGCTTTCAGGTCCCTTGAAGACCACGAAGACCTTCTTATTGTTGCTGAAGCCGTAGTTCATTTCAGACAGTACTCCGGGAGACATTACTGGAGAGAAATAGTAGACCACGAGGAAATCGCTCTGATCAATAAGCTGGTAATCCCTTGCAACAATCTGGTCAAGCAGGTCTTCTACAATGTCTTCAATCTCATCTATGCTTATATTCACTTCAACACCGTCATCCTTAACAACTAGTCGGTCTTTCCCAGATTCCCTCAATTCTCTCAGCTTGTAGAGAAGGTCGGAGTCTTCTACTTCACCGGGGTCGAATACCGTCAATCCAAGTTTTCTAAGCCTATTTTTAAACTCGTCTTTATCAGCCAGCTTTAAATCTCGGTCCTCTATGTGCGTTATAGGGTAGCTTAGATATATTTTCTTAGAATCCTGTTTAAACACAAGGTTGTAAAGCGTTTCTGAAGAAGAGGCGAATGGAATCACGTAGAAAGGCTTCCCCCGATAGTCGGCAATGCTCTTAGTCAAGAGGATTTCCTCATCCCTCCAAACCAGTATGTCTTTAAGAGTGAGACGTCCCTTCCATTGCAAGGAGGATTCAAGCCTTGTTTTTATGGGCAGCGCAGAATCCGAGATAGTTACAAAAAGATCTGGAGAAAGTTCGTTAAGATAGTGAAAGTCGAATGCTTGAAAAACATGTTTCTTCCACCTGAAGCATGCGTGCGTACTTATAATAATGTTCTCATGTTTTTCTGCCTCCCTCATGATTTGTTCGAAAACTGTTGCCCTCAGGAAGTTCAATGAGGAGGAAGAAAGATCCAGTATCTTATCCTCCTTTATCTCAATGCCTAGTTTCCTCGCAGCCTCAAACATCATGCTGCCCACGGAGAAAAGTTTGACCTCCACGTTCCTTTTCTTCGCAAACTCGACAAACTGTCTCAGATGAGACTCGCGACCGCTACCACTGATCCCTGTCACCACTACCCTCAAAGATCCTGTTTTTCTTTAACAAGGTGTTGGCTTAAAAGGTTTCATATGTGTAAGCCTGGGAAGTATGGCATTTTAAAATCAAACAAAGGATTTTATATTAAGAAATGTTTCTCGAAAGTGAGGGGAAATGAGAATAGTAATCACAAGAAATTATGATGAAATAAGCAAAAAAGCTGCTAAAATAATAGCTGAACAGATAAGGAGAAAACCGGATTCTGTTCTCGGACTCCCAACTGGCAGTACTCCTTTAGGAGTATATAATGAACTAATCAGAATGCATAAGGAGGAGAACTTGGATTTCTCAAAGGTAACAACCTTCAACCTAGATGAGTATTATGGGTTGGGGCCGGATCATCCTCAGAGCTATCATTACTTTATGTTTAGCAATTTTTTCAACCATGTCAACATAGACCAGAATAAGATCCATATTCCTGATGGCTTAGCAAAGGATATTGAAGCGTATTGTAGGGAGTATGAGGAGGGAATTGAGAAGGTGGGAGGAATAGACCTCCAGCTACTGGGAATAGGAAGGAACGGGCACATCGGCTTTAACGAACCGGGTTCCTCGCTGGCAAGCAGGACAAGGCTAGCAGCATTATCTGAGGAAACAGTCAAGGATAATGCCCGCTTCTTCCAGAGAGAGGAGGAAGTACCACGGCTCGTAATCACCATGGGGTGCGGCACCATTATGGAGGCTAGGAAAATTCTTCTCCTAGCTAGTGGAAGCGATAAGGCGGATGCTATTGCGGCAACAATAGAAGGACCCGTAACCTCTCAAGTGCCTGCTTCAATACTACAAATGCATCCTGACGCCACTATCATCATAGATGAGGAGGCTGCTTGGAAGCTTAAGAGAAAGAATTATTACAAGTATGTGGAGAAGATTTTGGGAGAGAAAGAGTTTAAACAATAAACAGTGGCTTCCTGCTGCTCATCCTGAAGCCTCCTTAAGCTGACGGATCCTCACAATGTGCACAGGCTCATCGCGAAAGCCGTAGGTTAAAACAACTATCGGGTTTCCAGGAATCCCCTTAATCTTGGCTTCAAGCTCATTTATACCTGTTTCATACTCCGATGCTGAAACCTCGACTGTTTCTACGCCACGTATAAGTGCGAGCCTCCTTAAAGTCTTCTTGCTTGATGAAGCAGATACTACTCTGCAGTTAGGTTTGAAACTTGCGATTCTCTCTGCGGTTTTCCCAGATTTTGTAAAAACCCCTATCATAGCGTTAAGCGATTCCGCTAAAGAGACTATTCCGAATGCGAAACGATCCCCGATACTGCTTCCCTCGTCAACCTTTCTCTTTAATGGCTTTATGGTTGGCTCATACCTCTCTATTATCTTAGAAAGCCACGTGACAGTTTCAACCGGATATTTCCCTATGGCAGTCTCGCCAGTCAGCATAAGTGCATCAACTCCCTGCGATAAAGCGGAAACAACGTCAACTACCTCACTCCTAGTTGGAACGGGGTTTTCAACCATAGATCCGAGGAGTTGCGTTGCGACTATCACTGGCCTACCCTTGTTGATACATCGCTCAACTATCTTCTCCTGGAGAAGAGGAACATCCTCTAGAGGAAAATGCATGCCTAAATCCCCTCTGGCGACGAGAACGCTGTCAGCAGCATCGATGATTTCGTCGAGCTTCCTAACGCCGATTGGAGTCTCTATCTTCGCTATTACTCCCATGTCTTTCGCACCTAAGGAGAGGAGTATGCCGCGGAGCGTAGCTATGTCCTCCATGCCTTTAACATAGCTCATCCCAATATAGTCAAAATCGTTCTCCACAGCGATCCTGATTGCACGAATTTCTTCCTCTGTTATGGGTTGCAAATCCAGATCCATACCTTGAATAACGATCGTCTTCCTAGAAGAGATCACGGCATCGGTTAAAGCCCTAAGGACAGCTTCAGAACCGGATGTAGATTCAACTCTGAAGGCGATCCTACCATCATCCATAAGAACAACATGATCCTTCTTAAGCGCCTTGAAGGCGGGTAGATTCGGAAGGGGAAGCTTATTCTCCATTCCGCCAAGCGTTTTAGCAGCCGGAATTATCTGAACCGCTTCGCCCACCTTCACCTTCACCGGATTCTTCAGCTCCCCAAGCCTGACACTTGGGCCTTGTAAATCCCCTAACAGCGTAAAATGCTTGCCAAGCTCCACCTCCATATCTCTGATGAGTCTAGCGGTCTCCACCCATTCTTCAGGAGAACCATGGCTGAAGTTTACTCTGAATATGCTTGCCCCGGAAAGAGCCATCGCCCTAATGACCTCCCGAGAGGAACTGCCAAGCGTGACAGCAATCTTTGTCTTCGACATCCCGCCATGAATGAAGTATACCTACTAATAAATGTCGGCTCTTGCAATCATAAATTACCATTGTAAACAGGTTTCAAAATAGAGAAGGGCAAGCGCCACGGGCAGGACTTCCGGTCTAGCTGCTTTCGAACCTGCGTGCCCCGAAAGGGGCATCGGGTTTCTCTTAATGCAGTGATCTCGAGCCCGACCCATTTTTGGAAGGATTTTCCACTCTGGCACCGTGGCGCTGAAGAAAGTATTCGAGCACGGCTTTTATATCTTTTCAGCGAAAAAGGCTTGGTTTAACCCTTAAAACATGGAAAAAGCTTATTCTAAGACACCGTTAAGGAGACCGTCTTCCTTTAAAGCATCAACCACATGGCTTTGAGGAACCGAGAGACTATACTTCTTAGTTCTCCCATACCTCCCCATGTTCACTATCTTCGAAGATATTATGCCTGCCGACTCCAGCTCGTTAAGAAGAGATGAGAGCCTCCTGTCCGTTAAGGATTCTAAACCCATGTTAGTAACCAGGCTCCTGTACTCTCCATATATTTCCCCACTCGTGTGCTGCGCCCTCTGATCCCTCAAGTTTCTCAGAATTGAAACCAGCAGGATTTTGCTTTGAATAGGAAGCGTTTTAATAACCTCGTTAACCTGGTCTCTCTCAATCTTCCTAAGAGCCTCTTGAACACACTCCATTGTAATCACGTTCTTACCATCCCTCTCTGCTGTTTCAGCAGCCACCCTTAACAGGTCCATCGCCCTCCTCGCGTCACCGTGCTCTGAAGCTGAGAGAGCAGCAATATACTTGATTACTGAAGGCTCGTAGACAGAATCGTAAAACGCTTCTCCAGCTCTCTCCATAAGAATGTCGAAAAGCTCGTCTGAAGTATAGGGTTTGAAAACCAGTTCCTCCTCGCTTAAAGTGCTGAGTATCCTTGGCTCAAGCATCTGTTTAAAAGTAATCTCGTTCGAAACCCCTATGAAGGAAACCCTGTGCGAGGAGAAGTTCTCATTAATCCGTGAAAGCTCATAAAGCAGGTTCTCACCCTCTTTTTTAACAATCACGTCAACCTCATCCAAAGCAATAAGCAGGTAGAGATTATTCCCCTTAACATAGTTGACTATTCTCCTGAAAACCTCAGCAGTTGCCAACCCGGTGAAAGGCATAGAAAGCCCTATTTGCCTAGATATTGAAGCGAGAATCCTATATTCAGAGCCCTCCATCCTTGAATTCACCATCACGCACCTTATGTTAGCCCTCAGCTCATTAGCCTTCTTAGAAAGAGCGTTGAAAACAAACCTTACTACAGCGGTTTTACCTGTTCCAGGCTTACCGTAGATGAAGAGGTTTGAAGCCTTGTTATGGAGAAGAAGAGGAGCAACAACCTCACCAACATACTTTATCTCATCCTCCCGGTGGGGAAGATGATTAGGAATATAATCATGTCTTAAAGCATCCCTATTATGGAAGATACCGCTCTTTAGAAACATGTTGTCGAACACTTTGTTAAGTATCTCTAGACTCCCCTTCGCTTCCTCCATTGGAAAGCTGAAAGTTTCCCTTGAAAAGAAAAAGGAATTGGAGAATTGTTTAGAGAAAAATGTACAGAAAAATAAAAAATGAGTAAATGCGACAAAAAAGATACCCACACCCCTTTATTTCTTTTCCACACTGCTCTTCATTAAAATACAAATAAAAATATAAAAGTTTTTTATTCCCCACACTGTTTAAGTTATGTAGACATCTAATAAAGAGTTTTCGTTTAACATCCTTTAGTAGGAAATCAACTATTCTCATTTACTAACGTTTTCCTTCCCCCCTCCTTTTTCAATGGAAATGGAGGGGTGTAAGCGCCTGTTTTTACACTTCTCTTCTGTTAACACCATCCTCCTTCTCTTTTTCTCACTTAATGTTTTTCTTTCCACTCTATTTTATCCCTGTTTTCTTTTTCCAAGTCTTTTCACACTCCTTTTCTGTTATTTACCAACACCCCTCGGTTTCTACTGAAGAAATGTGATCTCCACTGTTTACTAAGGTTTGTAGAGGAAACTCTGTGAAACACGGTTTTTAAAGAAGAATTACTGCATTTTAACCTTCTTTATTTCCACTGGAAAAAACGCTTGTTAACACTTATTTGGCAAGTTATGTTGTTTGCTTGGCAAACTACTGTTGGTTAACAGGGATGATAGGAAGAAACTTGAAGTCCGTTTCTCAGATGGTTCAGACACAACTATTTCTCTCCGGCTTGAGGGCAGTAGGCTTGAAAAATATGGAGTGGTGCTTGCTAATCTCCTCCCCTTAATGCTTGCTCAGGGAGCTCTTAACCAGGAGCTGCTTGCTTTCCTGCCTTCGGAGAAAACCGGGAAGAAGCTTGACGAGGGCAACAAGATGTTTGAAGTCTTACGCAGACAGGGAGAGAACCTGAACAATATTCTTAAAGTTATCAGAGAGTTTAGAAACATGGATTTCTCATCTAAGGATGTTAAGAAGAGGTATGAGGAGAGACTGGGCAAACCTATTCAGCTGAGCACCGTCGCCACTTACCTAATGAGGCTTCACGATAAGGGTCTTCTCATAAGAAGGAAAAGGGGGAAAGAATATGTTTATCAGGCTGCAGCCCTCCTCCTTAAAAACGAGTAATGCGCAACTATTTTTCCACACGTCTATAATAGAAAGTTTTCCCCCTTCTCTCTCTTGTCAACAATCCTTTCTCAACCATTTGTTTAAGCGTCCTGCTCACATGCTCAGGGGATTTTCCAACATGATCGCGGCAATCGCTCACAGTTAATACCCCCCTTTTATCAACTTCCTCCAAAAGTTTCATCTCCGTCTCATTCAAGCGTTCTCCCACAGGCTTCTCCTTGGTTACTGTTACGGGTTTGGCTTCAAGCTTCGGCTGCTTCTCTTCCCCCGGCCACTCCAAGTCCTTCAGGTAGGCGATTATCTTGTAGACTGCCTCTGTCAAAAGCCTAGCTCCTTTCTCAACCCTCTCTGTTTTCTCAACAGCCTCCTCAAGCCTCTTCTCAAGCAGGCTACACCTCTCCCTAAGCTCTACGAGTTCTCTTTCGAGGTCCTCCTCCCTTTTCTTCCTCCCCAGAATTGACACCAAACCCGTATCTTGACGCAACATGATGCTATTATATTTTTACACAAGACCGCATTTACAGCATGCATAACCCCATTAAAACTACTTTTGGCACGGAGTCTTCTAACTCGTCAAGCCCGATGGGTGAAAACTCTCTTTGAGTTCTATGACCCTTTCCCACTTCCAGATGGCTAGTAGTGATAGTAGAATAGTTTGACCAGCGCCTCCACCACCGCCTCGTTCAGCTCCCCTGCCTCCAGAGCTTGCAAGCTCCGTGAATAGCCCATGTAGAAATGGTTTTAAAACAAGCCTTCTGTAGCATATTTTGCATGTTCTCTCGTAGCTCCGAAGTACCCATCAATAATGCTTATAGGTACAGTTGCGAGAGCCATTACTCAATGATGGAACCCCCATAGACTCTTGACTTAGCAATTCGACCAGAGCATCTAGAACTTTCTTTGCTATGCTTAATCCCAAGAATCTCCTCAACAATATACATCATTCCCAGGAGTATCCATCCGTCTTCGGCTTCTTCTTTTCTTCCTTCCAAATACGTTGGAATTCTTCTAGATTTCTTTAACGCATCCAAACCATTCTTATTCTTAATTATATTATTTCTAATAAGAAAATAAGGCGATTCATGGATTGACTGTTTTTCTCCAAGCTAAGTAACCCATTATCCATAAGACAACTCCTGCTATCAAAGTCAAAAGCGATAGGAACACCAAGTCGCTTTCGAGACCAGAAAGGGTTATCACTACTTCGCCTTCTACTGCTTTTTCTCCTCTGTTTCTCACTAGTAGGCATAATTGCCCTCTGATAGGTATTTTAAAGACTAACACATTGCCCTTCAGATTCCTGTATTCCATTAAAGGATATGGTTCTTCCCCATTCAAAAATGAAAGATGGCCGGATTCATCTAAGATTAATACATCTACTGTGCCATTCACACGCAACCACATTCTGCAATCCCTAGGCGGCCAAGACATAAGTGGGGTTATTGGAAGCATCACATTTCCCGGGAGCACAAAGCCATATGTTGAAGTATACGTAGAAAGACCACGCATGACAGTCAGTAAAAAGAAACCAATGCCTATGAATAGTACCACTGTTCCTCCGTAGCGTAGCCCCCAGTTTCTAATCAAGTTCAAGCACCTCCGTGAAGAAGAGGAAGGAGAAGACCAGTAAGGCAATAGGCAGACTAACATGGATTATTGCAGCAAACAGTGCAACCATCCCATCCAAACCAGCCGAGACGAGATGAAGTATAACGCCTTCTACAGAGTAATTCAACCCAAGGAAAAGCATAAAGTATCCCTCCAAGAAATATATGGATAATGGCGTTAATATGGATGCAATGGTACTCTGTACTACAATTCCCATGAAGATGGCTAGGGCTGCAAAGAGCATGGAAACAATTGTTTGAACAAGGGTCACCAGAAGAATAGATGAGAGAAGTAGGGATCCAGATGCTAACCATGAGGAAAACGCTATCAATAATAGATTCATCAGAATTATTATTAAGAAACTTACTAACAATTTCGAGATGAAAATCGCGGATTTCCTCACTGGGTTAGTAAATTCATCCATCATCACACTTTGCTTGACATCATTACAGAAGGAATTAGTTAAGGCAATTGTGACGAACAAATAGACAAGGAGGCTCCTGAATCCTCCTGTAAATGACATGAGGTCAGATGTCGAAATTGCCCCAGGTAGTATCGTTGCTGGGATGTTTATGAACAATATTAACAATAGGATCATGAAGCCTAAATATTTTGCTGTCCAAAATCTTTCAAATTCGAAACGCATCAGCTCAACTATTGATCTATCCATAACTCATCATCCCTCACACTTTCCCTACCGCCTAGAGCCTTAATGAATACGTTTTCTAAGCTCCTACCGACTTGGCGAAAGCTTATCAGCTTATCTCCTGTTTTCACCACTAGCTCCGGCACTTTATGTCGAATCTTTTCAAGATCGCCCTTGATGTATACGTAATTGTCTTTCACGATTGCCCTAAGCTCATCGAAGCCATTGATTAATTCTGAAAGATCCTTAGGTTTTGTAACTTCGGCTACATAAACTGCTGGCGAATACTTATTCAACAAATCCTTTGTGAACCCTTGCTCCACAACATTCCCCATGTGCATCAAGCAGACCCAGGAACAAAGCCTCTGAAGCTCGGGAAGAACATGGCTTGATATAAGGAAACTGGTTCCCATTTCCCTATTTATCCTGCTAACCACCGTCATCAACTCAATCCTCCCTGCAGGATCTAGGTTTGCAGTGGGCTCATCAAGTATAACCAGCTCGGGATTTCCAAGCAAGGCCTTGGCGATTCCCAGACGCTTCTTCATTCCAGCCGAGAAACCCGCTATCTTTCTCCAAGATACATCTAGCAGTTCTACTCGGCGCAATGCCTCGATTACTTCAGTGTCTCTTATGTTCCTCAGCCTCGCGATATGTTTTAGATATCTAAGACATGCCACATTCTGGGGGAAGATCTCCCTTTCTAGAAGAACACCGATTTTTCTCATCAACTCGTGTCTTTGGGACCACGGTTCAAGGCCAAGAGTGTTTACTGTTCCTGAGCTCGGTCTAATTAAGCCGATGAGTATGTGGATGAGCGTGGTTTTTCCAGCACCATTGGGACCTATAAGGCCACATATTTCCTTCGGCATTTCGACAGTTAAACTATTTAAAGCCTTTATTTTACCGAAGAATTTAGACACGTTCTCCACTTTTATCATTCCCGCCTTTTCCTCCTCCTTTTCCTAAGCATGTAAAGGGGGATTCCTATAATTAATATAATAAGTATCGCTGGAATTAATAGAAATCCTATGAAGGCCAACCAGTTCGGCGGTCCAAGGTCAATATTAGTATAGGTTAAACGAAGACCTTGGGATATAACCAGTATATCAAAAGCAGATAGGAAAGCATCTCCATCCATATTGCTACTCTCTTTCAGTATAAACGTATCGGCATCATATACATTTTGCCTAGTCTCAAAATGTTTGATCGATTGACGCTCCACTGGACTGATTTTCTCATCGAAATGGATACCTTGATACTTGGGTGAAGTCGGCACATCTAGAATAAGAGAATCCTGAAACTTTTCAGGATCTTGGAGATAGTTGAAGAACTCCGTCAAGGAGAGCGATTCTAGTTTTAGAAAAATGAATGGTCCAGATATGTTTACGAATACTGTAGAGTCCCCGTTTCCAACAAACCTGATTTCGTCACCTCCTTTACAGGGCGGTATCCATATTGTCGTCTTTCCGAGGAGGGTTCCATCCAATAGAAAGACATCACGTTCCTGTAAATCAACTAGTAATTCCCTACTTGAGGAATAAGAATCGATTTCTAATGTTACATTAAATAGGCCCCTGTTTCCTCTTATCTCAAGGAGAATAACGGAAAGACGGATATGTATAGGTTCCTCACTCTTAATGATTACGTATGCTGAACCATCCCCTCCCATTGCTTTTACGTAGGGATTGTCACGCAATGCCTCAGGAATCATCGACACATTGGAAAAATAGAAATTGACACAAATGAGTGTTTCTTCCGCTTCATAATCTAATCTGATGCCCTCTTTCATCCACGGAAAAGGGACTGCTGAATCGTTATCTGGCAGTAATAAAAAAATAGAAGTATTGAATGCCAAGATGATAGCTATTAAAAAAATCGCATGTTTTCTCATGGATTATTTGATTTTATGGGCTAATTGCAGAATGGCACTTAGCGCGCGCACATCCACATTATCACTCTTCATTTTCCTCCTTAACACATTCCGATCTTTTATATATAAGCTTATTGGTCTGAACATTTCAGAAACAATTTGGAATTGATTTGCAACAATATATTTAAATAGTGTGCATTTAAAACAGCTGTCTAAAAACGAAATTAATTCGGCTTCGTGCACCGAATTTTTTGATTAAAACCTAGTTCTTTCATCTCGCTTCAGCCTCGCCTCCAAAGCCTCAGCCTACGCTCCAAATCCTTAGGAAATCTCGCCCCTCGGCTCAAGCGACTTAGCTAACAGGGCAATTAAATCAATAGCCTCCTTAAGCTTATCCTCACTAAGATACGTTGGAACCTCTAGTAGGGTATCTTGTTTCCTAGAAACTCCTTGAGGAAATCCCTCTTTTCCATTCTTCGATATATCTTCAAATCGATAAGGAATAAACTCTTTTAAAAAATTCTCTTTAACCTAGACAGACACGGTATCAGAAGCCAAACAGCTCAGAAAAAGCAAAAACGAGGAAATTGGAGACAAGTAAAATCAAACATGCCAATTAATGCTCAACCAATTTCAAACGTAATTGATTATCTTATAACCTTTATCTCTAAAAGTTTTCTCGAAAACTTCAGCTAGGGAACTATTCTTAACATAGAAAACAGGAGGCTTCAAAGCCTTTATGAGAGTAGGGAAATAGGCCATGAAGAATATGAGAAGCAGAGGAAAATATATTTTGAAAAACTGTTGAAGGAGATAAGCATCGAAGAGACATGGAGCAAAATCGTTAAATTCATTAAAAATGACGAGGGGTTTGCTGAGAAAATCGGTAGCGGAATCGGAGTCTCTTTCGACATGATGCCTTCCGAGATTGCAAGTAAAGCACATCGTTAACGGGTAGAAAAGCTTTTATTAAAAGTCTGAGCAAGGGCGTCGGAAGGATTTTTGGCAGACTACCTGGCGAATTACAGGACAGGGTGTTACAGGTTACAAAGTCGGATGAGGATTT
>Ga0123519_10014092_pt1 | contig 11411 bp, 7 predicted proteins | sample YelNatPaOPRAMG02_FD_87396 | JGI IMG/M metagenome (GOLD analysis project Ga0123519, IMG submission 87396) | Hot spring microbial communities from Yellowstone National Park - Yellowstone National Park OP-RAMG-02 (version 2) | ecosystem: Environmental > Aquatic > Thermal springs > Hot (42-90C) ... | reverse complement strand
TCAGGCGCCGTTCCATGGGCTGGACCTGGGCATCAATATCCGCCAGGCCCGCCTGCAGTTCGTGCCGGCGCGCATCCGCAGTCCGCCGGCGCTCCTCCAGCTCCTGCATCTGTCCCTCCAGCTCATGCAGGCGGCGCTCCTTGCCCTCGATCTGCTGATGCGCCTGGGACAGCATGGACTGGAAGTTCCGCAGGAGCTGAAGCTGGCTGTCCCGCCGGGAGGCCGCGGAGGCCAGCGCGGCGCGCAGGGTGTTGAGCTGATTGACCAGCTCGTCATCTACAATGCCGGCACGCGCCGCATCCAACTGCTGGAGCTGTTCCTCCAGGGCGCGCTGACGCTCCTCGAGCTGGCCGGCCTCCTGTGCAAGCTGGGCGCGCCGCGCTGTCGTGGCTTCCACCTCTTTGCGCGACTGCGCGATCAAGCGTCCATGCCATTCGATTTCCTGCGAAAGCCGGTCCTGCTGACGGAGGAGCTCCGCGATGCGCGCCTCCAGGTCCACCTGCTGGCGCTGGCGTGCGGCCAGCTCGCGCTCCAGGTCCTGGGCGGTCTGGCGGTGGCGCGCTTCAGCGCGCTGGCTTTCTTCCAATTCGCGGGTCAGGGAGGCCACCTGCTCTTCGACGGCGGCGATTTGGCCGGGCAGTTCCCGCCATTCGCGCTCGCGGGCCAGCATGCCGGCCTGACGCTCGCCGGCGCCCGCCCCGCCGGTGACGCTCCCGCTGGAGCGGACGATCTCGCCGGCGCGCGTGACAATGGTGAAACTGCCGCGCAGGCGCTCCATCACCCGGCGGGCGGTTTGCAGGTCCTCCACCACCAGGGTGCGGTTCAGGAGCAGGTCCACCGCCGGCCGCAGGCGGGCATCGTACTGCACCAGCTCAGAGGCCAGCCCGATCACGCCCGAGGCGGCCGGCACCTCCAGGGCGGCCGGCGGCCGCAGGGTGTCCAGGGGCAGAAAGGTCGCCCGGCCTCCCTGCACGCGCTTCAGGTGCTCGATGGCCTTCTCGGCCACTTCCCAGCGTTCGACGATGATGTCCTGCAGGTGACTGCCGAGGGCGGTTTCTAGCGCCCTCTCCAGCTCTGCCGGCACAGTAATATGGGATGCGACCGGGCCCAACACGCCGGCGATGCGCGCCTGCATGACCGAGCGCACGCCGGCGTAGAACCCTTCCATCTCCTCACGGGTGCGCGCGAGGATATCCCGGCGGGCCTGCAGATGCGTCAACTGCCTGCGGGCCTCATCCAGGCGCTTCTCGATCGTCGGGCGCTGTCGCCGGACCTCCTCCGCCTTTTCCAGGGCAGATTGGCGCTGGGCCTGCAGGACCGCGGTGGCTTCCTGCCAGGTCTCCAGCTCCTGGCGCAGGGCGCGCAGTTCCCTCTCCCGCTGGCCAATTTCCTCCTGGCAGGCGGCAATATGCTCCTGATGCCGGCGCTGTTCCTCCTGCAGTTCCTGCCGGCGCTCATCCAGTTGGGTCATGCGGTTGCGGCAGTCCGCCAGCCGCGTGGCGACCTGGAAGGCCTCATCGCGCGCCGCCGCAATGGCGGCGTTGAGACGCTGTCGCTCCTGCTGGAGGGCCTGCACCTGCTGTTCGACCTCGGCGGCCGCCGCGAGCTGAGCCTGATATTCCTGTTCGAGCGCCCCCAGCTCCTCCTGGGCGCCGGCGATGCGTTTCTCATGCTCCGCGGCGCTGGCCCGCAGGGCGATGATGTCCTGCAGAAGGGCCTCGCGCTGGACCTCCATCTGCCGCCGGCGTTCCTCCCAGACGGCCAGCTCCCGCTCCAGGGCTTCCAGCTCCGCGTGCAGGCGGGTGCTGTCCCCATGCCGCTGGCTCAACTGCTCGCGCAGGGCGGCCTGCTCCTGGCGCAAGGCGTCCATCTGCTCTTCGATTTGCTGGAGCGCCTGCTGGCGGGCATCCCGCAGTTCCGTCTGCCGGCGGAGCGCTTCCTGCGCCTGCTGTAACGCCTGCTCTGCCAGGAACCACTGATGACCGTACCAGACGCGCAGTAGCTGGCGCAGTCGGTCCTGCAGTGACGCGTACTGCTCCGCCCGCTCCGCCTGCTTCTGCAGGACCTGCAGGCGTGGGGTAATTTCGGAGAGGATATCTTTGATCCGCAGAAGGTTTTCCTGCGTGGCTTCGAGCTTGCTGAGCGCTTCGGCGCGCTTCATCTGGTGGATGGTGATGCCGGCGGCCTCCTCAAACAGGATGCGCCGCTCCTCCGGGCGCAGGGCCAGCGCGGCATCGATCAGGCCCTGACCAATCACTGTGTAGGAACGCCGCGCCAGGCCGCTCCGTCCCAACAATTCCATGACATCGCGCAGGCGCACACGGTTGCCGTTGATGAGGTACTCGTTCTCCCCTGATCGGTACGCCCGGCGGGTGATGCTGACCTCACTGTATTCCAGGGGGAGCCAGCCGCTGGAATTGTCCAGCGTCATCGTGACCTGGGCCATGCCGGCGCGCGGCCGCTGGGCACTGCCGGAGAAGATCATATCCTCCGTGCGCTTGCCGCGCAGGAGGCGGTAGCTCTGCTCGCCCAGCACCCAGCGCACCGCATCAGCGATGTTCGATTTACCGCTTCCATTCGGGCCGACAATGGCGGTGATGCCGTCGAAGAACAGAAACTCGGTTCTGGCGGCGAAGGATTTATAGCCCTGCAGTTCCAGCCTTTTCAGGCGCATGGGCGCCTCCGGCGGGCGGAATAGGTCTCCAAGGTACATATCGGCGCGGGCCGGCAACAGCCGGCGTAGGCATGCAACCCGTGCATCTTATCCCTCTTTCCCGGACACCGCGTCCCAGGGCGGAAGAGGGGTCAAGTCTTCCAGACGGTGCACATCCTGGAGATGCTCGAGCGCCTGTGCGGCGGCCTGCTTGGCGGCGGCTTGCTTGCTGTGACCCTGCCCGCGGCCGGCGCAGACCGGCCCGACGTACGCCTCCACCACGAACTGTTTGGCGTGGTCCGGGCCGAACTCGGCGATGGTCTTGTAACGCGGGGTGATCTGGAAGCGCGCCTGGGTCAGCTCCTGAAGCTGACTGCGCACGTCCTTGCTCAGCGCGCGGGTGAGCAACTGCTGGGTGGCCTGCTGGATCAGCGGGGTGAGGAACCGCGCGGTGACCTCATACCCCTGGTCCAGGTACAGGGCACCGATGAACGCCTCGAAGGCGTTGCAGAGGGTGGCCGGCCGCGATCTCCCGCCGCTCTCCTCCTCCCCCTTCCCCAACAAAAGATACTCGTCCAGGTGAATCGCCTGGGCAAAGGACGCCAGCGTCTCGCGCCGCACAATGGCGGCGCGCAGATTGGTCAGCTCCCCCTCGCGGAACTCCGGGAAGCGGTGATAGAGGTATTCGGCGGTGATGAGGCTGATGACCGCATCCCCGAGGAACTCCAACCGTTCGTTATCCTCTGCGGAGAAGTCCGGATGTTCGTTCAGGTATGAGCTGTGGGTCAGGGCGCGCTGTAAGAGCGTGTAGTCTTGAAACGTGATGCCGGCAATGGTGCGCGGCGGTCGTTGCGATGCCATGCGCTTTCCCTCTTGGGCCTGCAAACTTGCACCGCATTATATCACAGACCGGCACACGGCTCAAAATCCCCGCCCTATCTCAGGTGACAGCCGCCGGCCCCATTTCACCGCCGCTCCCAGGTGCTGGGATCCAGGAGGGTCTCGTCGGAGACAGTGACACTGCGGATGGCGGCTTTCAGCTCGGGCGAGAGCGGGCCGCGGCCGGCATATTCCACCGCCCGCTGTAAGTTGCGAAGTTTGCCCGTCCCCACCAGCGCCGTGCTGATGCAGGGATTATCCAGGACATAGCGGAAGGCCGCTTCCGGGAGGGACTCGCATTCCGTCTGCACGATGGCCTCCAGCCGGCGCGCCGCCTCCCGCAGTTCCGCCAGGCCATCCGGCAGGGCCGCATAGCGCGGCGTGAGCACCCCCTTCAGCAGTACGGAGCGCACCATGACGCCGATCCTCTTCTCATACGCCAGGGGCAGTACCTCCGCCTCCAGCCGGCGGTCCAGCATATTGTACGCCACCTGGATCACGTCGTAATGGCCATCCAGCACGGCGGTCATCGGCGCTTCCACGCCGTACACCGTGGCGCCCAGGAAGCGCGCTTTGCCGGCGCGCTGGGCTTCCTCCAGCTCCCGCAGGACCTCGCCGCGCTCGAGGACCTCCTGCGTGGCGCTGTGAATCTGCAGGATGTCAATCACGTCCGTCTGCAGGGCGCGCAGGCTGGTCTCGATGGACTCGCGGATGGCGCGGCGCTGTTCCGCCGTGGAGAGGCCGCGGTCGGCATAATGGTACACCTTGGTGGCCAGGATATACTCATGGCGCCGGCCCTTCAGCGCCCGCCCGATGATCTCCTCGCTCTCCCCGTACGCCCGCGCCGTGTCAATCAAATTGATGCCCATATCCAGCGCGGCGTGCAGGAGCGCATGGGCCTCTTCCTCGGAAGGGCGCTCCAGCCCGCCGGCCGTCGGGATGCCATAGGGCATGCCGATCTCCACCGCGCCCAGAGAAATCTCGGACACCCGCAGGCCGGTGCGCCCCAGCAGGCGGTAGTTCATATTGCCCCTCCTATCTGGCGACCGCCACATCCCAGAAGCCGGCGGCCACCAGCTCCGCCCGCAGGCGCTCCTCCTGTTCCGGGCTGATGGGCGGCAGGGGCGGCCGGCCGGCGCCGCAGTCAAACCCGATCAGCTTCATCGCCGCCTTAAAGGCGGACATCCCGCCGCCGACCTGGAAGTACACGGTGATGAGGCGGTTGGCGCGCGCCTGCAGTTCCATCGCGCGGCGGACATCGCCGGCGTGGAAGGCGTCATAGGCATCCACAAAGAGCCGCGGCACCAGGTTGTAGAAGGTGCCGATGGCGCCATCGGCGCCCATGGCCTGCGCGGCGATCATCATCTCGTCGGGGCCCGAAACGACGTTCAGCCGCCGGCCGGGTATCTCCATCTGGATGATCTGCTGCATCTCGAAGAAGTTGTACGAGGTGAACTTCATGCCGGCCAGGGTGGGAATGGCCAGGCACAGCTCCCGGAAGAGCGCCGGCGAGACGTTCACCCCGGTGGCGCCGGGGATGTTATAGACATACAGCGGCAGGTCACAGGCCGCGGCGATGGCGGCGTAATAGCGCTGGATGCCCTCGAACCCGACACCGAAATAGGCCAGCGGTGGGATGGAGCTGATGGCGTCCGCGCCGGCCTCTTTCGCATGGGCCGCCAGCCGGCAGGCCTCGTCCGTGGTGATAGCGCCGACATGCACCACCACCGGCACCCGGCCGCGCACCTGCTGGACGACCGTCTCGGCCATTTGCCGGCGCTCCTCCTCCGTCAGCAAGAGGCCCTCCCCCGTGCCGCCGCAGACGTAGAAGCCCTGCACCCCCTGGCTGAGGAGAAACTCCACCAACTCGCGCACCACCGGCAAATTCACCCGCCCCTCCGCGTCATACGGCGTCACCAGCGCCGTTATAATGCCCGTCAAACGCAAGCTGCCCATCCTGACCTCCTCTTGTATGAATAGTTAGGTGACAGTCACCCTTCCTGCCGGGACCGCAGGGCGCGGCCAGGGTATGCGCCGGTATGCTCGCCCTCTTCCAGCACGACCTGCCCATTGACGAGGACGTAGCGAATCCCTTCCGGCGGCAGGTTGCCCTGCTCGTACGTGGCCCGGTCAATGACAGCGGCCGGGTCAAAGCAGGTGATATCGGCGAACCAGCCTTCCAACAGCAGGCCGCGCTGAGCCAGCCCCACGCGGCCGGCCGCCGCCCAGGTCATCTTGCGCACCGCCTCTTCCAGCTCCAGCACCCGCTCCTGGCGGACATAGCGGCCGAGGATGCGCGGGAAGGTGCCGTAGCCGCGCGGGTGCGGATGGCTCCCCACCAGCACGCCGTCGCTCCCCACGATCTGCTCCCGCCGGCGCAGGAGCGCCCGGAAATCCTCTTCCGTGCGGTAAGTGTGGTGCGCGATGGCCGGCACCGCCATACGCTCGGCGATGAGCAGGTCGGCGAGAAAGTCCGCCGGCTCCTGGCCGGCCAGCTTCGCCGCCTCCAGCACGTTTCGCCCGGCATAGCCCTGATTGGCCGGCGTGCGCACGCCGGCGATGTACAGCAGTTCCAGCCGCACGGCGCGCTCCTCCAGCTCGCGCGCCAGCAGTCGGCGGTTCTCGGGCCGGCGCAGGCGCTCGACCGCCTCCTCCACCGTGCCCTCCTGCACCCAGGGCGGCAGGATAGCGGACAGCAGGGTACAGCCGGCCAGGTAAGGATACGAATCATAGGTGATATCCAGCCGCTCCTGCCGCGCCCGGTCCATCAGCCGGTTGCCGATTTCGGCCGTCGTGTTGAAGTGCGAAATGTGTGTGCGCACCCCGGTCTGCCGGCAAACGGCGCAGGTCTCCTCAAAGGCCTCCTCGATATGCGCGCCGTAGTCGCGCATATGGGTGACGAAAAGCCCGTTATGCCGCGCCACCACCTGGCACAGGGCAATCAGCTCCGCGGTGTCGGCATATACCGCCGGCACATAGTACAGGCCGGTGGAAAGGCCGAACGCCCCCTGGCGCAGGCCCTGCTCCACCAGTTCGGCCATGCGGGCCAACTCCGCCGGCCCTGCCGTGCGCTTTTCCAGGCCCATCACCTCCATGCGCACGGCCCCATGCGGCACCAGGTAGGCCAGGTTCAGGGAGACGCGCCGGCCCAGACGATCCAGGAATTCCCCCACGCTGGACCAATCCCAGTCAATGTCGAAGTCCCCGTTCAGGCCGGCCAGATACTCGCGCCAGAAGGGCATGTTGGCCGGCGATACCGGCGCGTACGAGATGCCGTCCTGCCCGATGATCTCGGTGGTGACGCCCTGACGGATTTTCGGCAGTGCCTCCGGCTGGGCCAGCCAGAAAATATCGGAATGGCTGTGCATATCCACAAAACCAGGGCAGACTACCAGGCCGTCGGCCTTCAGCCGGCGGCGCGCCGGCGCGTCCTTCAGCCGGCCGATGGCCGCGATGCGGTCACCCTGCACGCCGACATCCCCCCAATAGCCGGGGTTGCCGGAGCCATCCACGATCCAGCCGCCTTCCAGGATGAGATCGAACATGGTACCGTCCTCTCACAGTTCTGCAAAGTGCTTCCAGCCGTTGACGCCGGCGGCGGCGCGGCCGGCGAACCATTCCAGCGCCAGGCCCGTGCGCGCTTTGTACGTCTCAGCCACCTCGGCCATGAAGCCGGTCTCCGCGCCGGCATCGAGTAAGGCGACGACACAGCCGCCCCAGCCGGCGCCTGTCAGCCGCGCACCCAGCACCTCCGGCCTGCCGGCCAGCAGGTCGACGAGCACATCCACCTCCGCGCAGCTCGCCTCGTAGTCGTCGCGCAGGCTCTGATGGGATTCCAGCATGTACCGGCCGAAGCGCCGGCCGTCCGATGCCCGCAGGGCGTCCGCCGATTCTATCACCCGCTGATTCTCCCGGATGACATGCCGGCAGCGCGCCCGCACGCGGAAGGTCTGCGTGGGTGTCAGGCGGTGATCCGCCGCCAGGCCATCCAGAAAGGCCGGCGAGAGATCGAGCTGGCGTAAGGCCGCGAAATCCGCTTCCTCGGGCAGGTGCTCTGCCAGGAAAGCATCCAGCTCTGCCGGCGCAAACCCCATCTGCTCCGCAGTTACGTCGCGCAGGTGGGTGATGGCCGGCCAGCGCCGTTGTAACAGGGCCACGCCCAGCTTGCACTCCGCCACGCGCACGTTGTAATCCGAGAGGGTGTTGGCGCGGCGCTTGCCGCTGTCACAGACCAGGATGGAGTACTGCGGGGGCAGGGGCACCCATTCGGTGCGGTACTGCGTGGGCGGCACGCCGGCAGGCCGGCAGTCCAGGAACAGGGCATGCCCCCGTCGGCCCAGCACCGAGGTGAAATGGTCCATCACCCCGCCGCGCGTGCCCACGTACCATTCTGCCTGGGCGCAGAAATGCGCGAATTCCATGGGAGGCATGGAGCCATTGTTCAGGTCCAGCAGGGCCATGGCCGAGACGACGGTCAGGGCGGAGGAGGAGCTGAGGCCGGCGCCGATGGGCACTCCGAACGGCGCTTTGCCCACCACCAGGGCATCCATGCCGCGCGCTATCCCCAGCAGGCGCACCAGGGCCTGGGCCGGCCCTTTGACGTAGTTGGCCCAATCTCCCACCGGTCCCGGTGGGATGGAGGGGGAAAGGGTGAAACTGCGATCGGGGAAACGGGCCGGCTCGATATTCCGCAGTGTCACCCTGCTGTCAGCGCGCGGGCGCGCCAACAGCAGGATATCTTTTTCCAGCGCCATCGGCAGGACAAAGCCGTGATTGTAATCCGTGTGCTCGCCAATGAGGTTCACCCGGCCTGGGGCGCGATATACATGGACGGGGCCGGGGCCGAAGGCCAGGCGAAAGGCACGGAGCGCTTCCTGATAGCGGGAGAGTTGCGCCTGAAGCAGTGAGGGATCAGCGGGGTCACTGTCATACACTTGCTGGAGCACTGCCGTCAGATGGGAAGGGTTCATGGATGCGTGCGGCCTTTCCGAAAGATTGATGAGCGAGGCGCTTTGCCCCGACAGAAATATCGCCACTTGTCATACCACCCTACCAGTTACACAGTGTACCCTAAATTGGCCTGCGCGTCAAGCCGCCGCCGGCGCAAATCCTCAAAGGATTTGCCGCCCCCTGGCGCGGATGCTATAATGAGGAGCAATATCCGGACGCGGCAGGAGAAAAACCGATGGACCTGGAAGAAATCCTCACCCGTGGCGTGGCGGAGATTATCACCAAAGAAGAACTGCTCGAAAAGCTCCGCTCCGGGCGCACCCTGCGCCTCAAAATGGGCTTCGACCCCTCCAAGCCCAACCTGCACATCGGCCACTACGTGGGCCTGCGGAAAATCCGCCAGCTCCAGGACCTGGGCCATACCGTGGTGCTCATCGTCGGGGACTGGACCGCCCAGATCGGGGACCCTTCCGGCCGCGATGAGAGCCGCACCATGCTGGACCCCGAGACAGTGCGCGCCAACGCCGATACCTACATGCAGCAGTTCTTCCGCGTGGTGGATCGGAGCCGCACCGAGGTGCGCTGGCAGAGCGAGTGGTTCGGAAAATTCACGCTGGCGGATGTCTTCAATCTCACCAGCCGCTTCACCCTGGGCCAGATGATGGCGCATGAGACCTTCCGCAAGCGGTACGAGCAGGGTCTGCCGCTGAGCCTTATGGAACTGCTGTACCCGCTCCTGCAGGCCTACGACTCCATCGCCGTGGAAGCGGATGTCGAGTTCGGCGGGACGGATCAGAAGTTTAACATCCTCGCCGGCCGCGAGCTCCAGCGCATGCTGGGCAAAGAGCCGCAGAACGTCTTCCTCGTCCCCCTGCTGGTGGGCCTCGACGGCCGCAAGATGAGCAAGACCTTCAACAACACCATTGATCTGGTGGACCCGCCCGAGGAAATGTACGGTAAGATCATGTCCATGGGCGATGATGTCATCATCGAGTACTTCATCCTGACCACCGACGTGCCCATGGCGGAGATCGAGGAGATGGAGCGGGAGATGAAGGCCGGCCGAGTCAACCCGCGCGACCTCAAGATGCGCCTGGCGCGCGAGCTGATCACCCAGCTCTACGATGCCGAGGCCGCCCGGAAGGCCGAAGAGGAGTTCGTGCGGGTCTTCCAGCGGCGCGAACTGCCCAGCGAGATGCCGCAGTTCCGCCTCACCGAGCCGAAGAACATTGTGGACCTGCTGGTGGAGGCCGGCCTGGCCGCATCCAAGAGCGAGGCCCGCCGGCTGATCCAGCAAGGCGGCGTGAAGCTCAACGAAGAGGTTATTTCAGATATCGAGGCGACCATCGCCCTCACGGAGCCGGCGGTCCTGCGCGTCGGCAAGCGCCGCTTTGTGCAACTGGTGCCCTGATCCACTCCTCAAAAAAGCGGGGCAGATCACCGCTCCGGCCTGACGGTGATCTGCCCCTGGCGAAAATGGAGGAGGATGAACGCCCTACACCGGGTACCCCATCGCCCCGATCGTGCCCGGCCCCACATGGGTGCCGATGACGGGGCTCAGGTCCGTGGTGTACATTTCCACGCAGTCAAAGCGCTGTCGGATTCGCTCGGCCAACTGCTGTGCGGCCTCCGGCGCGGCCGCGCCGATGGTGGCGGCTCGGATGCGCGCCCCTTCCCCGAACTGCTCAACCAGCAGTTCCACCAGTTTGTCGGCGGCGCGCTTCATGGTGCGGGCCTTGCCGGCGGCCTCGATTTTGCCGCCGCGCAGTTCCAATATGGGCTTGATGTCCAGCGCCGTCCCGAGGAACGCCGCCCCGCCCCCGATGCGGCCGCCCATGTGCAGGTAGCGCAGGGTGTCCACCGCGAAGTAGACCCGCATTTTCGGGATGATGGATTCTGCCGCGGCAACGACTTCCTCTGGGGAGGCGCCGGCCTCCGCGGCGCGCGCCGCCTCCAACACGATGTATCCCAGCGCCATGGAGGTGAAGCGGGAATCCACCACGTAAATTGGGATATGCGGCAGCATGTCCCTGGCCTGCAGGGCAGAGGCTACGGTGCCGGATAAGTCCGCCGAAATATGGATGGAGACGATGGCATCGGCCTCTTTCGCGATGGTCTCGTAGAACTCGCGGAAGGCGCCGGCCGACGGCTGGGAGGTGGTAGGCAGTGCATCCTTGACGGTCTTGAGCCGGCGGTAAAACTCCTCGGTGGTGATATCCACGTTGTCACGCAAACTTTCCTGGCCGAAGAGCAGGTTCAGCGGGATGACGTGGATATGATACCGCTCGATCAAGGCCGGCGGCAGGCCGGCGGTGCTGTCCGTGGCAATGGCTATGCGCGCCATAGGATTACCCCCCTGGGAGGAAAAATCCGAATCTTTACATTCTTTAATAACACCTCATCAGGGGAAGAGTCGCGCCCAGTTTGCAACAAGCCACGGCAGGTATCGGTACAACCGGCCCAGGCGGATGGGCCTGCCGGCGAACACGAGGCGGGGGTATGCCCCAATGGGGCCGGCGCGTTTGGCAAACCGAGTATATTTTGGTATGATGACGCGGGGATACTGTGCCGAGAGATGCGTATCGTCGAGATGCTGTAGAGGAACCAACGTCATGGACCCTGTCCTGCAACTGCTCCTGGCCCTGTTCATCATCGTAGTGATGGCGAAAAGCGCCGGCTATCTGTCCACGCGCCTCGGACAGCCCAGTGTGCTGGGGGAACTGCTGATCGGCCTGATCCTCGGCCCCACGGTGCTGAACATGCTCCACTGGCCCGTGTTCGGAGACCCCCATCTGGAGGAAACCATCAGCTACCTGGCCCATCTGGGCGTGTTGATCCTGATGTTCGTCGCCGGCATGGAGGTGGACCTGGAGGCGATGCTGAAAGCCGGCCGGCCGGCGGTGCTGGCCGGCGTCATCGGCGTCATTGC
>Ga0123519_10014088_pt1 | contig 11414 bp, 9 predicted proteins | sample YelNatPaOPRAMG02_FD_87396 | JGI IMG/M metagenome (GOLD analysis project Ga0123519, IMG submission 87396) | Hot spring microbial communities from Yellowstone National Park - Yellowstone National Park OP-RAMG-02 (version 2) | ecosystem: Environmental > Aquatic > Thermal springs > Hot (42-90C) ... | reverse complement strand
TGCATAACCTGTCGCAAAACCCGGACTCATCCGGAAACCTGTGCGCCGGACCTGAGTTCAACTGCCTTGCGCACAACGGACACAAGTTGGTCGGGATCATAGGGTTTCTGGAGAAAAAGCCATGCGCCTCGTTGGAGGTAACCGCGGACGAAGTCCTTGCAAAAGCCGGAGGTCACAACAACGCTGGCATTCGGATCAATGCGGAGGATTTCGTCCAGGAGGTACTTTCCGTCTTTGCCGGACATTATCATGTCAATGACCAGGGCGCATATGGCGTCGTGGTTTTCGCGGTACTTTGCCAGGGCTTCGTCTGCGTTTGAAGCTTCAAGCACGCGGTAGCCGGCGCGTTGCAGATGAGCGGCCGCTTCCCTCAGGAGCTCGCCGTCATCATCAACCACCAGGACAGTTTCGCCTGAGCCTGCGGCGCGGGCGGATTCCTCTGGCGCTGGAGGCGCGGGGCTTTCCACCATGGGAATGAAGATCTTGAACGTGGTTCCCTTGCCGACCGTGCTGCGGAGTTTGACAAAACCTCCCCATTTTTCCACTGAGCTCTTGACGATGGTGAGGCCAAGCCCCGCGTATGTCCCTGAGGCCTTCTTGGTTGTGAAGAACGGCCGGAATATCTCATCCTGAACGTCGCGGGGTATCCCGCGGCCATTGTCGCGCACGCGGATCAGCACAAAACGCTCGGAGGAAACGGTTGTGTCGGAAACGTCCACGGATATGGAGCCGCCTTCATCCAGCGCGTCAGCGGAGTTGAGGAAGAGATTCACGAGGCAATCAAGCAGCAGACCGGCGTCAGCCCTGACGCGCAGCGCGGTGTTGGGTTGTCGCACCGAGAAGGAAATGTGCTGATGGCGCAGCGAAGATGCCACAAGATTGACGGCGTCATTAACCACCTGGGCCACCGGCACGGCTTCGATTCGCATTGCGCCATTGACATTGCTGGCCCTGGCGATGCTTTGAAGGCGTTTGGCGACGGTTCTGGCCTGATTGGCGACGGAGAGTATCTGCTGGGCCTCGTCGTGCGCCCGTGTCTTGGGAATCAGGTTGTCGAGTATTGCGGAGGCATGTCCCTCTATTGCGCCGAGCCAGTTGGTTATTTCAGAGGCCAGACCCTGGGCCAGATTGCCGAGAGCCTCAATTTTCTGGCGCTCGGCCTCGATACGGGCTTGTGCGATATCTGCCCTGTTGTCCCTGAATCTGAATACCAGGCCCCTGATCCTCTTTTTTCCGTCAAGTATCGGAGCCAGACATGCCTCGGCTGTGATCACACCCCCCTTTTGTGTCTTGAGGGTGATGCTGCCGTAGCGCCTCGGTGCACTGTCGCGGGCAAAGCTCCGCGGGGTGGGGAGAGGACCGTCCGGAGGCGGAACGTCGAAGACTTCCCTGAGCAAGGCTCCCTTGGAGGACTCCGGACCGGCGTATTTTTTGGCCGCACTGTTGAGAAAAGCGATCCGTCCGCTTGAGTCGGTGACGGCAACGGCGTCTCCCATGCTTTCAAGGGCCATTTTTGCGAGGGAAAGTTCGTCTTTGCGGCTTTCGTCGGCCGCTGATCGCGCATCTCCGGCCTTTCGCGTTTTTTTTGCCGGAGCATAACTGCCGGTTGCCGTTGAGATCCTTTTCTTCATAACAAGATCATTGGCTAACAGATCAGCGGGCGGCTTGTCAACTTCGCACAGGTCTGGCCGGCGGGGCGCCGTCAGAATTCCCTGCGGGCGAGGGCTTTTCCGGCAACCTTCAGGGGAATGATGGCCGCTCCGAGAGCGACCAGGACGGTCCACAGCGAGCAAAGCGCGAGAACCGAATGGAATGCGCCGCCTGACAGGCGCCCGAAATTTCGGAGATGGAACACAAAACCGAACGGGATGATGACCGCCAGCATCACGCCAAGGCTGGCAACCAGATTCAGCGTTCCGCCGAAGCCCGACACGATCGCGGCTGGATTCCGCTGTTCGATATTCATGAAAAAACCGCCCAGTCCGGTTGATAATCCGCATGTTGCCACCGCGATGGCCGCCGCAACGCCCACAGCCACAGCCATGACAAGCGGCGACGCCTCCAGCATGAAAGAAGAGAGCGCCATGAGAGCCACGCTCACGACAGTCAGCCCAAGCGTCGAGAACACGAACTTTGTCATCAATATCCGTTCCATTGATGTGGGCGCCAGACCCAGGATCCAGAATCCCTGGCCTTCCAGGCTCATCTGCGGGTAAACGAAGCGGGATGCGAGCGAACAGATGACTGCGGCCACGCTGAAGACATTGAGGAAGGCGACGGTATTCCTCCACGTGTCGGGGAGGGTGTTGTAGCGGAAGGAACGCAGGTTCGCATAGTACAGCCCGAGAAGTCCGAAGAAAATGAGAGCCTGCGACCATTGCATGGGATCACGGAAAAAGGTGCGCAGGTCCTTGAGAGCCATGGCGCGTATGTCATGCGGTATCATGTGCGGAAGAAAATGCTCGAGCGCCGGGAAGAGGATCGGTCGCCGGCGTCCAGCCGCGATGTCTGAGCCGACCCTCAGCCACCCTTCCATGAAAATGCGTCCGGCAAGCCATTCGATGAGCATGCACAGCACCGCGGCCGTGGTTGCAAGCACTGCCAGCAGGCGAAGGCCGCGCGCAAATTGTCCAGCCGACAGAGACATTATGCCTTCTGAAGCCCACCAGCTCGGCATCAGTGGATGCGACGCCAATGACAGCCCTGGAACGAGCCCGGCAAGAGCGAAGCGGAAATCTTCCGGCGAAGCAGAGCAGATCCCCCTGGCCCGATGGAGCATCCAGACTGCAGCGCCTGCTCCGGCCAAAACCGCAGGCAGGAAGAATGCCCTGGTTCGCGGAACCCAGCGCACAACGACCATTGTCATGGCCGTGCCGAGAGCGGAGCAGAGAAAGAGCAGCGGAATGGAAAAGACGACCGTCCAGATTGGGAAGAGCAGGGGCATTTTGTGGTGCCATGCGTACGCTCCCACGAAGGGAACTATCATGAAGACAAAAGCCCATGAGGAAAGCCCGGCGGTTTCGATGAATTTGTACAGCGCGATGTGGCCGGGGGGAAACGGCCCGGAAACCAGGAATGGAATTTCGTCGGACCTGTAAAGTGTTGCGTAGGAGGTTATCGCGGCGGATATGACGAGCATGGCTCCCATGCCGAGAAAGAAAAAGGAGAAGAGCCTGCCTGTGATCAGGGCGGCGGCGCCGCCCATGGAATCCAGGAAGCGGAATCCGTCCGTGAACAGGGCCCACAAACCGGATTCGAGCCCGATGGCGAACAACAGGACAAAAACCATCTTGAACCGCGATTGCCGGCGCAGAATCACGCCGGTGTTGAGAAGGCAATGCCAGTTTTTCCTGAACAGGGCGATGGTCTGGGCCATGGTCACTCCTTTTCAGCCGGAGATTGAGTGAGCGCCAGGAAAACGTCCTCAAGACGCTTGCCGCCTGAAGATTTGACAAGCTCTTCGATGGCGCCTGTCGCGCGGAGGCGTCCCTCGAGAATGATGCCTATTCTGTCGGCTATGTCCTCAGCGAGCGCAAGAATGTGTGTTGTCAGGAAAACCGTGACGCCTGATGAAGCCTGCTTCCTGAGGAGCTCCTTGATGAGCCTGATGGTGTAAGGGTCCAGACCTATGAGCGGCTCGTCAATCAGCAGCACAGTCGGTTCATGCAGGAAAGTGGCGCAGTAGATCAGCCGCTGCCGCATTCCGTGGGAAAGATCCTTGATCAATGCCGATGACGCTTCGCGCAGACCGAATATGCCGAAAAGCTCGCCGGTCCGCTTCCGGGCAGCTTCGCCGGGAATGTCGTAGAGATCCGCCATGAATTGCATGAATTCGGCCGGCGTGAGCCGATCGTACATGAAGGGCATGTCGGGTATGTATCCCAGCAGTTTCTTGATTTCCATTTGATGCGTTGCCATGTCCAGGCCGGCTATTTTCACGGAGCCGGAAGTGGGGCGCAGCAGTCCGGCGAGTATCTTCATGGTGGTCGTCTTCCCCGCGCCGTTCGGCCCGAGGAAGCAGAATATTTCTCCTCGCGCCACTTCGAGAGTAAGATCACGAACGGCATGGACGGATTGGAACTTCTTGCACAGGTTCCGTATCTCAATCATCCGTTTTTTCCTCCAGAACAGCTATTCTGAGCCGTCCGATTATCCTCATCAATTCGATCTGGCGTTCGATTTCGCCCTCGACCATGGCGATGTGGGTGGCATCCACTGCCTGCTGGTTCCATGTGGGATCAAGTTCCCACCATTCGCCGAGGTAAACCGCCGGCCATGCGTGGTAATAGAACATGCCGTCCTGATAAGCCAGCCCCACAATCACCTTTGCCGGAATGCCGGCAGCCCGCGCGAGAGCGGTGAACAGATAGGTGTGCTCATTGCAATCGCCCCGCCGCTTGCGCAGGACATCGAGCGCCGAGGGAAAACTGACGGCCATCTCCTTTGCGACATTGGAGTTAACCCAGTCGAGGATGGCAAGGACCCTGTCAATATCGTTTGAGCAGTTCCTCGTGATTTCAGACGCCATATCGCGCATTTCCTGATGGTCGCTCTGTATGAAAGGCGTGGCAGCAAGGAAGGCTTTGACAGCCGGATTGACGTCTTCCGAGTGTGCAGAGGCGCTCGAAGGCACATGTCCCCTGCTCACCACAAGCACCGCGCCGTCCTGCCCTGCAGAAACTGTTTTTTGTCTCGGGAATGCCAGATCGTTCTCGGAAAATGCCGCTCCTGACAGCCTCAGGGTGAGAGAACTGCAGGAACGGGGCCGCCGTATTTCCCCTTCACAAGGCACGGCCAGTCCGGCCAGGAGGTCGCCCGACGGCGCAGCCTTGCGCGCGATTTCGAAAGCCTCTTCGGGAGCGCACAGTTCCATGGTCCATCCGAATGGCGTTTCCTGCCTCAGAATTCGTCCGTCAGCCGCCATCCATGAGAGGACGGTGGCGCCCTGCATGTCGGTGGCCAGCACAGTGCAGGAGTGCTTGCGGCCGCCAACGGTTATTTCCTCATTTCTCAGCGCCCGGATGACCATGACGCTGGTGGACAGGGTGGCAGGATCGAATGCCTTGACCGACAACTGATTGCCGGGTCTCAGCCGCTGCAGGGCAAGTTCGGTCATTGGCGAGTATATGATTGCATCATCGGGTATCTGGACCCTGCGCGAAGTCGAGCCGGAATCGGTGGAGAGCTCCACGTCAAAGACCGGGCCGCCGACTCTTTGTCCCTTTATTGAGAGGCTGTAGATCTTCGAGGAGAGGCCGAAGGAAAATTTCTGCAGCTGGTACTGCGAGTTCAGAGAGGCGGTTGTGTCGGCTGTGAGCGCATGCGTCTCTCCCATGATTGAGAGTTTCAGATAGAGCCTGTTGTTGAGGGTGTATCGTTCAGAGGCGTTTGTCTCTTCGCTCTCGAGCGAAGTATGGCTGTAGCCAATTGGCGAACCGTTGAAGAGTATTTTGGACCATGAATCTATTATCAGGGTGTCTCTGCCGAAGAGGGAGGCGTAGCCGCCGATTTCGCCGGTGAGCCATTCTGGAAACGCCTCGTACCGCAGGTGGGCGGCCACGGCCAGCAACCATGCCGCGACGAGCGCAGCCCGGACCAGCGCTCCCCTCACGGGTGATACTCCAGAGACTCGATTTCTTTCTGGACCTGGGCGAGAGCCGTTTCCATTTCGGCTATCCGGCTGTCGGAGCCTTCGGGAGGAGGCGAAGGATTGTTCTTCTGCCATTCCTCCATCTTCTTCTTGGCTTCATCGAGGGCCTTGATGAGAGGCTTGTCCTCGCCTTTCATTATCATGGCCTTGCGTTCTTCCATCAGCCTGATCCTTTCGGGTCCGACGGCCTTTTCGGCCTGCGCCTGCAGGTCGTTGAGCTTCTTCACGAAAGCCTTGTAGGCCGCGGCGGCCGCTTCATACTCCGCCGCGTAAGGATTACGGCGGTTCTGTTCGCGGGTGTACTCCGAACGGAGCATGTCAAGATCGGCCTGGATTTTGGCCTTCTTTACGCGAAGCTCCACCTCCCTGTCGGATGCGTCCGTGAGCAGGCCGGAACGAACGTCCACGTACTTGATTGGAACCAGAACAGGCTCGGCGTCAGCCGGGCTGGCCTGGGGACGGATGACGAGAACCGTTCCAATGCTGGTGGATTTCGTGCCTTCCACTGTCACCAGTGATCCTGCTTCGAGTTTTCCGACCTGTTTTCCGCTCTGATCGAAAATTTTTGCGGAGTGGGACGTCACCACGCCCCACTTGCGCCCACGCGCGCGGGCAAGTTTCCTGATCTGCTCGATGCGCGGGTTGTCCGGGTCCGTTTTCGCCGCCGCATCGCATTCTTCCATGGCCCTGTCCCAGTCGCGGGCCATCAAATGCTTGCGGGCAAGTTCCACATGGTCAACCCGCGGCGCCTGTTCCTTTGGTTTTGTGTCCGAGGGGGGCTGTTCCCTGGGCGCGGCTTTTCGCCTGGCAAGGCGTTCGACCTGGTCGGACAGCCGCAGTCCTGTCTGGTTGTCGGAATCGAGCGAGAGCAGGATTTTAACTACTCTGTCCAGATTTTCCACGTCTCCCCTCAGACTCAATTCCTCGGCAAGCGCCTCGTAACCGGAGAGCCTGCCCTCGTACATAGTTCCGGCGCTCTGACTCATGATGGTGTTGATCAGAGCGTTCATGGGGCGCTGGATTGATTGAGAGAACGAGCGCGGCGCCTGGGATGAGTCGGCGGCGCTTTCTTCGAAAAGTTCCCTGGCGAGGCTCTCGGCTTCCCGGACCATGCCGGCGCGGACAAGGCTCCGGATGTGCGCGCATATCCTTGTGGTTTCCACAACGGGATAAACGGACGACCACGGTTTGATCCTTTCCAGGATGGCCGCCGCGTCCTGGAGCCTGTTCGCGTGGATCAGACGGCCGGCAGAGTCAATTTCCCTTCCGGCGCGCCATGACCTCATGATCGGCACGCAGAAGGCCGTGCTTGCAAGGGCGCCTGCGACAGCGATGACGCCATAAGCCAGGCCGTTTTTGATCCACACGTTCATGGTCGCTCGCCGCCAGACAGGCGCGCCGTCACGCCGGCGAATGCATCATGCTGAGCACCGTCAGAATGCAGACAAGACATCCGAAAATGAGATATCCGACAAGCATCTCAGCAGGCTGTTCCATGAAGAAGAGCCAGCCCCAGCGATAGACAAAGAGATATGCCACGATCAGGCCTGTTCGGGTGAACTTGAATGTCAGGCACACCGTGAGTATGGCGATGAGCATTGAAACTTCCAGCGCGGGCAGCGAAAGTTCTGCGTGACTGATTGTGTCGAAGAGAGTCTTGATCATGGTTTTCCCCCAGATCAGGAAACTGCCGAATTGTGAACCCGTTTCCTCCGCACCGCAAGCCCTATTTTTGAGGGGGGGTATCGCGCCTGTATCGCAGGACGGGTATCCTGTACTGGGCTGCAAGCCGGGCGTTCACTGCCTGCCTGGCGTCCTGATCAACAACCACGTCAACGCCCACAGACTTCAGCGTTATTCGGCGGAGTCCACCGTCTCCATCAACTATTGCGAATACATCGTCCATGTTGGCCACCGGCTTTCCGTTGACAGCGGTGACAATCGCATTGCGAATTTCGTGGAAGCCGATATTGGAAGGATCGGGAAGCACGCCTGCAAGTATCACGACGTGCTGTCCCGGCGTTTCGGGAAGATGGCGTTCGAACAAGTATTTCTGCGTGAGACGCGGGTCAACAACCCGCTCCCAATTGGCTCCGTGCGCGCGAAGATAACGGCCCGTGAGTTCCATGAGAACATACCCGCCGTCAATGAGAAAGGGAACAGGTTCTCCGGAGAAATTCTCGGGTATCAGATTCTGTCTGTCGTCCCAACGGCAAAGCCTTACATTGACATTCAGGGGCCGGCCGTCGCGTATGAGGGACACCGGCACGGTTTCTCCCGGCTTGCGGCGGCCCTTTATGAGTTGCGACATCTGCATGCGCCCGTACTCAGGATCTTCATAGAAACCCATGTTGTCGAGAGGAAAACCGTCCCATTCGAGAATCACGTCGTTGGGCTTGAGCGATTCTCTGGCGCCTGTGCCCGGGAGGCATGAGAGGACCAGGATTCCACGGCCGTCCCTGTCCTTCGGCACTCCCAGATACGCGCGCTTTGCCGGATCAATCAGCGGAGCCCATGTGAAACCGGCGGAGGCGAAGCCCTCGTAAGGCGGATTCTGAGCGTCGGCAAGGAATCTTGTCAGGATGGGCGCAGGGATCAGGATGCCCGTTCGGGATGATGCGTCGTAGGTTATGATGAGGCCGGCGAGTTTGTTGTTCTGGAGGGCCGGCGCTCCTTCGCCGTTCACATTCAGATCGCTGATGACGGTGGCGGAGAGACAGGCGTAGGGGGAGGAGGGCAGATCGTTCATTGCCACCTGCAGGATGCGTCCTGCGCCGGACTGCTGCTCTCCGGTTTCGTTTATCTGAAGGATGGCAAGGGGAGTCTCTCTTTCCGCGCGTTCTGCAACTTCGGCTGGAACAAGCGAAGTTATGGCGGCTCTGTCAGCGATCCTCAGCAGGGCGAGATTCACCTGCGGATCCGAGATCAGAACGTCGGCCTTTGTCTTTTCGCCTGCTCTGGGCTGCTGCAATTCGACAAGCTTTGCGCTTCTCACCAGGTTTTCCGTCGTGAGTATCAGGTTGCTCGCCACTGCGACGCCGTATCCTGATTTCATTCCAGGCGCCTGGTACTGCCAGGGAAGGAAAGGGTCGGCTTGCTGGTAGGTGACCAGAACCCTGACAAGCGCGCCAGGAACGGGCTCGGAACGGGCTTGCGGCGCAGATGCCAGAGCCGTCAGTGCGAGCGCAGCAAGCAAACCTGAATGTAAACGGACCATCGTCATTTTGCCGTTTCTTTTCCGATGTTGGAGACCGCCGGAATTCCGTACTGTTTCATGCACTCCTCGGTCGCCTGGCGGGCATCTTCGGCAGGAATGACCAGCGAATCGTCCATGCCAAGGAACTTGAGCACATGAAATCCGTTCAACGGCTTCTCAAGCGCTGCCGGAATGTCTTCGAGTCTTGCGATAAAGCGGCCGTTGACTTCGACCAATATGCCGCTGAGGAACGAATCCGAATAAGTGTTGATCTGATGAGGCAGTCTGCGCACGAGCACCACGAACTCATCCCTGCCGTGGTAAAGCTCGTCCATCTTGGCGTATGTCATGCAATAGACGAGTTGATGGAACTGGCGGTTGAGAGGAGCCTGCTCGAGGGCAGCCATCAATTCTCTGGTCAGGGGCGAAAAAATCAATCCGGCCACCATGAAGTATCTCGGCCTTTCGTCGTAACGGTGCCTGTAGAGGAATGGGTCTGTCCATTTCTTCAGCGGCACCCGGACAGAAATCTCTCTGTTGTCGCGCCATACCTGGAAAACAGCGTCCTCGCCGCATTGTTTTCTTTCGAGCACCTCTGCGAAAAGAACTGTCTCCCCGTCCATTCTTATGGAGCCGTCGTCTTCTATTCTGGATCCGTCTATGGAAAGCAGCACATCCCGCTCCTTCAGTATGCCGTAGGCGCTCGTGAACGGGTCCACGTAGTGGACAACAATGCCGCTCTTTCCTTTGGGCAGGCCCAGATCCCTGCGGAGCGCTTCATTACAAACCTCGATGGTCGCGGCTCCGAGTTCGGGATAGCCGTCGTATTCGCCGTCTCTGATGTCGTCGAGAAAACGGTGAATGACGGGCAGGGGAATGGCATAGCCGATATTCTCCGCCCAGGATATGCCCTGGAAGGCAAGGCCCACAACTCTGCCGTTATAAAGCACTGGTCCACCGCTGTTCCCCGGATTGATTGCGGCGTCCACCTGCAGAACCAGGTGCTGATCAACTCCGCTGTGCATGTAAACGCTGTAGTCTATCCGCGAAACCACGCCTTTCGTGAGCGAAATGCGGTCGCCGCCCATGGGATAGCCGAGCACGATAACCTCGTCGTTCAGGCGCGGCAGAGACTTGCCGAAAACGGCCGGCGTGGTTCCCTCGAAGAATACGGGATCATCAACCGTCAGAATTGCGAGGTCGCAATCGTGGCCCACAAAAAGCACGCGGGCGGGGTATCGCCGCGGGTCGGAATCCTTCTGCACCTGGAGAAACCGCGCGTTTGAGATGACATGGGCGTTGGTGAGAATTCTCTTTTTCTCTATGATGAACCCGGATCCGGTTCCGCTCATCGGCCTTTCGGCCTGCCAGGGCATGGCGTAATCGTCAACCTGGAATGTGGCGTGAATCTTCACAACCGACGACCGGATCGCGCTCATCGAGGCTGCGGCGCATCCTCTCGGATCGGCCAGGAAATTGCATGAAATCCATGCGGCGAGACAGAAAAGCAACGCATTCTTGTTCATAATAATGGCCGTTTGCCTGGAATCCGCGTCAGCCTTCAGCCTTTTTTCCCGAATGAGCCGCGTACGCGGAGGATTGCGCGGAGACTGTCAGAAGCTCATTGCAAGCCATATTCCATATTCAACGCCGTCCGCATTCCATTCGTCCTCTATGTTGCTCCAGTTCTTGAAGGGCAGGTAAGCGTCTATGGCAAGAGCCGCTGATTTTCCAAGATCAAAGCGCAAACCTGCAATCAACTGCCAATAGATGTCAGTCCAATCTCCGCCCGATTCGCTGTAGCTCACATAGCTGTCGAGCAACCCCACGCCGGCGCAGAAAAGCCTGTCGCGAAACAGGAGATTTATCTGAGGCGTTATGACGTAGTCGGCCGGCTCAACTTTTCCGCCGGGATTCGGCATGTAATCCACGGCAATTTGCCAGTATCCATCGTCGTCGTGTCCCTCCCATGCGAGCGCGAACGAGATGTCGCCGTCATCGTAAGGCAATTTGGGTAGAGAGACGTGATCCACATGTCTCAGAGCGCCTGCGCTGAAAGTCTGAAGCTTGCCTTTGAAAAGATCAGCCGCTTTGCAATGCAGCGACAGGGCCATACAGACGGCTATAACAGAGATGAATTGTGTGGTTTTCATGCTTAGGACATTAGCCTCCGAATGAGGGGCGAGCAAGGATAATTTTTCACAAGACCGGCCATTGATGAAATTTGCGGCGTTTCGCACTGGCGTGGCTGGAGGGAGTCGAACCCCCAACCTTCTGATCCGTAGTCAGATGCTCTGTCCAGTTGAGCTACAGCCACGCAACGAACAGGGCGAATCGTATATGGAACACCGGCGGTTTGCAATTCTCATTCTGGACATTGATGGAACACGGAAGGGACATGGTAACCGCCTAAGGGATGGTGTCGAGTCTGACTGCGTTGTGCGGGCCATGCGGCTCGCACAGGCCGCAGGTTAGGTAGAGCAGGGGACGCTACTGAAAAGCGCGTTCGAGTTCATCCAGGAACATTCGTTCCCATAGCACTTCCCTCCTGGGCGTATGTCGGTTCCG
>Ga0123519_10014087_pt1 | contig 11414 bp, 10 predicted proteins | sample YelNatPaOPRAMG02_FD_87396 | JGI IMG/M metagenome (GOLD analysis project Ga0123519, IMG submission 87396) | Hot spring microbial communities from Yellowstone National Park - Yellowstone National Park OP-RAMG-02 (version 2) | ecosystem: Environmental > Aquatic > Thermal springs > Hot (42-90C) ... | reverse complement strand
GCCCTGAACTTGGTGAAGAAAGAGACCACCCGGAAAGGGAGCGTAAGGGCACGGGTCAAAGTGGCCGGCTGGGACAACTCATACCTCGAACGCGTCCTCGTCAGTTAAGATGCGTTCGCCCTGATTCCCTCAGCTCTCCGCCTCCCCTTCAGCCACCGCGTATTCCGCCCCATCATAAGGCTCGAATGCGCTTAAGAAACTTCGAAGCTTCGAGACGCTCTTCGTCCCCTTGCACCTGGGAAGATACCGCAGAAACTCCTTGCCATAGAATTTCTTGTGAATCCGGCAATCGAGGATCGCTACTATTCCGTAATCGGTCTTTGTGCGAACAAGCCTGCCAAATCCCTGCTTGAGTCTAATCTGCGCCTGCGGGATTGCATATTCGGTGAACCAATTTCCACCTTCGCGCTCAATCTGTTCACATCGAGCTTTATTGGTCGGTGTATCGGGCACCGCGAAGGGAAGCTTATCGATAATTACGCACGAGAGCCGCTCCCCCTTCACATCGACCCCCTCCCAAAAACTGTGCACACCCATCAGGCACGCTTCCGGGTCCTCACGAAACTCCTTAATAAGCCGTTCGTTCGACATATCCCCCTGCACCAGCAGCCTGAACGGGACCACATTCACCAACCTATCGAACACAGCATGCAGCATCCGGTATGAAGTGAAAAGCATAAAAGCGCGGCCATTGGTCGCCATCAGGATTTCCCGCATCCGTTCCGCCACCGCATCAGCATACTCCTGCTTTTCCGATGGAAATTCCAGATCATCCGGCACATATAAAAGCGCTTGGCTCTGAAAGTCGAATGGTGAACCCAGAATCAGTTCGTTGCAGTCCTCCGGGGTCCCCAGGCGACTTTTGATATAGCAGAACGTGCCGGAATTGGAGAGCGTAGCCGAAGTGCAGATCACCGACTGCGCGCCGCCCCAGAGCGTATCCCGCAGCAGGTCCGCCACGTTGATCGGCGTGGAGTGCAGATAGCAGTTCACGAACTTCGAGCCCGATGGTCTTTCCGCCCATTTGAAATAATTCGGCTGATTCCCGAAGAAAAGATCGCTCAGTTCCCCACGGATTCGAGCGAGCATATTGCGATAGCCATCGAGCCTGTCTTTAAGCTCCGGGTTTCCTTCCGTATCTTGCCCGAGAAGCTCGGTATTAAGGCCATCGAGCACCGTGATAAGCTCAGTCGCGGTATCCTCTACCCGCTTCCGGCCCTCCGATTGATACAGCTCATCAAAGAAGAATTCCGACTTACGAACCCTGCAGAACGCATCGAAAAGGGTATTGTTTACGCTCTCGATGAATTGCAGTTCTCCGCCCGATATGGCGATATCTCGCCGCTTCCTGATACGACTCACAAGCATCGGCACGCGATAATTTGAAAACTCGATCCCGAACGAATCAGATGCGACATCCTCGAGGTGGTGCGCCTCATCGAAGACCACCGCCCCATAATCCGGCAGAATCCCCTCGCGCGGATTCACCATTCGCAGGCTCAGGTCTGCGAAGAAGAGCGCGTGATTCGCAACCACGATATCCGCCGACTGAGCATCCCGCCTCATCTTGTAATAAAAGCACCGATCCGCATTATAAGGACACTCAGCGCCCTTGCAGGTATCCACATTGCAACAGACCTCAGACCACTCAGGGAAGCTGAAATCAAGCTCCGCTATATCACCGGTCCGTGTTTCATTCGCCCACTTCTTCAAGCGCTCGAATAGAGGATCGCCCTGATAAATGAGCGATGCGGATGCGTGGTCGAGTTCCTGGAAGCAGACGAAGTTTCCCCGCCCCTTCATCAGCACAGCCTTGAACGGATGATCGTCCATCACCCCCTGCATCATCGGGATGTCTTTCCTGACAAGCTGGCTCTGGAGATTGATCGTGTGGGTGGAAATAACCACAGGCTTGCCGCCGGTGGCATGTATAACCGCGGGAGTCAGGTATGCGACAGTCTTCCCGACTCCTGTTCCCGCCTCCACAAGCAGATGCTCCTTGTGCAGGAATGCGTATCCGACAGCTTCCGCCATCGAGATCTGCTCTTTTCTGTATTCGTAACCTGAACAAAGGCTGGCGAACCGGCCATCAGAGCCGAGCAGCCCACGGATTTCGTCGAGCATAATTATCCTATGTTAACCGAACAAATATTCGGCAGTCAAGCATTATTACTTCAGTTCGTGATTCCTTCGGAACACTGTCGTCCCAGGGATACGGCCAGAAGGTAGTATTTAATCTATGGCTGGCCTACTCAGTGCTATCGGTATCTCTTTGCCAATATCTTCGGTGATTGTATCTTTGCGATTGTACTCCTGCGATTGAAATCGCGGCTATAACTACGCAAAGTCCGCCGTCGCGGACTGGGACTCTCCTTTCTGTTACCTATCGACTACCACCATGCAAGTATTCAGAATTAAAAATTCAAAATTATGAATTATCCCTTCTCCAAATCACCCCACTATAGTATAACGCACCAGCCGCCTTTTGCGCTCGAGCATGGACAAGAAAGCTAAACTATGGCATATTACGATAAGGCTACAGATGAGATATATCACACCAATAACAATTTTTGCCCTCGTGGTGGTGCTGCTAATACCTGCATTCGGGCAGAGTGATAATCTACCGATAGTGGTTGTGCGCGTAGATGATTGCATGGCATCCTGGACATATCCGCACACCAGCCTCGACGGCAAGAGCCCTCTTCGCTACGCTCGCGACAGCAAAATACCGATCACCTGGGGGATCATCGTCGATTATGCCAATGACGGCAGAGGTATACCCTGGCAGGATATCAAGGATTACCTGAATTATGCCGGAGGTGAACCCGCAAGCCACTCATATCACCACACCGATTGCAGCTCACCGGAACAAGCCGCCCAAGAGATCGCGAGCAGCAAACAGGCAATCGAGCAGCATCTTCCGGGTTATTCCTGCACTTCATTCATTGAACCCGGCGCATGGGTGGGAGACGCCTGCCTCGACAGCTTCTCGAAGCTCGATAACCCTCTCGGCCGCGCAATCCGCAGTGTATATAATCAGAGCATGGCCTATGTGGTTAGTGGGATTGGCTATGGAAACACTTATTACCGGCATGGTATATGCTCTCAAATCGGCTTTGATAACCGTTACACCACCTGGACTTCATCGACAATTATCTCTACATTGAACTCAATTGCCAATTCACCAGGCCAGGTATTCATATTCCAAATCCACAATGTGGGCGAAGGCCATGATCCGGCAATAGTTATCAGCGAGCTTGTATTCAAAGCTTTTATCGACAAACTCGTTGAGCTGAGAAGCGCCCAAAAGATACGTATCTTCTCATTCAGCGATGTTTATGGCAATACAATAGGCTCGGCTAATCCCGAGCAGAAAATCAACCTGGTACCCGATGCGGATTTTGAGGGAGGCAGCCCCCTCTCGCAGAATCCTTTCGGGCTGTGGATCTCGCAGGGACGGACAGCTGTTGCGAGCGCCGGCGGAGTTGACAATTCAAAATACATAGAATTGCCTGATAGTAACTCAGCGCTGCGAACGTGCGGACTTGCACTCGCGCCGGGCCGTTACGAGTTTTCCTGGTATCAAAAACCTGAAGCGGGAACCACGGACTCAGCCGGGTTGACACTGAACCTTACGGTAGAAGAGACCGGCGTAAAGACTTACGAAGTCGACTCAAAACGCTACACCAACACATCTGCCGGCCAGTGGGAACGAAAGAGCGCACTCTTAAAGGTACCGGATAAAATCCCAACGGCGCGCGCGGTCTTCTGGCCTGGATCAGATAACGGATACAAAATAGACAATGTATCGCTCGTTCAGGCGCCTCTCGATCCGTCAGTATCTCCTACGCAATTCACGGCAATTCCGAACGGCAGCGAATGTGATCTCTCATGGGACACACCAACAAATGCCGAAGTATCTTCCGTATGCATCAGATCCTCGACTTCCACTTATCCCGTTACACCATCGGACGAGCAAGCGCTTACGGTCGTCCCCGCCCAGCCCGGCACGCATCAACAGATCGCCATTCCGATCACATGGCCTCAGGCAAGCACAATTTACTTCAGCGCATTCGCCATGAAAGCAAACGGCAACTTTTCACCGCCCGATATAGCGAAAATCGCCATCGACCGGACCCCACCGGTAATATCTGCGATTTCGGTCATGGTCCAATCCACCGGCACAGCTCTAGTGCGGTGGAACTGCGCCGATCCTGAATCGGGAATCATACAATGCCGGTATGCAGTCGGATCCTGCTCCGGAGGAACCGATATCATCCCCTGGACCACAACCACAGATTCACAAGAAGCCCTCACCGGGCTTCCTACCGCAAAAATGTTCTGCGTTTCCGTGCAAGCGGAGAACCAATTCGGAGCGGTAACAACCGCAGCATCGAATATGATATCAGCAGGAGGGATCGAAGCGGCTGAAAGGCAGCATGACGGGGCTCATGTAAGCATAAGCGGATCGATAAGCGCGATCTTCAACGATTGCTATTACCTCGAAGATATCAACCGAACCCGCGCAATAAGGGTAAACGGACGCCCGAGCGGTAATGAGGGCGACATCATCACCCTTACCGGTGCAATATCGACAACTGCATCAGGTGAGCGCGAGATACTGCCGGATTGAAGCTTCACATATATCGCACATACGCACGAACATCAAATGATTGATTTTCTAGCATTTTTGTATATTTCTATGCTTGACAGCTACCATATTGAAAGTTATATTGTAAACAATGGCATTCGCTCAGCTATATAAGAGATATTATTTATCATTAACGATGGTTGCATTATTGGATTTATCATTACCGATGTCTGGTAAGAAGCTGGATAAAATGCCCTGAGTGAAGCTGAGTTGAGAAGATATTCGCTAGTAATAAAACTGGTAACCAAAACCTTTTGTATAATATTCCGCTAGATCGCTTGACAATCATCGAGCAACTTGGGTATTATGCAAATATAAACCTATAGGTTAAGAATGACGATTAGCCTTGAGCGCTTTGAACTCCCCGAACCGGTTCCAAATCCGAAGTGCGAGTTCTATTTATTCTGTGATAATGATAGAAGTCCCGTCGCTGATTTCCTGGGGAAGTTAGAGAATAGGGACTTCGATGCATTTATGGTTCGACTCAGGACGTTTGCTGAAAGGGGAGAAATCCACGACCCTTCTAAATACAAAGCCATTCAAAGCCACGAAGGTATCTATGAATTCAAGATATGGGGCTGGCGCTTATTCTGCTTTCACCATAGAAGAAAATGCATCCTTGTAGAAGGATGTAGAAAGCAATCAGACCGCGCCACAAACAAGAATCAAGCCGCTTACAAAAGGGCGAGCTCATGCCGGGATAAATTTCTGCTTTATTACACCGAGGAGGAATGACCTGTGGACATCACTAAACTGAAGGAGCGTGTTCGGCAAGCTCCAAATAGAGATACTTATCAGGCTGCAAAGGTTATTGAGAAGATAACAAATGACCTCTATGACATTATGGAAGCACAAGGATTAAATCAGGCTGATTTGGCAGCTAAGCTTGGAACAAGCGAGGCATGGATAAGTAAGCTTTTGCAAGGCAACCATAATATGACAATAAAGACTGTCGTAACAATTGCTCATACTCTTGGATATCAATTTAATCCCGAGATGATGCCCCAGAAAACTCATAGACCAAATTACGTGGCCAGCGATGACTCAGTCATTCAGCTTGCCGGAACGGAACTAGGAACTTATGGAAAAGCTGCCTGACACAACAGATGTGGCAACAACGAAGCCAAGTCCACAGGAATATCAGAGGTTCCTTTCCGGACTCAATCTGTTGGATATAGAATTAGCAAAGTGCTCTATGGAAGCAGTCATGAAGATATCGGATACCCCAATAACCCGAACATTCGATATCAAACGGGATGCCACCATGGCAACCGACGAGAATGATGTTATCATTATCTCCCATTCCTATGAACTGAAAGGTATGGAGGGAAGGCGCACTGTATTGAAGGTCAGTGCGACCTTTCGGTTGCGTTTGACTTCGGAGCAGCCGTTTACTGACGAATATTTCGATATATACCGATCATATAACCTTGACCTGCATACATGGCCTTATTTCAGAGAACTAGCGAGCGAATTGACAGCTCGATCCAATGTCCCTCGACTCACTTTGCCGCTGGTAAAACCCATCAAGTAGATCGATTGCTTTAGCGATCCCCCAAACAAAACGCCCGGAAACCGATTATTCGGCCCCGAGCGTTTGTATACATTTCGGTGGCGGCGCCAAGGGGAGTTGAACCCCTCTCCCGGCCTTGAAAGAGCCGTGTGCTAACCGATGCACCATGGCGCCGCGTGGATTACATTATACCAGAACGGCTTATGACAGATCAAGAACTAAATGCGTCCGCTTCACCAGTTATATCTGCCTGCGGGGCTGGAGGTTCATCACCCTTGCTCGAACGTCGGGAGAATCTTCGCTTAAGTCCGCTCCATAGATAATCCATCTCGTCGACCTTCAAAAGCTTCAAAAGGCCGAAATAAACAGCGCCTCCAATCAAAAGCGCGATCAACACCGTAAGTGCGGACCCCATCCTGCCTTCGACCCGTCCCGCGGGCCTGGGTACTATTTCCCCAGGATACGCGGCATCAAGCAGGAGCCGGTTCACGCGTATTAGCTGTTTACCGGTCGGATTGCTTTTAGCCAGGGCAAGCAGCTTCGGAGAAAGCGAGAGCCCATCTACGCGATCGGGGCTGTAGACAGGGCTTGTGATGATCTTATCACCCTGCTTTACCCCGGCGATTATCTGGTTAAGATCGTGCATGAGAATATACGGCGCTATCTCCGGCGCAAGCAGCCGGCGGGTCTCGCTCGAAAGCCGGTTCATCAGGTAAGCTGAAATCGGTTTATCCGCATCAGCCAGCATCATTGCGAGCTTGTGGTAATCCTCGATGTCATTTTCTCGGATATGATTGCCGACGCCGGTTCCGATCTGGCTCGGGTAAGCGCATGAAAGCAGTATTCGATTGAGATTCACGAGCCCTATTCCTGTTTGATCTTGCTCGATAAGCTTACGCGCCTCCTCAGGTACCCTGATCTTTTTGAATATCACCGGATCATAGATCGATGGGCCGTCGATGATCCTGTTAAGATCACCGACAAGCGATCTGCGCACGGCTTGCTCGTTCCATCCCGCTCGCTCATATTCATCGATCATCTGCTTTGTCTCAGGAGATAAGCCGGAATAAAGGTAGCGAGACATCGGCGTATCCCCCTGCTTGAGCTTAGCCGCCAGCACGATAGGGCGCTTGAAGTCGCCGTCCTGAAGCTGCCACGATCCAAACATCTTCGACATCTGCAGCCTTATGCCAAAGCATACGACAGCCATCACCACAGCGGCAACAAGGGTGCGGCTGACGGTGCGGAGCACCTGTCCGCCCTCGAGCCCGTGCAGGCGCTTGCGCAGGACCCAGGTCATCAGGAGGAAGTGCAGCGAGATACCTATCGTGGTGGCAAGAGCGATTCCCGGCGCACCCATGGTTCTCATCAGCAGCATGTTCGTCGGTATGAAAATAATCGTGGAGATAGTTCCAATCACCACCGGGGTGATCGTGTCCTGCATTGCAAAGAAACCCGGCGCCACGATCCTCTGCCCCGCCCATGCGAATATTCCGACCGAATACCATATTAGCAGGATCGCCACGGGAGCTACGCTCGATGGCCTGAACTCACCGCCCATGTAGAGCGTTCTCACGAGCGGATCAGCCATAACGATCAGGAAAACCGTCGCGGGGATGCTCTCGACCATAATCGCGCGCAGCCCGTAGGAGACTCCACTGCGCATATCATCAAACGCGTTCTTCGCGGCATAAGCGGCGAGCATCGGCAGGATCGCCGTGCCAGCGGCCTGAGCGAAGATACCGAGCGGGACCTGCATCAGGCGGTTGGCAAAATTAAGATCGGCGGGAGCTGAAGCTGAAACGAAGCTCGCGAACCACCGGTTGATTATAACATCGATCTGTGGGAGCCCGAGACCGAAGATGACCGGCAGCGCGAGTTTAGCCACTCGCACCACGCCTGGATGCCGCAGGTTCAGACTGAGGCGGAATTCGTAGCCCATCTTCCGCATCCAATAGTATGCATAGGCGATATTGCCCGCAAACGCGCCGATCAGGGTCCCAATCGCAAGCCCCTTGATGCTGAACCATCGTGAGAGCACGATCGCGCCGAAGATAATCCCGATGTTATAGATAACCGGAGCCGCCGCCGTCGCGCGGAACTCCTGCCGCGATTGCAGCGTCGCCATCATCAGCCCGCCGATGAAGAAGAAGAGCTGGCATGGCAGGATGATGCGGGTAAGGGACATCGTGAGCGGGACCAACTCGGGATGCTGAGTGACGAAGCCAGGCACGGCAAGCACGCTGACGAGCGGTCTTGCAAACACCCAGAACAGCACAACGGCCGCGGTGAGCACCATTCCCATAAAACAGAAGATGATGCTGTATACCTGCCAGGCTTCTTTCTCTTTGCCGGTCTCGAAGCGCTTTGTAAACTCAGGGATAAACGCGCTCGATAGTGCCCCGCTCGAGAGAAGGAAAAAAAGCAGATCAGGAAGATTGAACGCAGCGTAATAGGCGCTGACCATGCCCGAGGATCCAAACTGCCTGGCGATCAGCATCTCCCGGACCAGCCCGAGAATGCGGCTGAGTAAAATCGCCACCAGCATCAGCCCGGCGGCCTTCTTAAAGTTCTTATGTGATGTCATCGTAGACCTAGTATAAGAACCTGATCTCGCTTTCGTCAAGGAAGACGCAGCCGGATTGGCACAATTCGTGCAACCTCAATCGGTAGAGACTCTCGGTTCTCCTGTGTATTCAGAGTTGGAAAGAGTGCTTTTGCCCGCGATATTATCGCGGGCAACCTTTTGTACCGCTAGTTTAACCCTGTAGAGATACGCCGTAACCCGCCCGGCCGTTCCCAAGTAATTTGGAATTATTCATTTAGCTGATAGCTGTCTTTTTTAGCTATCGGCTTTGCTGTCAGCTGCATTCATAATTTATGATTCCCCCTTGAACCCTCTCCCAGCACTTCCGGTATAATTGTTGTCAAACCTCAATGGAGAGTTGCGCGACGTGCCATGTACTGACGAACAATTAATGCTGCGCCTCAAAGATGGCGACAGGCAGGCTTTCAACGCGCTCGTAGATCGGTATCGCGATCGAATAGTATCGTACGCCTACCGGATGATGGGCAATGCGGAGCTGGCTCAGGATGTGGCACAGGAGACGTTCGTAAGGGTCTACAAGGGAGCAAACACTTTCCGCGATGACGGAAGGTTCTCGCCGTGGGTGTATAAAATCGCAAATAATGTATGCTTATCGGAGCGCTCGCGGCGAGCGAAAGAAGCCCTGAATGTGGATTATGACGGGCTCGAGGACACGCAGGATTCGGGAGTGGTGGTTGAGGACCAGGTTATGTCTACCCTCACCGGTGAGCGCCTTCGATGCGCTATCGCGCAGCTGACCACGCAGCATAAGACCGTGCTGATGATGCACATCTACCAGGGACTCACGTATGTCGAAATCGGCGAAGCGCTGGGAGTTCCTACAGGCACGGTGAAGTCGAGGCTGTTTTATGCCATCAGAAAGCTGCGAGAGGTATGCGATCTGGAGGCTGCTGTATGACATTTATGCATAGTTACTTAATCGCGAAAACGCGGGTTTCGGGAAAGGGGTTTCCCGAAACAACTTGGTCACGGGATGGGGATTTCCGAATCCCCACCCAGGTAATTCATAGGGAAATTTTCACCCAGATAGAAATACATTCTGAAAGGGGGCTTGTGAGATGAGCGGGCCCGGCAAGAGACCCACTATGAAGTGCTCTCACGTGCAGGAGGATGCGATTGCCCTGCTCGGCGTGGAGCTCAATGACGAACAAGAACAGCGTGTATATGCGCATCTCTCCAACTGCGCTCACTGCAGGGAGGAGTTTCGTAGGGACCGTAAGGTCTGGCAGGCGATAAGCACCTGCCCCGTGGCGACGGCGGACCCGAGTTTCAATCAGATGCTCTCTTTGCGGTTGTCGCTCGATGAACCGCACACACCGAAACCGGAGGAGGTCGACCGGGTACTTCCGGCGCTTGAGCCGGCTGACCAGCCCGAGCTTCGTTATGATCTTTCGCGGCTGGCCTCAGTATTTGCGAGCTCAGTGCCGCAGTAGACCCGGAGTTTCGGAGGCGCGAAAATGAAGAATACACAGATTGATTCACTGCCTGTTATCCCTCTGCGCGATATGGCTCCGCAGCCGGGCACTACGCTCCCGATGTTCGTGGGCCGCGAGAGGTCGAAGAATGCCGTGAAAGCCGCCGCCGCACGGAAGACCCCTATCATCCTGGTATCGCAGAAAACGATCGGAGTGGAAAGCCCCAAACCGGAGGACCTGTATGGGGTTGGGGTATTGGGAGAGCTCAACCAGGTGCTCGAACACCCGGATGGGACTATCAGGATCGTTGTTACGAGTAAATACCGTGGCTATCTGCGCGATGTTTCGGCGGATGACAAGCATATATCAGCAAGTTTTGAGAAGATAGAAGCCGGCACGGGATCGGGTGACATAAAGAAGGCGGCGAGAGAAGTGAGCAAGAGTTTCGGGTCATATTGCAAATACAGGGAAGATGATATGCTGGCTGAGTCGAGAAGGCTGCTGGGCAGGCTCTCGGAACTGCAGACCCAGATCCAGGCTCTGCGTGTAGCGAAAGAAGCGCTGCAAAAGCTCGACGATCCGATAATGCTCGCAGATATGGTCCCAGGTTATGTCAATACGCAGGTCCAGCCGGAGAAACTCGGCGACCCGGAGACGATTAAGATGCTCGATGCCCGAATTCGCGCGAAGCAGGCGATATTATCGGAGCCGGACCCCGTAAAGCGGCTACAGATGCTTAGGAGGTTTATTGAAGGGGAGATGGGAAAATAGCTGTCCATTGTCGGCCGACGGAGAGAGAAATGTATGATCGAAAGCACGTCGCTTATAAGTGTCTCAAGGAGGCGTTTCGCCCGCTTATCAATCATCCGGTTAGATGGCTGGACGTAGATCAAGACTTCGAGTTGGCCCGAGAGTCTTGGGGAGTAGAGATCACGCGCCAGGATTGGAAGGGATTTACCGAGCAAGGGCATCATTACTGCGCGGTGGTCGAAGAAATAGAACTGTCGCTATGGCGGCGATCTGGCGCTATTCGGACAGCGCTTGGAAGCTGGCTGCAGTGAGCGTTGCTGAGACACACTGCCAGCGCGGCTATGGTAAATCGGTGCGCTCGTTCGTGACCGCTGCGATATTATTGATCTTTGTACATTAACTTGACTGGCAATCAGGTTTTTGAAATAGCCCTGATGCCCTGAGAAAACCTTGCAGTATAGTCTGATCAGCCGTCAG
>Ga0123519_10014086_pt1 | contig 11415 bp, 8 predicted proteins | sample YelNatPaOPRAMG02_FD_87396 | JGI IMG/M metagenome (GOLD analysis project Ga0123519, IMG submission 87396) | Hot spring microbial communities from Yellowstone National Park - Yellowstone National Park OP-RAMG-02 (version 2) | ecosystem: Environmental > Aquatic > Thermal springs > Hot (42-90C) ... | reverse complement strand
ATTTCATACGGGTCTGGATATTGCCCAGGTTGAGGGAGCCCGGGTTTTTGCCGCGGCGGATGGCTCGGTGATGGAAGTCGGCAAGGCGGAAGATTATGGTCGATTTGTCATTGTCTACCATGGGTTGGGAGTGACATCACTCTATGCCCATCTGGGCAGCGTGCTTGTCCATCCGGGTGAACATGTCGGACAAGGAACGCCGCTTGGGTATGTCGGGATGTCAGGGTTGACAAATGGTCCTCATCTTCACTTCGAAATCCGTTATTTTGGTGTTCCGGTTGACCCTGCCAAAGAGATGGAACAGGAAAATCGTTCCTGGATCAGGCCAGAACAGGAATCGTCATATAAAATAAGCGATACCAAGGAGTTTTGATGCTGAAAGGGTTGTTATCCTCCATATTTCCGACACGAAATGATCGGGAAATCAGAAGGATGTCGGTGATCATCGAGAAGATCAATGGCTTCGAGCCCGCTATCCGGGCCTTGGAGGACAACGAATTGTCGTTCAAAACAGTCGAGTTTCGGGAAAGGTTGTCCAAGGGAGAGTCGCTCGAGGATCTTCTCCCGGAAGCGTTTTCCGTCGTCCGTGAAGCCAGTAGTCGTGTTTTGGGGATGCGCCATTTCGATGTCCAGCTGATGGGAGGGATCGTCCTCCACGAGGGCCGGATTGCAGAGATGAAAACAGGTGAAGGAAAGACGCTGGTGGCGACACTGCCCGTTTACCTGAATGCATTGACAGGCAAGGGTGTTCATGTGGTGACGGTCAATGATTATCTGGCGCGGCGTGACTCCGACTGGATGGGTCGCCTTTACCGTTTTCTGGGCCTCACAACGGGGATTATTCAGCATGACATGCCAGATGACACCCGAAAGCAGGCTTATGAAGCCGATATCACTTATGGGACAAACAATGAATTCGGGTTTGATTATCTCCGGGACAACATGAAGTACGAAGAAGACCAGTTTGTCCAAAGGGGCCTTCATTATGCGATTGTGGACGAAGTTGACAGTATCCTGATTGACGAATCCCGGACACCGCTGATTATTTCCGGGCCTTCTGAGGAGTCAACAGACCTGTATTATCAGGTGGACCGCATTATTCCCGGCATGAAAAGGGATCTTCACTTCAAGATTGACGAAAAGCTCAAGACGGTCACCCTCACAGACGAAGGAAACAACTATGTCGAGGACCGGCTGGGAATCGGTAATCTATACGATGTGGCAAATATTAACTGGTTTCATCATGTTCTCCAGGCACTCAAGGCCCATCATCTTTACCATCGTGACGTGGAATATGTTGTGAAAAACGGAGAAGTGATCATTGTCGATGAATTCACCGGCAGGCTTATGCCCGGAAGACGATGGGGAGAAGGACTTCACCAGGCGGTCGAGGCCAAGGAAAAGGTGAAGATTGAACAGGAAAACCAGACTCTGGCTACTATTACCTTCCAGAATTATTTCAGAATGTATGAGAAGCTGGCCGGAATGACAGGGACGGCAGACACAGAGGCGCAGGAATTTCACAAAATCTACAATCTGGATGTGATCGTTGTTCCGACGCATCGGCCGATGCAGCGTCTGGATCTGCCGGATCAGATCTACAGGACATATGACGAGAAGGCCAGGGCGATTGTTGATGATATACGGGAAAGAAACCAATGCGGTCAGCCTGTTCTCGTCGGAACCGTTTCCATTGAAAAGTCGGAACATCTGTCTGCCCTTTTGTCGAAAGAGGGGATTCCCCACAAGGTGCTGAACGCGAAGTTTCATGAGCTTGAGGCTGAAATTGTAGCTCAGGCAGGTCGTTTTTCCAGTGTCACGATTGCAACCAACATGGCGGGTCGGGGGACCGATATCGTGCTCGGGGGAAATGCGGATTTTCTTCTCAAGTCGATTGTTGCAGAAAAAGAGCGGCAGGGTTTGAAGCTGGAAACAGAGGAAATCAAATCTCTTCAGAATGAACTGGAAGAAAAACTCAGGCTGGAAAGAGAGAAAGTTGTGCAGGCCGGAGGCCTGCACATTATCGGTACTGAACGCCACGAAAGCCGCCGGATCGACAATCAGCTCAGGGGAAGATCGGGAAGGCAGGGGGATCCGGGTTCTTCCCGTTTTTACCTTTCTCTGGAGGATGATCTCCTGCGCATTTTTGGAGCCGACAGAATCAAGGGTCTGATGGATCGCCTGGGGGTAGAAGAAGGTGTTCCGATCGAGCACGGATTTGTGACGAAAGCGATCGAAAATGCCCAGAAGAAAGTGGAAGCCCATCATTTTGACATCCGCAAACAACTTCTGGAATACGATGACGTGATGAACCAGCAGCGTCTTATTTTTTACGAGCTTCGCAAAAAGGTTCTTCGGGGAGAGAGTCTTCGGGAGCTACTGGAAGAATGGGGGCAGGACGTTATTGAATCTGTCGTCCGCGAATTCGCTCCCGAAGACCAGTATCCGGAAACATGGGATCTGGAGGGTTTGGTGGGTGGCGTTCTCGAAAAGACGGGGCTCTCCGTTCCGTCAGAATCTTTGCAGGACCTTGGTGTCGTAGCGTTGCAGGAACATCTTTCAGGTGCGTATGGGACATTTCTCGAGCAAAAGGAAAACGATTTTGGACCGGAGACTTTTTGGGCCATTGTCCGATACCTGACCTTGCAGAACCTGGATGAGCAGTGGAAAGAACATCTGCTGAACATGGATCACCTGAAGGAGGGAATCGGACTGCGCGGATACGGTCAGAAGGACCCGCTTGTTGAATATCGCCGCGAAGGCTTTGTCCTTTTTGAGCAGTTTGTCAGCTCGGTCCAGGAAAACCTGATCCTTCTCATCGGGAACGCACGGCAGATTGAGGAAGCCGTTGGACTTCCTCCTGCACCGGATATGCAATCATTCAATTACCTCCATCCGGAAGAGCAAGGGTATCTTCAGGAACCGGGCTTGATGGCTTCGGACGAGTCCTTGCCCTTCACGATCGCCTCCACCTCCGGGAGTGGACAGACGTTTGGAAGTGGCGACGCACCCTTGCTTCCCCAGCATGCTGCCCGGAAACCGGGGCGCAATGACCCCTGTTATTGTGGTAGCGGCAAGAAATACAAAAAGTGTCATGGAGCTTGACCTCCTCCTGCATTCGTTTTTTTTTGACCCGACCCCCTGAGGCTTCTCCCGCAAGGGTTCGGGACCTTCCGGATGCCCATCCGGGTTGACTTTGTTTTTCCGTATATCTAGAATGATTAGTACTCTTCAATCAAAATGGGCGAAAATACACTGAAAAATCGCCGCTGGAGGCCTAGGATGTTTTCACAGTCCCATCCTGAACACTATGTTCCTATCCTGCTTTTTCTCCTTGTTGCAATTGGATTTGGGGCCATCTCCCTGACCGTCGGAAAGCTGATTCGGCCGAAGAATCCCTACAAGGACAAAAATGCCCCCTATGAATGCGGCGTTCCTCCGATCAATGACGCCCGCGAGCGGTTTTCTATCCGATATTATGTGATTGCGATGCTTTTTCTGGTGTTTGACGTGGAGGTGGTTTTTCTTTATCCGTGGGCTGTTGATTTCAGTCGCCTGGGGTTGTTTGGTCTAGTCGAGATGATGATCTTTATCTTCATTCTTCTCATCGGATATGTGTATGCATGGAAGAAGGAGGCTCTGGAATGGGATTGATGCATCAGAAAGACGGAGAGCTTTCCGTTGTCACCATGCGACTTCAGGATGCTGTCAACGAGATGCTGAACTGGTCAAGGAAGTCTGCCCTGTGGCCCATGACTTTTGGCTTGGCTTGCTGTGCGATCGAGATGATGGGCGCGGTGGCATCCAGGTTTGATATCGACCGTTTTGGGGCTGGCGTGTTCAGGGCGTCCCCGCGCCAGTCGGATCTGATGATCGTGGCTGGAACGTTGACGCGAAAGATGGCTCCTGTGTGTCGTCGAATCTATGATCAGATGCCGGAGCCCCGTTATGTCATTGCGATGGGTTCATGTGCGACTTCTGGAAATATCTATGACAGCTATAGCGTGGTTCAGGGTGTGGACAGGATACTCCCGGTGGATGTATATGTTCCGGGATGTCCTCCGCGTCCGGAAGCCTTGCTCGACGGTTTGATGAAACTTCAGGAGAAAATCATGAAGGATCGCCCTGTTTTTCCTGGACACTTTCCGGTTGGTGTTTCTCAATCCACTGAAGGGAGCTGATTCTAAATGCATCCAGTAGCGGAATCTCTGGAAAAACGTTTTGCCGGAATGTTTTTGGGGTCCAGGGAATCGCTTGGAGACCTGACCGTATATGTCCGTGCAGAAAATGCCCTTGAGATCTTCAGGGCCCTGCACGATGATCCCGAGTATTCGTATGATTATATTGTCGATGTGACATCTGTCGATTATCCGATGGATCCGGAGCGTTTTGAGGTTGTCTACATCCTTTACTCCCTCTCTCGTCGGCACCGGATTATGGTAAAGGTGCGTGTGACAGAAGATTCGCCTGTCGTCGATTCCGTCGTGGGTATCTGGAAGGGTGCCGAATTCATGGAGCGAGAAGTTTACGACATGATGGGGATACAATTCAGGGGGCATCCGGATTTGCGCAGGATATTGATGCCGGACGATTACGAAGAGGGGTATCCGCTCAGAAAAGACTTTCCTTTGGTCGGCAAGGGTTGGCGAGACAGTTTCTCTTTTGTTCCCAGATTTCAGGATGTCCGTCCTGAGATTGACGGAAAAAAAGGTGATTCTGATTCCTATTTTCCTGTCTGAAGGGTCCAGTCGGTTCTTTGATTGAGCCGGTCGATGCGTCTGTTTATGAGGAGTGGGGATCTTGGAAACAGAAAAAACAACAGGGGTTAAAGAAGATATCAGGCAAAAAGAAATCGTGCTGGGAAGCTTGCGCCAGGCTGTTCTCCAGAATCTCGATTCTTCCATCCAGACGGACCAGTTCCTTCTGAATATGGGCCCGCAGCATCCCAGTACGCATGGTGTGCTGAGGGTCCTTCTGGAGTTGGATGGGGAAAGGATCAAGCGTTCCGTGCCGGATCTGGGGTACCTCCATCGTGGCACGGAGAAAATAGCGGAATACAGGACCTACAACCAGATTATACCTTTGACCGATCGGCTGGATTACGTTTCGGCAATGGCGAATAACTACGCTTTTGTCAGAACGGTCGAAAAGCTTCTGCAGCTCAAGGTTCCCGAAAGGGCCGAATTCGTCCGCACGATCGTTGCCGAAATCCAGCGTATCGTTAATCATTTGTTTTGGCTGGGTACCCAAGCTCTCGATATCGGGGCGATGAGCGTTTTCTTTTATACATTCCGGGAGAGGGAAGAGCTTCTCGACATCTTTGAAATTCTTTGCGGAGCGCGGCTGACGACCAATTATTATCGCGTCGGAGGTGTTGAGAGCGATATTCCCCAGCATGTCATCGATCGTCTCTATAAATTTATTGAGGCTTTTGACGGTAATATCCGGGAATACAACACGTTGCTTGAAACAAACAGGATCTGGCTGGCCCGAACAAAAAACATCGCTGTGATTACCGCGGAAGACGCCATCAACTTTGGCCTTTCGGGGCCAACATTAAGAGGTTCAGGCATCCCGTACGATTTGAGAAAGTTCGAGCCCTATGGGGCTTATGATCAGGTAGAGTTTGATGTTCCGGTCGGACAGAACGGCGACATCTATGACAGGTATTATATCCGGATTGAGGAAATGCGACAGAGTGCGAAGATTATTCGACAATGTCTTGACAAGCTTCCCTCCGGACCGGTCATGACGGATGACCATAAGGTCTCATTTCCTGAAAAGGGCCGGGTAATGCATAACATGGAAACCCTGATCCACCACTTTCTTCTTGTTGTGCATGGGTTCAATGTTCCTCCGGGCGATACCTATTGTGGTACGGAGACCCCCAAGGGAGAACTGGGTTTCTATATTGTAAGCGACGGTACGGGAAAGCCTTACCGGATGAAGATCAGGGCTCCTTCCTTTGTCAATATGGGGGCGTTCGACCATATGGCAAAGGGGTATATGATCGCGGACATCATTACGATTTTTGGTACCTATGACATCGTGATGGGGGAATGCGATCGTTAAGCAAGCACCTCTATGATCGGAGGGGCTTCTCATTCCGCCGAAAGGCGGGATCGGTTAAAGGTACACTTCAAAGGGAAAGTCGCTAAAGACCAGGACACGGTTTTCCTGGAAATATGAGCCCGTCGTGATTTGTCAAACAGAAGGATAGTGCGATGGCCGAAACCAAACATGCTGAAGTCACCTATGAGGATATTGAAGAGATTTGTGAAGAATTTGCCAACAGGGAAGGTGCGGTTGTCCAGATTCTTCAGAAAGTTCAGGAAAAATATGGTTATGTTCCTGCAGATGCCATCGAGTTTGTGGGAGAAGTGCTGGAAATTCCCAAGAGCAAGATGTATGGGGTCCTGACTTTTTACTCACAGTTCTATCAGGAACCAAGGGGCAAGTTTGTCCTGAAGATTTGCGTCGGTACAGCTTGCCATGTTCGGGGTGCCGGACTTCTGGTGGACAAGGTCAAGGAAGAGCTCCATATTGAACCCGGCGAAAATACCGAAGATATGCTCTTCACACTGGAACCGGTTGCTTGCCTGGGGTCTTGTGCTCTAGCCCCGATGGCGATGGTCCAGGGTACCGCGTATGCCAAACTGTCGGCTGACAAGATGGTTTCCCTGATCCGACAGTTTGAAGAAGAGGCTGTCAAGCAGGAAGAACCGGTCTGAATTTTGGAAATACTCACTGAATATCGTTGAATTTGACGAGATATAAGGCCTCCAGTAAGACTCTGGAGAAAGGGATGGATATTATGTTGACTGAAACACTTGAGGATGTGTCTGTGTCTTCAGGGATGCAGACGGAACTTCCCGTTATTCATATCGGTATGGCGACGTGCGGATTGGCTTCCGGTGCACGGGGCCTTCTGGAGCTGATCAAGAAAGAAGTCGAGAAAAGGCAACTGAATGTCCGGATCGTTCCAACGGGATGCATCGGCATGTGTCATAACGAACCTCTGGTCGATGTGACAATGCCGGGGAAATATCGTGTTTCCTATAAAAACGTCAAGCCGATGACTCTGAACCAGATTTTTGAATCGCATTTTGGAAAGAACGAATTCGCCAAAAAATATGCGATCTGTCAGATCCCCCTGGCGGGAGCCCAGCCATATGAAGGGCTACCCCTGATGGAGGAGATGCCTTTTTTCAAGGGTCAGGTCAAGATTGTCACAAAGCGATGTGGAATGATCGATCCCCTTTCCATTGAGGATTATATTGCGATGGATGGGTACAAGGCTCTCAGGAAGGCCTTGACTTCCATGACCCCGGAAGAAGTCGTCCAGGAAGTGACAAAATCCGGACTGCGGGGACGGGGGGGAGGTGGTTTTCCGACTGGATTGAAGTGGAGCCTGACGCAGAAATCCCCTGGTCCGGAAAAGTATGTGGTTTGCAATGCGGACGAAGGTGACCCTGGAGCCTTCATGGACAGATCTGTTCTGGAAGGTGATCCTCACGCTGTTCTGGAAGGAATGATCATTGCCGCCTATGCCGTAGGCGGTGCCAAGAAAGGCTATATATATTGTCGTGCGGAATACCCTCTGGCTATACGACACCTCAGAAAAGCCATTGAGGATGCGAGAAGCCGGAGTTTTCTCGGCAACAATATTCTGGGGACGGATCTGTGCTTTGATCTGGAAATCAAGGAAGGAGCCGGAGCTTACGTATGCGGGGAGGAAACGGCCCTTCTGGCTTCCATTATGGGAGAACGGGGAATGCCCTGGCCAAAGCCTCCATTTCCCGCCCAAAAAGGCGTATGGGGCAAGCCCAGTGTGATCAATAATGTGGAGACGCTGGGCAATATTGGCCATATTATCCTGAATGGGGGCGATTGGTATGCATCATACGGTAGCGAGAAAACAAAGGGAACCAAGACATTCGCCCTGACCGGTTCGATCAAGAACTCCGGCCTGATTGAAGTCCCGGCCGGAACACCTCTTCGCGAAATCATTTTCAGCATCGGAGGGGGAATGGTCGAGAAGAAAATTCCGTTCAAGGCAGCCCAGCTCGGTGGGCCATCAGGAGGTTGTATTCCGGTGGATGGCCTGGACACGCCCGTCGATTTTGAAAATGTGGTTGCTGCGGGCGCGATCATGGGGTCTGGCGGGATTGTTGTCATGGATGAGGCAGCCTGTATCGTCGATACGGCAAAATTTTTCCTGAAATTTACCCAGGATGAGTCTTGTGGAGAATGTACGCCTTGTCGTGTCGGTTCCAAGATCATGCTCGATATCCTCACGCGGATTACGGAAGGGAAAGGTCAGGAAGGTGATCTGGACGAGCTGGTCCGGCTTTCCATGTATGTAAAGTCCAACTCTCTTTGCGGACTCGGAGGAGCGGCTCCTAACCCGGTTCTTTCAACTATCCGGTATTTCCGGGAGGAATATGAAGCCCATATACGCGACAAGAGATGCCCGGGTACAGTGTGCAATGACCTGATCAAATATGTCGTTATCGAAGAAGATTGCACCACATGCGGTCTTTGCGAACCGGTTTGTCCGTCAGGATCGGTCACGTGGGAAAAGGGTGAAGTTGCCCATATTGACCTGACGACCTGTATCCGTTGCAAGGCATGTGTGGATGCGTGCAAGTTCCGGGCAATCATTTGACCGATTAAGGGAGTGAGTGAATGGCAAAAGTAACAATAAACGGCATAGAGGTTGAAGTCGATCCTTCGTTAACCATACTGAAGGCAGCCGAAAAGGCGGGGATATCTATCCCGACATTCTGTTATCACCCCCGAATGGATCCGGCTGGCTCCTGCCGGATTTGTGCCGTTGAGCTTGAGGATACAAAACGGGTTGTCATGTCTTGCGTGACTCCGGTTGCCGACGGGATGCGGGTCTTGACCGAGTCTCCGAAAATACATGATGCCCGCAAGACCAACCTTGAGCTCCTATTGTTGCACCATCCGCTCGATTGTCCTGTATGCGACTGCGGGGGGGAATGCCCGCTGCAGAACATGTCTTTTGCATATGGGGCAACTGAAAGCCGTTTTGAGTCCCACCGAAACGACGAACCAGAAGACCTGAAGAGTGATGTGCTAATTTTTAACGCAAATCGTTGTATTTTATGTGGAAAGTGCGTTCGTATCTGCGATGAAATCCAGGATGTGCACGCAATTGGATTCATCAACCGGGGTTTCGACACCATTATCGGCCCGCCTTTGGGGAAAAAACTTGATTGCGAGTTCTGTGGCGACTGCCTTGAAGTTTGTCCGACAGGTGCCATTACGGATCATTTTGTTCGCTACAAATACAGACCCTGGCAGTTGGAAAAACAGCAAACGACCTGTGCATATTGCGCGTCAGGTTGCCAGATGCTTGTTGAAACGGAAAATGAGTCTATCGTTCGTGTGACCAGCCAGGAAGGACTCGGACCCAATGAAGGGTCGATTTGTGTTGTGGGACGTTTCGGGTTCAACCATGTGCAAACACCACAACGTTTTGAAACACCTTACATGCGGGTCGAGCAACGTCTTGTCCCCACCTCCTGGGATGACCTGTTGCCCGAATTGGGAAGCCGTCTGAATGAAATACGGCGCAAGGGTACGGACCGGATTGCGGGGCTGATTTCAACCCGTGTGCCATTGGAAGACGCTTATGCTTTTCAATCTTTTTTCAGACGGATTCTGCGGTCGAACATGATCGATTCAGGGGCTCGATACGGATTCATGAATGCGGCGTTGCCCGTTGTCCAGGCGACAGGAACGTTGCGGCCACTTGTCGACCACGAAGATTTGCTCAAGGCAAAGGTGATTCTCGTCATCGGATCCGATCCGGTTGCAGAATCAAACATGACAGGGTTGTTTCTGAAGAGGGCGGTGAGAAAACAGAGGGCAAAGCTTTATGTGGCTGATTCTGAAGCGATCACGCTTTCATCCAGAGCCAGCGACCATATTCGGTTCCTTCCGGGTGGCGAAGCCTTATTTGTCAGTGTTTTGTCTGAGGATATCCGATCTGGCGGAAATATCTCGGGGGAATGGCTGACCCGAAAAGAAGAACTTTTCAAGAACTGGAATGTCGACCCCGGAGCCTACCAGCGACTTCTAAACGACCTGAAGACGGCTGAAACCGGTATTGTAGTGACTGGACGGAAGATGTTCAGGCTCGAGAATGCTTCGGAGAGCATGACGAATTTACTCAAAATGATTGGAGATCTGGGTTGGATAGGTCGGGACGGGAGCGGGTTGCTGCTACTGCCTGAAACAGCCAATGACCTGGGCGCCCTGATGATGGGAGCGACTTGGGAATGGCTTCCGGGACTCCTCGATGCACGTGACGAGTCCTCCAGAAAGAGGTGGGAAGGGGCTTGGGGAACCAGCCTGTCTTATGGAGCGGGTGGGGGTCTGGAGCAAATTCTGCAAGGAATTGAACAGGGGAAGATCAATGCCCTGATTTCCCTTGGAGAGAATCCGATCGGACACTTTCCCCCTGGATCAAGGGTTCGTGAAATTCTGGGCAAACTGGACCTGATCGTTTCTCTCGACATGTTCCAGAACGAATTGGTCGACATGGCCCATTTCGTGCTGCCAGTCTCCAGTGCATTTGAACGCTCAGGACATTTTGTCAGCGCTGAAGGTTTTGTCCAGAAGACGAAACAAACGATGGCGAATTGGGGTGAGAGTCTGCCAGACTGGGAGATTCTCGAACGGATTTCGCGGGCAATGGGTTCTCCGATGGGAATCGAATCAGCCGAATCCCTGATGGCAGAAATTTTGAGGTTCCTTCCGGACCTTTCCCCTTCAACGCGAAATGGGGTCCATTTTGTGGGTGGAACCGGAGACATTCATCTCCACCGGCCTGTCAACTCTCCTCCACACAAGGCCAACAGGGAAACTGTTTCAAATCGTTTTGGGGCATGGTCAGAATATAAGAATCCCGTTATTGACAGTGTAACGATGATTCCGGGGGAGGGGGAATTTGTCTTCTCCACGACAAAGTCTCTGTTCCATTCTGGGAAAATGACCCTGAACGATCCCAATTTGAAAAAAATTCAATCAGAAGGTAAACTCCGCATCAACCGTCAGACAGCCAGAAAAAGAAAAATCAAAAAAGGCGAAAAGGTTGTCCTGAGTTCGGCATATGGGCGTTGCAGTTTTGTTGTTGAACCATCGCCCATGGTTTCGGAATTCGAGCTTATCTTTCCGGAGCATTTCGCTGACGCCCAGGTTCTGGCACTTTTTCCTCCCAGTATGACGTTTTCTTCGACGACAGGTGCACCGACTCATCATCGGGTCAGGGTCTCGTTGTCGACCGATACTGTCAGCTAGATCATTGTCAAGCCACCAACTTCCGGGGTCAGAGACACAAGGGGGATCCCCTGTAATCAGAAAGGATTCTGTTTCGTGCTGAAT
>Ga0123519_10014082_pt1 | contig 11416 bp, 9 predicted proteins | sample YelNatPaOPRAMG02_FD_87396 | JGI IMG/M metagenome (GOLD analysis project Ga0123519, IMG submission 87396) | Hot spring microbial communities from Yellowstone National Park - Yellowstone National Park OP-RAMG-02 (version 2) | ecosystem: Environmental > Aquatic > Thermal springs > Hot (42-90C) ... | reverse complement strand
AGCATAGGAACCAAAAAGAATTATTCTATCCACTTTTATTCCCTTAGACACTATGGCTTTTTTGAATCTATATATAATCTCTAAAACTGCTTTTTTATCCATTCAAGTGCCTCAATACTTTTCTCAATTAAAGCTTTTGTAATAGGCTCGGTGAAGTGTTTTTGAAGTTTTTCTATATCCTCGGGATACCTTGTAACCACATGGGCTTCATTCAGTTTTACGAGAAATTTTCCAATTTCCTCAGGTGGTTTAACACCTATCTTGTTTAAAAGATAAACAAGATTATGAACCTTTGGAGGTATTTCTTTTAATTTTTCTTGATATAGTCCCTTTAATGCCTTCTCAACTGAAAGGTGACACATGAAGACAGCATAAAAATATCTGCCTCCACTAAACATAAATTTCGCTGTATCTATGTCATACTCAGCTTGTTTTAACCACTCTGAAGCTCTTTTATTCATACATTCCTATTCTAACAGATTTAATTTTATTTTTATTTGTCTGTTTTGCTTTATCAATTTTTATCCTTTCCAGCAATTTCTCTGCAGGTTCGTCATTGGGGTCTTGTGGCACAAGTTTGCCCTCAAAGGCTTTCTTTAAAATACTCTGCCTGAGCCTCTCTGCCTGTTTAAGACTCTGGTCAACAATCCTTTCTATCTGCTCAACCACAGAAAATCGCCTCTCTATCTCTGAAACAATCTGTTCCTGCTCTGGAAGAGGGGGGAGGGGGATATATTGAGAAAGAACATCTGAATCTCTAACTGCAGGATAATTTGTTCCACGCTGTAATTGATTTAATGGATTTAGAAAATCATCTGTTTGGATATACCAAAAAATAAATTTATTGTTGATATTGGTTTGAGGACGAATGACGCAAAATCCTGTTGATGCGATTTGCCCATCATATGACTCATTTACAATTGCTATATTTTTAAGATACGTTCTTACTGTAGAAAATAATATATCTCCATATTTGACGAGTTGTCTTGCTCGTGAAGGTGCATTTTTGCCTAAATATTTTTTTGGATTTGCTATTCTCTGTTGTTTATTGTCAATAGAAGCAATATCTATGTATATAAATTCTTGATCTGGATTCTTTTTGGGATTAACTTTTTCAATATCGTTTACAACCTCTCCCAACTTTACCCATCTCCAACCCTCGGGTAATTCAGGAAGGTCATTGGGAGCAACTGAAGGTTGCTTGGCAATATCTGAGATTCCTTCGCAACTTTGTGGCTCGGAATGACAGGATGAAGAATTAGTCAACTTGCCCTCAAAGGCATACTTTAAGACAGCCTGGCGATAACGCCTAATCTGAGCCTTTACCTTCTTCAAAGCCTCAACTCCAGCCTCAAGCCTTATAAACAACTCCTCAATCTTCCCAACAATCCGCTTTTGCTCATTGAGAGGAGGGAGAGGGATAGGAATATTCCAAAAAAGATTGGGGTCAACATGTGGAATTCCTACGCCTCTTGGTCGTTTGTTAATATACTCATATTTTGATTGAAGAAAATAAAACAGATAAGATGAATTTATTTCGCTAAAAACGAGTTTTGCTAAAGTAGATCCTATTACACCAGAAACACCTCTGCCTACTAAACCACATCTTGCTCCATCCCAAACAATTAATATATCATCAGGTTTGCAAATTGGATAATCATCATTATTTGTAAATTGGTCAATTACTCTTTTATCGAAAGCTTCTATATTTATGTAAGGAATATTGCGATATTCTGTCTTTGCCCCTAAGTCTCTAGGTTTCTTACCTTTGATGAAACTCAAAACCTCCCCCAACCTCGTCCACACCCAGCCTCGGGGGTTCTGTCTAATAGTCGTATCTGTTTTTGTCATAATCATTTTATTGTTTTTCAGAAATGTGTTACTCATGGTGAATATGAAGATATTTCTTTTCATAGTCTGAGATTGTGAATGACAAAGATAATTCGCTACTACCTATGTTATCTATTAGTTTTTTAAATCTTTTATCTATATTTTTGATCCCCGTATTAAAATAAAAGTTATTCAGGATAAATAAAATAAACTGTTTAGGGGATATAGGCCTGGATACCGGAATTCGGCAATTTGTATAGTTACCTAATGTCAAATGTGAAGCCGGATGCTTTTCTCTTACTACTTGAGAATAATCAAACCTCAGAGGAAACGGAATTATTTGCTTGTTTAAAATCTTAGAGATTTGATTATCAGGATCGTCATCTTCATTAATTAAAAGCGCATCATTTAAATAATCTTCTGATAAATTAGGATAAAAACTTAAAATATGACCTATTATATGTTTTCCCTTTTTATCAAATTCATATAACATTTGCACTAAGGAACCATCTATGAATTTTAAATTATAATCTCTATTTCTTATAAGTTCTGAATATAATTCTTTATAAGAATTGTATTTCAATGAAAAAGCTATTGTTTGAGAATTTCCAATAACGATCTTGTTATCAATTCTTACTGGCCAATTTTGATCTAGGGAAAAAGAATTTTTAATAAAAGCTATTGTTATTGTTTCAACTTCTCTATGTATTTCATCTATGATTTTTGTCATCTATTCAATAATTCTTTTAATTAATTCTCTATACTCTTCTGGATAATCTTCTAAAAATGCCTCACCATTTTTTATCTTCTGAGCAATAAGTAATACTTTTTCAAGAGTCTGGAGTTCACCCTTTTTTGTATTAACTTCTTTCCTATCAATATCTCTATATATTGTATTTAATCTCTTTATTTCTTCACTTGAAGGGTATTTAAATCTAAGTTTAAAATAATTATTTGCGATTTGGTTATATTCTTCTATTAAGCCCTCCATTCGTTCTCCTATTCCACAGACTCTTACCCATGCTTTACTCCGAGTCATAGCTGTAAATAAAATATTTCTTCTTCTTCTAAGCCCTCGCTCCATAATCTCTCCAGAATTTGTCAATTCTGCATTAATAATATAAACCATAGGAACTTCATTCCCTTTTGCTCTATATATGCCACTGATAGCAATAGATTCATCCTTATAAAAAATATCAGCATCTTCTTCCCCTGCAATATGGGAATTAATGCATTTCTCTAATAACTTTGAGCGTAATATTCCGACATCATTTAAAAGTGTCGTTGGATTAGGGTGAATAATCACAATATCTTTATAGGTCAACTCGTCATCGTGTAGATTTTTATTTATTTCGTTTGCTATCCAATCGGCCTGTGTTTCTTGATCATCAAATCTTTTAAATACTATTAAATCTTCAATTGAGGAGTGATTCTCAAGATATTCGGGACTAGTATTTTTTTCTCTTACCAAAACAACTTCACTTCCAGCTTTCAACTCTCCTGACTCAATAGAGTATCCTACGTCATTCCATAATTCAGGTTGATCAAAAAATTGGACTAATTCTCTTTCGCCTTTATTGTTAGTTCGATAAATACCAAACCCTAAGGCATGGGCTGTTACCAAAATTGGACGAGGATTTCTGTAGCATACTTTTAATATCCTATCATCAAAATCTTCAATCTTTAAAAATTCTTTCGGATTGGGCAATGAAGAACCTTCATTGAGTTGTTGTAATTCATCATATGCATATATAAGATTTTTGCGATCACCTCTTAAAAAGTTATAACATAGTTGAAGATATGACTTTGATGAATCCTGTGCTTCATCAACTAATATTACATCGTACTTGGGAATTAACGATATTTTATTTTTTTCTATCTGTTCCATCGCATGCTGGCAAGCAAAATCAAAAGGTGAATTATAATTTTTTCTTTTTGCATCCCTAAAATTTAAAAATTCTATACCATGAGTTAAGCAAAAATCATAATATAAACCCCTCTCATCTAAAGGATCATTATAGCTTCCCCAAGCATTTATGATCTTCAATTTTTTCCAGTCTGGTTCTTCGCCTGTCTTTTCAAAGAAAAACTTTGAAATTAATTCTTTAAACTGTTGTTTAAGGGAGCGAGTGTAGAATGTTATTGCAATATTCCAATCTGTATTCTGTGCATGTAGATAAGCTGCTTTTAGTGCTAAAACTATGGTTTTCCCTGACCCAGCAAGCCCTCTTATCCTTTGAATACCTCCGTAGTATTCAATTATAGCCTTTTCCTGAAATCTATCTAAAACCGCTATATTTTTTTCGAGATTATTTAATTTATCTGCCCTGGAAAATTTTTTAGTAACTTTTCTCTCTTCTATCTTCTTTTTTAAAGTAATCATAGATTGAATTGCTGAATGTACCTTATCAAATAAATGAGAATTACTCCATTTAGCTAAACTGTTTATGTATTTTTCTAAATCTTCTTCGCTTTTAATAATTTTATATTCAGAGTTCTGTTGAGGAGAAACTCTTAGTCCAGGAGCAAAACTAATGACATCGATGGTTAATAAAAATTCTTTTTTACCCTTTTTAAATTCTGAATATTGTCTGAGTTTGCTATCTAAAGCATCAAATATTTCTTGTTGTCTTTTTTCATAATTACTTGCTTCCTCTTCTGTCTGTATAAGATCAAAAGCTATTATTCCATATTTTTTTGATAACCATAAAGCATCAATAATTATTCTTTTTACTCCTGATGGGAGAATCGGATAAGATGTATATAAAATGCCCTCATAACCATGGGTTGCAAAAAAATTTTTTAGTCTTGAATTAATTGCTTCCTTTGTAGTTAATCCATTAATTATCTCTACCATGGCAATCTCCTTTTTTTGATTGAATCTTTAATTTCACATAAACTCATCCCAAAATCTCCATCTCCCTTTTGATATAATCCACCCCATTTTTCTCAAACTCTGTGAATTCTGGGAAAACTTTATCAACAGCAGTCATTAGTCTTTTCTGGTCATTCCTGCTAAGACAATCAAGGCTTTCCAAAACAGTAACACTTCTGAACTTTAACTTTTCTATAATAAATTTCTGACAGGAGATTATTGTTAACCTCGCTGTTGATGAATTATTCACACCAAAAAGATAAACTGGAACTCTACTGTGGTTAAAACAATAATTTACTTCATACTCAGGCATATCAGGTAAAGGATGAAAGTTTTTTTTCGGTTCATATTGAGCAAGATTTGTAAAAACAAAATCATCAAGCATCTCAAAAAAGAGGCTCTGGATAACCTCTCTTTTATAAAGTTTCATATTACTTACTTTTAATATAACGCCTATAAATTGCATTAATGCAGGATAAAGATGTTCTAATTCTGTATCAAGAAATAAAATTCCTCTCTCGTTCTGTATATTATATGATGAAATTATTGAGTTAAATATACGTTCTTTATTCGGTGTATCAATGTCATATGAATATGATAATCTCATTAATGTTAAACCATAATCTGATATCCTAAAGAGGTTATTTCCAAGTGGAGTAATAAAGACCTCAACCATATCTCCATCTTCATGATAAAAAGGTATCAAAACCTGCCAGACATTAGGTCTTTTTTCTCTTAAACCAATCTTCTGACTACATTGTTTCTGAAGTATCTCCAGTATTTCTCTCATAAGTCACCAAATAAACTCTTTTGAAAATCAAAATAATCATTAGCGTTTATAATATTTGTCCTTTTAATAAAATAATCAAGAGCCTCTTTATAAGAATTATATCTATCAGTTATCTCAGCAAAAGAGAGTTTACGAATATCCTTTTCAATATCGTCATTTTTTATCATATGAATGTGATAATCATAATGAGGAGAAGGTTTTAAGATGTCTTCGGTCACATAATGAGGTCCATTACACCTAATTAAAGGCATTCCTTTATCAGGAGAGGGAAGAAGATCAAGTCCTATGGAAAAATTTTCCTGAAATTCCTTGTGTTTTCTTATGAACATCCTGAATTTATAATTTCCATCAATAGATTGGAGTTTAAAATCCCTTCTGAAGTGTTGATATTCTTCACTAAACTCCTTTGAAGAGCTCTCAATAATTCTTTTGGGCATTATTATTAATCTCTCAATTTCTCTTTCTATCATATACTTTCATCCCACCAATACCTCATTTAATTCCTCTAAAATTATATCAGATTCTGTCCCAAAGAGGTAGTGGAATCTCATGAGTCCGCCCTTTTCGTAAAAGGGGGCGTAATCAAAGTCTTCTAATTCTATGGAGCATGAGGTGGCTATATGGTCTTTTATCATTGTGAGCCATTCAAGTTGTTCAGGTGTAAAGGTTTTGCCAGAGCGTTGCTGTTCTCTTAGCCAATCGCTAAATCTCTCCTCAACTATCTCTGGAAAGGGCTCAAGAAACTCGGTGCTGCCGAGAGTAAAGCGGAGGAGGGAGATTATATCTGTAAGCAGTCTCTGAGGACCTGCCTTTTTGACCTTTGACCTTTCAAGTTGCTCATAGGCTTTCCATACAAGCTCTGTTGTAAGGTAATAGGGTGGTTTCTGAATTGCATCGGCAAGCCTCTTTATCTCTTCATAGGTTATGTGCCTTCTACCATAGGGCTTTTTGTAAAGAAGTTCAATAGCAATAAGCTCGTCTTTGTTTTCTTCAATAAATCTCTTGAATGTATCTATGATTGTCTTTGCCTTCTCCTTAGCAGAATCATCAAATCCAGCAAGTATGACCCTGTCTTTACTTATTGTATCAATAATCTGTTCATTCCTCTTTTTTATTGTAATGAGTATCTCTCTTAGGTCAGGGTTATCAAAGGGCTTGCATGCCTCATCAACAAGATTCTCTAAGGCATTCTTTATTTGCTCATTAGAGGGATTATCCGTAAATATCTCCTTTGCCTTTTCAATCTTTTTGTCAGGGTCTATGGCATCAATAAGCCTGTTAATAATCTCTTTTATTTTTCTTCCACCTGCTAAAGCTTCAATCTCCCTTCTGTCCTTTTCATTAAGTTCTCTGTCAAGCTTGCTCAAACGGGCTACAAGCGAGCTGAGGGTATCTTCATCCCTGTTTCCGAGAGCTACTGAATGAATCAGCTTATCAAAGGGAATACTTCTTTTTCTCTCAAGGGGGCGGGAGTCTGTCTTATCATTCTCACATACACCAACGGCATCTACAATAATAAAATGTGTTTTATGAAGGGCATCGGGTGTAACAGCCTGAAGGTCATCAGGGGAAATAACCCTCGTACCCCTTCCCTTCATCTGTTCAAAATAAACACGTGATTTTACATCCCTCATGAAAATGAGGCATTCAAGGGGTCTTATGTCTGTGCCAGTGGAAATCATGTCAACTGTCACAGCAATCCTTGGATTATAGGAGTTCCTGAAGCTTACTATAAGGTCTTCGGGTTTTTCTCCTGTTGTCCTGTAGGTAATCTTTTTACAGAAGTCATTTCCCTTTCCAAACTCCTCTCTCACAATATGAACAATGTCTTCTGCATGGGAATCATCTTTTGCAAAGATAAGGGTCTTTGGGACTTCTGTCCTTCTAGGAAAAAGTTCTGTAAATAATTTCTCCTTGAAGGTTTTTATAATTGTCCTTATCTGGTCTGGTGCAACAATATCTCTGTCTAATTGGGAGGGAGTGTATTCAAGGTCTTCATCAAGCTGTTCCCATCTAAGCTGCCTTGTTAATTTATCTCTTTTGTCAACATAAAAGCCCGCTTCAACTTTACTCCCCTTCTCTGTAATCTCTGTCTTTATGCGATAAACGTCATATCCCACATTCACTCCATCGGCAACTGCTCTTTCATGGCTGTATTCCATAACAAGATTCTGATTAAAAAATCCGAGCGTCTGTTTTGAGGGCGTTGCTGTAAGTCCAATGATATAGGCATCAAAATACTCAAGAACCTGTCGCCATATATGGTAAATTGACCTATGGCATTCATCTGTAACAATAAAATCAAAGGTCTCTATAGGAATCTGAGGGTTGTAGGATATCTCCTTTGGTTCATCTGCTGAAGGATATTCAAAACCTGAAAATTCTTCAAGTTCAGGGGAAAACTCTGTCTCTCCCTTGAGCATTGAATAGAGTCTCTGAATGGTAGTGATGCATACACGGCTTACAGGGTCAATGGTGTTTGAGGTAAGATGCTGAATATTGTAGAGTTCTGTAAATTTTCGTCCATCATCAGGTGTTATGTATTGCTGAAACTCATTTCTTGTCTGTCTGCCAAGATTGCTTCTGTCAACAAGGAAAAGAACTCTTCTCGCGTTTGCAAACTTGATAAGTCTATAGATGAAGCTCACGGCTGTAAAGGTTTTTCCTCCACCTGATGCCATCTGTATAAGTGCCCTTGGTCTGTCTTCTGAAAGAGACTTCTCAAGATTTTTGATTGCTTCAATCTGACACTCTCTCAGTCCTTGAGTGTATAGTGGCGGCATCTTTTTCAGTCTGCCTCTTAAGGTATCTTTTTCATTAAACCATTCAAGCAATGTTTTTGGTTGATGAAAGGCAAATACTCTTCTTGAGCGTGGTTCAGGGTCTTTTAAATTCCTGAAAAATGTCTCTGTACCTGTGCTTTCGTAAGCAAAGGGCAGGGTTTCTAATATTATCGGAAGATTGTTGGTAGGGTTTAATATGTATTTCGCAGTTTGTTCTGCAACTCCGCTTAGGGTTGTCCCTTCAGGCTTTGCCTCAATGACACCAACAGGAACCCTATTTACAAAGAGTAGATAATCAGCGATGCCCTCACTCAAGGGAAATTCACGAACAGCAACACCTAAGGAATCGCTAAGATTTACTCTACGATAATCCTGAACAACCCAACCAGCTTTTTCAAGAAGATTATCAATCCTTTCTCTTGCCTGTTGTTCTGGCGTCATAACATTCCCTCAAAGTTTCATATGAACATTATAACAGAACATTTAGTTAACTAATAAGTGTTCTAATTTAATTTCATGCTAAAAAGTGTATAATTAATCATAGATTCCATCATTCAGGAGGCTAAGATGAAGGGAAAAAACTTTACAAGGAGGGAATTTATAAAGGCTGCTGGAGCTGGAGCGACTCTTTTGCTTGCTGGTAAATTTGGAATTCACTCATTAGCCTGGGCTGACCCAAAGAAGAAAATCTTAAAAATGGTTCTTGTTAACTACGGTAAATGCACAGGATGTAGAACCTGTGAAGCAGTCTGCTCAGCCTATCACAATCCTGTGATAGTTAATGGTGAAAGTCTTCCAGGACTTGGAAATCCTGTATATTCAAGAATCCGAGTACACAGTTTCAATCCAGATGTGGACGTTCCAAATGTATGCAACATGTGTCCTGATGCACCCTGCGTTAAAGCCTGCCCTGTGGAACCAGAACCTAAAACAGGAAGAAAAGCCATATATAGGGATGAGAAAACTCAAACCATTCAAACTGACCCCAAAAGCTGTATTGCCTGCGGAAGCTGTGCAAAAGCCTGTGCTCAGGAGAGAACTGGTGTAATTGAACTTGACCCGAAAACAGGAAAACCTCGCCCCACATGTAACCTCTGTGGAGGAGAGCCTCAGTGTGTGAAACAATGTCCCTTCAATGCCCTCTCTGTTGTTGAAGTTAAACCCAGTAGAAAATTTTACGGTAAATCACCCAAAAAGATTGCCACTGAGCTTTCAAACCAGTGGTATGGCATAAGTAATTTAGGAGGTATAAAATGAGTTCAATTAAGGGATATTATGGTAAATTGCTTTACATAAACCTTACGACCGGCAAGATTGAAAAAAGAGCAATACCAGAGGAAGACCTTGCAAAATTCATTGGTGGACGAGGTCTTGGAGTAAAAATTCTTTGGGATCACTTAAAAAAACCCGGTGTTGACCCACTTTCCCCAGAAAATCCTCTTATCTTTATGACAGGTCCCTTTTCTGGATTTCCTGTACCTTCTTCATCAAGAACCTGTGTGGTTACAAAATCACCTATAACATCTCCTATTCGTTCAACTTATCCACATGCATCAACTCTCACATACTCAAATATTGGTGGATTCTTCGGTCCTGAGCTTAGGTTTGCAGGTTATGATGGAATTGTAATTACTGGTAAGGCAAACTCTCTCTGCTACATTGTGATAGATGACGATAAGGTAGAAATTCGTGATGCTAAGAAATTTAAAGGCATGCGGACAGATGCCTTTGACAAGGCAATCTTGGAAGAGCTTGGAGACAGAAGATATAAAACAGTATATATTGGACCAGCTGGTGAAAATCTTGTCCGATATGCCTCCATACTTCACACTTCTGCCCGTGCAGCAGGTCGTGGCGGGGTGGGATGTGTTATGGGTTCAAAAAATTTAAAAGCTATTGCAGTAAAGGGAAGTAAGCAGCCCGGTGTTGCTCATCATAAAAAATTTATTGAAGTTCTTGAAAAAGCCAGATTAGTGTTAAACAACTCTCCTAATACAAAAAACTGGAGAGCCTATGGAACAGCTGGCTATATTGTAAAAAGTAGTGATCAAGGCACAGAAACAGTGCGTAACTTCAGAGAAGGCACTTTCCCGGAAGCATATAAAATTGGTGCAGAGGCAGCAAGAAGGGATGTCTGGATAAGAGATATTGCCTGTATGTATTGCCCACTTGCCTGCAAAAAAAGCGGTCGCACAAAGGGTAAATATGGTGGTATTGTTCATGATGGTCCAGAGTATGAAACCGGAACAATGCTTGGCTCTAATCTTTTAATATCAGATATGGCTGGTTTACTTAAGATAATCTATAATGTTGATGACCTTGGTTTAGATGCAATTTCAACTGGAGCAGTTATCGGATTTCTAATGGAAGCCTATGAAAAAGGGATGATTGATAGAAAATTCCTTGACGGAATTGAGCTTAAATGGGGAAGCGTTGATGCAACCCTTGCCATAGTAGATAAAATTGCATACAGAGACGGGATCGGAGACCTTGCCTCAAAGGGTGTAAAGGCATTATCTCAAAAAATTGGTCAGGGTAGTGAAAAGTTTGCCATACATGTAAAGGGACTTGAGCTTGCTGCCCACAACATTCAAGCAAATCCCCCAAGAGCACTCTGCTATGCTACTGCAAATAGAGGTGGATGTCACTTAAACGGTGATAGTGTTGAAGCACAGAATTTTAGGGCTATGATTGACTCAACAGGAGTATGTTTATTCGCTGCCATGGATAAAGTCTATGAAGAACCAATAATTTCCATGCTCAGTGCAATAACAGGAGTTGAATATGACAGAGCACAGTTTCTTAAGGCAGGAGAGAGAGTCTTTAACTTAGAAAAGCTCTTTAACTACCGTGAGGGCTTCCGAAGAGAAGATGATTGGTTACCTGACCGCTTTTTTGAAGATGCCTTCACAATAGGACCTAAAAAAGGTGCTGTACTTGATAGGGCTAAGTTCCGTGACATGCTAACTCAATATTACAAAGAAAGAGGTTGGAATCCTGAAACCACCAAACCTACGGAGGCTAAATTAAAGGAACTTGAGCTGGATAAAATTATTAGTTAGTAGATTATTTTATTTCTTTTTTTTATTTCAGAAGTTCTTTAGGCTCGGGCTGGCATTAAAGTTTTATCTTGCCATT
>Ga0123519_10014081_pt1 | contig 11417 bp, 11 predicted proteins | sample YelNatPaOPRAMG02_FD_87396 | JGI IMG/M metagenome (GOLD analysis project Ga0123519, IMG submission 87396) | Hot spring microbial communities from Yellowstone National Park - Yellowstone National Park OP-RAMG-02 (version 2) | ecosystem: Environmental > Aquatic > Thermal springs > Hot (42-90C) ... | reverse complement strand
TCGTGCTTCACCAACCGTCGAAGCGTAGACAGGATGCTGTATGCAGTGTTTACATACCAGAATCGTAAGTGGGATGCTGCCTATCTGCCAAAAAAATTTACACACAACACTTGACGCTACCCGCTACCCAACTTCTCTTGACTGACGCTTGTCATTCTGATAATATGTAAAAGCTGATGGAAGTGGGAGTGCCGCTTTCTCAGTGTGTTGAGGTGGATACGGACTGATGAAGACTTTTTTTATTGCTCTGCAAATGATTAGTGCTATTGCGCTAATAGCGATTGTTATGTCGCAGGCCACGAAGAGTGAGGGGCTTACAGGGACAATCGGCGGAAAAGCCGAATCGGCTTTCCAAGGTAAGCCGGGTATTGAGGAGCGCCTCGGGGAAATTACCAAGTGGGCAGCGATTACCTTTATGGTAATGAGCGCAATAGTGTCCTATTTTTTCACTTCGTAAGTTTTGGTGGCCGAGATAATAGTAGAAGCGCCTACGTTTGCCGGCAAAGGCGAGTCGTGGGCGCTTCGTTTTCTTGGAAGCAACCTTTTGTCCTCACGCTGCGCGCTTAGATGCTTCCTTTTGTTCCGCGAGGTAGGGACAATCGGTGCAATCGAGTAGGCGGCAATCTATGCATTCTGGATTGTGGGGCTCTCGGGCGGAGGCGATCAGATATGCATACAAGGCTGCGCTACCCAAAATCCACCCTGCGACCAATCCGATCCACATTCTCTCCCAAACCTCCGCTCTTGATTATCGGAGAGACAAGCCTCAATCTGGAGTATATGTAAAGGTCACGTTTACGCGTTTTTAGCCATCAAGGGAGATCAAATCAGAACGCCTCCACGATCCGACGTGTAATCAGATTATTCTGTACGGCTAAAACACCCGGCACGCTTGATGCTATAAGGGCAGCTTGCTCGCGTGCGAAATCAGAGTCCACTATCCCACTCAGCCTGACTATACCCTCGGATACATCGACTGTCACCTGTCTCAGGCTTATGGGAGTACGTGACAGCGCTTGTCGGACTTCACGGACCAATGCCAGGTCGCGCTGGGTAGCAGGCAGCAGGGCTATTCTGTTTTCCACCCGCACTACTCCTCGAACACTAGCTGCCAGGAGTCCTGCGAACTCCCTGCGTGACTGATCCGCCACTATGCCCGACAAGATCACTACGCCATTCCGCACGCAGATTTCGACATGCGTTCCAGGCGATGTGGCGATTCCTCTTAGTCGCATGGCGACAGCGTCGTAAATGACCTCATCGTTAACAACTGGACACGATATAAGTGAATACCCGCCGACAGGACAGCTTCCAATGGGCGTATTTGCAGCCTGGGCAAACGCCGACCCTGCGCCGAAGACGAGAACTGTTACGATGAGTATAAGAAAGCGAGCCGTTGAGTTCATATTCTTGCCTCAAACCGCGCGCTTCACATTATTAGTGTACCCTCTGCAGTCATTTTAATAGCGACTGATCGAGTTTCACATGGGCGACGAGCTTCTTTCCACGCTCTTCAACTGTGCATTGAGACTCTCAAGCGAAACGCAAAAATAGCTAAGAAATTCCCTTTGCCCGTTAGTTGCCTGCTGTTCGTCAGCTAACGCGCCTTTTTGGCTTCCAACTGTGCCTGCCGCGCGTAATCTATTGCGTCGGCGAGAATCCTGGCCGCTTCTTGTGAGCTGTGGAAACCAGTGCCATTTTCGGATGACACGAAATCCCATCTTAGCGATGCGCGCCGATGCAAGTAGCGTGCTTTCTTAAGAACCTCGTCGCTTGCGCCGGCCTTTTTTGCTGCGGCTATGGCGTTAATCGCATCAACGAGGGCTGCCTCGGTTCGTCTTAGAAGTTTCGCAGTGCGGTTCTGTATAGTCAAGACGCGGTCCCGCAACTCATTCTCGTCTTGCGGATGGCATGATTGGCAGCTCTGCCTGATGTTTGTGAGCGGACTTCTGATCCAGTGGTCCGAAACCTTTACTGCACCGTCACGCACGTAGGGCATGTGACAATCGGCACACGAGACTCCCGATTTTGCATGAATCCCCGTGGACCACATCTCGAATTCAGGATGTTGGATTTTAATCATGTCCGCTCCTGTTTCTTTATGCTTCCAATCGCTAAAGCCAAGCTCGTCGTAGTATGCCTCAATATCGTCTATAGTGAGTCCTTTCTCCCATGGGAACGTGAGAATCTTATTTTCGCCTTTAAAGTAGTATTCTACGTGGCACTGTGCGCAAACATAGGTGCGCATTTCTTGCCTTGTCGCCTTCGACAAATCAATTCCACGTTCAGCCATGGCCTTCTTGAATGCTGGTCGGGTAATGCGAAGGTCCATAGTCTTCGGGTCATGACAGTCCGCGCATGACGTGCCTCGGTGCAACTTATGTTTTAGGCTATCATAAGGGGTGTGATTAAACTTTTCCCATCCTAATTGCTTAATAAGCTGAGGTGCTTCCGCTGCGTGACAGTTGGCACAGGCTCCCGGCTGCTTTTTGACGACGATGCGCTTCGTTCGTTTCTGATCGATGAGGGCATAGAAGTGTCCGCGCTCTTCATTGTGATCAACGGCGAACGCATAACCTGCCCATATTCTCTTCATCGCCGGCACCTTTTCGAGCTTGCTGTACGGCACAGATCCGCCATATTGAGTCTTGATTGTGGAATCCGAGGTCTTTTTGAAGGTAGCGTACTCTCTTGGGAAATTGCGTCCCCAGACTGCCGGATCAAGTTCCTTGTCTCCGATTTCCAATATCCGAAGCGGATACTGCACAGCTTCATACTTGTGCTGTCTGATGCTGACAAGCAAAGCTCCAATTGCCGTTGCGGCTGCTGCGCCAATAAGAAACGCAATTATAACCATGGCGGCTTTTTTAGGTGTCCCGCAGATATTAGGATTATGTTCCATTCGCTTATAAAACCTCCAAACAGGTGATTACCATCCGTGCCCGACGCGAGAGTGGCAGTGCAAGCAGTCGATGGGTTCTTCATCCCGACTGTGAATAATCGGGTCGACAAAGCTGCCGTGGCAATGTAAGCAATTCTGCCTGAGAACGTCTCGGTTGAATTTCTTTATCCTGATAGGCTCATGGAAATTTCCCGTTGTAAATGCAGCGCTATGGTGCAACCCGTTTAGGGCCTTTGCATAGTATTTGGCGGGCAAATTGTGCGGTATATGGCAATCGTTGCAGCTTGCAACAGCCTTGTGGCTTGAGTGGTTCCATCCCTCCCAAACGTCGCGCATAACATGGCAGTTGATGCATGCCTGAGGATCGTTGCTCAGATAAGACAATCCACGCCCGTAAGCAAATGTGTATAATCCGAGACCTATTACGATGCCGGCAAGCCCTGAAAGTGCGATCCACACCCAAAGCGGAAGTATCGAAAATGTACCGTAAAGCACGGCCCGCAAGGACCTTGGTTTGCCCATACTACTATTGCCCTAAGAGCACCTCCAACATAGTGCTTTGTGGCACAAACTCAACTTTCCTTCATAGCGCTTTAAGTTGTTGCGATAAAACTTATTGCAGCTCGAGCATGTTTCAACCAAGCAAGAAGAGCGACGAAATCGACAGGTTTGTCTTCTATTGCGATGACTTTGCCTTATGCACTTTGCACCGTTGCACATCAGCTCGGTATAATTGTGCGGGTACACATGTAAATGGCTATACGAACTGCATACTTGGCGTTAGGGGCGAACATCGGCGATACGCGCGAGAATATGCGTAAAGCTGTTAAGTTGCTCGATGGGCACGAAGGCATTCGTATGATCAAAGTGTCGTCTCTCTATCTCACAAAGCCTGTAGGTCTTGGGGATCAGCCAGACTTCCTGAATGCCGTGATCGCAGTCGAGACGACACTTTCGCCGCGAAAGCTCCTTGAAGCATGCCTGGATATCGAGAAAAGGATGGGCCGTCGGCGAACAATCAGATGGGGTCCGAGGGTCATAGACATAGATATTTTGCTATATAACGGCGTAACTTTAGATGAAGATGATTTAAAGATACCGCATCCGGCGATGCTTGAGAGGGCCTTTGTGCTAGCGCCGTTGGCAGAAATCGCACCGGATGTCGAAGTAGCACCGGGACTTGCAGCTCGCGATGCTGCCAGCCGAGTCGGCAGCGAAGGCATTCGGCGACTGGAAGAAAAGTGGTGGGCCGAATAAATGAATCTTTTCAGATATGAAGCGGTAGATAGAAACGGCAAAATAGTCCGCGGCGTGATGAAAGCTCAAGACGAGCAGCAGGTTGTACGGAACCTCGCTGTAATGGGCTATTCTGCGCGTGGAATTTACGCGACAGGATCCGTGGCGGGCAAGAGTTCGGTTTCCGCTACAATGCCGCGAACGGCTAGCGCGCAAAGAGTTGCGTCGGCATCCGGTGTGCCTGTGTCCGTCAAGCCGAAAGTGCCGGTAGCGCAACTTGGCATGTTATTTCGCCAGCTTGCAGTGCTGGTTAGATCGGGCGTGCCTCTGCAGCAATCGCTCTTCGACGTAGAAAGAGCTATAAGCAATCGAAGACTGAAAAGGGCGTTATCCCATATTCAAGAATGTCTGCAAGCCGGACAGCCACTCTCTACTGCTATGGCTGCGCATCCCGACGTATTTCCGGCGCATGTCGTAGCGTATGTGTGGTGCGCGGAATTGAGCGGCAAGCTTGATATCCTTCTCGGCGAGATTGCGGACGACTTGGAGCAGGAAGCTTCTGATACCCGGATTGGTCGTATAGGGTGGGGGATTGTAAAAGCTAACCTTATATTCTTTATAGTGAGTTTCCCACTCTACACGATTCCGGGAAATTTGACCTCACGCGTGCTTAGCGACAATCCAATAGATTCTGCTAACGGACATAGCCTGCTAAGAGCTCTTGCAAGCGATGTATTAAATGCAATGATACACAAATATGTGCCTCTGGCTGTGGCTATCATACTGATTTGGATTTTATGGGGGCATATGAAGCGAGTACCAGCGCTGAGAAGGCTGTTGGACAGTCTGCTTCTGCAAGTGCCGATGTGGGGTAATCTGCACAGATGCCGAAGTATCGCACGCTTTTTGCATTTGTTGGACGAACTCTATGCTGCAGGAATCAATCCGTCAAGGGCTTGGGATGCGGCGAGCGTTGCGCCTAGAAACAGCGAAATCGCTGAGAAGTTACGAACAGCTCGCAACAACGCATCTGCGTCAATGGGTATTGCAGATATGATTGCGCTCTCCGGTGTGCTGAAGCCGGAAGAGGTTGCCCTTATAGCATCCGGTGAGAAAAGCGGACAGGTGCCTGAAGTCTTATCGCGTCTATCGCAAGCGTACGACGAAAAAGCTAAGCTTCAAAAATCTGCAGCAAGGGCACTTTCGATTAGCCTGATGAGTGCGTTCGTTATTGCCTTGACCGGTGCAGCGATTATCGTGATATTAAAAACCTATATGGATCCAATTGCTAGGTTCCTTGGGATGTAGCAAATGCCGACTTTCAATTATCGAGCAAAAGATATGGCCGGTAACACAATCACTGGCACTATTGAGGCCGACGATGAGCGGCAAGCCGCCGGTAAGATTCGGGAGAAAGGCGCTTTGCCGATGGACATCCGGCTGGCGGCTGGAGTCGGTGCTGTGCAAGACAGGCCGGCCGGTTCGGTCGTTGCGCGATATCTGATCTATCCGTTGTGGACTGGTGTTAACATTCGCGCGCTGCTCTTCTTTTTCAGACAGATGGCTGCACTGCTCGGTGCCGGCATGCCGCTCTCGGAAGCTCTGCGTAGTGTGGAGAGCAGACAACGCGGCAGGCTCAGGCGTATAGTTCACGATATGCATCAAAGAGTAATTAGGGGTGGGCGCCTCTCGGAAGAGATGGCTCGGCATCCGCGAGTGTTCAGTCGTCTCCAACTGTCCCTCGTGCGTGTAGGTGAAAGCGGCGGATTTCTGGAGCAGATGATGGATCGTATCGCTTCTTATCTGGAATACGAGCTATCGGTTCGGCGACGGATTGTCCTTGCAACGTTCTACCCTGTTCTCATATTCCTGTTCATCTTGTTTAAAGACATCGGCGTTGCTTTCATACTGGGCGGCGCTAGGGCAGGACTCCCGATGTTGTTGGGTGTTCTCCGCCAAGTTGGCCTACCGCTTGTCGGCATAATCGTTGGCTTAAAGTTAGTGATGCAGTTCGACACTGCAAGATACGGGTGGGATTTTGTGAAAATGCTCCCACCCATCCTGGGAACCGCTGCACGCAAGGTTGCCATGTCCAGATTCAGCCGTGCACTTGCAATGTTATACTCGGCAGGACTCCCGCTATCGGAAGCGGTTTCTACTGCGGCTGATGCTTGCGCCAACGTTGCAGCGGCGAAAGGCATCAAACGAGCTGTGGGTGCTATTCAGGCAGGCGAGAGTTTAACGTTATCACTTCAAAGAACAGGCGTAGTGATGCCTATGGTTCTTGATATGCTCTCGACTGGCGAAAAGACTGGCAACCTTGACGCTGTGTTGCAGAAGGTTGCCGACTATATGGACGAAGAGGTCGATGCAACAATTCACAAAGTCGGAATTGGCCTGTTTGTCCTCATGATTCTCATAGCAGGCGTTATCGTGCTAATGCAAGTAATAGGGTTCTATTCGGGTTACTTTAACAAGCTTATCGGAGGCTCGGGAAGCTGATGCGCACTTCTCGAAACTATTACGAGGTTCTCGGTGTCCCCCGTAACGCCTCGCTCGCGCAGATCAAAAGGCGCTACAAACAGCTTGTCAGGAAATATCACCCGGATGTTGCCACTACCGACAAAGCCACTGCTCACAGGTTGTTCATTCAGATAAATGAAGCCTATGAGGTGTTAAGTGATCCGTCAAAACGACGGGCTTATGATGCTACGCTGGAGAAACGGACGACTTCGATAGGTTCGCAGAGCTCAGCCGGCGTGTCAAACTCTTCAAGCACATCAAGCGCATATAGATCACCAAGCTCAAGAGTAGCGCAACACATCAAAGATGCACAGTGGGCTTTTATCCAGCGTAGATTTCAAGAAGCGATCAATCAATGTAAAGCTGCCATTGAAATAGATAGCAGAAACGCCAAAGCTTATGCTATCTTAGGTGACATTTATCGGGTGCAGGGCAAACCTGATTCTGCTGTCAAATACTACAGCTATGCTCTGCAGTATGATCCGACAGACCGTGAGAGCGAGAAAAAACTTACGAATCTCGTAGGCAAGCGGGTTATCCCTAAGCCTCGGCGATTTCAAGTGAGTTCAACTGGTCCGACTACCGCAATGACAATCAACATGGTGTGGTGGGGGATTGCGTCTTTCTTGATCATGCTGATCGGCGTTCATCCGGGTAAGCCCATACCATGGCTTGCATATTACATCCCGCAGGTATCTCGATGGAGCTGGAACCTTGTGGGCTTGATGGCGGCTGCATCGGCTATCGTGGGAATGTTGCTTGCTATTAACAGGTTGGTAGGTCATCCTGACGATGAGTTGGTGTTGGAAAACACCGGAGGAAACTGGGCGCTTGTTCCAACAGGGCTGATACTACTTATTGGCTCCGGGTTCTTTTTTCTGGGCGCAGCCGTATTTTATCTTATAGTAGGACTGATACAAGGAAGCCTGTCACGCTCGGTGGTGACTGTATTTGTGGCTGTATCAGGTGTGGTTCTGCTCTCGGCACTGATGTATGAACCTGGAGCGAGGCTGCAAGTGCTGATGTTTGGTGGCAACATATCGTTTTTGTCGATGCTTTTTGGTTGGTATATCGGGTGGATATTCAGACCCTTGAGCGAGTATTGAGGTTTTTGCAATGAGGCTTGTTCATACAATCGATGAGGTTCGCAACGAAGTCCGCGTTGCTAAAGAATCGGGAATGACTATTGGTCTCGTGCCAACGATGGGGGCGTTGCACGAAGGCCATCTTACGCTAGTTCGCCTAGCGAAAGAACAATGCGGGTTTGTAATTGTCAGTGTGTTCGTAAACCCGACCCAGTTTGGGCCGTCCGAGGACCTGGCGCGATATCCACGTTCTTTAGAGGAAGATGCACGAAAATGCGAGCAGGCTGGAGTGGACGTTCTTTTCGCTCCATCTGTTGGGGAAATGTATCCGGAGGGATTTGACGCATGGGTAGAAGTGAAGGGGCTGACAGAAGTCTTAGAGGGTAAATCCAGACCGGGTCATTTCCGCGGCGTTACCACAGTATGCGCCAAGTTGTTTAATATTTCGCAACCAACTTATGCATATTTTGGCATGAAAGACTACCAACAACTCAAGGTTATCCAGAAAATGGTTCGAGACCTAAATATGCCTTTGGAGATTGTGCCAGTAGAGACAGTGAGGGAGTCGGATGGCCTTGCTATGTCCTCGCGGAATGTTTACCTGAACGCAGAAGAAAGAAAAGCTGCTTTGGTGCTTAGCCGTTCGCTTATGGAGGCTCGAAAAGCTTTTGCCGACGGCGAGCGAAACGCTGAACGTGTACAAGAATTGGTATCAAACTTAATCAAAGCTGAACCACATGCGCGCATAGACTATGTAGCAGTTGTTGACCCAGAAAACCTGAGGCCAATACAAACCATCGATCGGTCGGCAGTTGTGTTGGTGGCTGTATGGGTTGGTAGTGCAAGGTTGATCGACAACGTTATCCTCGATTCAACCAGCGAATGATGAGTTTTCTGATCTCCGCAATCCACAAAACAATGCTCGCGAGACCAATCGATATTGCCCAATCAGCCAGCGAGACTGGGATTGTATTGAAAGGCTTCTGCAACAAGGGCGCGTGAATCGGCAAAGCTTGAAGGGCAAGTGCGATGAGTATAGCTATTATAAGCCAGCGGTTGGCAAACAATTGCGTGCGAAACACCGATTTTGATCCGGCTCGGACGTTGACGGCGTTGAAAAGTTGACTGAGCGCGAGTGTTAGAAAGACTAATGTGCGAGCCTTGGAAAGTCCGTGTTCGAGACCGATGAAGAATGCTCCAAAGCCTGCAATTGCCATTGCTGGTGCCACGACGGCTAGTGTTGCGAGAAGAGAACGATTGATGACTCTCTCCGAAGGATCGCGCGGTGGTTTGGCCAGAACGTCCGAGGTCGGAGGATCGACTGAAAGAGCCAAACTTGGTCCGCTATCGGTTACAAGGTTGATCCAAAGAATTTGAACGGCAATCAATGGTAGTGGCATGCCGGAGGCGACGGCTATCGTGAATGTTAGCAGCTCGCCCGCGTTGGTAGCCACCAAATAGCCGACCACTTTTCGGATTCGTTCGAATACGATTCGCCCTTCTTCTACGGCGGCTACAATGGTGGCGAAATTATCATCCGCCAGAATCATATCTCCAGCTTCGCGCGCAACAGCCGTGCCGGTTTTGCCCATAGCTACTCCGATATCTGCAGTCTTTAGAGCCGGGGCATCATTTATGCCATCCCCTGTGACTGCTACGATCTCCCCGTTTTGTTTGAGTGCATTTACCAGGCGGAGCTTGTGTTCTGGCTCGACACGGGCAAATACGACAGTTTTGGTCACTATATCTCTCAAAGCATCCTCTGAAAGCCTGGCTACTTCGCTTCCCGAAACAACAGCCGAGCCATTCGCGATCAAGCCCAACTCGCGTGCAATTGCTCTTGCCGTCTCGGGATTGTCGCCTGTGGCCATTATTACTCTAATCCCTGCCGATCTGCACTTTTCAAGTGCTCCTATGGCTTCCGGCCTAGGTGGATCCATCATACCGACCAAGCCAAGATGCACCAGGTTGTCTTTCAGGTCGGTCTCGTCGAGGCGTTCCGACGATCCCGAATGCTGTTTGTAAGCTACAGCCAGAACGCGAAGGGCACGGGACGCCAACGATGTGTTCGCCTCTCTCAAAGATTGGCGGAGATCATCGTTCAAAGGGACTTCGCTTCCATGAAGTCGAGCGTGTTCGCACATGTTTAGGATTACTTCAGGAGCGCCCTTCACGAAGACATATAGCCCGTCTGTACATCGGTTGAGAGTCGCCATATAGCCTCTCTGGGATTCAAACGGGATTTCGTCGATGCGTGGGCATTCGCGCTCCAGATCGTCTTTGAACAGACCGGCCTTTGCTGCCGCCACTACAAGCGCTGCTTCTGTTGGGTCGCCGATGGCTTCTTGTTGTCCATTAGTCTGTCGCAATTGTGCGTCATTTGCAAGAGCGGCTGCCTTCAACATTAGGTGGGCATCCTGAGCGCTTGAAAGCTCGTCGGGTTCAAAGCTCGTCTCCGAACCGGGAAGGTAGACGGCTCTTACTGTCATTACATTCTGTGTAAGAGTGCCCGTCTTGTCGGAAACTATGACCGTGGCGGAACCAAGCGTTTCGACCGCAGGTAACCGTCTAATGATCGCGTTCCTTCGCGCCATTGCCGAACGGCCAACTGCTAGAGCTACGGTGACGACAGCCGGCAGTCCCTCTGGAATTGCGGATACTGCTGCCGCTACTGCAAAAAGAAACATCTCAAAAAGTTCTTTTCCTCTGACGATTCCGGCTCCAAAGATAAGTCCTGCAAGACCCAAGGCGATTAAGCCAAGGTTGCGCCCCAGTATTGCCAGTTCGTTCTGCAAGGGAGTGCGCCGGCGATGTGCAGAAGACACCTCGTGTGCAATTCTGCCGAACTGAGTATCCACTCCGGTGACGCACGTGACTGCCTCACCGCGGCCGCGCGTGATGACAGTGCCTGCGTAGACCATATTCCTTCTATCGGGTAGAGGTGTATCAACGGCGAGAGGTTCGATAAACTTCGAGACAGGGGCGGATTCCCCTGTTAAAGCCGATTCATCTGCTTCAAGGCTGGCAACGGACAGAAGCCTGGCGTCTGCTGGCACGCGGTTGCCAGCGGTGAGCACGAGAACGTCTCCCGGCACGACTTCCGCCGATGGGATTTCTTCATCTCGTCCTGATCGTCGAACCACTGCCTTTGGCGCAGCCAGCTTTGCCAGCTCTGCCATTGCCCGTTCCGCTCTGAATTCCTGGATAAAGCCAATACTTGCGTTGATGAGCACTACAATAAGAATTACTGTCCCGTCGGCAGCATGTCCAACTGTAAAAGATATGGCTGCTGCAATGAGCAAGATATATATCAGCGGACTCATAAACTGAGCGAGGAGCGTTCGGAACCAAGCAACTTCTTCGTGTTCTTCAATGACATTCGGTCCGTGCTCTGCTAGGCGCGAGGCCGCTTCGGATGCGGACAGTCCTTCGCGCCGCGAGCCAAGAGCACGAAGCGCGTCTTCCGCAGACATTGCGTGACAATCTGTTACCTTCGCCATCAAAAGCCTCCGTTAAAAACACGGGCAATCGAACCTGCTTGGGTTTTTAGGTAGCGTCAAGTGTTGTGTGTAAATTTTTTTGGCAGATAGGCAGCATCCCACTTACGATTCTGGTATGTAAACACTGCATACAGCATCCTGTCTACGCTTCGACGGTTGGTGAAGCACGAG
>Ga0123519_10014080_pt1 | contig 11417 bp, 9 predicted proteins | sample YelNatPaOPRAMG02_FD_87396 | JGI IMG/M metagenome (GOLD analysis project Ga0123519, IMG submission 87396) | Hot spring microbial communities from Yellowstone National Park - Yellowstone National Park OP-RAMG-02 (version 2) | ecosystem: Environmental > Aquatic > Thermal springs > Hot (42-90C) ... | reverse complement strand
TTGGAAAGAAACAAACAGGCTAAAGCTTTTAGTTGTATTAGATGAAACAAGACTTTTGAAAGCGAAAAATCTTGTTTACTGCATAAACGAATTAGGAAAACGTGGAGTTGGCTTTCTTCTAATAACTCAATATTCAACAAGTATTCCCGCTGAAATTAGGAATGTAGGAACCTATTTCATAATGTCTGCAATGAGTGAAACAGAAATCCAAAGGTTTAAAGAAATAACGTTGCATCCTTCCAGCAAACTGATAACGAGATTGCCAAAAGCAATGAGCTATATTTTCAGCCCTTATTGGTATCCTGAACCATTTTTCGTGAAACATAGAAAAGTTGAATTGCGAACTTAAAATAACATCAATTGTATTTGCTTATCTTCTATCTTATATATTTCCAAATCGTCATGCAAATCCCTAACCCAAGAGTCAAAGTCGAAATCTTTTGTTTCTTTAACCGAAAGAACATACTGAACTGCGTATTTATCCTTGAACTCCTTGATTAACTCAAAGAATGATTTCAGATTCGTGGAATCAAGATTATTTGCAACTTCATCGATCAAAACAGGCGTCTGGAAATAATGAGCTAAGGCCGTAAGTATCGCAAGAGTGAAAAAGGCTTTTTCTGAGCCAGCTGGATGGCTTATAAACTTTCCTTTATATTTCACAACGCTCCTAATTTGTTGTGGTTTCACTTCACTTATGGCTCTTATCAAGTTTCTTTCCTGCATAACTTTTATTATGTCCATATAAGTGGAGGCAATTTTTTCTTTAAGTTTTTGTTCGTCAAAGCATTTTTGTAGAATCTTTTCTAAAATATTAATCATCTCGTCTGCAAGAGGAGGCATTTCACTATAATCCTGATATTCCTCACTTTTTTGTTGCCATCCTTGTTTTTTCTCCTGCAACATTTTTGCCAGTTCCTTTAATTGAGGTAAATTTTCAATTTGTTTGCTTACTTGTTTCAAAACAATCTGCATTTTTCTCGCTTTCAGTTCTTTAATCTGTGGAAGATCTAGTTGTTTTAATGTTGTATTCACTTTCTGTAAATAACGCTTCTCAGCTAAAACAACGTATTCATCGACTTTTTCAATGAAATTCTGAACATCCTTACTTTCTTTTAATTTTCTTGGTCTAATCTTTTTCCCTGTAAATGAACTTGAGAGTGTTGCAAGGTCTTCGCTCCAATTTTTAATTTCCTCTTTAATCTTTTCAATCGTTTTTTCCAGACTTGCCTCTAATTTGCTGAGACTTGGCAGGTCGTTTTTAACAAATTTTTCAAATAATGTTTGCTTATCTTGTAAGTGTTCCTCTATAGATTTAAGTCTGCTGATCTTTGATTGAAGTAATTTCAGATATTTTTTCTTTTCAGAAACTTTTCCTTTGGGTATAGGATGTTTGCTTATATCGGCTAGAGATGAATCTTTCATCAGGAGTTCGGCATCTATTACAGTGTAAACTTTTTCACCTATTTTTGTTATTGAGGCGGCAATTTCTCTGCCGACTTTAATCTCTTTTTTCAGCAACAGCGCAACTTTTGATAGCTCTCTAATGGATTCTTGCACATCTTCAGGCTTTATTTTTTCTTTACGTGCCAAATTCAAAGCTTGTTCATAATGTTTTCTGGCGTCTGTAAAGTCCTTAAAAACTTGGTCAACTCTTTTCTGAAGATTTTTGTCGATAAATTTGGGAGGAGTTTTTATGCGACTTTCCACATCTTTAACTTGAGATGCTAATCTTATCCATCTTTTCAAGCATCTTAAATCAGAATCTGTGTTTTTCAACTTTGTCAATTTGTTTGAAATTTCAGTCTGTCTGGTGATTAACCTATTTATTCGGTCACGCTCTTTAGCCTTCTCAACCATCACCTGAATATCTTTTAACAGACCTTCTTCTTCAAGCTTCGTAATAACCTTTGAAACTTTCAGTTCTAAACTCTCTAAATTATGCAATACCTCATCAGCTTTAAATGGAAGTAGTTTTTGATACTCTTTCCAGTCGGAAACTATTGGACATAATTCAAGAATATTTTTGCAAAAATCGGAGTAAGAACTCTCAATCTTTTTTATCTCAGCTTCGGCGCATGATTTTAATCTGTTAAACCTAGAAATGAAACATTTAACTAACCAGCGTAAATTTGTTATTTCTCTAAAAAACTCTCCAACTGATTTGTCAATATTCCCGCTATATAACTGTCGAAACCCACCAACTATTTCTGGAGCAAACAAAGCATCTAACAGGCTCACCTTTAGCTTATTTTTCAGAAAGTTCGGAATATCGATTTTCTGAGAGGGAGATTTAAACGGATATAGTTCCGGTTCTTCCCTTCTTCCGCCATTTAAAATTTTCCTTTCAAGCACATAGAGAACATTATTGTGTTCGAAAAGTACTTTGATCGTTCCCTTATCATTAAAAACCAATTCTCCTCTGGTTGGAAGTGCCCATTCATCATATTCTTTTTTAGGTTTCCTCGAACCTTTAACTTCCCTCAAAAAGGCGTAACGTATAGCGTTTATAATGTTAGTTTTGCCTTGCTGATTAGCGCCATAAAGAACAACTACTTTATTTTCCGGGAAGTGGATTATGCCTTTTAACTCCATTAAGCCGTCTAATTGAACTTCTTTAAACTTTAAAGTCATTTAGGTCACCCCTTTGAAAATTCCCATGCTCGTTGCACAAAACCTGGAGAAACTTTCCTTCCTTTTGCCAATAGTTCTAACAATTTCTTAAAAGCATCTCTTTCGTCGGGATTTAGACTTTGAAGAAGTTGTGGAGTGAAAATTTCGTTAAAGATTTTTCTGACAATATTCGCCTGATTCTTTTCTAATGTCGATAAAAGTTTATCAATTAATTCATCTCTGGTAAATGCAACTTCTCCGAACTCTTCTTCAATTTTTGGTACAGGAACACGTAAAACTTCCGGTCTCTCACTTTCTATTTCTAACGTTTTAATATGAGGGTACTTTGAAACTTGAGGCCATATAATCCTTTCAACAGTTATTTTGTCTGCGTTTGTTTTTATCCATACTCGTAATTTTTCCCTATCCTCCCTTTCTTCTAGCAAATTGTATATTTCCTTTATACCTGCAAGAAAGTCGTCAACAGATTTTCCAATAAGCTCCATCAACACTATTGTTTGAAGAGGGTCGTATCTCTTGAATTTTACATTATTTCCGTCAAGTATAATGTAACCAAACGGGCTTTCCTGTCTTTCGCTTTCTATTTTTCCGTTTTCGAATCGATATTTTAACATCCAGTTATTCTTTATTCTCCTAGAGGGAATAAAAGCGGGGACATTGTACAAATTAGGAATGCCGAGAACTTTTTCTGCGTAAAAATGCATGTGTCCATTGAACACGAATTTGAATACTTTGCATATTCTTTCAAGGTTTTCTTTGGATAATCCTAAGATGTTACCCATCGAAATACTTTCATGCATAAACAGCACATTTCCGTCTTTTGGAATTTCGTCAAGAGGAATTTCGTAATTTCCGGCTACATAATGGGTGTTAAGAAAAAAGAGTCGTAAATCTCCAAAGGGAATTACTTGATTACTAACATAAGTAAATACATTCCCCAAAGCGTTTTCCAAACTTTTTAAAACTGGTTCTGAATCATGGTTGCCTCGTAACGCATAAATCTTGCAACCATTTTTTGTAAGCTCTTTCAATATGCTTCTGACAACGGGCATGTATTTCTCAGCTTCACGATGAGCAACCCTTTGACCGCTCTGAGTTCTTGTATCAAACATATCACCAACGAATACTACCGCATCTGGAGATTCAGAAATCACTTTTTCCATCGCCATTTTGAAATTATCGAGAACCTCTCTTGCCTCTTCATTTAAGACTTTTTCATCTTCTATCCACTCAGCTTGGTAGAGGAGATGCGCGTCTCCAAGAATACAAATTCGTGGCATATCATTCCCAAATAAATAATGTAGCAAAATAATTTTATCTTTAACTAGCAAAAGACGGAAACGGAATTTTTTCTTTCAGTAACCATCTTTAGATTTTTCTGTTAAGTAATTTTCGATGCCTTACAAAATTGAAATTTTCATTGGAAGTGATAATAATACCAGGAAAATAGGCAAGAACTATCTAGAAAGAATTAGAAAATGGGCTAATAAAGTCTTTCCTAATGGCTATACTCTGTTAAGAAGCGAGGGTTTTTATAACGGAGTAAGCGAGGATTCGGTTATAATCAGCGTTCTTTCCGATAAGGATTTGGCTCTGGAACGAGACATCAAGCAATTAAGAAATGAGCTCAAGCAGGATTCTGTTTTGCTTGCGAAATATTTTGTTGATTTGGAGGTGTTTTGATGAGATGTGTTGCGTGCGGTAGAAGAATTAAGAAGAATGAAAGCGCTTATGTTGGTGATGATGGAACTTTTTATGAGGGTAAAACTCTTTGTGAAAGTTGTTATCTTGAGAGTGAACCTTGTGCTATTGTTTTTTACAGCAAGGATGAACATCCTTATGAAATAAGTGAAACAAGAAACGAAACAGGAGGGGACTTTAGGCTTAAATGGCATAGCATAGACCCTTGGCGTGGTTATTACGAGCTTGAAAGTGGAAAGTATGTTTTGATCAACTCAGCTGAAATTTTGGCTTATCATGAAAGCGAGAAGATGCTTAAGCAGTTTGACAAAAGGATAAGGGAAGTTTTTGACGAGTTTGGCATAAAGTATGCAAGAGTTTTTACAAGAACATCAAACGTTTTCTGCCAAAATTATGACCTTTATGTTAAAGGAGAAGATGCTTTTCTAGCGGCAATCTTAATTGAGAAAGTTAAAGCTGAAGTTGATTATAACAACCCAAAATGGTATCGTAACATAATTTTTAGCGAAGATATTCTAAACTTGCTAACACAGCTTTTCCCTGAAAGAAGAATAGAAACTGATTATGATGCTGTTAAATTGATCGAAGAGCTTGGCGATGATGTGCTAAACGAATTAAAGAAAAGGTTGAACAAGGAGGTGGAAAATGGAAGAAGATAAAGAAATCGTGAAAAATCTTGTTTACATGTTTGCAAGAGCTAGGCCAAATAAAATTTCATTGGAACATGACTTGGAAAAGGAGCTTTCAATTATTAGCATTTACATAAACGAGCTTAAACTTGTTAGCATTCAATCAAAACGCATAGATTTTACCTCATTTGCCATGGGAGTCATAGAAGCTTACGAAAAAGTTTACGGAAAACTAGAAGTTGTTCCAGTAAGTTTCAGAGAGGAAATTTACAAGAATGACAAAGTTTCGTTAGACCTTTACCCTACTGGAAGCGAAGGAATATTTGACATTTTTATAAATTACAACGTAAAACGAGACCAAGATTCTAAAACTAGATGAAAAGTGGTTGTATGGTTTTAATATATGAGTTTTGGCGCTATGACATCCCAACAGAAGTAGCAAAAGACCTTCTAGAAGATCTTGGAATTCCTTACAAGGAGAAAATCAAGAAAAGAAAGAGAAATTGCTTGTATGGCCAACAATATGATGAATGGAGCAAAATTTACGTGAAAGAAAAAGATTTGATTAAATGGTTGAAAAGAGAAATTGATAGAAAGATATTAAACTATGGTTGATTTTATGCTAGATAAACATAAAGTTGTTGAAATTCTGAGAAAGCAATACATAAATTCTAAGTACGGAAAATTACATCAAGCTTTATTAAAAAATGGTATAGAAACTGAGCTTTACATAGGCATTGGTATCGAAATGTATTACCCTGACGCTTACAACCCTTCATTTATAATGCATGTTTTTGATGAGGACAATCTTGTAATAATTGATAAATATGAATTTGCCAATGAACCTTTAGTTAAGAGAGCATCAAAAATTGCAAAATTCATAGGTTATAAAGTTAAGGATTTTGATGAGTTAACGGAAAAGGAAATAGAATTTTACTTCGGGTAATGGATATGAAAAAGGTCATGATAATAAGGGCCTATGGTTTAAATTGGGACTATGATCTTTACATGGTTCCTGACGATGTTGTTTTAGAAGCAGAAAAACTTATGGCAAATGGGGAATGGGCAAATGCTTACAAACTAATCATAAAAAATGATGAAACAAGCAACACTCACTTAAGAAGGAAAAATTGGCATGACCTAAATACAGTAGATTTTCTGCTTGAATACATAGAAGGAGTAACAGTTTAAAGAATTAAATTATGATAGAATCGTTGAGTTAGCTCAATTTACAATTCAAGCTCTTTCCCTAAAATCTGGCGCAAAATATCCTGAGCAAAAATTTTTAATTTCTCTCTCTGTTCCGTTGTTAACTTACGTCCATGTCGTACAGAATTCCTAATAGGTTCTAGTTCTTTTAGCTTCACTGTAATCGCTTCTTGATCTTTGAATATTTCTTTAAAGACATCCCTCCAATTGTCTTTGCGTGTAATTATTTTTACATAATCGGCAAAATCTACATACTGGATATGTTCACGTTTAAGTTCATCCTTCTCTCTTCTTTCTTCAGCTTTTACTCTAATATCTGGAGGGATTCTTTCGATCCACCAATTTGCTGATATTTTTTCGAGACTTGTTTTTATACACTTTCTTAAGGCATTTTCTAATTCGTCGAGAATAAGATGTGGTTCTTTGTCAGCTTCCTCAACTTTTTCAGTAATTTCCTTCACCGGTACTTTGTATCCGATCAATGCATCGTTAAGCACTTCTTCGACCCTCGATACGAGTTTTATTTCCACTTTTTTCTTGATGTCCGGCGGTAGCATTTGCACATCCTTTTCGTTTCCTGCAGGAATATATACAGTTTTTATTCCAGCATCAGCAGCAGCAACTATTTTTTCATGAATTCCTTCCACTGGCAATATTTTACCTAAGACTGTTATTTCTCCTGTCATTGCTACGTCATTTCTGACGGGCTTTTTAGTTAATGCTGACACAAGCCCCGTCAAAATAGTGATTCCAGCAGATGCCCCTTCTTTTGGTACACCCATTTGTGTTGCCAAGACAGTAATATCGTAGTCCTTTTTGAAGTCGATATCTATTCCGAGAGCCTTTTGGTTATAGCTTACGTATTCATAGGCAGCTTTAAGAGACTCCCTCATAACCCTCATCATTGAACCTAACGCATTTAATTTTCCCTCCCCTTTATTAGCAATTATTTCAAACCGTTGTATAGCACCACCACCATAGACTTTTAGAAGAGCCAAGCCTATTACTTCCCCAACTCTTGGTTCAGATGGTAACTCGATTGGCGCTCTTTGTTCTGGAACTGAAACAAACACTTCTTTAGATGTTTGCTTATCAATGTAAGAAAAGTTCGTATCCCAATATTCAACTTTCATTTTCTTTAATTGTTCTTTCACACGTCTTCTTAATTCTAATGCCAAGCACAAGTACTCTTCAACGTCTTCTTTGGTATAATTTCCATCGGGATGAATTAATTTAATTAGTCCCGAAACCGTTTTTCGCACAGCATCTTTATCTCTTTGGTCAAGAGCCTTGCCTAAATCAAAATATTCGTCTATGGCTGTGGCAAATGTTAGGCGACGTAATTCTCGAAGTACCCATGCAAAGTAATCAACAACAAAACCATAATGGTTAGTTAAGATTTGCGACCTCATTCTTGGTATTTCCCATCCTGGAATGTATGCGTGAAATCTATCAAAGAAAGCTGCATCTTGCATTTCTGGAGGGAACGGTACAAAAAGATGTGCAATACTGAGTAATTCTGGAATATCATAATCTATGTTACCTATAAAAACTAAAGAGGCCGTGCCTTTAAACTCCTCTCTGATCCTTGCAAAGCCTCCTGTTTCCATATAATCTTTCAATATTTGTACGGCCTGAGCGTCTTTAAGCCTTCTTAAACCCGCAACTTCATCAAAAGCTACAACATCCCAAAGCATTACTAATCCCATTCTTCCTCTTCCTCTCATATCGATAAATAGTCCTGCAACGGTCGTTTCACCACCCGAAACAAGTATGCTGTAGGGCGAAAGTTCTCTGTAGATGTAACTCTTACCTGTTCCACGAGGACCCAATTCCACTAGGTTATAATTATTTTCCACAAAAGGGATCAACCTACACAAGTTCAACATTTTAAGCCTATAATCAAGTTTGCTTGGCTCTAAGCCTATACTACGTATTAAAAAGTCAATCCATTCATCTTTTGTAAATTGAGAACGTTTTTCTCTCACATCTTCTAAAGCAGTAATTTCAAGTTGAATAGGGCGGAATTGTTCTATAACAAACGGACGTATTACGCCTTTATGTATGATTTCTGGATTATAGGAAAGGTCTATTATTCCCCATAATCCTCCACCAAGAAGTCTTTCGTAACGTCTTATCAAATCTTCGCTTATGTTGACATAATTTAATTGAAGGTTTACAAGCTCAGCCCAGTACTTATCCTCAGCTTCGTGAAGTTTAACCTTCACTTTATCGATAACTCTATATCTCCCAAGTTCCTTTACCTTGGATTTCAGAACCTCTGCCTGATCGGGGTGCACGTAATTCTCTGTTAAAATCCTTTTAACTTCTTTAATCCCTTCAGCAATAACATCAGGATCAGCTGAGGAGCAATATTTTCCTAAAAGGTATTCAACAACATAAGCTGGAACATTTAGATGCTTCCTTAGAGGCCCAAGCAAATCTTTTCTTACCACTTTTCCTGGGAAGAGCGAAAGCACTTTTTTATCGAGCTCGTCGAGTTCCATTGTATCACCTAAATTTCTTCCGCATACCCAGCTATAGATATTTTCACTTTTTTACTCTTTAAAAGCTCAAGGGTATCAGCATCAATAATTTTAACTTCGGCTTGAGGAGGTACTTCTTTAAGTATTATCCTTGCTTTCTTTGCTTCTTGCTGTAATTCTATTGTATCAGATTCAGCTATTTTTCTTTCATCGCTATATATTTCAACCTTCACAGCTCTTGGCTTATTAGCCTCTGGGGAGACTAATGGGGTGATGGGTATAAAACAAATAGCCGATGTAATTTCATTAGGTATTTCAGCTTCAACTTTTATTTTTCCGACTTCAACTTTTGATTTTGAAATTATTGCAGAAATACAGTTTTCCTGCGGGCTTATGCCGCCATGTAAAAACATTTGTTGTTCGCCGGGTACATTTAAACATGTTAATCCCCGAGGAAATGCAATTATGCCATCTCCCTTTAACCATGCCTGTTCAAGGTTAAAACTAAATAATGAAGGGTTAAAAGGTGGTTTTCCAATCACATATCTCCTCTTTTTGTCAACGTCAGCTTCTGATTTTATCCCTTCTATAACATTAAGGGTGAAATCTTTTGGAATTAATAAGAAGCCATGGTCTGTTGTCGTTATTACCGTCTTAATCCCTGTTCTATGAAGCCGATCAATTGCTTCTGAAAGTCTTTCTACAACTTCATCAAATAAGTTTACAGAAATTTCTAAAAGATAAGTTCCAGCTATGTCTATATCTCTATCGGTGATTATTATATAATCGTATCCTTCAATTCTTGTTTTTAGCGAGGAAGGCGATGATTTTATTATTTCGCTTAACTCAAATATGATTACTTTATCTCCAAGTTTATCCTTTAGAACTTTGACTCTTGTCTCTTTTACTCCTATTGGAACGCTTTCATCTATTAGAATTTTTAACTTTCCATTTTCAACTTTAGCAAAAAGTGATTTATGAGGCAGCAGTGATGCCATTCCAACTTCAGTGATTGAAGGAAGAGATGAAAGCATAGGAATTAATTTTACATCATAACCTTTGCTTTTAAGTATGCTTTCTAGCTCTTTTCCAAGCTCGTATCTTAACGCGTCCACAAGGAAAATAGCTAATGGTTTACTCTCTTTTTCAACTATTTTTTCCCAAAATTCATGTTGATTAATCAGTCCTTTAATTCTCCATTCGCTGAGTTTTTCTATGGCATTTGAAAATCGTTCAGTAAAAATTCTTAACCAAAGGGAGTATGCATTAAAGCTTGGTTTAAGAAAAGTCCTGAAAAATTCATCCTCTACATTCCTTAAGTTTAAACAAAGTCTTCTGTATATGTAATCGATTTTCCAAAAACCATCATATTGTATGTAAGAATTTGCTAAGAATTCAGCATCATAGAAGTTCTTCTCTAGAAAAGACATAGATTCCTTACATTTTTTGTATAGGCTTGAAGCTTCACCAATTAAATCCCAAATGTTAATTTTTCCTTTAATTGCCCAAGGACTTTTCTTTCTTGCTTCTGCAATTTTTTCTATAACTTCAAGATTTTTTTCAAAACCTTCAGGTTCTATGCTTATTCTTGCTTTTAACTCCTCTAACAGTACTTCATCTACTTCCTTAAAGCTTAAAACATTTAAGAGATTTTCAATTCCATGAAGCTCGCTCTTCAAATCGTATTTTTCAGAAAGTTTCTTGGACCAATCAATAAAGCCATGTTTCAATGAAACATGTTCAAGCCATTCTCTTGCTAAGTTCGCCCATACTTCAATCTTATCATCGCTGGGTAAAAGTTTGTTAAATTTTTGCTTACCCAAACCTTTGGAAAAATAAACAAGTTCAGAAAAAAGTAATGCCGATGCCAAAGTTTCTTGAAAATTTTCAGAGTCAACTTCGATGTTAAGATTTAATTCAGATTTCACTTTATCGATAAATATGTCATGTAATCCTAATTTTATGAGTTCCTGTTTATGTGTTGAAAAGGTAACGTATTCAAGTATTGCCCTTCCAAGACTAAAACTTGCTCCTAAATTAAAAACTGCCGAAAGAAGCGCGTTAATTATTTGGCTTTTTCGCAATGGCGCTTTTGCGCATGGCATCACTTCTTCCCATTTTTTCGCAAGTAATCTGCTTCGTTCTCCTGTGAGCAAAGCTTTCAGTTCAAGGTCAGATTCAAGACCAAAATAATTTGTTAAAAGCTTCTCGAGGTTCATTTCTAATTTTTTACCAAAAAGTTCGTAATCTCTAATCCAGCTCGGTTCAAAAGGTTTTCTTGGAATATAAATAAACCACTTTTTCTCAAAATCTGGGTCTTCTTTTTCCATTCGCGCTCTGATCGCTAAATAGCTTCCTTCAAAGGGAATGAAGTTTACGTTTGTTGGTATTGCTTCAAATATTATGTCTTGTAGGCTGGCGTCTTCATCATACCATATTAAGATAGGATAGTCTCTAAGAACATCCGATATTATCTGCTTGACCCTTTCTTGAAGCTGATTTACCATTATTTCACCCTATCAGCTGCTGGATGTAAAATTTTTAGTTCTTTTAATGGTTCAATATTTACTCTTACTCCATAATCTATTATTGGATTCCAGCCATTATCTCTAACTTCAGCTATGGCTTTCTCAATCCATTTAGCATCAGGCTTAAGCTTTGTTTTATCTTTCCTTGGGTTGTGTAGTATATTCAGCGCTTTTTCCATGTTTTCAATTTCATCGATTTTGTCAAGGGATTCTCCATAAGCTTTAGATAA
>Ga0123519_10014075_pt1 | contig 11420 bp, 10 predicted proteins | sample YelNatPaOPRAMG02_FD_87396 | JGI IMG/M metagenome (GOLD analysis project Ga0123519, IMG submission 87396) | Hot spring microbial communities from Yellowstone National Park - Yellowstone National Park OP-RAMG-02 (version 2) | ecosystem: Environmental > Aquatic > Thermal springs > Hot (42-90C) ... | reverse complement strand
TGCATGATAGGGCGCGCAATAGGACTTTGCATGATGCTCTTCTCCCTATCGCTTTCAGCGCTGTTCCTTGTGTTCTTCGTTATCGAGCAGGACAGGGAGCTGAGGACTGCCGAGTTTAGAGAGGAAGCTCTTCTTGTGATCAGAAGGATATCGAGCAGCATCTCTGCCGACAACGCCACTTACGTTCTGGATTCCTCCCTATTCTCGAGCATCTCGCAGGATATTGACTCTGGACTATTCTCGGTCAGAATCTATGACCTTCGAACGGGACAGACCTTCGATGTGGGGAATCAGAATGGCGCTGCCTTCAGCCTCTCAGTTCCAGTCTCGATTAGGGTGTCAGATGACGAGACCCACCCGGGCATCCTGACGGTCATTCGCAAAGCTTAAATGAAATGTGAGCTGTCGGTCATCGTAAGTGGTTGGGAAGATGAGGTTAGCAAAGTCTTCGACGGTCGTTCTCCTTTTATGCATGTTATGCAGCACGGCTACAAGCGTAACCATTGCGCAGGACATGGATGAAGCTTCCCAGGCCATAAGCGATGCGGAGGCAGCTGTGAGCCAGGCGAGAGATGCTGGCATAGACAGCACGACACTTTCTCAGGCAGCAATCGTCCTTCAGTGGGCGAGGTCAAACTTCACTGCCGGAAATTATCCCAGTGCATTCACGCTGGCGAACGGCGCAAGGGAGATAGCGCTGAGAGGAATAGAGGTCAAGAGGCAGCAGGATGCGTATCAAATGCTCCTAATGGGCGGTACCACTGCTTTAGTTCTTGCAGCCGCGATGGCAGGTCTCTTCCTCTTGAGGAGGAGACGGGTGAAGGCAACAGGCACCCAAAGCGGCTGATGGCCCAGAATTGAAGGTATACGAGACCCTGGGAGCACTTCAGAGGCGAACGCAGGCTCCAGATAAACCAACACCCTCAGAGATAAGGACAACGCCCAACTTCATCGACAGAATCTATGTCCGGATATGCAGGCTGCTATCGTCTCTTCTAAGACCCAGGGAGAGGACGCTTAACCCTCTGGAGCTCAAGATCGAGAGAGCCCTGCAGCAAAGCGGCCTTGGAGTAGGTGTTTATGAGGCCGATGCTGCCTACAGGCTCTTCCTTTATGGCTCTGTCATCGTCCCCTCCGCCATCATGGCTATGCTCGTGGTGCTCTCGGCTGTGCAGCGCTCTTTCGATGTCGTCCTCTCCGGTCTACCTTACGTGGCCATGGCCTTCATCGTTCCCTTCAGTCTTTCTGCCTTCTCGGCCTTTTACCCGCTACACAGAGCTGGAGAAATCTTGGAGAGGGAGGAGCCGAGCCTCTGGCAGGGCATAGTACTGGGCTCCATAATCGGCTCTCTGACAGGGCGCGTCTGGGACGGCTTGCAGGCAATGGTCTCGAGCTTCGGATCTCAGTTCTGGTGCAGGGACCTAAAAGAAAAGGTGTTCTCCTACGTGCGCGGCAAAGCTACTCTTCCTGATTCGCTGCTGAGCTTTGCGGACACAATCGACCAGAGGCCGTTGAGAAACGCGTTTGCGAGCTTCGCCAACGGCAGCTTCGATACGAGCATGGAGCATGTCACGGCATACATGAGGCTGAGGCTGACCACGTACGCAGGGGGTGCCATGGTGAGAACAGCGATGCTCAGGCTGATCCCCTCTCTGAACATCGTCGCAACTGTGATGATACCTGTCTACGCACTCTTCGTCGATACCCGCATTATACTCCTGATGCTGATGATAGTGCCTCTAATCCTCTTCCTTTTCGTCCTCCTCTTCAGAACTCCCATACTGACGATTCATCCAAAGGGAGTGCTGCCTACAAAGTCAGCTCTCCTGATAGCAGCTCCTCTTCTGTCGGCCTCGTTCCTTGCATACTGGTCTCCGATCAGGCCTATTGCATATCTCCTCGCCCTCAGCACAGCTTATGCGCCATCGATCTACTTCCTGCTGAAGGCCGATGAGGCAAGAGTTGGAGAGCTTGAGAGGTGCGAGGACGAGATGTCCGAATGCCTTGCAAGCCTATCGGGCAACCTCAAGCTCCTTCCTCTCTCCGTGAGCCTTAGAAACACGTCGAAGCAGCTGAAGAGCAGGCTACGCGAGATTATGAGCGAGATGGCCAGCGAGGTTGCGGGCCTTGGTGAGCCGCGCAGCCCTGTGTTAGAGCAGAGCGACCTTGCAAAGATGCTCCACAGCGTCGTGAGAGCGAGCTACTTCGCCAATATCGCAGTCTCTAGAGCCGTGCAGGCGCTGAACCGCTTCGTGAAGGAGCTCGAGGAGGTGAAGCAGTTCTACAGGAGGGAGATGACAGACATAAGGACCGACATGAGGGCCATGATACCCGTTACCATCGCTTTTACGCTCTTCGGAGCTTACATGTACGGCTTCATCTACTCGATCATTCCGAAGGATACCAAGCTATTGGGCCTCCTCAGCCTTGAGACCGATCCAAACCTTGTATGGCTCGTCCTTGGCCTTAACTCCCTGCTCATGGTCATTGGCCTTAGCAAGGCAGCTTCGACGAGCTACCTGGAGTACAGGTGGATGAAGAGGACCCTGTGGTACGTTTTGGCATCTTTCGCGGCATTTGTCGCGCTTTTCTTGGTAATCAACTACGTTCTTTGACATGCCATTCTACGAAGAGTACTGCTGGCAATTGTAGCAGTACCACCTTTTGTATTGCTCGATGTACGTTAGCTGTTGTCCGCACCTTGGGCACGTTGCGGTCTTTTGGGTCGTTGTTGTTGGTGGAGGTGGTGGTTGGTATGATCCTGCTGGACCCTTACCAAAGAACGCCTTGACGTTGGGTCTGAAGAGGTAGTAGATGATGATCGCGTTTATAATTATGGTCCAAAAACTGGAACCAGGAAAGAAGAGAACCAGAACGATCGAGAGAGCTGCCAAGACCAAGTTAAGAGTCCAGGCCCATCCTTTTCCTACCAAAAGCCCCCAAGAAGCTATGAATTCGGTCAAGCCAAGCAAGATGTAGAATGTTGAGAAGAATATTGCGAATGCAGCGAAAAGCCCTTCCGAAGGCAAACCGAAAACAGCGAGGGAAAGAATTCCAAGGATAACCAGTACGGTCCCTCCGAGGATACCAAGAGCGGCTATTATAGTAACTCCTGTCGGACGTTCCATACATCTTCATTGATGCATTGCCACCAAACTATATAGCTTATGATCTGTTTACTCCGTGTAGACTTACCAGATTCAAAATACGGGATCGATTGCTCCCTAAATTTTCGCTTTGTAAGCCTTCATACCTAAAATAGATGTGAGCTCCAATTACAAAAATCTTTTATCGAAGGATTTGGCTCTTTTATAGGGGTTATGGATTGGGGCTTGAGTCTCTAGCGTTCGACTTCATATCGCTGGCGATGATGCTCAGCTTCGTCCTGCTCGGGGACTTCATCTCCTCGTTCTTCTTCAAGTTCGAGTGGAACGTAAGGCTTCTCCTAGTCGATATCGTCGTCGTTGCCTTCGTTTGGGCCGTGCTGTACCAGGTCGTAAAGGCTGCGCTGTTCCCCAACTTCTTCCTAGCAGCCTTGGCATCGTCGTGCGTAGCGCTTCTCAGCGTTGTCGCGGCAGGAGCAGCCCTCAGCGCGACGGCTTTGAGACCCAGAAAGATGCCGGAGCCAACGGAAGACCTGACGGCAAGGGTTGAGAGGATCGAGCGCTCGCTTGCGCTCATGGAGGAGGAAATCATGGCCCTCTCCAGGGACATGAGAATTAGAAACTTGGAGCGAGAGATGGATGATAAGGGGAGCAATTAACTTCGCGCTTGCCGCCATAGTGATAGTTGTCGGTTTCCAAATGATGAGCGCTGCCAACAGGGCGATGATCCTTGTGTCCGATACGCATGCAGCAATACAGCAGAGGAGCTGCGCCGAAAGAGTCCTCTACATGATGGACTACGTTACGGTTCCGATGAATGCAAATCTGAATCCCTTAGTCAATCGATCAAGGGCGCAGACGCTGACCAATGCAATCGTGCTAAACATCGCCGTTAACTGGGATAACGTGACGGCCAGGGAGAGGGTTGCTGCTATCGTGTCGGATTTCCTCAGCGAGGTTCTCGGATATTCGGGCTACGAGTATATGTTTCAGGTGAAAAATGTTACGAGAATCGGGGAGGAGACAATCTTGAGCGTTTCTTCAACGGATGTGCCCCCAAACTTCGTGCCCGTCCCGGGTTCTGGCATCTCTGAGGAGTCTGCTTTGACCCCGGGCGTCTCAGTTGCTGAGTCAACGATCTCGGGCGGAGGCATAACGCTGCGCTTCTACCTGGTACTCTGGAGGAGAACCTAGATGAAGCAGAGTTATGGTGGCCTGATCTTCTTCGATCCTGAAGCAAGAGCACGCATCACGATGGAAGCGATGCAGAAGGTAGCGCCCGGGGAGATAGTACTCTCCAGAAGTGGCCTCGACTACTACCTGGATTCTGGGCTGATAAACGAGCTGGCCCGATGCGTCTCCTCGCTCAACCAGGTTCATAGCGGATGTGAGAAATGCTGGGGAACAATCAAAACGCTCCTGTCTGAGTGGGAAGTAAAGGAGGCCAAGAAGATCTGTCGAGCGATCCTTTCCTCTAGCGAAGCTGAATGCGCTTCCTGCGCCCGCGGGAATAAGTCTATGCTGGACCGAATACTCGCCCTCCCGGAAGAGGTTCGACCTGAAGGCATAGAGGTTGTGCCATCATTCATGAAGTTCAAGGTTCTCACGAGCTTGAAGGGCAGGGTTCTGCGAATAGAGAGATTGGGGGAGAGCCGCGTCCTGACCTTGGAGAGCGAGATGGGCATGATACTCTTCTTGGACCCGCAAGAGCTGCACCTGGACAGGCAGGACCTGTATGCCGTTACCGAGCTCTCAGAGAGACTGAAGGAGAGGAGGGAGATATACGAGTTCAGCTCGATGGTTGAGCTGAGGAAGCGTCTACACGACGAGACTCTTCAAGAGCTTGGAAAGATGCATGTAAGGGCAGATAGAGCTACTTTTCTTGCAAAGATCATCGTCAGGAACTGGGTTGGCCTTGGCCCTCTAGAGGATCTATTCCTTGACCAGAGGCTGAACGACATCTATCTCAACATGCATGGCAACTACCTGGAAGTTTCGGGCTTCCACTCATCGCTTGGCGACTTCAGGACGAACCTCCTCCTGAAGAGGGAGTACATGAACATCTTCGGGGAGCTGATAGTTTCGCTCACGAACAGGCCCTGGGATGCGCTGCACCCGCTATTCGACTGGATGGTCGACTTCCCGGAGTTCAGGGCCAGGATCTTCGGAACGAAGGAGCCAATATCGATGAACGTCACGTTCAGGAACCTTAGGAGGGAGCCCTTCACGCCCACAAACTTTATCGAAGAGGGCATACTGGATTCATTCTCATTTGGCCTGCTGGCCTTCATGGCGAGGCATAGAGCATCAATGCTCTTCACTGGGCCAAAGGGAAGCGGAAAGACGAGCCTTCTCTCGACAGTGCTCCTCACGATACCAGACCGCAGCATCCTCGTCATAGAGGACACGCCAGAGATTCCAGTGGAAACTCTAAGAGATTGTGGATTCGATGTTACGAGGTACAAGGTTGCATCGCCCCTCTTCGTTGAGCAGGAAACATATGAGAGGAACGTCAGGGAGGTTGTCTATGCCTCTCTCAGGGCTGGCCCTCGAGTCGTCGTCATCGGTGAGCTGAGGGGCGCTCTGATCTCGAACCTCTTCGAGGGCGTGAGATACGAGAGGGGAGGAAACACGATGATGGCAACGGTGCACGGCTCCGATCCCCAAACAACGTTTGAGCTCCTCAACAAGACGGCGGGCATAACTGCGGAGGACTTCGCGGCGATGGACATCATAGTGAGCCTGCATTACGTAGAAAGAGGCGGGAGGAGAAGAAGGGCCCTAAACGGCATCTATGCGACTGAGAGGAAGGGTGAGAAGCTTATTTTCGTTCCGCTTGTCAGGCTCAGCTCTGGCCGCTTCGAGGTTCACGGAAGCCTCACAGATCCGAAGAGGATGCGCAAGGTCAGCCTCTTCGAGAGGATGCTCCAGATGTCGGGCCTCAAGGATTCGGAAGAGCTAAACTCGGAGCTTGCGAAGACTGTGAAGGCAGTTAGCTCAGCCACGGCGGCAAAGCCCCTCGAGTTCTCGAAAGAGTTCATGAGGGGAGTGCGGGCTTAGAGGCATGGAGAAGGTCCTTCTGCTCCCAGCCGTGATGGCTATTGCCATAATTAGCATCTACACGATCAGAATCAGCGAGCAGGACATCGAGCTTATCAGCGCCTTATCCAAGGTCAGCCGCGCTCATCCAGATGACAGCAACATCTATCTTCTTGCAGTGAGAACTCTCGCACGAGCCTTCGAGCACGGCAATACGACGCAAGAATACCTGGCGATGCTTCAAGGCGACCCCCAGCTCGGTCCCAGGATCATGTCACTGCAGCAGCTCGAAGATGGAAGCTTCAACATCATCTACAGGGAGAGCGCTGAATCGAACCGCAGCGTCTGGGTCGAGGTTAGATACTACCTGATCGAAGAAGTGGTGAAAAATGTAGAGGCTGCTCTGGACGGGGCTCTGAACAGACTGGTAAAGCAGAACGATGGAAATCTGACCATAAATGAGGTCATTGGCTCAGTTGATGAAGTCGGGAACAACGTTTCAGCCAACCTCTTGGAAGTTAAGGTTCAGGTAACCAGTACCCAAGTGATACCTGAGTTCACCGACGAGACGCATGGACACCCTGGATGCAGCGTTACAGCGCTAATCTTGGTCAAAGACAGGTCGACAGACTTCGGCATACCGTTCCAAGCGAACTACAATACCCTAACGGAATGGTCAGATTTTTCCCTAACTAATGAAGCTGAACCCAATCTACATCAGCAGGGAAACTAGAAGAAGAGTAGCCCTGGGCAAAGCAATCTCCTCGCCGTAATGTACTGCAGGTGCGAAGGGAAGGAGAAGCAGGACAGCGTAATAAGACAAAAAACGTAAAGCCGTATTATGGTGAGGGGGAGGTAGATAGGCGTACAATGTAAATCATGTTGGAAAGCTTAGACGATGAAGTCTTTAGCGGTATCTGGGTTTGTGCTCCAGATACTAGTTTATATATGTCCTCTATGTTCTATAAAGAGTGGGCACCAAAGGCCGTGTCGCCAAGCGGGGTACGGGGCCTCCAGAGGAGGCAACGTCCGCGTGTTGTGATTATAACGGCACACGGCGCCCAGCTTATAGTTTGCGTTACTCTCTGATAATCCAGAAGTAAGCATTCGCGGTTCTATTCTTGTAGTGCTTTATTTTACGCTTATCAAAGGGTAAGGGTTCTATTGGGTCCAAGGGATCATTTAACTGTATCTTTGTCCTGATGGCGCCGACCAGAACATCTGTTATTTGTATCGGTTTTGATTCGTGCGATTGTAAACTGGCATGTAGTGGAGTGAAATCCTCGAAGTATCCGTTTCTTTTAGCCAACGTCTTCACAAAAAGTCTGACTGCTTTGGTCGGGGTTAATGGAGGGAAGTCACAATCACAATGAATTGGCGTGGCATTAGCAAGTGAAAACAACTTCTTTCTTAATGAAGGGCGTAAAGTTCTCTGGTTAGGCATATTCTCGTATCCGCTGAAGCAACCTTCGATCAAATTTGCGAAAACATTTTCCAATTTATCGGGTGGCGAAATTAGAGTGTCTGTCTTAATAATCAAAAGACCGTTGCAGCACACTCTCAACAATGTTTCGAAATGTTCTAGAACTCGTTTTTTGTGATCTTCATTGAGTCTGCTCCACTTGAATTCCTTTTGATTATGGGTTTTCGGGAGGTTTAAGTGTCTCTCCAAATAAATGTATCCAGCCTCGGGGTCTGGTATGCAGCAGAAACAGACCACTGTTGTTCTGCTTCCTATAGATGTCGTATCAACTCCTATAGCCGCTGAATGCGAGAGGATGGGAAGTAAGTAGCTCTTGGCTCCTACTTTGATCTGACGAATTTTCATCCCTTCGTAACCCGCTATTCCCCTGTCGATCCACCCTACTCCCCTTCGATACATCTCAGACCTTGCCACCGCTTTGAAACGTGGATCAAGTGAATCTAGAAGTCTGTCAAGCTCTGTTTCAGGTTTCTTTATTGTTCTGAGGAAGTCATAGGAAGTAATTAATGTCGGGAGGAGGCTGAAAGATTGATTATTGTATGTGCATTTACCACCTACATAGGAATCATGGATTATACTAAGAAAAAGCCGGTTCCATGACTCCTCTGATCCTAAAGTATTTGACAATTACCTGTAATCACTTCAAGCGCTAGGGTACATAATATAAAATTTTGTATCGGATATTATATTGTACAACAACAATCATCACCTAAGAACTTTGTCTATGTAGACTATTGGATCGACTTGATATAAAGTATGAGATAGAAAAGTCAAGTCTCCACGTTATGCAAAATTGAGGCGCTCATCTTGGTCAAATACAGATCTATAGACTTCGATATACCATTCCGAGCACATCACAGTACTCTCATAGAATGGTCACACCTGTCACCAAGCTGATGCAAATCCAAAGCAGCAGGGAAACTAGAAGAAGAGTAGCCCTGGGCAAAGCAATCTCCTCGCCGTAATGTACTCTAGGTACAAAGGAAAGGAGGAGCAAGACAGCGATGAATTCCATTACCAAGTTCTTGCCAAGAAAGATGGACAATGCAAACAGTGCTGAGGCCAACGCGTAGACCAACATCTCCCTTCTGGCTGCCCTAATCTCGGCCATGATTCTTCCGTATCTTGCAAGATCCGATCTTCTGATTCCAAGTAGATGAAGGAGAATTGCAAGAGGCACCACGAGGCACTCATAGATCCAGAGAATGGCGAAGAAACTGAACCTGCCGAAATAGCTGCTTGCAAACAGCGAGAGCACGATGGTGTGCGCTACATCCTCGTAGCCAATCATTCCACGAGAAGAGTACAGAACAGAAACTCCAAAGCCCATGAGGAGCCACGAGATTACGCCACTAGCTATGAAAGAGGATGACATGAGGAAGAGAGAGTAGACGATACCCTCAACCTCAGGCTTAAATTTGCGAAGCAGCAGCTCATCCACTACGAAGAAAAGTGGCAGTAGTAGTGCGATTAACCCCTCCGAAGAAAGCGATGCGACGGCCACTAAGCAAAAGAAGACAAGGACATCTTCTATAAGCTCCCTTTTCTTCAGACGAGGAACGTAATGCAACAGGAGAATCGAGACCGGAACTGCCGCAAGAAGGAGAGGAAGCATACCAAGCCCTCTGAGCACAAGAAGAGCCATGGCGGGAAGCGAGAGCTCTAAGTAGACCCTGCGGTAGCGGAGATCCGTAAGGGCGGAGAAGACCAGATAGGAGAATATGAGGAAGAAGTAGCTGTCGACTTGCAGGACAGGAGGCAAGCCAACCTTTCAAAACTTTGCAGCCGATATATCTGTGCACCTGTATCCCGCCTTCCACTGTGCCGTGAGCAGGATAAAACAGATCTGCCCTTAGAAGAGCCTTCTTTGAATGATCCATTCCAATTCGAATCAAAGCTCACACGAGTTATGGGGTCGTGCAGAACTTGAACCCAAAAGTCGGGGAAGGATTGAGAAGCAAATCAAACTTTAGGATCTATGGCTCGGCAAGTATATCATGATTGTATTTTGTAATTGTCATAGAATTGGCTTGGGCAACACGAGAATATTGGTTCATGGCTGGTGTGTTGGTAGCTCTCGGTTTTCAGCAAGCCAATAAAGGCTCTAAATCATGAATCTTTAGGTACATATTTAACAACACCGAAACCAGCCATCCTACCTCCGCCAACATTAGAGTATTCTGCGAAATTCATCAATGTGTCAGTGAACCTTGCAAACTTTTCTGAAAACATGTCTGTGGGTATGGAGGACCTAACGTGAGTATGGAGAACGTGAGTATGGAGAACCAATTAATCCCATAATCCACTTGTTCGACTCAGGATGCTCATAAACTCTCACAGTCCTGATTCCCCCTGGAAAGCCCGCGAGGGCAATGCCCCCATATCAACCCAAGCTAGATATTCTTTATACTCAAAGAGCATGCCTGAAAACCTTCTCCAGAGCCTAGTCAAGTTTCTGAGCATCAGGCTGGTGTCGGGCAGGGGGACAGCCCTGTACGGTCGGGAGAATCCTTGGAAATGCTCCTCCTGAAGTAGCACGGTGTTCTGAAGAACACTTCAAACCTTCTCACGGGCTTAGCTTCCTCCAGAATCTTCTCGAGAAGGCTATAAAGAGAATTGAAAGAGTATCACAGAATAATCCGAGTAGGAGAAACATGTGCACTTTGGATCTTACATTGTTTCAACCAACTGATCCTATAGCTGCTCTGGTAGGTGTGGCCAGGATAGGAAAGGATCCTTTAGGTGTAGTTATAGCGTATTTCGCGCCTATATTCAAAGTAGAGGATATATCATGAATACTCTTAGAGTCGCATTTGGGAGGATGAATTCCTCCGCTAAAGCTGAGCTTGATAAAGATGAGCCCATAAGCTATAGAGCCACACACTTTCTCCTTGTTGCCCTAACATGATTTTCAGACATGCTAGCACGCTAAGTTTTCCCTTTTGATTTCATTGCCCTGTAGAATAGTACGAAAAGTGCAGCTATTATCGCTATCGATATAACTCCATAGGCTATTAAGGTAGTTCCTAAGCCTTCATAGTCTTTCTGAAGTTTTTCAAAGTTATTTTGAAGAGTTTCATAGCTTGCTTTGAGTGAATTGTAATTATTTTTAAGTTCATTGTATGTTGCATTTAGCTTCTTATTCTCTTCCTGAAGCTTGCTGTAACTGTTTTGAAGTTCTTCATACCGGGACTTAAAGAGTTTTATATTGATACCTAAAGTTAAATCTTGAGACCTATTTACTATAAGAAAAGTTTTTTCTTCTACTATTTCTGGAAAAAGTGCAGATATACTATAGTTGCCAGAAATTAACTTGCTGAATGTTGCAATCCCATAGGAATTTGTCTTAGAAACTTCATTCAATGGGCCAGTTAAGTTTAACATAGCTTCAGGAACTGGATTTCCAGCATGATCTAGAACTTTTATCTTAAGTTCATAAGTTGCATACATTGTTATAATGTGAATACCGTTAGTGTAAGTAAAGGTTACAGTATAGCCATCTATTACTCTATTTATCAAAGGAGTTATCTCTTTACCATCAATCATAAAAACTGCTCTTTCTATCGTAGTATTATAGGAAGCTAAGAATTCATCTGAAATGAAAAATATTGTTGTACCGGTTATATATTTTGGTTCAGGTACATTAACTAAAATCTTTTTATTTATAGCGTCGACTGAAATATTCAGTAACCCTCTTGGAGTTCCTTTACTCCAAGCTTCTTTTGTTATTCCTGTATATTTGGACAATTTTGGTTCCCAAACTTTTCCCTGCATAAGGTCACGATAGTATTTCA
>Ga0123519_10014074_pt1 | contig 11420 bp, 8 predicted proteins | sample YelNatPaOPRAMG02_FD_87396 | JGI IMG/M metagenome (GOLD analysis project Ga0123519, IMG submission 87396) | Hot spring microbial communities from Yellowstone National Park - Yellowstone National Park OP-RAMG-02 (version 2) | ecosystem: Environmental > Aquatic > Thermal springs > Hot (42-90C) ... | reverse complement strand
GGGGGTGGCGCAGGGGGCATACCCTGCGCTGGATGAACTCAGCCCCTTCGGCGAGCACGATGGCGTGATCGCGGTGGACCTGGACGGCCGCATCCGCTACATGAGCGGCATCGCCACCAACCTGTACCGCAAATTGGGCTACATGGGCGACATGATCGGGCGGACCATCTCCGAACTGGAGACGTCCGACGCGGGGCTGGTGGCGGAGGCTCTGGGCGAGCGCCGGCCTCTGGAGCGGGAGGTCACCGAGAGGGGCCGGGTGCACATTAAGAAGGTCATCCCTTTCTACGAGTGGACGGGGCCCTGGGGGGCCCTCCAGCGGTGGCTGGCCCCGCACCGCATGGAGCCACGCCTTGCCGGCGCGCTCCTCCTGGTCCACGATTGCACCGAGGCCCGCCTCAAGGAGCGCCAGTTGCGGGTCAAATCGGCCATGATCCAGGAGGTGCACCACAGGGTCAAGAACAGCCTCCAGAACATCGCCAGCCTCCTGCGCATGCAGGCCCGGCGCAGCACGTCGGACCAGGTGCGGGCAGCCCTGGAGGAGGCGGTCAACCGCATCCTCACCGTGGCCGTGGTGCACGAGTTCCTGGCCCATCAGGAGGCCAGCGTGGTGGACATGCGGGAGGTGGCGCAGCGGATCATCCGCCAGGCCCGGGAGGTCATGCTGGCCCCCGAGCGCCCCATCCACCTGCGCTTGGAGGGGGAGGCGGTCTACCTGCCCACGCAGCAGGCGACGTCCTGTTCCCTGGTCATCAACGAACTCCTGCAGAACGCCCTGGACCACGCCTTTGACGGGGATCGGCCGGGGACGATCTGCGTGCGGCTGGAGGACCTGGGCGACCGGGTCTCCGTTGTGGTGGAGGACGACGGACGGGGCCTGCCAGAGGACTTCCAGGTGGGGCGGGGAGGCAGCCTGGGCCTTCAGATCGTGGAAACATTGGTGACCGAAGACCTCAAAGGCACGTTTGAACTGCGCAGACGGGCCGGGGGAGGGGCCATCGCTGCGGCCACCTTCCCCAAAACTCAGGTTGGAGGTGAGAAGCCTTGGAACGCAGGAGAGTGATCATCGCCGACGACGAGGCGATCATCCGCATGGACCTCAAGGAAATGCTGGGGAACTTGGGCTATCTGGTGGTCGGCGAGGCCCCAGATGCCCGCAGCGCCGTCAACCTGGCGCGGGAACTGCGCCCGGACATCGTCATCATGGACATCAAGTTTGAGGGGGACGACTTTGACGGCATTGAGGCAGCCAAGGTCCTGACGGCGGAGAAGATCGCCCCCGTCCTCTTGCTCACGGCTTTCAGCCAGAAGGAACTGGTGGAGCGGGCCAAGGAGGCCTCGGTCTCTGGGTACATCGTCAAGCCCTTCCGCGAGTCGGACCTGGGACCGGCCATTGAGATCGCCCTGGCGCAGTTTGAGGAGTTCAAAGCCCTGGAGCAGCAGGTGGGCGACCTCAAGAAGGCGCTGGAGACCCGCAAACTGGTGGACCGGGCCAAGGGCATCCTGATGGACACCCAGGGGCTCACCGAGGCGGAGGCGTTCCGCAAGATCCAGAAGATGAGCATGAACACCCGCAAGCCCATGAAAGAGGTGGCGGAAGCCATCATCCTGGCCCACCAGGCACAACAGTCGTGACTGGCCGCCCGGGGCTTCCCGAGAGCCTGCGAGGCGGCCATGGAGACACGGCCATCCCCGGGATGGGGAGGCCGTGTCTCTCTTTTGTCCGCAAGGCGGCTCTTTGTGGGTGCAGACCACCAGCAGGAGGGAGGACATGTCTCTGGAACAGGTTGCCGACCGAATCAGCCAGTGGATCGCGGACCAGGTCCGCAGCGCGGGCGCGCAAGGCGGGGTGTTGGGCGTGAGCGGGGGTGTGGATTCGGCCCTCGTGGCCGCCCTGACCGCCAGGGCACTGCCAGGACGGTGCCTGGGGCTCCTCATGCCCTGCCACAGCCAGCCGGAGGATGAAGAGTGGGGCCGGTTGGTCATTCGGACCTTCGGCCTGGAGTCGTTACGGGTGGACCTCACACCGGCCTACGATGCCTTGCTCGGGTGCCTGCCCCCGGGGAGCGACATAGCCCGGGCCAACCTCAAACCGCGGCTGCGCATGGCCACCCTCTACTACGTGGCCAACAGCCGCAACTACCTGGTCATCGGCTCGGGGAACAAGTCCGAACTGATGGTGGGCTACTTCACCAAGCACGGCGATGGTGGGGTGGACCTCCTGCCCATCGGCGGTCTCTACAAGCACCAGGTGCGCGCCCTGGCCCGCGCCGTGGGGGTGCCCCAGGCCATTGTGGACCGCCCGCCCACGGCCGGCCTGTGGCCAGGGCAGACGGACGAGGGGGAGATGGGCATCACCTACAACGAATTGGATGCCGTCCTCGCGGCCTTGGAGGCTGGCGACGTAGGCCACCTGGATGCTGCCCTGGTGGATCGGGTGCAGAAGATGAAGGCGCGTTCGGAGCACAAGCGGCGCATGCCGCCGGTGTGCCCGGTGGAGTGGCCGGCCACCCTCGGGTGAGCCGGAGATCGCACACACTCACACAGAGATAGGAGGAGACGACCGTGGACGAGCGAGAGGAAGCCCGAGCGTTGGTGGAGCGAGCGCGGAGCGATGGGGTGCTGCTCTTGAGCCTGCAGTTCACCGACATCATCGGCAACATCAAGAGCGTGACCATCCCCTTGCGCCATCTGGAGAGCGCCCTGGTGGAGGGGGTGTGGTTTGATGGCTCCTCGGTGGAGGGGTTCAGCCGCATCTGTGAGAGCGACATGCTCCTGAAGCCGGACCCCAAGACGTACCGGGTCATGTCCTGGCTGCCGGTGGAGCGGCGCATCGCGCGCATCATCTGCGACCTCTACCGCCCGGATGGCGAACCCTTTGAGGGCGACCCCAGGTACGTGCTGCGCCAGCAGGTGGAGCGGGCGCGGAAGATGGGCTTCATTTACAATACCGGCTCCGAACTGGAGTTCTTCCTCTTCAAGACGGAAAACGGGCCGGCCCTGAAGCCCATCCCCTTTGACGTGGGCGGGTACTTTGACTCCTCTCAGGGCGACGAGGCGGCCAGGGTGCGCCGGGAGATGATGTTCGCCCTGGAGGCGATGGGCATGGACGTGGAGATGGCCCACCACGAGGTGGCCGCGGGGCAGCACGAGATCAACATCCGCTTTGCCGATGCCCTGACCAGTGCGGACAACAACATCACCCTGAAGTACACGGTGAAGGCCGTGGCCCAGCAGAACGGGGTCTACGCCACGTTCATGCCCAAGCCCATCTTCGGCATCAACGGGTCGGGCATGCACACCCACCAGAGCCTCTCGGACCTGGAGGGGCGGAACCTCTTCTACGGGCCGGACGACCCCTATGGCCTCTCGCCCCTGGCCTACCACTTCATCGCCGGACAGTTGGCCCACGCGCGGGCCCTCGCCGCGGTGATCGCCCCCACGGTGAACTCGTACAAGCGGCTGGTGCCGGGCTACGAGGCGCCGGTCTACATCTGCTGGGGGCAGATCAACCGCTCGGCCCTGATCCGCATCCCGCGCTGCTCTCCCGGGCAGGAAGGGAAGACCCGCGCCGAGTTCCGGGCCCCAGACCCCAGTTGCAATCCCTACCTGGCGCTGGCGGTCATGTTGGCCGCGGGCCTGGACGGCATTGAGCGCAAACTGGAGCCGCCCCCGCCCATTGAGGAGAACGTCTACGAGTTCACGCCAGAGGAACTGCAGGAGTACGACGTGGAGACCTTGCCTTCCGACCTGCGGGAGGCCCTGGAGGCCCTGCGCCAGGACCCGGTGGTGCTGGAGGCCCTCGGAAAGCACATCGGTCCCTGGTTCCTGCGGGCCAAGGAGCGGGAGTGGCGAGAGTACAGCATCCAGGTCACCGAGTGGGAACTGGAGCGGTACCTGGGGGTCCTGTAGCGTGGGGCTCTGGGTGTGGCGGCGTCCTACCAGACCCACAGCCGGCGCAGGATGGCCCCCACGCCTGGAAACCCCAGGAGAGATAGGATCACGCCAACGATGGCCAAGGCGATGGAAAGAGCCACCCAGAAGGAGACCAACGCGGCAACGAAGCCGCACCCGAACTGAAAGCCATCCACGAAAGAAAGGCCCCGTCGTTCCACATGGCACCCCCTGTGGCGATCGCCGTCGGAACACCGCCCCATTATATCACGGGGAGCATGGCGGCACAACTGGCCCCTAACCGCTCCGCAATTGCGGGAACGGCCGCTTTGCGGTAAACTACGCCCCAACCTGCTCGGGTCCGGAGGGAATGCATGCGTGCTGTCAGCGGCCATGTGGCCCTCGCGTGGACGGTGCTCCTGCTCCTGGGGCTGCTCGCGGGATGCCAGGCTTCCCCCGTGCCTTCCGCCCCTGCCGTGCCCACCCCTCCTCCATTGACACCGTCGGTGGTCCCGGTGCCCTCTCCGACCGCCGTGCCCAGGCCCTCCCCCGAGGGAAGTGAGGGGGAAGCCAGGGAACTCGTCACGGCCTACTACGCGGCGCTCGGAGCGCGCCAGTTTGAGGAGGCCTACGCGCTGCTGAGCCCTGCGGCGCAGGAGGAGATGTCGCTAGAGGCTTTCCGAGAGCGCCACAAGGATGTGGTGGAAGTCGGCTTGCAGGACCTGGCCCTGCGCCGCGCGGGGGACGACGAGGCGGAGGTCGCGGTCACGGCCCTCGTCCTCCGGAACACGGGGGGCACGCTGGTGGAGGAGAAGCGCGAGGAGGTCTGGGTGGCGGCGCGCGAGGGCGGAAGGTGGTCCCTCCGCCTCCAGGGGGAGGCGTTGCTCGCCCGGACCGAGCGCGCCCTGGAACCTCCCCTCCAGGTGGTCGGGCGGTTCTACGCTGCCCTGCAACAGCACCAGTACCGCCAGGCCTACGCCCTGGGGACCCGCGGTTTCCGAGCATCCACTCCCTTCACAGACTTCGTCAAGGAATACGCTCCAGTGGTGGAGATCGCCTTGGAGGAGGCGAAGGTCAAGGAGGAAGGCCTCGCCGAGGTGAAGATCTACTGCCGGGTGCGTTCCAGAAGGGTGGAGGAGCTGGACCTCGTGACGCGCCTCTGGGGCATCGTCTGGACGCTCCGCCTGGAGGCCGGGGCATGGCGGCTCCACGAGGCGGAGGCCCGGGTGATGGCCAAGTGGAAGGACCCCGTGGCCTGGTTGGAGGTGCCAGTGGTCAACTTCTACGCCGCGCTGGACCGCGGGGAGCCAGAAGCGGCTTACGACCTCCTCTACGAAGGGCGCAAGGCTGTCCTTCCCCTGGAGGAATTCAAGGAACAGGTCAAGCGGTACCGGGCCGTCAAGATGAACAAGTTCCGCACGCTGGAGATCGCGGGGCTGGAGGCCCGGGTGCTGGTGGGCCTGGAGGTGGAAGAACTCCAGGACGATGGCACCACGGCCGCGGTCCAGTACGAGGTGGAATGGACCCTGCGCCGGGTGGGGAACTCCTGGCGCTTGGACAAGTCCAGAGTGGTCTCGGAGCACCGCTAGGGGGAGCGGAATGGCCCGTAAGCAGGCCATCGTCCTGGGGATCGCGGTAGGGGCACTCGTGCTCTGCCTGTGCGCGGCGGCGGTCGGTCTGGGAGGCGGGGTTCTCCTCTGGCGGTGGCTCAAGGAAGATGGCGCAGCGCCTCCCGTGACCGCTGCAAGCCCTTTGCCGACGCACATCTCTGCGACGGCCACGCCCTCTCCCACGCCGAGGCCCACGGCGACGCCGACTGCCTTGCCTCCCACGCCTTCCCCCACAGCGCGTCCCAGTCTCCCCACGGCACCATCCCCTTCCACGCTGGATGTCCTCCTCGCCGCCGAACTGCCCACCCGGGATCTGGCGGAACTGGCCAGCCGGCTGCGCCTGGGGGGCACTCCGGTCCCAGGGACCGTGGCGGCAGGCGTCACTCAACATAAAGTCAGAGATGTGCGGACCTTCTGGGTGGCCAACACCGATACCCACGTCCACAGGCAGGTAGAGGCGGTCCTGGAGGTGGAGACGGCGCACGTCCAGATGTGGGTGGAGCGGGGGGCCCGGGTGGACCTGGAGGGGCTGCGGGCCTCAGCCGAGCGGTTTGAGGCGCACACCTATCCCCAGTGCCGCGAGGTCTTCGGTTCGGAGTGGACCCCGGGCGTGGATGGCGACCCGCACCTCCTGGTGCTGCACGCGCACGACCTGGGAGGGGTGGGGGGCTACTTCTCCGCGGCCGACGAGTTCTCCCGCCTAGCCAACCCCTTCAGCAACGAAGCGGAGATGTTCTACATCAACCTGGACTACCGGCAACCGGGCACCGAGGGATACGATAGCACCCTGGCCCACGAGTTTCAGCACATGATCCACTGGTACCAGGACCGCAACGAGGATTCCTGGGTCAACGAGGGCCTCTCCATGCTGGCCCAGCAGGTGAGCGGCCTCCCAGTGGGCAACCTGCACGAAGTCTACCTGCGGCAGCCAGACCTCCAGTTGACCACCTGGGAGGACGAGGACAACGCCCCCCACTACGGGGCGAGTTACCTCTTGATGGCGTACTTCATGGACCGGTACGGGGGCCGCGCCGTGCGTCTGCTGGTGGAGGAGCAGGCCAACGGCACGCGGGGGTTTGATGCCGTGCTGCCCAAGGTGGGAGGTGGGGACTTCACAGCCTTCTTTGCTGACTGGCTGGCGGCAAACCTGCTGGACAGCCCCCGGGTTGCCGATGGGCGCTACGCGTACCGTTCGTTGGACCCGCCCACACCCTCGGTGGAGCGCCTCCAGGTCCGCTCTGGCGAGCCGGTCGTGGGCACGGTGCATCAGTACGGCGTGGACTACCTGGAGGTGGACCCCCAACAGGTGGGCAGGGTGCGTTTTGCCGGCGACCCCGTTGCCCGCCTCGTCCCGGCCCTGCCCCGCAGTGGGCAGTTTGCTTGGTGGTCCAACCGAGGGGATAACTCCGACGCCCGCTTGACGCGGGCCTTTGACCTTGCGGGCCTGGAACGGGCCACCCTGGAGTTCTGGATGTGGTACGACCTGGAGCCGGACTACGACTACGCGTACCTCTCCGTCTCCACCGATGGCGGCCGGTCCTGGACGCTCCTCCGGGGTCCCGGTGCCACGGACGCGAACCCCACGGGCAACAACTTGGGCTGGGGGTACAACGGGCTGAGCGGGGTGCCGGCGGGGGGAAAAGGGGAGCCCATCTGGGTCCCTGAGGCAGTGGACCTGACGCCCTACGTGGGAGGGGAGGTCTGGGTGCGCTTTGAGGTGGTGACCGACGATGCCGTGAACCACCCGGGGCTCCTGTTGGACGACATCCGCATCCCGGAACTGGGCTTTGCGGACGACGTGGAGGCCGGCGACGGCGGGTGGCTCGCGGAGGGCTTCGTGCGGGTGGGCAACCTCGTGCCCCAGCGGTGGCTCCTCCGAGCCGTGGTAGAGGGAAGCAAAGAGGTACGGGTGGAGGAGATCCCCGTCTCGGAGGACGGCCGGGCGGAATGGGTCCCGGAAGCCCTTCCGCCTTCGGTCCGGCGGGTGGTGCTTGTGGTGAGCGCCATGGCCCCGGCCACCACGGAGCCGGCTTCCTACCGGCTCTGGGTGGACCCCCCGCCTGCGGAAACCTCGCGCTGAGGTCTGGGCGTGGGTGCCGAAGGGCCCTGGCAACTGTGGCTGTGGGGGCTGGGTTGGCCGGCGGTCCTCGCGGCGCTCGCCCTTTCCCTCCCGCGCCGCTGGCTGCCGAGGGCTGCCCAGCCAGCAGCGCTGGCCGGGTGGGGGGGCCTCCTCGTGGCCCTGGCGTGGATGGCCCTGCGCCCTCCCCCGCCCCTGTGGGTGTGGCGGCCCGGGGGCGCGGGGGGCGAGGCCCTGGCCTTCGCCCTCAGAGCGGACCCCCTGGGCCTCGGCCTCGCCGCGGCGTGTGTGGGGTTGGGGCTTCTCGTCCAGGCCTCCGATGGCCGCGCCGCTGAGCCAACCCGAGGGGCTCTGGGGCCCCTGGTGGGGCTGTTCCTCGCCTTCCTGGGAGGGAACCTGTTCACCTACGCCGTGGGGTGTCTCCTCTGGGAGGTCTCCTGGGCGGCCGGGGAAGGGGACCTGCGGAGAGGGCGGGGCTTTCCTGGCGGCGTGGGGGTGCTTTTGCTCCTCCTCTTGGTCGCGCCGGCCTCCGCGCGCTTGGCCTTCGGTGGGGAGGAGTGGCCGACCTGGGTTCGCGCGGGGGCGGCCTTGGCGGGCCTGTGGACCGCGGGCGTCTATCCCGCGGTGGGGCCGATGGGGGCGGCAGAGGGCTTGCCCCGGGGGATGCGCACCCTGGCCTGGACTGTGCAACCGGCCCTCGGGCTCGTTTTGGTGGCGCGGGTGTGGGCCCAGGGGACGGTGCCGGGCGGGAGCGCCTTGGTGGTGGTCCTCCTCCTCTGTGCGCTCTTCGCTGCGTTCTGGGCTGGAGAGGCCTCCCTCGCGCGCCTTGCGGCGACGCGGGCTGCGCTCCTGGCCCTTGGGGTGTGCGTGGCGCCAGGCGCGTCCAGGGCGCTTCCCTGGGCGGTGCTGGGGTTCGGCCTGGGCCTCTTCCTGCTGGAAGGGGGCTTCCTCCGCAGCTGCTTCCTGGATGCCGGCTGGGCGCGGGCCTTGGCCCTCCTCGCCCTGGCCGGCTTTCCCCTGACGCCGGCGTTTTCGTGGCCCGTGGCCGGGGCTGCTTCGGCGACGCTTCTGTGGTGGCTGGGCCTAGCCAACGCGTTCGCCCTGGCTCCTTTCGTGGGCGAGGATCGTTCCCCCGTCTGGCGGCTGCGGCGTCCCAGTTGGCAGGAAGTCAGCGTGGCCCTTGCTCTCGCGGGGCTTGGGGCCCTCGCGCTGGCCTTTGGGCCCAGGGTGGGGTGGGCAGAGGGGGCGAAGGCCGTGGGCTCGGTGTTGGGTGGCGGGGCGGGGGCAGTGGCCCTGGCTTGGCTGCGGCGCCAGGTTCCTCTGGTGGAGCGGCTCGCCCGTGGCGCAGCACGGGCAGTGGACCCATTGGCCTGGGCCCGAAGCATAGGTGGGGTCGGCGGAAAGGCGGGGGATGGCCTCCGGTGGGCCCTGTCCCTCTGGGAGGGACGGGCGGCGCTCCTGTGGGGGATGGCCCTGGTGGGAATGATAGCGCTCGCGCTGGGCTGGTGAGGGGACGGAACATGTCTTTGGAAGGCTGGGTGCGCCTTTTGGCCGGCTGGCCGGCAACGCTGGGCCTGCTCCTAGCAGGGATGGGGCTCGTCTGGCCGGGGCGGCGGAGCGCAACGCTGATGGCCCTGGTGGCCTGCTACGCCCTCGGTGGGGTGCACCTGGCGGCCGCGGTGCACGGGGTGGTGGCCCCTGTGCACCTCCTGCTAGGGGGCCTTGTGGGGGCGCTCCTGTGGCTGGGGATGCCCAGGGCCCGCCCGCGGGCGCGCGCCTTGGGGAGCCTGGGGCTTGCAGGGGCGCTCCTCCTGGCCTTGGGGGTGGCAGCCGTGGGGTGGAGCATCCCTCCCCTGGGGTTGAGCCCCAGCCAGGCCGTGGCGGCCCTGTGGTGCTTGGGCGTGGGCGTGCTGGCGCTGGCGCTCCCTGAGACCTCGGGCGTGGCGGGGGCCGCGGGGGTGCTCTCGCTCCTCCTGGGCGGGGAACTCCTGGTCCTCCTCAGGGCGCGCGATCTGAGCCTCGTGGCGCCCTTCGCTGGGCTTCACCTGCTCTTCGCTGCGACGTTGGGGGCCCTGTTCCGGGCACGAGGGGAGGGAGTCCGGCCATGGTGGTGAGCGGCGCGGCATTGGTGGCCGGTGCTCTGGCGCTGGTGGCGGGTGTGGCCTACCTCGTGCGCCGCTGGCGCCTCCTGGCTGGCCTGGGGACGGCCCTGGTGCTCGGGGGGCTGGCCCGCGCTGTGGGGATGGCCTCCGGTGTGCCGCATATGGACCTAGCGGACCTCCTGCTCTGGCCGGGGAGCGGCTTGCGCACAGGCGTGACGGTTGGGATGGACCTCCCCCTGGCCCTGGGAACGCACACCTGGAGCCTGGCTGCAGTGGAGGCCTCCTGGCTGGAGTGCTGGCTTCTCGTGGGCGCGGGCGCGGCCCTCCTCGCCCTGGCGTCCTCGGAGGAGCGGCTGCCTGCGCTCGTGGCCCTGGCCCTGCTGGGCGGCGTGGGGTGGGCTGCCGCCGGCTCCCCCGCATCGGGGCTGTGGGGTGGCGCGGTGCTCCTGTGCGCAGTGGCGGTGATGCTGGGGGGCGGGGAACCTTCCCTGCTCTTCCTGGCGAGCGGGGCGGTGGGCCTCGTGGCCATGCTCCTGGCCTCGGGGGAGTCGGCACCCTCCCTTGCCTCTGGCGCGGCTGTCCTGAGCCTGGCTTTCTGGTTTGGGTGCCCTCCTTGGGGCCCCTGGGCTTCCAGGGCCTGCCGCAGCGCGGAGCCGGCCGCGGCGGGATTTGCCCTGGCTTTCCTGCCTGCCCTGGGGTGGGGCCTCCTGCGCCCGGCAATGGCCCTGGCAGAGCCGACGTGGCTTCTCGGAGGGGCGGTCTGGCTCCTGGCTGTGGGTGGGCTGGGCGCGCTCATCCACCGGGACCCGCGCCAGGTCTGGCACGACAGCGCGCTGATCAACCTGGGCCTGACGCTTCTGGTGGCGGCGAGGGCAGGGTTCGGGTGGGAGGGGGTGAGGTGGGCGCTGGCGTGGCGCAGCGCGGCCATGGCTGCCCTCGCGTGGGGGTTCAGCGGCCTGTCGGAAGCGTCGGAGGCCGGGGAGGGGCGCCGGCCCTGGGCCACTGTGGCTGTGCTGGGGGGCCTGGCGGCGCTGGTGGGGCTCCCGCCCCTGCCCGCCTTTGGCCTCTGGCGGGATGTGCTCGCCCTCGGCGGGGAGGCGGCGTTCCCCGCCTGGGCGGCCGTGGCGGCGGGGGCTTGGGGGGCTGGCGCGCTCGGCTGGTGGAGGGTTTTGAAGGGCCTGGCGTGAGGTCGGTTGACAACCTACCAGGCCTGTGGTACGATGGTCCCGGCTTTGGGGGCAGCGGAGGTGAGGGGGACCTTCGCCTTTTTTGTTTTCGGGCCCTCAGATTGCCAGCGCACGAGGACTTGACGATGGAACTGGACAACGCCGTGCTTCAAAAAGACGGGAAGCTGCGCATCATCCCGCTGGGCGGGCTGGGCGAGGTGGGCAAGAACATGATGGCCCTGGTCTACGGAGGGGAGATCCTCCTCATAGATGCTGGCGTCATGTTCCCCGAGAACGACATGCTGGGCATAGACCTGGTCATCCCGGACTACGGGTGGCTCCGCGGGAAGGGGGAGCGGATCCTGGGCATGGTGGTCACCCACGGCCACGAAGACCACATTGGCGCGCTCCCTTTCTTCTTGGAGGAGTTCCCCGTGCCGGTCTACGCCACCCGCCTGACCCTGGGCCTCATCGGCGTCAGGCTGTCCAGCCGCCTGCGCGAGCAGGTCGCCTTCCACGAGATCCGCATCCGGGAGGCCTTCTCCCTGGGGCCCTTCCACATTGAGCCCTT
>Ga0123519_10014071_pt1 | contig 11423 bp, 11 predicted proteins | sample YelNatPaOPRAMG02_FD_87396 | JGI IMG/M metagenome (GOLD analysis project Ga0123519, IMG submission 87396) | Hot spring microbial communities from Yellowstone National Park - Yellowstone National Park OP-RAMG-02 (version 2) | ecosystem: Environmental > Aquatic > Thermal springs > Hot (42-90C) ... | reverse complement strand
TAAAATAAATGTTAAAGATTTTTTAACCGGCGAAAGTTTGGCTCTGGCAAGTCAGATACGGCAGAAGCTGTTTGCGGGTGAAAAGGTCGAGCAACCATATGAACAGCGGATTATAAGGAGGGATGGCACAGAGGCAATTGTGAAATTGAGTACCAGCGTCATATATGAAGACGGGATACCTAAGGGTTTCCAGAACATCGCCAGAGATGTTACCAGGGAAAAAGAGATGCAGGAGCAATTGCAAAAGGCTTACCAGGAACTGAGCGAATCACACAGAAGATTAAAGGAGAGCCAGCAACAGCTAATCCAGGCTGAAAAATTGACTTCGCTGGGACAACTGGCGGCATCTATCGCACATGAAGTGAACAATCCATTATCCGGCATTTTAACTTACACGCAACTGCTTGAGAAGAAAATAAAAACCGACAATTACGATAAAAATATGGCATTGAATTACTTGAGCAGAATGGAATCTGAGCTCGTACGGAGTACCAAACTTATTCGCAATCTGCTGGATTTTGCCCGTCAATCAGCGCCAGCTTTTCGTCAGGTTAATGTAAATGAGGTGGTCAATCGTGCTTTTGACCTTACATCTCATTCGGCACAGCTTCAACATATAGAGGTAATTAAGGAACTGGATCCGGCATTGCCTAACCTTATGGCAGACTTTGATCAGCTTCAACAGGTATTTACGAATTTAATTTTAAATGCAATCCAAGCAATGCCGAATGGAGGTCGACTGATAGTCCGCACTTTTAAAAGGGAAGGACAGGTAGTAGTGGAAGTGCAGGATACGGGTTGCGGTATTTCACCTGAAAATATGCAGAAGCTTTTCACGCCCTTCTTTACGACAAAGAAAGAAGTTAAGGGTGTTGGCCTGGGGTTGGCTGTGTCGTATGGCATTATTCAGCGTCATAACGGCAAAATCGATGTAAAAAGCAAAGAAGGTGAAGGTAGCACATTTACGGTCAGTCTGCCGATAAATAGTGAAAAATCGGCTGAAAAAACAGCGATGTAGATTGTAGAACCCTGATTTCAATCGGGAGGTTGAGATGATTAGCGAAAGGAGAAAAATCCTGCTGGTAGAGGATGAGCCGGTTCTGAGGGAGTCATTGAAAGAATGGCTGTTAGATGACGGCTATGATGTGGAAGTTGCTGCAACAGGGGAAGAGGCCCTGGGTAAAATTAAGGAAGGTGAATACGGCGTAATCGTCTTAGATTTGAGATTACCCGACATAGACGGCCTTCAGGTGTTCGAAGAAGCAAAGGATATAAAACCTGAGACGAAGGGTATTATCATTACTGCATATCCATCAAAAGAGACGAGGAAAAAGGCAGAGGAGATGGGACTGCTTGATTATCTATCCAAGCCCTTCAGGATACAGGATCTTGAAAATATTATAAGTGGTGCTCTGTATGAAGTAAATAAAGCGGAACAGTCAGATAGCAATGTATGGCTGAAGCTGGGAGCTGTCTCCTTTCGTATATGCACCAGAAATTATGAATGCAATCATTGTGCGTTTGCACAGGATTTACAGGATAGGTTTGGCACTATTGCGGTGATAGGTGATAAAGAGATTGAACGGTTGAAACAGTTGCCAGGAAACCAGAGGCTGTGTCGGTATACTTCTGTGCATTTTGTACATAAAAATGCTGGTAAACAGAAAATAAAACCAGATTAATCAAAGTGCATATTTATAGGAGTTGCAGGCTTGAAGATAATAAATAATTGGAAAACGGGAGGTGATTAAAAATGAAGCCGATATTGGTAGTAGATGATGAGGCAATTGTCAGGGATTCTATTGGCGATTGGCTGAGGACCGCAGGCTACGAGGTTTATGAAGCTGAAACAGGTGAAGAAGCATTGATGCTAATTGAAAAAACAGATTTCAGTTTTCTTATCCTCGATGTCAGATTGCCGGGTAAAAGCGGTATCCAGGTACTCAAAGAGGTTAGAGCTGCAAAACCTGAAATTAAAACCATCATTATCACTGCTTTCCCTTCGGAAGGGCTGGCAGATGAGGTAATGAAGTTAGGGGCAGTTGACTACCTCATAAAGCCGGTGCACCCTGAAAATCTTGAGAGAATCATTCTTGAGACTCTGTCTAAGAGCGACCAGAAAAGCACGGTCTAACATTAATAATGATAGGCTGAAAAGAATCTTGGAATGGGAAGGTGATTTCAAAATTTACTTCATTAGCCTTCAGCTAATATTTCTCTGACCATTTTTACCGCTCTGGGAACTGCCTCTAACACAGCGTCTGAAAGTCTGGTGCTAAATTCGAGTGCGTCCGGTATTTCAACACCTATGATATCGATTTTCCCCGGTATTTTTAATTCTAACATTTTACCTATGTCAAGAGCTGTGGGCAGATCGACGTCATGCGGTGAAATTGTATGTTTGGTTACCATGAAATCTTTAACGTCCAGTCGGTAAATCTGCCCGGGTGTCCCCTTTGCTGTCTGGATGGCATCTACAATGACTGCTCTATCGAAATCTACAATCAGATCGAGAATCGCCAGACCTGAAACGTCACAGGCGGTTAGAGTGACATCTCCTTCCGGTGGATCTTCTTCCAGTTTTTCAATCACATGAAAGCCTACACCGTCGTCGCCGATAATCGGATTACCAATGCCAAGAACGATTGTTCTCATGTGGCGGGGGCTTCAGCCTCGGTCGAACTTATTTTTGCTTCCATAAATGGCCTGAGTAAATTTTTAGGCGAGGTTATATTGCCGATGAGACCAGAGGCTTTAAAATCAAGACCGATAGCAAAGGCAATTAGCTGTGTAATGGCCAGGGCAGGCAAATTAAACTTGGTCTTATATTTCCGATTTACCGACGCCTGATAGCCGTCTATCGCTAGGTGGCACAGAGGGCAGGTTGTAGTTACGATTGCCTGAGCCCCATTATCGGAAGCATTCTGAAGTAATTTATAAATGAGCTCAATGGCAGTATCCGGCTCAGAAATAACCAGGGAGCTGCCGCAGCAGCGTGCTTTTAAGGGGAAGTTGACAGGCTCTGCACCTAAACTAACGACCATCTTATCCAGCCAATCTGGGTATTCAGGATCATCATAACCGTAAGATGGCCGTACCTGCTGGCATCCGTGATAACAGGCAACTTTAAGACCGGTAAGTGGTCGAACAATTTTGGACTTTAATACGTCGGTACCCAGATCGTTGAACAGCACTTCAACCACGTGTCGAACGTTTACCGTTCCGTTGTATGTCATACCGGCGGCCGATAGAGTCGATCGGATCTTATCAGAAAGATCGTGATCTTCTTTAAGTAAATCATTGGCTTCGCGGAGAATGGTATAGCATGAGCTGCAGGGGGTAACCAGATCAAGGCCTGTTTTTTCTGCCAGTGCCAGTACCCGCGCCGTGATACCTATAGCTTTAAATTTATCAACGCCGGCTAGAGGTGATGAACCACAGCATGTCCAGTCCTCAAGTTCCATAAAATTTATATCGAGGGGTTTTGCGATGGCATGAATTGAGGCCTCAACCGGCGCACCGGTGGCTTCCATGGAACAGCCGGGGTAGTAAGCATAATACTTCACCGATCACCTCCTGTCGAAAGTCTATTGATAATGATATTCAATTGATCTTTACCTTTGACCTTTTTTGCAGTAAGAGGCATGCGGCCATGGGAAAACAAACCGATTGCCAGGGGCAGCATGTTGAGTGCAGCCAGAGGGTTGGTTTTTAAAAAATACTTTAACATGAAACCAAACTCGTAAACACGGCCGTAATCGGTTATCGAAGCGGCAAAAGTGCGATACATGGTGGTGGTTTTGGTCGGAGGTTTATAGCCTTCCTGGAGTGCAATCGATTCAAGACCGTGAATGATATTGGCCGGTTTGATATCGCGAGGGCATCTTGCCGTACAAAGGTAGCAGGAAACACAGAACCAGATGGAGTTGCTTTTAAGTAGCTCATCCTTCATACCGGCTCTGACCATAGCGATAACCTTGCGTGGCGGATACTCCCAGCGGGTGGCTGTACTGCATGAGCCGCTACAAACACCGCACTGGATGCATTCGTTGATCTTTTCGCATGCCGGCAAAGATGCAACCTGCTCAAGAAACGTTGCCTGTCCATTATCACTCATCTGCATCTCTCCTTTTAACAGGAATAGTTGTAACTATCATTTTATACAAGTATGCCCTCGAGTTCAGCCAGGACCTGCACATCAGTGAAATGCCTGTGGGTGATGGCGCCGCTGGGGCAGGCGGCTACACATGTACCACAGCCTTTACAGAGAGCCTCATTAATTCTTGAGACCTTGTCTTTTTCAATGTAGCTGATGGCATTATAAGGACAAAGTAGGTTACATACCCTGCATCCCGAACATTTACTTTCGTCTATAACCGCTGTATCAGCCTCGATTTCAACCTTGCCGTTATTTATCAGCGCCAGGACTCTGGCTGCTGCTGCGGAAGCCTGCGCAACCGTATCAGGGATATCTTTAGGACCCTGACAGCAGCCGGCAATAAAAATGCCATCGGTCATGGTTGCTACAGGGTCGAGCTTGGGGTGCCTTTCAGTAAAGAAATTTTCCTTGCCGCAGGATATATTGAATTTATGTGCTATTTCCTGTGCATCTGACTGAGGTTCAATTCCAGAGCAAAGGATGACCATATCCACCGGCAATCTTCGTTGTTTCCCTATAAGAGTATCTTCAAACTGGATGATAAGCTTTCCCTTTTCTTCGGGCGTTTGAGCTACATCGGTTATCTCGCCGGGTCTGCCGCGGAAGAAAATAGTACCTTCTCTCTGAACCCTGTTGTAAAACTCCTCATATCCTTTGCCGAAACTCCTGATATCGATATAGAACTCATAAACTTTTGCTCCATGTACATGCTCCAGTAAAAGGTGTGCAAATTTCATACCGTACATACAGCAGATACGTGAGCAGTATTCGTGGTATTTTTCATCACGGCTGCCTACGCAGTGGATAATGGCTATACTCTCAGGTTCCTTGCCGTTCTTCAATAGAATTTGCCCTCCGGTAGGACCGGCGGAGTTGACCATTCTCTCAAACTCAAGGCTGGTAAGGACATTATCCAGCCTTCCATAACCGTATTCCTTAATCACCGAGGGATCGAAAAGCTTATAGCCGGTGGTTATTATTACATTGCCTACCTCGATATCGAGTATCTCATCCTCCTGCTGGAAGTCGATGGCATTTCTTTCGCAGAACTTTTCACATGCCCTGCATTTACCTTTGAGGAAATAGGTACAATGCTTTCGATCGATTACGGGAACATTGGGAACGGCCTGGGCAAAAGGCGTATATATAGCCTTGCGCTTGGACAACTTCTCATCAAACTCGCTGTCAACCTTTATCGGGCATTTGGTCATGCAGGTACCACATCCGTTGCATTTGGTAGCGTCAACGGAACGGGCTTTTTTATGTATTTTGACCCTGAAATTTCCGACATATCCTGATACGTAGTCGATCTCACTGAAAGTGAGAAGTTCTATCATAGGATGGGCGCCCACCATACTCATCTTGGGAGTGAGGATGCAGGCAGAACAATCGAGTGTGGGGAAAGTCTTATCGAGCTGCATCATGTGCCCGCCGATGCTTGGTTCCTTTTCTACCAGATATACCTTATGGCCGGCATTGGCTATTTCAAGTGCTGCCTGTATGCCGGCAATACCTCCACCCACAATCAAAGTGTCCGGATGTACGGGTACCTCTTTATTTTCCAGAGGCTCATGAAAGTAGACCCTCCTTACAGCCGCGCTGACCAGCGCTTTGGCCTTTTCGGTAGCCTCTTTGCGTGATTCTGTTACCCAGGAACATTGTTCACGTATGTTGGCCATCTCAAAAAAGTAAGGATTCAGACCAGCTTCCTGCACAGCTCGGCGAAATGTCGGCTCGTGCATCTGTGGGGAACAGGAGGCGACTACAACGCGATTTACCCCCATTTCCTTGATATCTTTTTTAATCAGGTCCTGTCCGGGATCTGAACACATGAATTTATAATCACGCGAAACTACAACCGATGGAAGGCTTCTCGCGTATTCTGCAACCTTTTCTACATCTACAGTAGCGGCTATGTTGCTACCACAGTGACATATATACACTCCGATTTTGGGCTCCATCATGACCTCCTTGGCAGGATTTCATAATAACAGGCTGTTTGAAAAAAAGGGATACTAAAGAAACTGTTGTAGACATTCGAACTATCGCATATTATAACACTGGCGTATTCGGTCAACAAGTATATGACGACCGGATAGAGGTTTTATGCTAAAATTAAAAAGTTTTTATGGAGATTAAACTTGAGAATACTTGTTACCAATGACGATGGAATAAACGCCGAGGGGTTGTGGTGTCTGGTAGATGAACTAAAAGATGTTGGCCACATAACAGTGATTGCCCCTGACCGTGAACAGAGCGGTGTGGGAACATCCATCAGTTTTCACCACCCATTACGGATTAATAGAATATATGAGAAAATCCCGGGCATTCCCACATATTCTGTGGAAGGAACGCCCGGCGATTGTGTTATCATGGCTATCAAAGTGATTATGACTGGCGGCATTGATGCTGTAATTTCGGGCATAAATCAGGGGCCCAATTGCGGTTATGATGTGTTTCTGTCAGGAACTGTGGGTGCTGCTCTGCAGGGATTTTTCTATTCAATACCATCTATTGCGGTATCGATAGATGCTTTTGAAGAGCCCATTTTTAAAACGGGGGCTATCGTTGCCCGGGAGCTTGCTAAGTATATCAGGACTCACGGTATAAAAGGCAAAATGCTGCTTAATGTTAATGTACCTAATATGCCGTTAGCAGAGATACAGGGAATAGATATCACCAGGCTGGGTGAAAAAGTGTATTCGGCCGAAATCGAAACCGGCAATGATGGAAGACATGATTACTATTGGATATTGCACAGAGGGATTGATATCGGGGTTAATAACGGTACGGATTTGTGGTCTCTAAAGCACGGGCGAATTTCAATAACTCCACTCCGGTTCAACAGAAGCGAATATAACACGGAATTTGTGCATGATATGGCGCGTCTGATAGCCGGACGCTTGCTTGATAAAAAGATTATTACCGGCAAGGAGGTTTAAATGTCCGAAGTAGTTATTGTGAGCGGTGTCAGGACAGCTATAGGCACTTTTGGTGGGGGGTTGAAGGATGTTGCTGCAACGAAATTGGGTTCGATCGTAATTAAGGAGGTCTTAAGAAGGGCCGGTTTGAGGCCCAGGTCTGGATCTGCATTGCTTAACAGTGGCCCTCAAATGCTGATTGGTGAGGGATTGAGTGAGCTGGAGAAAAGATATTATGACTGGCCTGATAATTTAAAAGAAGTTCAGATAGACGAAGTTGTCATGGGCAACGTGTTACAGGCAGGCCAGGGACAGAACCCGGCCAGGCAGGTAATGTTTTATGCGGGATTGCCAAAGGAAACGCCGGCATTTACAGTGAATAAAGTATGCGGCTCGGGATTGAAGGCTGTAATTGCCGCAGCCCAATCTATTATGCTTGATGATGCGGAGGTGGCAATTGCAGGGGGAATGGAAAGTATGAGTAACGCTCCCTATGCTCTCCCACGTGCCCGATGGGGTTACCGTATGGATATCACAGGTAAGGGCGAAATTATGGATTTGATGGTTTATGATGGACTGTGGGAGTTATATTACGGTTATCATATGGGAATAACCGCAGAAAACATTGCGGCAAAATATAATATCAGCCGCGAGGAGCAGGATAGACTGGGTTTGATGAGCCACCAGAGAGCTTTAACTGCTATCCGCACGGGCATATTTAAACAGGAGATAGTGCCTGTTGTTATACCACAGAAAAAGGGTGATCCTGTTGTTTTTGATACAGACGAAAGACCGATGGACACGACATTGGAAAAAATGGCCAAACTTCCACCGGCTTTCAAAAAAGACGGTACAGTGACAGCGGGTAATGCCTCCGGTATTAATGATGGTGCAGCAGCGGTTATACTGATGTCTGCTAAAAAGGCCAATGAAATGGGGCTTGAGCCAATGGCAAAAATAAAATCGTTTGCTTCAGGAGGAGTGGATCCAGCGTATATGGGTCTGGGTGTTATTCCGGCCGTTAAAAAGGCTCTGGGTAAGGCGGGATTATCTGTAAAAGACCTCGATGTTGTGGAGTTGAATGAAGCTTTTGCCGCTCAAGCCTTGGGATGTATTCGGGAGCTGGGGTTTGATCTTGATAAAACTAATATTTACGGGAGTGGTATATCTCTTGGACATCCTATAGGTGCAACCGGTGCGCGTGTTCTGGTAACACTTCTTTATGAGATGAGAAGACGTAACCTGCGATATGGCCTGGCGACCATGTGCATAGGTGGTGGCATGGGTATTGCCATGGTTGTGGAACGGTAAATTTTTATTTTAGCCGTACGATCTTGGGTAAAATATTGATTTTTAATGCCGAAACAACGCGGGTGGAAGAAAATTATAATCGCCAAACCCGTGAATTAATCGCACAGAAAGAAGCCGATAAACTGGCTAAAGCCGCAGCGCCTCGTATGGCCGAATATTCGCCGGGTTATATCTATTATTTTCCCGGGGGTTTTATTGAGCTTACGGCGAAAATAATTGCCGATTTCTACAGATTGCCGTTACAGATATTACCCGGATGTGACGATCTAACAGATACCGAATTGGCAGAATATGATTCGCTGAACATTGAAAAAGGGCTTAACGGGCGCTTGCTCGAGAGGTTGAGGATTATAATCGACAATTCACTCGATAAGGTTATAGAATTACATAAGAAAGATAGCATAGTTATCGTTGCCTCGAAACATTTATGCGTGATTATGGTACTGTATATGCTCCATATGAATAATAGCCATTACGGACAGATTGAGCAGTCCGATGGGGCGATGAATTTATTTGAAGTTCGTTCGGGTGTGCCTTCAGCGCTTTACATAAATGATACATGTCATATGCGGGATTTAGTATGAAAAGGCCGGGGAGGTCATCATGAAAAAGATTAAGGCCGGTATTATAAATGTTACGGGCTATACCGGCGTTGAACTGGCAAGGATATTATGGAAACATCCGGGTGTTGAGCTGGCTTCGGTTACCGGAAGAAGCGCGGCCGGTAAAAAGCTGGGCGAGGTATTCCCCCATCTGATAGATACGGGACTGACGATAGCATCTGAACTTGAGGGACAGTTTGATGTCGTGTTCTCAGCGATGACTCACAAAGCCAGTGCAGAGGCTATAATACCGCTGTTTAAAAAAGGCGTTAGGATTATCGATATTAGTGCTGATTTTAGATTAAAGAAAGCATCGCAGTATCCGGAATGGTATGCCTTTGATCATCCTGCACCGGAGCTTTTATCTCAAGCGGTATATGGTCTGCCCGAACTGCACCGAAATGATATTGCCACTGCACAGATTGTAGCAAATCCCGGCTGTTATCCGACTTCGGCAATTCTGGCACTGGCGCCTCTGATAAAAAACGGTCTGGTGGAACCCGATTTGATAGTCGATAGCAAGTCCGGAGTCTCGGGTGCTGGCAGGACCCTTTCACTGCAGTCTCATTTTGCCGAACAAAGCGACAATGTTAGAGCCTATGGGCTGGATGGGCACAGGCATCTACCGGAGATTTTGCAGGAGCTTGCTGGACTCGACCAGTCGGCTGATTTAACGGTGACTTTTATTCCACATGTACTGCCGATGACGCGCGGTATATTGAGCACATGCTATGCCAGGGTGAAAACCGGCAGGCTTGGCGGTGGCCAGGAAGAACTCAATCGAGTTTACAGCCTGTTTTATGAAAACGAACCTTTTACCAGAGTGGTACAGCAGCCGCCTGAGACGAAACAGACCTGGGGGAGTAATTATTGCTTTGTATATCCGGTTATGAACCAGAAAACGGGCAAGGTGATCATCGTAAGTTGTATTGATAATCTGATGAAAGGCGCTGCTGGACAAGCAGTACAAAATATGAATATAATGTTTGGCTTTCCCGAAATTACGGGTATTGATAGTTTGCCTGTTTATCCATGAAGCAATGCCCCCATCGTCTAGAGGCCTAGGACACCAGCCTTTCAAGCTGGCGACAGGGATTCGAATTCCCTTGGGGGCACCAGTACTTATTTGAAAACTCCTGCTATAATATCAAGTTATGAAGTGTTTATTTGGCACAATCGTTGCTATCATGGTGGTTATTACCGGTTGTACGGGCACCACTCCAGCTCCTGCCGGTCAACAGCCGGTTGAGCAGCAGATTACATCAACTGCACCGAAGATCGGTGTTGCACCGACTTCTATCAATCTTGAGTTTACCGAGGGGCAGACCAAAACCAGTACCAAAACACTGACTATTATGAATGAAGGGGGTGGTGTAATGATCTGGGCAGCCAGAAAAAGTCAGGCGTGGTTATGGATGGCTGAAGCGGATGGTGCGCTGGAGAAAGGATATTCAAAAAATTTGGAGTTATCGTTTTCCCCATCAGGATTATCCGCTGGTACTTACAAAGATACAATCAACATAGAGGGTGTTGGTGCGACTAATTCCCCCCAGACGGTCCAGGTAACTATGGTGATAAAACCGGCACCGGTTCCAACAACGGGATCGGATGTAAAGCAGGCGCGTAAAGCGGTTCCACCGCCTCCATGGGAATATAACGAATGGACTAACGACACGTATAAATTCCGCATCAGATATCCCAAGGAATATGTAACCAAACAGATTGGCGGTGTTCCATTAGCCGCTATAGCCAATAGCGGAAAGCCAGAGTCGGACATAATTATGGTTGTGATTGAAGGCTCGTATGGCGTGGATTATAAAGACGTCGTTACCGAGTTCAGCAAAGATGCTATACGTCAGATGGGTGGTAAGCCAAATCCCAAAATCGTTTCAAATGATAATGCCACCGTGCTAGCCGATGGTGTGACGCCCGCTTTTGAAGTTGTAATCGATTCTAAGTCATCTTCAACTGCTTCATATGAGGTTTATATTTTCGGATTTCAAAAAGGGAACCGATATATATTTTTCGGCGCCTGTACGCCCCTGACATATGCATCGGACAGGATTTCCCTTTGGAAGGAAATAGGTCATACGCTCGAACTGACCGACTGAAGCAGGTGCAGGGATTCGGATTATTAATAAGTTAATATCACGGGTATCAGGATACCGACCGAGCTGCTGTTACAGATAAAAGCTGTTGATAAATGCCATAATGGCATCATGCAAGTTCGCGGATTTTTTGCCGGTGTTCTTCTAATGCTTTTTCGTATTGTGCGTCCAACTCGGTGTGAATCTGGCGCCATTCTTCCTGTATCTGGATTTGCAGTTTTTGTTCCATGCTCATTTGGTCACCACGCTGGGGCCTCATCGATCGAGCGGCTTGCTGTAATGCTGCCTCAGCTTTTTTCTTAAACTCATTATATGTCTGTTG
>Ga0123519_10014066_pt1 | contig 11424 bp, 11 predicted proteins | sample YelNatPaOPRAMG02_FD_87396 | JGI IMG/M metagenome (GOLD analysis project Ga0123519, IMG submission 87396) | Hot spring microbial communities from Yellowstone National Park - Yellowstone National Park OP-RAMG-02 (version 2) | ecosystem: Environmental > Aquatic > Thermal springs > Hot (42-90C) ... | reverse complement strand
AATTTTTAATTAGTTTTTTGTGTATGAATTAAATTTAAATTTAATTTTTCAATAATTTCCTTTGATCTATTTCTAATTGTAACCTCAGTGATTTTCGCAATCTCCGCGATTTCTTTTTGAGTTCTTTTTTCATTCATTATTATGCTAGATATATAAATTGAGGCTGCAGCTAATCCAACCGGATCTCTTCCATTAAAAATTCCTTTTGCTTTAGCTTTCTTAATTATTTCTAAAGATTTTAATTGAACTTCTTGAGAAAGCTTTAATTCAAATATAAAACGCGGAATATAATTTTCAGGAATGAAAGACGGAAATTTTAAATTTAAATTTAATAATAAAAGTCGAAAACAACGGCCTATTAATATTTTATCTAACCGTGTATTTCGAGATAATTCTTCAATCGTTATTGGTATTGTTCGCATACGACAAGCAGCGTATATTGATGCGGTAACCATTGCATCAATAGATCGTCCTCTAATAAGATTTTTTTCTACAGCTTTTCTATATATTAACGCCGCTGTTTCTTTTATTGAACTTGATATGTCTATTTGAGATGCTAATCTATCTAGTTCATTCATAGCATACGCTAAATTTCGGTCAATGCTGGAATGGATTCTCATCCTTAAATGCCACTTTCTAAGTCTAAAAATTTTTTCTTTCATTTTTGGAGATAATTTATTTCCGAGAGCATCTTTATCTTTCCAATCTATCATTGTTGAAAGTCCTTTATCATGAATTGCAAATGAAATCGGAGAACCAATTCTACAACTTTTATTATTTTCTATTGATGAAAAAATATGACTTTCTATTACTAAACCACAATTTTTACAAATAACATCTCCAGAAACTGAATCTGAATAAATTGAATTAGACATACAATATGGACAACTATCTCCCCCGTTATGATCACTCAATTAATTCACTTAATTTTAATTTATTTTTATATTCTTATTTTTAAAAATTAATTAATTAAAAAATTTTAAGGAAAATTCTCTTTTAAAAATATTTTTAAAAAAACTAATATTTAAATTTTAGTGTTAATAATTTATATATTATTCGTTCTCAAATAAAGCAGAGCAAACTCTAGTACGCCTAACAGAAAATGCTTTATCTACTTGAAAATTTAATGCATGGATGGGATCTCCATGTATATATGAAATTTCTATTAACGGAAGGTCTGATTGTAAAATTATATTTTTGTTTAACTTGATTTGGAGAGTTTTTTTACAAATATCACAATAGGCTAATATAATTTTTTTATCAATAGTTTCTGATTCTATATTTAATAATTCATTATTTATAATTTGATTACTAGTAATAGTCGATTCTTTTTTTTTTGGTAGTGGGACTTCAGGAATGGATAAATCTTTAGCTTCTTCCGATTCATACTCAATTTCTGGCGTTAATTTTTTTAAGACTTTAGTAATCTTTTTAAATTCATTTAAATTTCCTTCTAACTCGACTGAGATAGGATGTTTTGGTAAATTTATCTCTTCCTTTTTTATTTCTTGCTTTGATAAAATATCTAATATCTCTTCAATATTTAATCCATACTTTCTATCCTCTAAAGAAAATCGGAATAATTTTATAGAAAAATGCAATGGAAATAAAATGTAGAGTAAATTATATATAAATAAATACGAAAAAGCACAAATACATATAATAAAAACTATTTTAATCAGCATTAACCAAGATTTCCATAATACGGGGTTAATAAAATTTGATTCTGTGATAAAACTAAAATTTTCTTCTAATATATTATTAACTAAAAAATAAGATAATATTATTGAAACAGTTCCAATAATTAGAATATTATAAAATGAAGCCTTTCTCAACTGCTTTAGGTTTTTTATTTGTAATAGATTATTATTAAAAATAGATTTGTTACGAATTTTATTAAAAACTTTAAATTCATTTTTTATTTTATTCAAGATTCCAATTTTATTTTTAATAATGTTTTTCAATATTTTTTGATCATCAATTCTTGAATAAATAAAATTTTTAATTTCTTTTATATCCTCAGAATCATTATTAGATGGTTTTATAGAATTTAATAAATAAATATCATCAATTTCTTGAAAAAAATTTTTTACATGGGATTTGATCTCGTTAAAATTATAATAGTAATTAGGATTAGAATAAATATATCGAGATCTCCATATATATATTGATTTTTTTTTATTATTTTTCACAATAATTAAAAATTTAGGATCTATTTTTTCAATTTTAATAATATTTTTGAAATCATATTTATAAATTTCTAAATCCATATGATTTATATTTATTTATATAAATTTAATTTTTTATAAATTTAAAAACTAAAAATTATTTTATTATTATATATCATATGTAAGAATTAATTTATCAGCAATCCTTGTATTTCGAATATTAAGATTTTTATCGATTTCTACTATAATAGCATGGGGATTTTTATCAAGATCTCCGTGTGCATGTACAATACGATAAATTCCATCCTCTTGAATTATATCTATATCTCTTTCAATCTTAATTTGGATACTCTTGCCACACAATTTACAAACCACAAATAAATTTTTTAATTTTACCACAAAATTAAATAAGAAAAATTATTAAAAAATTTTCCTTTTAAAAATAAATAAATTAAAAATTCATTGAAATAATTTTATTTAGAAATTAAATATTCTTCGAAAATCATTATAAACACTTGCAAGCTTTTGAATAATATCATAATTATTTTGACTCAAATAATATTCAATATACCCAGCTAAACCTTGTGGATCCCTAATCCACTGTAAAAATGATTCTATCTCAGCTTTTAAAACGGGATCAACATTTGTTCCACTGCTATTAACAATTTGCGAATTATAAGAATTTTGTTTTGCATTTACGTTTATTGAAGCTGTTTCAGATATTGAAGATGCACCAACCAACATAGCTACAGCTCTTGCAACCATAGGATATGCTACGTGTTGCCATCCTTGGGCATCTGGGGATATATATACAATCATTTTATATTGTTGATCTGGAGTTGATGCACCAATTAAATGGCCTTGTTTAGAAAAATTAGTGGCAATTAATCTTTCAGGAACACATTGAAGTATAGAATATTTTACTCCTTGCAACATTACAAATTGTGCATTACCACTTTTCCATGAATTTAATAATTTGTCTTTATCATCTTTTATGTCCCAATTAGATGTAGAATAAACTATATTTCCCCCACCATCAATTATTGCTGCAGCTATTGCATCGGGATAATTTGAAAATAAATTATTTACTGCAGTTTCATAATCGACCATTATTGATCCCTATTTTTTTATATTTTTTATATATATTTAATTTATTTATTTTAGTTTTTTAATTTTAATATTTTAAATAAATTTAATTTAACTTATTTTTCTTTTTTCTTAAAATTATTTTTCCAAACTCTGTATTTAATTTTATGTAAAAATCTTTTTTTAAAGTTTCATTATCAATAATTTTTTTATCTTCATCTTCAAAATTGATTAGATCAAGTACATTATTGAAAAAATTATAATGGTTTTCATCTATTTTCTTCAAAGTGCGAATATGATCATTTAAAGCATTTTCATTATTAAAAGATTTAAAACACACAGGGCATTCATAAACCTCAATTACTCGATTTTGCTTTTCTTTAGAAAATTTAACATATAAATTATCATTTTGATGTTTTACATATTCATAGCAAAAATGTCTCTGTAATTTTTCATAAATAGGAAAATTAAATAATACTTTTTGCCCCGTCTCAGCCTCCCAATAAAATATAGACTTTCCACAGTATAAACATTTCGTTATGAATGCTCTTTTAGTAATATATTTTCCTATGATAATCGCCTTTTTTTTTCTCTCTTAGAAATTTTTGTAATCTTTAAAATATAAATCTTTTCGAAAATATGGAATTAACGCCATTATAATCGCGTTTTTAAGAATATCTACTCGATTTAATTTTCCACTACTCAAAAAACCGATAGCACCTTGTTTATATTTGATATTTTGTTGTTGAGATAATTTTTCAAATAAATTTCCAATTTCGTTTTCTTCTCCAGATAGAATCTTTTCAATTACGAATTTTGGATATTCAAAAGCCGAACCGCAACCTAATGTAATAATATTATTATGACAAATTGCTGCAAATTGAAAATCCAAATATTTTGACATTACAACATCGATTTTAGAAATTCCAGATTCAATCCCAACATAATAAATCTGATCTTCATTAATATTAGAGTACTCCTTTGAAAAATTATGTTTAGCATTTTTTATTCTATTTATCGCTCCGGCTATTATATTTTCAATTCCAATTGGCTGATCATCTACGCCTGAATCAACTTTATAATTGAATATTTTTAAACTTTTATCTGGAAATAAAAATTTGAATCCTAGTTTCGTAGCTTCGATTTTTACAGGATTATTTGAACCAATTACTAAGTAAAATTCAGAATTCATATTGAAAAAAAATCTTTATTTTATGAAAAATTTTATTATTTATGAAAATAGAAAATGTAGGAGTTGTAGGAGCTTCTGGTATTGTAGGTGGTGTTTTACTCCAGATATTAATGCAACATTCAAATATAAAAGTAACAGTCGCAACATCAAGATCTTTAGTAGGAAAATATGTTCATAATATTCATCCAAATTTAAGATCGGCAAAATATCAATTAAAATTTGAAATATTTAATTTGGAAAAGATTAAAGAAAAATGCGATTTAGTTTTTCTATCAATACCACACGGAACTTCACAAGAAATTACTCCAAAATTATTAGAAGTAGGTCTTAAAGTCATTGATTTAAGTGCAGATTATAGAATAAAAAACAAAGATGAATACGAATTTTATTATCAAAAACATAAAGATGAAGAGAATTTAAAAAAATCCGTATATGGATTACCTGAACTTCATCGGGAAGAAATAAAAAATGCCAATTTAATATCAGTTCCTGGATGTCATGCCGCTAGCGCAATCTATGCTATTGCCCCATTAATTAAAGAAAATTTAATAGAGACTGAAAATATAATTATTGATTCAAAAACAGGTTCTTCTGGTTCAGGAAATAAAGTATCCGAATCAACACATCATCCTTTAAGGGCTAACAGTATTCGCCCTTATAAAATAGTGGGACATAGACATACCTGCGAAATTGAACAAGAATTAAGTTATATATTAAATGGAATGAAATATAATGAAGATAATTCTTTAGTAAAAGTGGGTTTTTCGGCTCATGGAGTTGAGATTGTTAGAGGAATTTTATCAACATGTCATTTATTTGTAAAAAAAGATTTACAATTAGAAGAAAAAACAGTTATTAAGGCATACAGAACTTTTTATAAAAATGAGCCTTTTATTAGATTTATCAAGCAACAAATAGGTATTTTTAGATTACCTGATCCTAAACTAATTTTTGGTACAAATTTTGCAGATATAGGATTTGAAATAGATACTCATATAAATCGCATAGTTGCATTGTGTGCTTTAGATAATTTAGTTAAAGGAGCCGCTGGAAATGCAGTTCAATGTATGAATATTTTAGGTAGTTTTAAAGAAGAAGAAAGTTTAACCTATATGGGACTATTTCCATAATATAATTTTAATTTTGAAAATTAAAAATAATTTAAATATTTTTTATAAAATATGATGCATATTAATCAAATCTTCTTTGAATGGTGATAACTCCTCTGGTATATCTATTCTTATCGGCTCCTTTAATGATAATTTTTTTTCATGTTTAATTTTCCACACTTTAGAATTAAATTCAATAATTTTACATGTATATTTTTCATAATTCTGAGTTATTTTTGGATCAATTAGTTTTGGATATTCTAGAAATTGAACATCTTCATTATATAAATTGATATATAAATAATAAGTTATAAAGGGAATGATTGGACTTAATATAATTAAAGATTTCTTAAGACAAAAGTGTAATGTTACAATTGCCGATTCATCTTTATTGTAAGCTCGAAACTTTACAAGTTCTATGTAATGGGAAGCAAAAGTATTTATTAAAAAATTACGCATTTCTTGGGCTGGTACAATAAAATCAAATTCATCATAACCTTTTGAGGAAATTTGTATAGATTTATTCAATTCGGATAATATCCATCGATCAGTTGGTTTAAGCTCAATTTTTTCTATATAATCGGATTTATCTTCAAAATTTGAGATAAATTTCGCAATATTAAATATTTTATTAAGAATTTTTCCAGTATTAGCAATTTTTTCCTCATCAATTCTAAAATCATCACCAATATGAGACACTGTAGCTGCCCAAAATCGAAAAGCATCAACACCATATTTACTGATAATATAATCTGGATCAATTACATTTCCTTTTGATTTTGACATTTTTTTTCCTTCTTTATCCATACCTAATCCGGTAATCCAAACATGTTCAAAAGGCTTTTTCTGGAATAGTAAATAATTTTTTAGCATTGTATAGTATAACCAAGTTCTAACAATTTCTCTTCCTTGTGGTCTTAAGGAGCAAGGATGATTACGCCTGAAAAATTCATCATCAGTTCCATATTTAAGAATATAAATGCTAGAATTGGAAGAATCCATCCAAGTATCAAATGTTTTATCTTCTCCAATATATCCTTCCTTAGATCCACATTTTTGACAAGGATCATTTTTAAAAGGAGGATCTTCTCTCCATGGTTGATAATATCTACCTGGTTGTGGTAGATGAATTTCACCACATTTCTTACATTTCCATACAGGTATTTCCGTGTGGTAATATCTTCGACGCGAAATTGGCCAATCAATTGTGATCCCATTGATCCAATCTATCAAAATTTGTTTATTTTTAATTGGATGAAACTCCATTTGATCAGCAATTTTTTTTAATTCGTTTAAAAAATCTATTTGTTTTATATAATATTCTTTAAGCATTATAATTTCTACTCTATTTCTGGATCTTTCACAAACAGGATATTTATGTTCTACAACCTCACTATATTCTAAATAGTTATAAGCATCTAAATCATCAAGAATCTCTTTTCTTGCTTGCTCAACCTTCATTCCTTTATATTTACCAGCAACATCACCCATGACAACTTCTAAATTTTCATTTAATACAAGACCTTCAATTGGCTCTAAATTTAATTCTCTAAATAATTGAACATCTGTTGAATCTCCAAAAGAACAGATCATAACTGCACCTGTACCATATTCCATTGAAACAGATGGATGTGGTTGTATTGGAACAGATCTGTTGTATAAAGGCAAAGTTGCTCTCTTTCCCCAAAATTTTTTATATCTATCATCATTGGGATTAACTAATATTATTTGACATGCGCATATTAATTCAGGCCTAGTTGTTGCTATTAAAATATTACTGTCCGGATTATTGAGATCATTCGTACCTTCAATTGGAAATTTAATATAATTTAAATTAATTTCACCAGTTTCATAATAAATTTCCGCATCAGCGATTGTTGTTTTTAAATATGGATCATAATTATTCGGTCTCAAAGCCTCGTAAATTAAACCCTTCTTATACAATTCTATAAACGTTTTCTGCGTAATAGCTCTATATGCAGGTTCATCTGTCTTATAATATCCATCAAAATCCATTGAACAACCTATTCTTTTTGCAATTCGATCTATTTCATTAGATATAATTGTAATTTCCTCTTCACATTTCTTTATAAATTCTGCTCTGTCCCATTCATGTAAAGCTTTATTATATTTCTTTTCAACAGTGAATTCTATGTTAATACCATTACGATCTAAACCCCAGGGAAATAATACATTATAACCACGCAACCTTTGTATCCTTGCTATCATATCTATCATTGTATATTGAGCAACTGCTCCTATATGCCATTTACCTGATGGATATGGAGGTGGAGTATCAATACTAAATATAGGTTTCGATGAATTTGGATCCAGTTTATATTTCTCATATACCCCTAACGTCTCCCATTTCTTTAATATGTTCAATTCCTCTTTCATTGACCAACTTTTTAATGAAATTTTAGATGTTTCATTTTTTGTACCTAAAGATTCTTTTATTTTTGTTTTTGTACTCTTTTCATTTGTTTTTTTAGTATTACATCTAGAAGTTTTCTTATTTGTTGATGATTTCTTCATCTTGATTTTTCATTTCCATTCTATTTTTATATTATGATAAATATAACGAAAAATAAAAGAAAAATATTTTCAACTAATTAGAATTATGAATTTTTCAATAAATTTAAAATACTTTCGAAAATATTATATGAAATATATAGAAAAGGGCAATTAGCTCAGCTGGAAGAGCGTCGGATTCGCATTCCGAAGGTCGGGGGTTCAAATCCCCCATTGTCCATTAATTGATTTTTTTTCTATTTTCTTTTGATTTTTCCTTTGAAAAATTTGATAATTTTTACACTTATCTGCGATTCTAAAATATAAATTAATAAAAAAATTGTTAATAATAAATATGAATTCAACCAATATAGTGGAATGAAATTTAACCTAAATATAATTAGTAAGATGAATATACTACACCAAAATACATCAATCCAGTAAAATAAATAAAGCTTATTAAATGGATTTCCTATTTGAATATAAGTAATTCTTAAAAACCAATATAAAGGATTATATTTTTTACCAATATATTTTTTAGAAGTTATTTTCTCTTTTCTTTTTTGAATATTATGAATTTTTTCTTTCAAAATATCTGAAGAATATTCTCTAGGCCAGCAAATAAATAATACTGCTATAAAGGAAACGATTATTGAAATTAATAATGATAATAACAAATTATTTGTTAAAAATCTTATTATTTCTCTTATTTCTGGATAATCTTCATCTAAAAACCAAACATCCTTAAATGTATCAATTAAAGGCTGGCCTAATTTAAATTCATATTGATTAAAATAATAAAAAACATGAATATCTCTCCAAGTATTTAAAAATAATGGTGTATAAAAATTATCTTCAAATCTAGGCTCAACCACAGTGAACCAATGCGCTTTTCCAGAACCAATATATGCTTTATAACCTAACCTCTGAAGAAAAGAAACTGTTACAACTGCAATTCCATCACAATCATCTTTTGATTTTTGAGTCCAGTTTGAATCCAGACTGTTTTTTAAAACTTCATCAACTTTTCCTTTAAACTCAATTGTTCCATAAACTTCAGAATCTTCTGTCCATTCAATAACTTCTTCTGTTATATAATAATTTATTACTAATAATCGAGTTAAATGATCTAAAGAATTCCAATCAATTTCTGAAAAATTTATTGTTCTGAAAATATAGAAGGAATTTTCATATTGAAAAGGAATAATTGAAGGAGTATAATTAAGACCATATATATTTTCTAAATATGGTTTAGATTCAATCCATTTAAAAAAATTTTTTTCTAATTCTGAAATTGCATAATTTTCCGGCTCAATTAAACTAGCTTTTTTTAAATTTCTAATTAATTGAGTATTCCATGATTTTGGTGGATAAAGAACTATTAAAGATGAAAATGAAACTAAAAATATTATTAAAGATACTTTAAATAATCGAACATGAGGATTTACATTTATTTTTCTATGTAGAAATATTAAAAATAGAAAACATGAAATTACAAAAATAATAGTAGCGCTTTCCAATCCTAAAATTATTGAAAAAACGATACTAAAAATAAAAAAAGAAATTGAAATTATATAAAAAATAATCTTAGAAAATTTCATTTAATTTAACTCCAAAATATTCAATTCATCTAATAATTTCTTAGCTTCCGAATTTCCTTTATTTATTAATTCATTGAGATTATTAATAAACTGGTTTTTATTAGCTATTAACGAGGCTTTAGCATCTTCTTTCTCTTCAGATGTTCCGTTTTTAAATCTATCAATTAAATCTTCAATAATACCTAAAATCATTTCCATAATAATTTAAATTTATTTTTATAATATTTTATTTTTTTGATAAATAAAAATTTAATTAAAAAAATTAAAAAAAAAATATTTATATTCTTTTAATTTTTAATTTTTATATGAAATTGGTCTATGCTACTTCTTGAATTTTTGGCATATGAGGATCATTCAAATATTTTTCAATTTCTTCTTGTGGTAATGTGTAATTTTCTAATTTTCCTTCAAGTAATAATTTATAAGCTAGATAATCAAAATATCCATGACCACTAAAGTTAAACAGAATAACTTTCTTCTCTCCATTTTCTTTAGCTTTTAATGCAGCTTGAATAGCTCCATGAATAGCATGGGCTGTCTCCGGTGCAGGTAAAATTCCCTCTGATTTTAGAAATAGGAGACCCGATTGCATTACAGGTATTTGTTGATATTCTTCCGATCTCATAAAACCATCTTTAGTAAGATATGACAATATTGGAGCTGCACCATGATATCTTAAACCTCCTGCATGGATTGGCTTTGGAACAAACTTATGACCTAAAGTATACATTTTTAATACAGGAGCTCGTCCAGCAGTATCTCCATAATCGTAAGTGAATTTACCTCTTGTTATTGAAGGACAAGCAGCTGGTTCAATAGCAACACAATCAAGATTGGGTTTTTTCCCTTCAAGTTTATCTTTTATAAAAGGAAGCATTAAACCAGCAAAATTACTACCCCCTCCAACACATCCTATAACTACATCTGGATAATCACCAAAAATTTTCATTTGTTCATAAGCTTCAAGGCCAACAACAGTCTGATGTAATAGAACGAAATTTACTACGGATCCTAATGAATATCTAATCGTAGGATCTTTTAAATTATACTCAACTGCTTCACTTATTGCAATCCCTAACGACCCTGGATGATTTGGATCTTTTTCATAATATTCTTTTCCAGACTCTGTTTCATTACTTGGAGATGGTGTAACTTCTGCTCCATATCCTTCCATTAAAACAACTCTACCCGGTTTTTGTTGATAGCTTATCCTTGCTTGGAATATTTTGCATTTTATACCAACAATATTACATCCATAAGCTAAAGCAGCACCCCATTGTCCGGCTCCCGTTTCAGTGACTAAACCTTTAAGCCCTTGTTTTTTTGCATAATATGCTTGAGCTATAGCTGTATTTCCTTTATGAGAACCTGTTGGGCTAACATCTTCTCTTTTATAATAAATTTTTATTTTATCATCTTCTAATCCAATTGCTTTTTCAAGTCCATATGCTCTTCGCAAAGGTGTGGGTCGATTTGCTAAGATATATCGTTCCCTTACGAATTGGGGAATTTCAATTTCTGGTTCCCCTGAAACTTCTTGCATCACACATTCTTGTGGAAATACCGCCATTGCCACTTCTGGAGGAGCTGGTTTTCCATTTGGTAATAACATAGGTCCTGGCTTTGTTTTCATAAAAGGAACTATATTTAACCATTTTTTAGGAAGCTTTTCGATAGGTAAATATATTTGTATTTTATTTACATCCATTTTTTTACACCATTTTTAATTTATTTGAATTTTTTTTATTTTTTATTTT
>Ga0123519_10014059_pt1 | contig 11427 bp, 9 predicted proteins | sample YelNatPaOPRAMG02_FD_87396 | JGI IMG/M metagenome (GOLD analysis project Ga0123519, IMG submission 87396) | Hot spring microbial communities from Yellowstone National Park - Yellowstone National Park OP-RAMG-02 (version 2) | ecosystem: Environmental > Aquatic > Thermal springs > Hot (42-90C) ... | reverse complement strand
CGCGGCTTCCCCGTAGACGGACCCGGTTGAGGCGAAGGCCAGCTTGCGGATGCCGTGCGCGCGCATGGCCTCCAGCACGTTCGAGGTGGCGATGGTGTTCTGCTCCAGGTCCTTGCGCGGGTGATTGGTGCCGAACCGGACATCGGCATTGGCGGCGAGGTGAAATACGGCCTCGGCGCCTTCCATGGCCCGGGTGAGCGCTTCGGCGTCGAGCAGGTCGCCGCGCACCAGGTTGAAGCGCGGGCATTCGAGCGCCCGGCGCAGGAATTCCTCCTGGCCCGTGGAGAAATTGTCGAAGCCGGTAACTTCGTGGCCGTCCGCCAGCAGGCGGTCCACAAGATTGCTTCCGATAAATCCGGCGGCGCCGGTAACGAAGGTTTTCATCTGCTCAATTCCGGCCCGCGGCCTGTCTGCCCGATATGTAATCCTTCAGGGCCTCTTTCCAGTGCCGCATGTCTTCGAATCCCAGGTCGCGGAAGCGCTTGTTATCCAGCACGGAGTAGTCCGGCCTTTTCGCTTTCGCCCGAAACTCGCCGGAACTCACGGCCTGCAATTCCGGATTCAAGCCCGCGAGCTCGAAGATCGCCCGGGCGAACTCATACCAGGTGCACTCGCCGCCGCTGGTCAGGTGATACAGCCCGTAGGCGCCGGTGCCGATAAGGCGGCGGATGGCGCAGGCAAGGTCCCTGGTGCTGGTGGGCGTGCAGACCTGATCGTTCACGACGCGGATGGGTTTGCCCTGTTTGGCCAGCGCCAGCATGGCCTCGACGAAATTGGTGCCCTTCTCGCGGCTTCCGGCATAACCGTACAGCCCGCAGGTACGGATGAGAAAATGCTTGTGCCAGATCGACTGCGCCATGAATTCCCCGGCCAGCTTCGAGACTGCGTAGACCGAACGCGGACAAGGCATATCCGTCTCGACATACGGCCGCCGCCCGGGGCCATCGAAGACGTAATCCGTGCTGAAGTGCAGCAGCGCCGCGTTGACGCGCCGCGCCGCCAGCGCCAGGTTTCTCACCCCGAACACGTTGACGGCAAAGGCCGCCTCCGGGACGTCTTCGCATTCATCCACGCGGTGGAATGCCGAGCAGTTCAAAACCAGGTCCGGCCGCAACCGGTCCACCAGGGGATCGACTTGGCCGGCGTCGCGAATGTCGATGTCCTCCTTATCCACGGGGGTGATGTCCTCGCCCGCAAGCACCTCCTGTAAATCCCGTCCAAGCTGGCCGAGAGCTCCCACCAGAAGAATTTTCATAGGCCTCCGCCTTTTGCCGATAAAAAGTCCGCGAGTTCCTGAACGCCCGCGAACGAACCGATTTCGTAAAACCGCTCCGCCACCTCAAATGCAGCCAGGGCGCCGCGTTTGAGCAGTTCCTGGTACAGCGCCGCAAGATCGCACGGATTTGCGACGTGTTCGAGCGCCGCCCGGCTGAGCACTCCCAAGCCGTAGTCGATATGGTTCATCGCCGGCGTGCGATTACGCTTGTCGTAAGCGATGATCCTGCCGTTGTCGAATTCGACGTTGCTTGCATCCCAACGGCCCTGGTTGCGAAAAACCGTCATCAGCGCGGGCTTGCCGCCCTCTTCGAAGGCCTTCTGCACGTCCGCAAAGCGGCAGGGCAGATAGGAATCGCCGTAGAGCACGAAAAAAGCATTACCCAGCAGCGGCAGCGCATTTTTCAAAGCCCCCGCCGTGCCCAGCAGGACAGGACCGTCGAAGGAGTATTCCGCGCGAATTCCGAACCGGCTGCCGTCGCCGAGAAAGTCCCGGATCATTTCCCCAAGATGCCCGGCACACAGAACCACGCGGCTGATTCCGTTCGCCTGCAGCAGGCGCAACTGGTGGGCGAGGAACGGCTCGCCGCCGATTTCGACCAGCGCCTTGGGGATTGTCCGGGTGACGGGATAGAGCCGCGTGCCCAGTCCTCCCGCCAGAATGGCTACAGGCAGCATGCTCACCGCGATTGATAGACCTCTTCCACGATTCTGAGCGCGGCCTGCGCGTCTTCCACGCCGGGCGAAGGCTGGCGGCCGAGCCGGATGTCCTCCAGAAAAACGGCGAACTCCGTTTCCCAGGAATCGTCGGCCATGGGGTACTCCCAGATGGTGGTTTCGGGCGGACCCATCTCCGGCAGCATCCGGTAAAAGGCGACGCGCTCGGTACCGTAACTTCCGCCGAGTCCGGAAATTTCCAGCTTGCCGTCGCGGCCGGAGATTTCAAAGGAAAACAGGTTTTTCCATTCGGTCCAGCTTGCATGCAGGAACGCGACCTGGCCGCCGGCGGTCTGAAGGAGCAGAAAACCGTTGTCCTCCACGGGCATGTCCCAGAAATACGTGACCGCCCGCCCCTGCACGCTGGTGAAATCGCCGAGGAACCAGCGCGCCAGGTCGATGAGGTGCATGCCCTGGTCGATCAGTTCGCCGCCGCCGGAGCGTTCCGGCTCGGCGCGCCATTCGCGATCGTAGCCGGGCCGTCCTCCATGCCCATAACGCCCGCGAATAAACATCATGGGGCCAAGCGCTCCAGACTCGAAAATTTCCCGCGCTTTCCGTAAGGCCCGGTGATAGCGGTGGTTGAAGCCGATGCGTACTTTCGCCCCGGTTCGCGCCGCAGCGGCTTTCACACAGTCCAGATCGGCGGCACGCAAAGCGCCGGGCTTTTCGATCAGGACGTGTTTTCCGGCTGCCGCCGCTGCCGCGGCGATTGGCGCCAGTGCGTCGTGCATGGTAGCCACCACCACGATGTCCACGTCTGGCCGGGTCACGACGGTGCTCCAGTCCGTGGCGGTTTCCGCGCCCAGGGCCGCGGCGCGTTCCTCCAGGACATCGCAGCCGATCGCCAGCTCCGCGCCGGCGAGTGCCCGCGCGCGCTTCCGGCCGATTAACCCGCAGCCTACGATTGCCACACGCATATGGTCCAAGATTCAGTTTATCCGACTGAATCTCGCGGCCGGGTGGGCACGCAGGGGTGTTAAACCTTCGCGGCGCCGCTTTTGACGAGTGCGCCGGCCACGCCGAGCGCCTGGCAGTCGGATTCCACCATCTCGCGGACGAGGTCCTCGAACCGGACGCTGTAGTTCCAGCCCAATCTGGTGCGTGCCTTGGTGGCGTCGCCCAGCAAAGTGTGGACTTCGGCGGGGCGATAGAGGCTGGGATCGACGACGACGTACTTGGAGTAGTCGAGGCCGGCGCAGGAAAAGGCCAGTTCGCAGAACTCACGCACCGAATGCGATTCTCCGGTGGCTACCACGTAATCATCCGGTGCGGGCTGCTGGAGCATCATCCACATGGCGGTGACGTACTCGCGCGCGTGGCCCCAATCGCGCTCTGCATCCAGGTTGCCAAGCTTCAGACAGCCGGCCTTGCCAGCCAGAATCTGGGCCAGGCCGGACGTAATCTTGCGCGTGACGAACTCATAACCGCGCCGCGGCGACTCATGGTTGAAGAGGATGCCGCTGCTCGCATGCAGCGCGTAGGCCTCGCGATAGTTCCGGGTCAGTTCGAAGCCGCACACCTTGCTGATTCCGTAACTGGAGCGGGGATGGAACCGCGTGGTTTCCGTCTGGGGGACCTGTTCCACCTTGCCGAACATTTCGCTGGAGCCGGCGAAGTAAAACTTGCACTGGGGCGCGATGTTTTTCAGAGCCGAAAGGAGGAAATGCGTCCCGTTGATGTTGACGTTCAACGTCGAGAACTCGTCGTCAAAGGAATAACTGACGAAGCTCTGTGCCGCCAAGTGGTAGCATTCCTGAGGAAGCACTTCCGCGACTACCTGGTAGATGCTCGCATAGCTCTCGAGCGAGGCTGCATGCAAGGTGATTTTGTCCCGGACCGGCTGAAGGCGGGAAAGCCGGTGCCCGGGATCCTCCAACGCAACCCGGCGCACAATACCGTGTACTTCATAGCCCTTGGAAACCAGCAATTCCGCGAGATAGGAACCGTCCTGACCTGTGATACCCGTGATGAGGGCGCGTGGCATCATAAAGGGCAAATTTAGCACAGTGTGGCGTTTAAATGCTTATGGCAGTAGTAAAAACAGCAGCCGGATGAGTTGGCCGAAGCGTCCGTTCCGTACACGAATCTGTGCGCTGCAGATCTCGTGTTATACTAGAGCTTCTTTTCTGATTCGGGTGTGCGCGCCCATCGCGTAGCCGTTGCAAGCTAAAAACGAATATAAGCCCTTATGTGGAACGGCGACCGTCTATTTTTGCTGTCGAACCTCATTCAGAAGGATTTTAAAATCCGATACCGCAACATGTCGTTGGGCGTGTTCTGGTCGCTTTTGAATCCCCTCGTGTTGATGATCGTCCTCACGTTCGTTTTCACGAAGATCTTTCCCAACAACAACATTCCGGATTTCGCCGTTTTTGTTTTATGCGGCATCATCCCATACAATTTTTTCAGTATAGCCTGGCAATCCGGAACTACTTCGCTGGTCGATAACGCCGGTTTGATCAAAAGGGTGGCGGTTCCGCGGGAAATTATCCCCTTAGCTGCCGTGCTTTCGAATTGCATGCACCTGGTGATTCAAATCGGCCTGCTCATTTTCATTGCATGCCTGTTCGGAAAATATCCGAACCCGTATTGGGTCTGGTTACCGGTCATCTGGGGCCTGGAAGTGGTCTTCGTATGCGGCGTCTCCCTGATCACCTCCTCGCTGAACGTGTACATCCGCGATATGCGTTATGTCGTGGAATCGTCTACTGTCGTCTTATTCTGGCTGGTGCCGATTTTTTATCCGTTCGCTATCATTCCTAAGGCTTACCACGAGATCTATCAATTGAATCCCGTGGCTGCCCTGGTGCTCTGCCTTCGGACCATTCTGCTGGAAGCCAAGCCGCCTGCCTCTTCCACTCTTCTGAAGCTAACGATCAGTTCCTGCTGCATGCTGGGCATCGGATTTTTGGTATTTCGAACTGCGAAGCAAAAATTCTACGATTATTTGTGACACAGAAATGCCGATTGTCGAATTTGCTAACGTCTCGAAGACCTTCTCCAGAAAAACGGAGCCGATGCTGTTGCGGGGTCATTTCCGCCGCTGGCTGAACCCAACCGGCACGGAGTTGTTCTACGCCCTTAAACACGTGTCCTTCCGGCTCGAAAGGGGACAGAGCCTCGCAATCGTCGGGCCGAACGGAGCAGGCAAAAGCACGCTTCTAAGCCTGACCGCTGGACTGGCCAAACCGGACGAAGGTACGATCCGTACCCGCGGGCGCATTGCCGGGTTGCTCGAACTCGGTTCGGGATTTCATCCCGACCTGACCGGCACTGAAAATATCCGGCTGAACGCCGCGCTCCTGGGTTTGACCAAAAAGCGCACCGCCGAACTATACGATCAGATCGTGGATTTCGCCGGGATTGGCGAATTCATCCGGGAGCCATTGCGCACCTACTCGACGGGCATGGTCATGCGGCTGGCCTTTTCCGTGGCGGTTCATATGGATCCGGACATCTTGCTGGTGGACGAGGTGCTTGCGGTCGGCGATCAATCCTTCCAGGCCAAGTGCATCGAGAAAATTAACGAGTTCGTGCACAGCGGCAAATCGCTGTTGTGCGTTTCGCACGCTTCCGGCATGGTTCAACAACTCTGCAGCCGCGCCATCTGGCTCGATCATGGCGAAGTGATCATGGACGACTCCACCTGGAAGGTCACGGATGCCTATGCCGGCCGCCAGACGCCTGCCCGCCCCTGAGTTCGTGCCTTGCACGCCGGTAACGCCCTGAACTGTCCTGCCCCGCTCGGGCGTTTGCGCTTCTGCCGGAAAATCCGTGCATTACCGCCGCGCCGGGCGGGAAATTGCATTTAATGTGATAGGATACTGAGTCTACACCCCTCCAGGCCGTGCTATATTTTTGCCGCTACGCTCATCCATGGCCGTATAGCGGGCACAGGAAGGGGGGAGTCTATTTACTGGCGGGCAGCGATTCATGCCTGGAGAATCGTTGATCGCATCGAAGGCATCATGCAGACCACAAATCAGTCGTGTAACGTTCATGCACGGGCGCTGCCATCCCCCATCATTGACCTTAAACCCATTGACCAACTCTTCAGAAGACTGCAGGAGAGCAGTACGGCAATAGGTCAGGTCCCGCCGGGTCCACCAACATGGCGTGGGCGCATGGGACGTTGCCTCGTCCTGATTGTCCGCCGCATGCTCTTCTGGTATACCCCTCAGATCATGGCTTATCAGGCCGGGGTGTCCCAGATTATGCTGGAGCAGTTCAAAGCTCTTGAACGCCTCTCCGCGGCGCTGGAGCAAAACGCCGCCGCCAACGCGCGCTTACACAGCCGCCTGGACGCCTGGGAGGGCAAACTGAGCGGCGAACGGACAAAAAACGAGGATGCCCTCAACCGCCTGCAATCGCACGTCGATATCGAAATCGGCAATCTGAGCCGTGAAGTGAAGGCACTCGCCGGCAGAATCTCCGGCCTGCATGAGAGCGAACCCAAAAAAGAAATGCTCACTTTGCTTGGGACAAGGCTGGCAGCGCTTGAGGGATCTCTGGAGATAGAGAAAAGCAAACTGGCGGAAGAATTGAGCCGCGAACGCGCCAAGCTTCGGGATTTCGAGATTGCAGCGCGCGCGGAATTGAGGTATGAAGTGCAGGCGCTTGCCGGCAAGCTCTCCGAACTGGAAGAGCAGAAGGCGCAGATGCCGCTGCCCACAGACGATTCGCTCAAGGCAAGACTGGAAAAACTGGAGGACTCTCTCGAGGTGCAGAAGCGTGCGACGGAGTCGATGATCTGGGACGCTCAGGACGCGCTCGCCGCCGCCCACGAGAAGCTGGGAACCGGTCTGGAGAGCGCATTAAAAGACTTGAACTATCTCAGGACAGTATTTGAGAGTGCCGGGCTATCACGGCAGAGGCCGCACGTCAGCTAACCGAACTCAGCTACTTATATGCCCGATCTCACACCAGGGGAGCCGATTGAGCTTCTGAGCAACGCCGTCCGGCTGGAAATTCAGAAGGCTGTTGCGGACCTGCGCGCCGGCATCATCTCCGAAGTCCGGAACCTGATACTCGGCCAGGCCAATGTCATGCATAACCTGACCGTTGGGCAATTGAACTCACTGCATGCCCATCTGCGCGAAACCCTTCAGGAAGCTGCGGTGCGGGTCGAAGAAATACAGCGGTACAGCACGACGCAGTTGATGACCACGGATCTGGTGTCGGAGCTCCTGTGTGCCATCGACCTGAAACATCAGCAGTACCAAAGTTCCCTGGATGAACACGAGCAACGCCTGGAAAGCAAGGCTTGCGCGCGGGCGGATGCAGTGGATAGCCGGTTTTCAAAGCTGGATCTGGTACTGGAGGAAATAGCCTCGTACATGACGAGCGAGTTTCAGCGCCTGGAAAAACAAATTTCCGCCCGGGCGCAGGAACTCTTAAGCCGTGTAGGCCAACTGGAAACCCACACCGCCGGACTGGCAGCCCTCGAACAGATACTGGACCGCCTGGAGGCAATCGCAAAGGAGGACGAACTCATCCGCAGGCACATCGGCGAACCCGTAAACGCGCTATCTCAGCCCGTGGCGGACTTTCTGAACTGGGCAACCGGGCACCGCGGCTATGCTTCCCAAAAACGGCTGTGGTTCAATCATCCCCTCCATCCTTCCTATGCCCGCGGGGATGTAACAGTTACGCATGTCAACGAGAGGCTGGTTGAACTCCCTTTCGCTTTGGAGCATCTCGCAACTTTGCCCGGTGGCAGCCGTGTGATCGATCTGGGCAGTACCGAAAGCATGCTGGCATTGACGATTGCAGCCCTGGGGCATGAAGTCTATGCAGTGGATTTCCGGCCTTACTCTGTTCCTCACCCCCGCCTCAAGATAGTCGATCGGCCCGTGGAGGCATGGGAAGGGCCTGCCAGGCCGGTGGACGCAATTTTCTGCGTCTCCGCGCTGGAACATGTAGGTATCGGCGCTTACGGGGACATGCCCGGGAAGGGCCGTTTAGACCTCGACGTGATGCGGCGGTTCCGTCAATGGCTGAAGCCCTCCGGCCTGATGGTATTCACGGCTCCCTACGGGCCGCGCTCAGTTGATGCGCTACAACGCACATACAATTCCGAAGACATCGAGGAGTTGTTTGCCGGCTGGACCATTCTGGAACGCCGGTATTACCAGTCCTCCCCCGAGCAGTATTGGATTCCCGCCAGCTCCGCAGTAGATCAGGGCCCTCCGGAGATGAAGGCCGTTATCCTGCTCAAAGCCAGGTGCTAACTATGCTCTCCCATTCTCTTCCGTTCCGGCTGATTCTCGATGCGCAGGCCATTCAGAGTGAGATGTATTCCGAGCGCGGGATCGCGCGCTTTGCAGCCGAACACGCCCGTGCGTTGCTTGACTACGAAGGCCTTGTAAGCCGTGTTAGCCTGAACCCCTGCCGTCCATTTCCGAAAAATCCGGATCCGGCGCTATTATTTTCGGGAAAACTGGCTTGGGGCGGACTGCAATTAATCCAGGACGCGATCAGGGAGGGCCCCGTCGTGTATTACACGATGTCTCCTTTCGAGTCTTCCCCTCTCGATTCGCTGTACCCCCGCAAAGCGGTCGGCACGAATACTTACTTTGCCGTTACCCTTTACGATCTGATCCCCTTGATATTTCCGGAGATCTACTTGCGTGACCGGCAAGAGCGCGCACGCTACGAAGCCCGCCTGGAAGTCGTGAAGGCCGCAGATCTGGTATGCGTGATCTCGGAGAGCACGAAAAACGATACGATCCGCGAGCTGCACCTGGCTCCCGGCAAGGTCCATGTCATCGGCGGAGGCGCGTCTCCCTTCTTTAGACCCTGCTATACGCAGCGCCACGATGCCACTCTCGTGAAGCGGGCCATTCCCGGGCTGCGAGGACAATTTATACTGACTGTTCTGGGGGAGGACCCGCGCAAGAATCTCGACCGGCTGCTGAAAGCGTACGCCGCTTTGCCCATCGCCTTGCGGAAACAGTATCAATTGTTGATTGCCGGCAAGCACCGGCAGGTTGCGATCGAGAACGCCGGCGCACAGATTCCTGAAGATTTTTCCGCCGGACGGGTGCTGTTCAGTTCCTATATCAGCGATGAATGTTTGCGTGCGCTCTACAGGACCTGTTCCTTGTTTGTCTTTCCATCCCTATATGAAGGCTTCGGACTTCCCGTAGCCGAAGCGGCGTCCTGCGGGGCGCGCGTCATCACCTCGAATGCCTCTTCGGTGCCGGAAATTCTGGATTCTCCGCTCACCACCTTCGATCCCTATTCGATCGAGGACATGCGCGACGCTATGGAGAAGGCGCTCACCGATCGGAAGCACGCCGCGGAGTTGAGGAGAATCGCCCTGGGGAAAGCGGGCCAACTGGGCTGGGATAAGGTGGCCGCCCGCACGGTACAGGCGCTAAGCTCTTTGGAGAAGACGCGGCGGCTTGTCCCGATCCGGAAGCGGCTGTCCGTGGGTTTTGCCGGCCCGTTCCCGCCGGTTCCGAGCGGCATCGCGGACTACAACTACTACATCGCCCGTGAACTTGCCAAACGGGTCGATTTACATATTTTCTACACCAGGGGATCCAATTCGGCCAACCTGCGAAAGATAGGAGCGGCAGGCTACCGGCAGATATCCGATCTCGGCGCGGGATTTACCCCGTCGTACCTGGACCACCTTATCTATACCCTCGGCAACAGCGAGCATCACATCCAGACGTATGAGAAGGCTCTGAAATTCCCGGGGCTGGTGTGGCTGCACGATACGCGGCTGTACGGCTTTTATTACATGTACTGCCGGAGCAAAGACCAGGCCGCGGGTGATCAGCTTTTCATGCGGGAGACCGAACGGATGTACCCGCATCGCGTTCCTCCGCCTTGCAGCGGCCTGGAACCGTTCGACTTGAGGGCCGTGCGCGACTGGGAAATCGGCTATACCGGCGATATTGTCCGCGCGGCTACCGGCGTCATCGTGAACTCGTCGCTCGCTCTCCGGCTTCTGGAGCTTGATCAAGGCCCGGGCGGCAAGCTCCCCCGGAATTTTGTAGTCCCTCTTGCCTGCCATGAGCCCTCCAAATTTGAAGAGCTCCCTTCGGGCGACCCGGGCGGTTTACCAACGATATTGTCTCTGGGCTTGGTGGATTGGGTGAAGGCGCCCGGCCTGATCATCGAGGCCTTTGCGGCAATCAGGGAGGCTCAGCCGTGCCAGCTCGTATTCGCCGGACGCGTTTCCAATGCCATGAAGCAAGCTCTGCTCGAACACGCCGGACGTCAGGGCGTTAGCGGTTCGGTGCACTTCACTGGCTTTCTCTCGGAGCAGGAATGGTTCCAGTGGGTGCGCAGAAGCCGCTGCGCCGTCCAGTTGAGACGCCGCAGCAATGGCGAGAGTTCGGCGGCGGTGCTCACCTGCGTGGCGGCCGGGCTGCCCGTGATCACCAACGTGGCCGCGTGCCGCGAGATGCCGGAAGATTCCCGCGATTTCGTTCCCTTCGATGTCAACCAACAGCAACTGAGCCGGCATCTGCAATGCCTGCTGACGGACGAAGCGGAGTGGACGCGCCTGCACCGCGGCGAACTGCGTTATGCCGCGGAACATACGTATGCCAGGATCGCCCAGCGGCTGGTGGATTATTTGGAGGAGGGGGCTGCGGTGAATGCCAATGACGAGCCGGGGATGAGAGTGCCAGCGATTGCCGGGATCTCATGAACGCAGGAAAAGCAAGACGCCGTGCCCACCACGTACGGACGTGTGCTAGGATCAGCCTATCTGTTTTCGTATCGAGGTAGAATTTGTCCCCAGGTACAAAGCAATCGTCACTGTCTACTCCAGAAGTTCCGCTTTGCGTGGACTTGGATGGTACCCTCCTGCAAACCGATCTTCTGCTGGAATCACTAGCTGCTTTGTTACGGTATGCACCGCTTCAGGTCCTGCTCATCCCGTTCTGGTTGCTCATGGGAAAGGCTTATCTGAAACGTCAGTTGGCACGATCAGCCCCAATTGACCCGACGCTCCTCCCCTATAACGAGCCATTGCTGGATCATTTGCGCCACGAAAGACAAGTCGGTCGAACACTGGTGCTGACCACAGCCTCTGATGAATTGCCGGCACGAAACATCGCCGGACATCTCGGTATTTTCGCTGACGTTATTGCCAGTGATGGAAAAGAAAATCTAAAGGGGATCAAAAAGGCCCAGCGGCTGTCCGCGTTGTTCCCGGCCGGCTTCGATTACGCTGGGAATTCGAGCGACGATCTGCCGGTGTGGAAGGCCTCGCGCCAGGCAACTGTCGTTAATGCTTCAAGGTCGCTTCTACGCAAGACCTCGCGTTCAACAGAAGTCGCTAACTATATCCCGCGGCAAACGTCGCCCTGGAAGGCTTTTTTCAAGGAGCTACGCCCGCATCACTGGGTGAAAAACCTACTCGTAATCATACCCGTTGCTACGGCTCATCAACTTTTTGCCGGCGTTCTG
>Ga0123519_10014058_pt1 | contig 11427 bp, 9 predicted proteins | sample YelNatPaOPRAMG02_FD_87396 | JGI IMG/M metagenome (GOLD analysis project Ga0123519, IMG submission 87396) | Hot spring microbial communities from Yellowstone National Park - Yellowstone National Park OP-RAMG-02 (version 2) | ecosystem: Environmental > Aquatic > Thermal springs > Hot (42-90C) ... | reverse complement strand
GGCCTCCAACCATATACCTTGAAAACTACGGATGCGCCTCAAACCTGTTCGACTACGAGATCATAAGGGGGATCCTGAAAAACATAGGTTACGCCTTCACTGATGACTTTTACAACGCCGACGCGTACATCATCAATAGCTGCGGGGTTAAAAAGCAAACTGAAGATAAAATCATCCATCGATTAAAACAAGTTAACTCGCTCGGAAAGCACGTCATCGTCACCGGATGTCTACCCAAAATAGATTTAAACGCTATATTTAAAGCGGCCCCGGAGGCGCGGACACTTGACCCCACGTCACTTCATAAATTGCCTGAAGTTTTAGAGAGCGTGGTGGACGCGAAGCTCTCGGATCCAAAGCTTAGCCACCCAACCGTTAAACTATTGATGCCCAAGCTCAGATGTAATAGGCTTAGAGAAATCGTACAGATCTCTGAGGGATGCTTAGGTGAATGCACCTACTGTTGTGTTAGAAACGCTAGGGGGAGGTTAGTATCCTATCCACCTGAGCTGATAATTTCAACGGTTAGGAAAGCCGTTGAGAAGGGCGCGAAGGAAATATACTTGACGGCTCAAGACACAGGGTCTTATGGCCTTGACATTGGAGCAACCCTTCTCGAACTCTTGCAGCGCGTCGTAAACATTCATGGGGAGTTTAAGGTGCGTTTAGGGATGATGAACCCTGACCAAGCGTTAAAGATTTGCTCACCCCTCAGCCGCTTGTTGAATCATGATAAGATGTACAGGTTCCTACACGTTCCAGTTCAATCCGGCTCAGATAGGGTTCTTACACATATGAAGCGGCGGTACACCCGATCAGGGTTCCTCAAGCTCGTGGAGGCTGTTAGGGGAAAAGTGGGGGACGTTACCATCGCGACGGATGTAATAGTGGGTTACCCAACGGAGAGTGAAGATGATTTTCAGGAAACCATTAGCTTACTGGAGGAGGCAAAACCTCAAATCGTAAACGTTTCAAGGTATACTCCGAGGCCTCATACCCCAGCCGCGGAGCTACCACCACTCCCCTCCACAACGGTGACGGCCCGCTTGAAATCCATCTCAACCCTATGCCGGAGGATCACCCTCAATTGGAACAGCCTATCTCTCCACAAGAAATATCATGTGAGAATTCTAGATAAGAGTAGTAAGGGAAATTATGTGGGGCGGACACATAACTATCGACGTGTAATTATTCCTAACAGTCCTAGGAATCTGCTGGGAGAAAGTGTTTTAGTGAAAATAGAGGGCTTCACGGAGAGGTATCTCATAGGCTCCATCGCCGAGGACCCTCATAATTAACTTTTTCCACCGCTCCCTCGTTTGAAAACCCATCGGCACCGACGACGTCTCTAGAAGCCACTTACTCGACAAATCTTAACCCAACACACCAACCCACCTTATTTACGTGACTGTAAATAAGACTGGGCTCTTTGAACCTTTAAGTTGACAGGAAACAGACTTAACATACCGATAGGAAAGCGTTTTGAGAACCTGGGAATATATTAGGCGGCGTTAAACGTATTTTCCACGTAATACCAAACATTAAAGATTAAGCACAACGCCACATTACTCCATCACGCGTTGAAAGGGGTAAGCCACCTTCACAAACGAAGGAAGGAATGAACCGTTATCGAGGGGTAGAAGAGTGCTTTGAAACCTAGGTTGGTGAACGAGATCTTCGAGACTAGAGGGGCGTCGTTTCTAGAACACCGTCTGGGAGACGAAGCCCCGCTTATGTTCAATGTTAGTTTTCTCAGCCGGACTCGAATAGGCAACCGGGAGTATTTAATCGCGGGTTTAAAAGAGCCGATGGAGGCGGCGAAGCCGTTAATAGGAACGCTATCTTCCATGGCACGGCTCTTTAAGGTTAAGGGAATCTTATTGGCCTCACCTGAAGCGTTATGGATGAGGGAAAAAATCGCCGCGCTCACGGACACGTTTTTAATGGAGCACTCTATCTCAGAAAACGGCGTGCTAGCCGCCGCCGTTCAAGGAGCCTCTTGCTCAAGGTTTAGGGCGGTGGAGGCGGTGAGGGCGGCTTTAAGGAAGCTAAGTTGGATGGGGATTCCAAGATACGGTGCGATAGTTGAGGCGTGTTGTTCCAGTTCGATTCAAGAATTAGAGATTCGCCGTATGGTCAAGGTGATGGAGGAGTTTTTAGGTCCTGAAAAGAAGCTTACCCTTTCCTTCAAGCTCGGCGGCGAGGCGAATTCCTTAACCGCAACTTTAATCAACATAGGCTTAAGCCTTAATGGCGTTGAAGAAAGTTTGGATTTAAACTTGTTTCAGTTGGAGCCTGAGGCTGGACGCGAACAGAAACTGTTTTTAGACTTACCTATTCCCACCATACCGGAGTAAATCCTTCTTAACCTTCAACAACATGTGAAGGATACTGGTTCGACCAGAAACCACCTCGGTCCTCCGCGACGCGATGGATTTTAAAACGTCCTCGACGGATGAATAGTCGACCTCGATCACCGTGTAAGCGTCTCCTATCGTCTGCGGCAGGTGGGAGTCGCTTCCCCCAACCATAGCTAAGCCGAAACGTTCAGCCACCTTTAAAATTTTTTTACGACGAAGTTGCATGGCGGACGCGTTAGCCACCTCAATGGCGTCCACGCACCCCCCAAATTTCACCGGATCTACGCTATGGGAGAACATATCGTAGGGATGGGGTATGACCGCCAACCCGCCTTGAGAGTGAATTAAATCAATCGTTTCCAAGGGGTCACGGTGTTTGGGCACTGGTTCCCGGATCCCTAATCCGATGATGTGGCCTTCTAGGGTGGATACCTCGATCCCAGGCAATATTAAACAGCCTTCTACCTCAACCCTGGAGTTTACATCATGGTCGGTGACCGCTATCCCATCTAACCCCTTGCTTCTTAGGATCCTAGGAATTTCTCTAGGCCTAGTGTAGCCGTCCTTAGAGTTCACGGTGTGAACGTGGAGGTCTATTTTAACCTTCAAGCTTTTTCCTCTTGGCTTCATCGACCTTAACCATCAATTCCTCCAGCTTGATCTTCTTAAAAATGGGTTGAACCGCCCCGATTCTATGGCCTTCCATCAACCTTAGCTCGCCGGCGTCATCCCACCGAGCCTCCTCCACGGGTTTAAGGTTCAATTGCTCACGAATGATATCCGCTGTTCTCGGCATGAAGGGCCAGAGCAAAATGGATATAGAGTGAATCAACTGGCCGCATAGATTTAACGTGGTTTCAGCCGACTGGGGATCGATTTTAAGCTTATGCCAAGGTTCATTAGCGCTTAAATACTGGTTTCCCTTCCTCGCCATTCCAATTATCTCGGAGACGGCGTCGCGGAGCCTCACCTTATCCATTAACCCACCAACTTTCCGCGGTGAATCCTCGATCAGCTTAATGATCTCCCTGTCTAACCCGCTGACCGGCCGTCTAGTCGGGATTTTGGAGTCAAACCTCGATTTGATAAAACTTAGCGTCCTGAACACGAAGTTTCCTAGGACATCGTTAAGGTCTATGTTAACTTTAGATTGAAAGTCTCTCCACGTAAAGTTGGCGTCTTTAGCCTCAGGCCTCAGGGCCATGAGAACGTACCTCCAATACTCTGCGTCAGCGATCTCTAAGGCTTCATCCACCCAAACCCCAATCCTTCTGCTCTTGGAGAACTTCTGCGATTCATATAATATGAACTCTGTTGAAGATACCTGCCATGGTAAGACGTAATCGTCGCCTGAAGCCATCAACAGGGCTGGGAAAATGATCGTATGAAACGGTATATTATCTTTACCGATAAAGTACACGGATTTTGTGTTTTTATCGAACCAGAACCGCTTCCATTCTTCAGGGGATCCCCCCCTCCTCGACCATTCCACGGTCGCTGACACATATCCTAACACGGCTTCCAACCACACGTATATCGTTTTTCCCTCCGCGCCGGGAAAGGGGGCTGGAATCCCCCATCGGTTGTCCCTGGTGGCCGCCCTGGGCTTTAGCCCATCTCTCAACCACCTGTAAGAAAAATTCCTAGCGTTTTCCGGCAACTGGGGGTTGCTGTTCAAGTAGTCTTCCAATCGATCGGCGAATTTAGGTAGGTTAAAGAACCAGTGTTTGCTTTTCCTCGCTGTGGGCTTTAAGCCGCAGAAAACGCAGTGGGGTTCGATGAGGTCGCTGGGCTCTAGGACGCTTCCGCATTGGTCACATTGATCCCCTTTCGCCGCCTCGAAGTGGCATTGGGGACATTCGCCTTCTATGAAGCGGTCGGGCAAGTATCTGCCGCATCGCTCACAGTATGGAAGCGTCACCTCCTGAGGGAAAACGTACCCATTGTCGTAGATCTTTTTAAATATGCTTTGGACCACTTCTATGTGAACTGGATTTTCGGTTCGAGTGTAATTATCGAATTTAACGTCGTATTTATCGAGAAGTGTTAATATGGCGTGATGGTACTTGTCGGTTATGGTTTTCGGGGATACCCCTCTCCTTATGGCCTCCAACTCTATTGGGGTTCCATGCTCATCTGAACCTGTAACCGATACCACTTGCTCCCCTTTAAGCTTCAGATACCTCGAGTAAACGTCAGCGGATAGGAGGTGTATGAATGTTCCCAAATGAGGAATCGTGTTAACATAAGGCCACGCTGAACATACAATCCATTTTCCCATTGTGAACGATTTAAAAGGAATTGAATGGTATATTAATGTTCTGCATAAAACTACGTTCATCTAACCGTTAATTAGACTGGGCATGGCGAAGCTTTGTCGATTGAGAACCCACGATTCGAAGGGAAGCTTCACCCCTCACGCCGCTTGTTTGACCGGGTTCCATTATACATCGAGCTCATGTGAGAGGTTGACCCGCGGGGCTGTAGGGGTTACGGGGTGAGCCTGAACCTGTCTCTTGGGAACAGAACGCATTCTCTGATGTTTTTTATGTCGAGGATCGCCATTATGAACCTATCTAAACCCATTCCCCATCCGGCGTGAGGGGGCATTCCATAGTTGAAGGAGTCAAGGTAGAATTTGAATGAGGCGGGTTTAAGGTTTTGCTCCTTCAACCTTTCGATTAAAACCTCCTTGGAGTCAACTCTGGAGCCGCCTGAGGTGACTTCAATCCACTCGTACATTAGATCGAAGGCGTAGCATAGCTCCGGTTTCTCCGAGCAAGGCTTTATGTAAAATGGCCTTACCTTCGTAGGCCAATCCACTATGAAGTAGAATTCTTTTTTATGTTTTTTACCGAGTAATCGGTAGGATGAGGTGGTTAAGTCCTCTCCCCAACGGAGTTTTTCACCCGCTTCCTGTAACTCCTTTAAGATCTCATCATAGCTGTACCGCTTTAAAGGCAATTGTGGAGGCTGCAGGGTCACTCCTAGAATCTTCAATTCCCTGCTTCTTTCAGAGATTATCTTGGAAACCACGTATTCGATCAGTCGCTCCTGCACGTTCATTACCTCTTGGTAATCGGCGAAGGCCACTTCTATATCAAGGGATATGAACTCGTTTAGATGCCTTCTCGTATGGGTTTCCTCAGCCCTGAAATAGGGGCCTATCTCAAAGACCTTGTCGAAAACGGTTGTTAACTGCTCCTTGTAGAGCTCAGGGCTTTGAGCCAAGTAGGCTGGTTTGCCGAAGTAATCGATGGAAAAAAGCGCTGCGCCGCCTTCTGTAGCGGTTGAGATTATCCGTGGGGTATGAACCTCAATAAACCCCTCTTTGATAAGGTATTCTCTGCACGCGTTGGCGGCGGTGTGTTTAATCTTAAATATGGCGGAGGGTTCAGGCCTCCGCAGATCGAGGATTCTGGCGTCCAGCCTCGAATCCAAATCGGCGGGCGTTCTACCGGTCACGTCGATGGGCAACGGATAGCTCGCCGGCCCCATGACGCTAACCTCCTTAGGTAGGACTTCAACTCCTCCAGGCGCTTCATCGTTACGTTTAACCGTTCCTTTTACTCCGACGGCGCATTCCCTGCCCAGGGATTGAATTTTAACCCATGTTTCCGGGGGCACCCTTTTCTTCGAGGCTGTGATTTGAACCTTTCCCTCCCTATCTCTTAAAACGATAAATGTTATCCCGCCTAGGTCACGTTTCTCAGAGACCCACCCTAACAGGGTTACGTCTTGTCCCTCCATGTTGGGGGAAATCTCATGGGTGTAATGGCTCCTCTTCCATGAAGCTAAGGTATCCTCCGTCATCCTCTTCACCGAAGCGTTGGAAACAATATTAATGGAGAGATAATTAATGTATGCGGCTATGTTTAACTTTGTCGGCGACGCTTAGAAACTCGACGTAAATTGAGGAGCGTTTCCCATCTTGTCTTCTGGTTCCTAGAAGTCTAGGCTGCGTGGACTCATAGTTGTTGGTTCAGAGCGGTTCGAATGTTAGCTTACGCTTCCTTTCTTAGAGGCCCATAAATTCCGTTTAAAGCGGGTTTAATGTTTTGTCCAGGGGTGAATTAAAGGGTTAACTGCGTAATCAATATATAGGGCTCCCAGCAATTCAAGTTACATTTAATATCCAGCTATTCAAGATGAGTGAATGTATGAAAGCGCCCATCGACGATGAGCTCGTATGGTGAAAACCATTCTCGACGCCTTCTGCGTGAAAAGCGGAATATTATGCAGGCAGTGTGAGGAGAAGGTTAGAAAGGGTCAGATCACCAAGTTGGATCTTGAAGTGATCAAGACGCTGGCTGAATTTGAAGGCAAATACCCAGTTTTAAAGGATGTGTTTTTCCACAAGGCGAAGGAAACAGGCGATACCCTCGCCATCTTAGTGAACAAGAAGGACATGGGTAAAATTTTAAGCTATGGTGGTAAGATAATTAGGGAGCTAAGCGACCGAACTGGTAAAAGGATCAAGATCCTAGGATACGGTAGCGATCCTCGGGAGCTTCTGGAAGAGTTGTTTAGCCCCTTTTCAATTCTAACCATAAACACCGTTTGGTTGCCCGATGGCACTACTGAAACAAAGGTAATTTTACAGGGAAGAAAGCCTAAAAGGATACCCGTGGACTTTAACGTCATTCGGCAGCTCGCATATGAAATTGGCGGCTTAAACCTGCGCATAGAGTTTGAAAGAACTTGAAAACCTTTTGGTTTAAACGCTAAACGCCTCTTATCCAGGTGGAGGCTAAAATGGCGATGAGGCTGAAGGCTTTCCTCACCCGTGAGGGGTTTTTCAGCGCCTCGAAAATCAGCTTCATTTGATGGTCTAAATCGATGTCATCGTTCAACTTAAATTCCATGGATGAGCTGGAAATCGCCTTAAAAGCCCTGTTTAACGCGTCGTCTGAAAACATGTTTAAAATTCTTCTCAGGAATCCCATAAATTTGAAGTCGGCGCCGTAGAGTTTCTGAAAACGGGACTCGTAGTGTGAAGTGGCGTTTGGGTCCCCTTTTATCAACGCTTGGGCCGCGGCTTCCCCGGCGAGTCTGGCGGCGTTAAGGCCTGTTATTAACCCGCCTCCCGTCGTCTGCTTAACCTGAGAGGCAGCGTCGCCGACGACCGTTAGACCCCTGTAACAAGTTTTCTTTATAGGTCCGGTTAAAGGGATGAGGTGGGATTGGAACCTTGAAATTTCAGCTTTGCGCAGTTTGTCTGAAGCGGTGGGGTGGTGGGTTTTAAACTCATTGAACATCGATTTCACATTAGGGAAGATGGAGCCTAAACCGGATTTTCCTGACCCGTCTGAGAGGGGGGCTATCCAGCCGTAGAATCCTGGTGAAAATCTTCTGGTCAAGTAGACTTCGACGACGCCTTCCCCCCCGTTTTCCACATTCTTTAACCAAGCTTGAAACCCATATATGAATCCTAGCCGTGACTGGTTTAAAATGCCTGAGCGATGGAGTAGGTTAGGTGGAAATCCCTCCGCGTCGATGGTGATGGGGGACAACTCTTCTCGACGCAGACCTTTCTCATCTCGATAAGAAATCTTCCATTTTCTGTGGGAGGCGTATTCGATTTTGGTAACCCTCGTGTGGGGGAGGTATTCCCCACCCATTTTAATGACGGTTTCAGCGAGCCACTTATCGAACCTCCGCCTATCGATGATCAAGGTTTGCGGTTGTTTAAACTTGAACGTTAAGCTTTGCCCTGATGGGGAATAGAACCTGTACCCTGAGACCCGCTGTTGAATTATCGAATCTGGTATGCTCAGCCCTATCCGATTTAAGCCGTTGACGCTTACGTGGCCTGTGCAGTGTTCAGGGCCTCCGGGGGAGCGATGCTCCTCGAAGACCTTAACGTGGACTCCTAGTTTTAAGGCTTGAATCGCGGTGTAGCATCCAACCGGTCCACCGCCTAATACTGTTAAAAAGTCTTCCAAGAAGGTCGCCGAGGCTTATCTTAAACTTCCAGCCTCCTTTAGCTCAACCCTCCTTTTCTCCTTCATCAGTCTGCTGACCTTAATGAAGCCGGCGACCTCAAGCTTTAACATTGTTCTGTTAAGCTCCCTGAAGCTTAAATCGTTGATCGCCTTCTTCACTTCCTTATATAGTTCAGTGTCGTTTAAAGCCCCTTTTTTAGAGAGGATTTCGATAACCGCTATGTGGATGGGTATGGTCGACCAAGCCCTCATCCATTTCCACTCTTCTTTCAGCTGATCCGCAGCTGTGGAGCGGCCTTCACCTTCAACCTCTTCTCAAAGCCTTGATACCAGTTTTCCATGTCAGGTGTAATGCTTGGCTTAACTTTTTCCATGGCTTTTTTGAAGTCTTCAAGGGTTACTTCCCCAGCCTCCAAGTTTCTCCTCAACGCGTTGAGGCCAGCCTCCCTGCATAGGGCTTCAACGTCGGCGCCGGAGAAACCCGCTGACATCCTAGCCAGATCTTCAAGGTCCACGTTCTTTGAAAGAGGCATGTTCTTGGTGTGTATTTTATATATGTTGAGTAGCGACTTGAAGTCGGGTGGTGGAACGTAGATGAGGCGGTCGATTCTCCCTGGTCTAAGGATGGCGGGGTCGAGGATGTCTGGGCGGTTTGTCGCGGCTATAACCACCACGTTTTCCAAGCTTTCAATCCCATCCATCTCCGTTAACAGTTGGCTGATAACCCTCTCGGTGGCCCCTGAATCCCCGTAGCCCATTCCCCTACGGGGGACGATGGCGTCTATTTCATCGAAGAATATGATGGAAGGCGCGGCTGTTCTCCCCTTTCTGAAAACCTCCCTTACAGCCTTTTCGGATTCTCCAACCCATTTACTGAAGATTTCAGGGCCTTTAATGGAGATGAAGTTCGCTTCACTCTCCGTGGCTATCGCCCGGGCTAAGAGGGTTTTACCGCATCCTGGAGGCCCATAAAGCAAGATGCCTTTGGGAGGTTTGATCCCCAACCTCTTAAAGGCCTCAGGGTTTTTTATGGGAAGCTCCACTGCTTCCCTTAACTCTTGTTTAACCTCCTCTAACCCGCCTACATCCGTCCACTTCACCGATGGCACCTCCACGTATACCTCCCTCATGGCGGTGGGCGTCACGTCCCTGTAGGCCGCGGTGAAGTCGCTCATCTTTACAACCATCTTCTCCAGTATTGGAGGTGGAATCCTCTCCTCTTCAAGGTTTATTTCAGGCAGGTATCTTCTGAGGGCCTTCATGGCAGCCTCCCTGCACAGCGCGGCGAGATCAGCCCCCGTGTAGCCGTGGGTGATTTCAGACAGCTTTTTTAAGTCGACGTCTCCGTTCAACGGCATGCTGCGGGTGTGGATTTGAAGGATTTCATATCTGCCCTGTTTGTCGGGTACGCCTATCTCAATCTCCCGGTCAAACCTCCCCGGCCTTCTTAAAGCGGGATCGATGGCGTTGGGCCTGTTGGTGGCGCCTATCACGATAATGTTCCCCCTAGAGCCGATGCCGTCCATCAGCGAGAGAAGCTGCGCCACAACCCTTCTCTCAACTTCCCCGGTTACCTCCTCCCTCTTGGGAGCTATGGCATCCATCTCGTCTATGAAGATGATGCTTGGAGCGGTTTCCTGAGCCTTCTGGAAGATCTCCCTCAACCTGGCCTCTGATTCACCGTAGAATTTAGACATGATTTCAGGTCCTGAGATCACGTAGAAGTTGGCGTCGGATTCATTGGCCACCGCTTTGGCCAGTAAAGTTTTACCGCATCCTGGAGGCCCAAACAGGAACACCCCTCTCGGCGGCTCTATTCCAAGCCTCTGAAATAACTCCGGATGCCTTAAGGGTAGCTCAACCATCTCCCTTATCCTCTGAATCTCCTCCCTCAAACCCCCTATGTCTTCATATGTAACCATGGGGATTCCTTTCTTCTCAGGAGTCGGCTCCGAGAGCACTTGAATCTTCGTGTTTGAACCAATTTTAACCGGGCCTCTAGGCCTAGCCCTCACCACGATTAAAGGTATGGCGCTTCCGAAAATGGACAGCATGGCCATGTCCCCTTCGACGAACGGCATATCCATGAACCTTCTGTGCACGAAGCTGATGAACTCGTCATCCACGTTCAACCTAACATCGGTGGGAGCGAAGGTTATCGAGAGGGCCTCGGAAACGTCAGCTTTTCTAACCGTCACGTACTCGTTTAAGGCTACTCCAGCGTTTCTTCTTAAAAGGCCGTCCATACGTATGATCTCCTGATCTTGATCTTCGGCGTAGGCCGGCCAAGCTATGGCCACTGTCTTCTTCTTGCCGCGCACCTCGACGAAGTCGCCTGCTGTTATCGAAAGCTTCTTCATAGTCGCGTTGTCCACCCTGACCTTGCCGTGTCCAACATCCCTTTGTTTAGCGTCAGCTACCCTTAACTGAACTTCTTTACTCATAGTTTTCTACCTTTTACAGCTAAGTTTAGAGAGGTTAAGGCTTAGTCTGCCTCCATCTTCCTCTAATGATACCGTGATTGTATAGAACGCTTTCACCGTTATAGGCTTTTAATCTATTTTATAAGTTTTACGAGTAGGCTCCATTAAAGCCTCGTCATGTTTATAATTTGAACCTCCCCCACATCCTTTAAGGACTTGAGAAGGCCTTCAACTCTTTCTATTATATCGCTTTCATCCTCCGACGTGATGATATGAGCTATTAAGGCTGTTAACCCAAATGCGATCGGCTCCTCAGCGACCTTAAACAGCTTAACCGTCGGCGGTAGAATTCTCCTCACGTTTTCCCTCAATTTCTCCAGATCGACTTCAACATCTGAGGGAAGTATCTTGATCGATGTTAACATTTCACCCATGGCTTCTTTCCCTCACGGTCCCATAAAACCGCACTTACACGGCACCATGGCGAGATCCCCCGCAACTCCCCCTTTTTTGGATCTTTTAACGTTATCTGCCTTATGGATTTAATTCTTAACAGCTTAACCCCTTCCTATAAGCCTTTAAATGCTTCATTTGTATAGGCTTATAGGCTTGTTACGTTGTATATAAATGCTGACTTAGCTTTCATCCTTAGGCCTACATGAAGTTGCCCGAGCGTTTTATCGGAGAAAGCCACGGCTT
>Ga0123519_10014048_pt1 | contig 11435 bp, 11 predicted proteins | sample YelNatPaOPRAMG02_FD_87396 | JGI IMG/M metagenome (GOLD analysis project Ga0123519, IMG submission 87396) | Hot spring microbial communities from Yellowstone National Park - Yellowstone National Park OP-RAMG-02 (version 2) | ecosystem: Environmental > Aquatic > Thermal springs > Hot (42-90C) ... | reverse complement strand
TCCGGCGCTACCGCGCCACCTCCTTTTCACTGTTAGAGGCTCCTTTTCTAAAGGAGCTGCCGGCGGAGCCGGCTGAGGATTGTAAAGCAGTAAACAATCCTCCGGCGCTACCGCGCCACCTCCTTTGAAAAGGAGGCTTACGGAAGGACGCAATGGCCTTTCTGATGTACAAAGAAGAAGGGAAAATGGCGGGATTTGGCGAATACATCGAATACATATTAAATATAATAAAGGTTTATAATCATGAAAGTAATACGCAATCTTGAAACAGATGGAAACATATGTACGCCTACATGTTCAATTCTTTCGATGATAAAAGATAATGAAAATATGCTTTTTTATAAAGAACATAATTTACGGCATCCATTAGGAATTTGTAATGTAAGCGAATCGCGATTTTTTAATGCTTATCAAGATTTAATAAATTTCTTGGGTAATCAACAGGATATTGAGAAATATAAAAAAGACGATAAGTTGTTTATTAAAACAAAGGAAGTCATTGAAAGTTTTGTGGCTTATATTGATGATATATATTTGATTTATAAGTGTTTTTATCCAAAAGCCTTGGTTTCAAAACAGATTACTTTTGCAGATCGTTGGCTTGATAAAGCAGGCTGTAACGAAGTAAATAATTTCAAAAATGCAATAATTAGTTTTGCAAAACCTATGATTAAAGTTGATGATTTTATTAAACATAATCATGGGAGAATAATACAAATAAGATTTGTAACCCCGTATAAAGGAAGCGCATATGGATTTTTTATTGCAGGCATGTCTGATGAAAATGCTTTGATTCCTAATGAAAATATACATCCGAAGTATAAAGGAATGGCAACAGCATTTAGTTATAATCGTTTTTTACTTGAGTTACTATCAAATTTCTATTTCATCTCATATTATGCCGAACGATCTATAAAAAGAATTCTATATAAACTATTTACTTACAAAACATCTACTGACTATATTTGTATTGATAGTTCTAAGATAATTAAGATAATAAACGAATTGAATCATACTCTTACAAAAATACTTTTTGAGGATGAATATGAAAAATGTTCACAAGTTGAATTTAATGATAAAACTCTTATAATTAAGGGTCCTGCGGATAAATCATATATCAAGAAGCAATTCGAAAACTATTCCTCAGTTAAAATCGAAATGATAAGTTCTGGGGATGGTTTAACTTCAAAATGGAAGGTACCGTATATAGGGGATGAAGGAGCGGATATTCCGCAAAAGCGCGTTTAAAACTAAATGGCAGTATCGTGTTCCCTTTGCCTTTTCCCTTGACATTTCTTCCCCCTAAAACTATGCTAAGAACCGAAGTAGTTTTAGCTGGAGAAGCCGATGAAGAAGTACTATATAACTACCCCGATCTATTACCCGAGCGGCAAGCTGCACATCGGGCATTCCTACACGACCGTCGCGGCGGACGCGCTTGCGCGTTTCAAGCGCCAGACCGGATACGACGTGATGTTCCTGACCGGCACCGACGAGCACGGCCAGAAGATCGAAAAGTGCGCCAAAAGCGAGGGGAAAACCCCGATAGAATACGTCGACGGGATCGTCGCGACGATAAAGGAGCTCTGGAAGCTGCTCGATATAAGCAACGACGACTTTATTAGGACTACTGAGCCGCGGCACATCGAGACGGTGCAGAAGATATTCAAACGGCTTTACGATCAGGGCGACATATACAAGAGCGAGTACGAAGGCTGGTACTGCACTCCGTGCGAGGCGTTCTGGCTCGAGCGGCAGCTTGCGGACGGAAAGTGCCCGGACTGCGGGCGCGAGGTCGAGCTCACGAAGGAGGAAAGCTATTTCTTCCGGACAAGCAAATACGCTCCGAAACTGATAGAATACATAAACGCGCACGACGAGTTCATACAGCCCCCGTCGCGTAAAAACGAGATGCTCAACAACTTCCTGCTGCCCGGACTCGAAGACCTGTGCGTTTCGAGGACGTCGTTCAAATGGGGCATACCCGTGACGTTCGACCCCGGCCATGTAGTCTACGTCTGGATAGACGCGCTATCAAACTACATATCGGCGTTGGGCTATCTTTCGGGCGACGACGAAAAGTTCAGAAGATACTGGCCTGCGGACGTGCACCTCGTCGGGAAGGAGATAGTGAGGTTCCATACGATCATCTGGCCGATACTGCTGATGGCGTTAGGGCTGCCTCTGCCTAAGCAGGTTTTCGGGCACGGATGGCTGATGCTCGAGGGCGGAAAGATGAGCAAGTCGAAGGGAAACGTGATAGACCCGGTGAAGCTCGTCGAGCGCTACGGAGTCGACGCGGTGAGATATTTCCTGCTTCGCGAAGTGCCGTTCGGCTCCGACGGCATATACACGAGCGAAGCGCTTTTGACACGGACTAATTCCGACCTCGCAAACGACTTGGGCAACCTCGTTTCGAGGACGGCCGCGATGATAGTCATGTACTTTGGCGGCGTCGTGCCGGAGAGCAAAAGCGCGACGGAGCACGACGCGGAAATAGAGCGGCAGGGCGGCGCGCTGTATAAGGCGGTCGAGGAGCATATGGACGCGCTGCGGCTGCCGGAGGCTCTCGCGGACATATGGAGCTACGTCGGCGCTTTGAACAAATACATCGATCTTACCGCGCCGTGGCTGCTCGCTAAGGACGAGGGGAAAAAGGATACGCTCGCGGGCGTGCTCGCCCACCTCGCGGAAGGGCTGAGGATAATATCGGTGCTGCTCGGCCCGTTCCTGCCCGGCACGGCGGAGAAGATACAGGGCATATTCGGATTCGACGAGGAACGGCTTAGGTCGTGGGAAAGCGTCAAGGGATTCGGGAAGCTTTCCGCGGGCAGGAGCGTAAAGCAGGCCGCGCCCATATTCCCGCGCATTGACGTTAAAAAGGAGCTTTTGGCGTTGGAAGAACTGTCGGAAAACAAGGACAAAAAGAAGGAAAACGCCCCCGTGAAGGAACAAGCGCGCGCGGAGGGCATGATAACATACGACGAGTTCAGCAGGACGGATCTACGCGCCGGAGTTATCAAAGAGGCGCAGGCCGTCGAAGGCACGGAGAAGCTAATTAAGATAACCGTCGACGTCGGCGGCGAAACGAGGCAGATAGTCTCCGGCATACGGCAGTGGTACAAGCCGGAGGAGCTTGTCGGAAAGACGATAATAGTCGTCGCGAACTTAAAGCCCGCGAAGCTGCACGGGATAGAGTCCGCCGGGATGCTCCTCGCGGCGCAGTCGGGCGGGGATCTGCGGCTCGTGACGGTGGACGGCGAGATCGCAAGCGGCGCGAAAGTCTCATGAGGCTGTTCGATACCCATGCGCACCTGCTGGACCCCAAGTTCGACGTGGACAGGAACGCGCTTATAAACCTGCTGCCCGGCCTCGGGGTCGTGGGCATGATAGAATGCGGCACGACCGTGCGGGACAGCAGGCGCGCCGCGGCTCTCGCCGCGCAGGCGCCGTACATATACGCCGCGGCGGGCGTCCACCCCCACGAGGCGAAGGACGCCGAAAAAAACTTCGCCGAAGAGCTCGAATTGCTTTGCCGCAAGGAAAAAGTGGTTGCGGTCGGAGAGATAGGGCTCGATTACCATTACGATTTCTCCCCCAAAGAGACGCAGAGGAAGGTTTTCGGCAAACAGCTCGCGCTCGCCAAAAAGCTCGGATTGCCGGTTATAATACACATGCGCGAGAGCACTCAGGACACGCTTTCGATGCTGAAGGAATATGGTATCACGCGGGGAGTGATGCACTGCTTTTCGGGCAGCGCGCAGACCGCGCAGGAATGCGTCGAGATGGGGTTGAGCGTTTCGTTTACCGGCTCGGTGACTTTCGAAAACGCGAGAAAGGTCGTAGAGGCGGCCGCGGCGGTGCCGCTCGGGAGGCTTATGGCGGAGACCGACTGCCCGTATCTTTCGCCCGTGCCGGTCAGGGGGACGAGGAACAACCCTTCGAATTTGAAGTACGTGATCCAAAAGCTCGCGGAGATAAAGGGGATAACGCCTGAAGAGATGTGCGAAATAAACATAAATAACGCAAAGGGACTTTACAATATCTGATGGATACTTATATATACAAATACGGCGACGCGGTTTACATAAACCTTACGAACGAATGCACGAACCGGTGCACGTTCTGTATCCGCAACGCGCATAAAGGCGTGGACGATTACGATCTTTGGCTTGAAAAAGAGCCGGAGGCGAAGGATATCATAAACCGGCTCGAACAAATCAGGGACGAGACAAAGTTCGTTTTCTGCGGATTCGGAGAGCCGACAATGAAGCTCGGCGTGCTGCTCGAAGTCGCGAAATACCTTAAAGAGAGGGGAGCGTACGTGCGCCTCAACACCAACGGTCAGGGCAGCGCATACGCCGGCTACGATATTGCGCCGTCGCTTCGCGGCCTCGTCGACAAGGTATCGGTCAGCCTCAACGCGCCGGACGCCGCCGGCTACGACAGGATATGCCGGAGCGTTTACGGAGAAAAGGCTTTCGGCAACGTGCTCGGGTTCGCGAAAAGCTGTATCGCGCAGGGCATAGACACCGTTCTGACCGTGGTGGACGTTATCGGCGAAGAGGAAATCGAAAAGTGCCGAAGGCTCGCCGAAAGCATGGGCGCGGGGTTCCGCGTACGGCGCCGTATAGACTGAAGCCTTTGTCCGTTTCGAAAAGAGTCCCTTTTACCGTCCCAATAATTACAAAAAATTTATTACATTATCGTTAACGGTATTGACACAATATATAGTACCGTTCTATAATTTAAACACCATAAATTGAGATTTTTCCGGCGCCGGCAGAGGTTTGGCGCGGACTGACGGCATGAGGCGGGCGGCGCCGGACGTGCGGATTCCTGAAAAAGGCTTCGATATTGCGATATAAAACAGCATAAGGGGAACTGGGGGTAACCGTTCAATGTTTACATTCATACTGAAGAGAAGCGGACAGAAAGAAGCCTTTCAGCCTCAGAAGATCACGAACGCCATCTTCAAGGCGGCTCAGGCGGTCGGCGGCGACGACATCACTATCGCCGAGAGGCTCACGGAGCAGGTAATAGACATCGCGCACCTGCAGTTCGGGGACAGGATCCCCGAAGTCGAGGACATACAGGATATCGTCGAGCGCGTGCTGATAAAGAACGGGCACGCGAAGACCGCGAAGGCTTATATCCTCTACCGCGAGAAGCGCAAGAGCGCGAGGGAGAACAACGCGCTCATCGGAGCAACGATTAACATGTTCTCCGACTACCTCGCGGACAGGGACTGGAACGTTAAGGAAAACGCGAACACTCAAAAAAGCGTCAACGGCCTCAACAATTACATCCGCGAGGCGTTTACCCAGAAATACTGGCTGCACGAAGTATATCCGGAGGAGGTCCGCGAAGCGCATCTGTCCGGGGAGTGCCATATACACGACTTAGGCTTTTTCGGGCCTTACTGCGCGGGCTGGGACCTGCGGCAGCTCCTTATGCAGGGCTTCGGAGGCATACCCGGCAAGGTGGAAAGCAAGCCCGCGAAACACCTTCGCTCGTTCTTGGGGCAGATCGTAAACTCGACGTTCACCACACAGGGCGAGACCGCGGGCGCTCAGGCATGGTCGAGCTTCGACACGTACTGCGCCCCGTTTCTGCGCCGCGACAGCCTGACGTTCGAGCAGGTCAAGCAGTCGCTCCAGGAGTTCATATTCAACATAAACGTCCCGACCCGGGTCGGATTCCAGTGCCCGTTCTCGAACCTCACGTTCGATATTAAAGTCCCCTCCGCGCTTAAAGACCATCCGGTCATTTTGGGCGGGGTGCAGCAGGACACGACCTACGGCGATTACCAGAAGGAGATGGATATGTTCAACCTCGCTTTCTGCGAGGTCATGCTCGAGGGCGACGCCAAGGGGCGCGTGTTCACGTTCCCGATACCGACCATCAATATCACAAAGGATTTCGACTGGGACAGCCCCGTAGTCGACAAGTTCATGGAGATAACCTGCAAATACGGCATACCGTATTTCGCGAACTATGTAAACTCAGATTTGTCTCCGGAAGACGCCGTTTCGATGTGCTGCAGGCTCCGGCTCGACGTGAGCGAATTGAGAAAGCGCGGCGGCGGGCTTTTCGGCTCTAACCCGCTTACCGGCTCGTTAGGGGTGTTTACAATAAACCTTCCGCGCATCGGCTACCTTTCGCGCACGAAGGAGGAATTTTTCGCGAGGCTGCGCAGGGTGGCGGCGATAGGGAAAACGTCGCTCGTGATAAAGCGCAAGATAATAGAGCAGCAGACGGAGCAGGGCCTTTACCCGTACAGCGCGGTTTACTTAAAAGAGGCGAAGAAACGCTTCGGCCAGTACTGGTACAACCATTTCAACACGATCGGGATAATAGGGATGCACGAGGCGCTTATTAATTACATGGGGAAGGGAATAGAGACGAAGGAAGGGAACGAATTCGCGGTCGAGGTGATGCTGTACCTGCGCGAGCTAATGCAGGAATTCCAGATGGAGACGGGGCAGTCGTTTAATCTTGAAGCGACGCCCGCGGAAGGAGCGAGCTACCGGCTCGCGAAGCTCGACCGCGCCAAATATCCGCAGATTTATACTTCCGGGAACGGCGTGCCGTATTATACGAACTCGACCCAGCTTCCCGCAAGGTTCACCGACGACATCATGCGAACGATAGAGCTTCAGGATACGCTGCAGTCCTTGTATACGGGCGGAACGGTGCAGCACCTGTATTTGGGCGAGCGCATAGAGGATATAAGCACGGCAAAGCGCATGATAAAGAAGATATTCGAGAATTACAAAATGCCCTATATATCCATTACGCCGACATTCAGCGTATGCGACAACCACGGTTACATAACGGGCGAGCATTTTTCGTGCCCGCAGTGCGGCTCCCGGACTGAGGTCTGGAGCAGGGTCGTCGGGTACCTGCGTCCGGTGCAGAATTTCAACGAGGGAAAGAAGGAAGAATACAGGGAAAGAGTCAAATTCGTTGTGCCAGAGGCGATTTAGATGCGGGTTTCCGGGCTTGTCAAAAATTCGTTTTTGGACTTCCCGGGATTGATAGCGGCGGTTGTTTTCGTTCCGGGCTGCAACATGGACTGCTGGTACTGCCATAACAAGCACCTCTGGAAGAGCGGGGCCGAAATAAGCGAAGGAGAGCTTGAGGGATTTCTCGATTCGCATAAAGGCTTTTTGGACGCAGTTGTCGTCTCGGGCGGGGAACCGACGCTCCAGCCGGGGCTTTCGGGGTTTATAAAGGGCTTAAAATCTAAGGGATACCGCGTAAAGCTCGACACGAACGGAACGAACCCGGCGGTGGTAAAAAAGCTGCTGCCCCTTCTCGATTACGCGGCTCTCGATTTAAAGGCTCCGCCGGGGGAATTGAGCCGCGTCGTGTCCTTTGATATGGACGATTCGCCCGTTTGGGAAACGGCTGAAATATTGATGGGAAGCGGCATCGAATACGAGTTCCGCACGACGATGATGCCTTTGCTCGACGCGCGGGACATCGAAGCCATCGCGAAGCGCGTAAAAGGAGCGAAGCGGTACGCTATTCAGCAGTATCGAAAGGCGGAAGGCGTAAGGACGGGGGCGCCGAAAAGCAAGGCGATTTGGGGCGTTCTTCAGCCGGAGCCGCTGAAAGCGGATCATTTAAAAAAAGCCGCCGAAGCGGCCCGAAAGTACGTTGAGGAAGTGATAATAAGAGGGATCTGAGCGGCGCTTTACTGGCGGGGAGGCTCGGTGAGCGTCAACTCGGATTGGATGAAATCGTTGACGCCGTTCAGCGCGTTTTTTACGAATGGTATGTTCCAGACGCCGTACGCGACTCCGGCAAGTACTACCGCGAGCGCAATGATCGCAAGCACCTTGACGAAGCCGGGTATGAGCTTCCAGACTATGCCGCAGCCGATGAAGAACAGTATAACGGCGGCGATGATGATGATCCACGCCGGAGTGGACTTTACAAAAGCGGCGAAGCTGGAAAAATCGAGGTTCTCGTTCGGGGCGCATGCCGCGAGCAGGCCTACCGCCACGAGAACGAGAAAAACGACGAGCAGGAATTTCTTCATCGGTACGCCCTCCTGTTAACGCATATTATACCCCTTTGTGAATCTTCAGTAAAGCGAAACATTGTACAATGAAGGGGGGTCTTTAAGAAACATCCCCGTACTTTTCAGGGTGCGGGGATGTTTGATTTCAGCGGGCGCTTCATTTTTTTATTATCATAAAAATAACCTTGTCTTAATAATAATTAAACCGATGCGCGGTAAATATAATACCGTAGGATATGCGAAATTTATTACGGGAGAATGGCCGCCATGAAAAAGATGCGAAAGATTGTACTGTCCGCCGCGGTTTGGGTTTATGCCCTGTATCTTAGGGCGATGCGTCCGCGCTTCGAGAGGATACGGCGAAAAACATACCGTCCGGCCGATTCTTTACCTCCGGCTGCGGTAAAAATAAGGCCGCAGATAAAGGTCTCCGAGGGTTTTAGCGCCGGCAAAACGGCGGCTTAAAGAACGCGAAAAGCACAATTAAGGCAAATCAGGCGAGCGCGCGGTTTTGCGCGCGCTTTTATTTTACGCCGAACCGCCCGAAATATATTTTGAATACGCAATATTGCGCCGATAATTTTACCGGCGGGGGATGGAACCCCTCCGGCTCGTATGGTAATATGTTCGCGGAGAAAAGATATGTTTATCGCGGATAAATGGAGAGATTATAAGCTGCTCGACACGGGCGGCGGCGAGAAGCTCGAGGATATAGGCGGGATCATATTGCAGCGTCCCGACCCTCAGGCGATATGGGAGAAAAGAAGGCCCGAAATATGGAAGCCGCACGCGGTTTACGAGCGTTCAAGCACGGGAGGCGGGAGCTGGCGGTTCCTTAAAAAAGTCCCCGAAAGATGGACGGCGGGCTACGGCGCGCTTAAGTTTTATATCCGCCCGACGGGATTCAAGCACATCGGCCTTTTTCCGGAGCAGTCGGTGAACTGGGACTATATCGCAAAGAACATATCGCAGAGCGGCAGGAAAATAAGGATGCTCAACCTTTTCGCGTATACCGGAGGGGCTACCGCGGCGGCCGCCGCCGCGGGAGCAAGCGTCGTGCATGTCGACGCGGCGAAAAGCATGAACGAATGGGCGAAGGAGAATCTCGCTCTCAACGGGATCGATTCCGACGTGCGCTTCATCGCGGACGACTGTCTCAAATTCGCGCAGCGCGAGCGAAGGCGCGGCAGCCGCTACGACGCGATAGTCATGGACCCTCCGTCTTACGGCAGGAGCGCGAACAGGGTCTGGAAGATGGAGGAGGGCTTGTTTGGCCTTATCGAGGAATGCGCGAAGCTGCTTTCGGACAAGCCCCTTTTCTTCATAGTAAACGCCTATACGACCGGGCTTTCCGACATAGTGACCGCGAACATGCTTGAGATAATATTGCGCGAAAAGTTCGGGGGCAGTATCGAGTCCGGAACGCTCGCGCTTCCGCAGGAAGGTTCGAATGTGCTGCTGCCGTGCGGCACGGTTTCGAGGTGGCGCGCGTGAACATAATATATGAGGACAACCATCTTCTCGTCGTGGAGAAGCCTTACGGGGTGCCTTCGCAGGAGGACAGCACCGGCGACGACGACATGCTTTCGCTTTGCAGGGCTTATATTAAAAAGAAGTACGACAAACCCGGCGACGTCTTCCTCGGCCTTGTGCACCGCCTCGACCGTCCGACGAGGGGCGTAATGGTATTCGCGAAGACCTCGAAGGCCGCTTCGAGGCTGTCGGAGCAGATACGAAGAGGAGAGTTCAAAAAGACCTACCTCGCCGTTCTTACCCGAGAGCCGCCGCGGAAAAAGGGGAGCCTTACGGGCTATCTCGTAAAAGACGAGACGCGGCACGTCGCGAGGACGGCGGAAAAGAACGAGCCGGGAGCGAAAAAGGCAAGCCTCGATTACGAGGTCTTGGACGCAAGAGAAGGGCTCTGCCTCGTAAGGGTATGGCTCAATACCGGCAGGTTCCATCAGATAAGGGCGCAGTTCGCCGGGATCGGATGCGCCGTTTACGGCGACATGAAATACGGCAACGGCGAAAAGGCGAAGCTCGCGCTGTTCGCGGAAGGTATAAGCCTTATCCATCCCACAAAACGGGAGGCAATGCTTTTCAGGCTTACTCCCGCGCATCATCCGTTTGACAAGTTCGAGGAAATAAAGCGTTATGAACAAAAATGATATTTTGGATATAGAATATACGCATCTTTTATATTAATTTGTTTTGTAATATTTATTTTCTGCGTATGACAAGCATAATTTTGTATGTTAAAATAGATAAAAAAATGGGGGAATTCATGGAACAAGAGCAATCAATAGAAATGAATAAATTTATAGATATAGGCTATCAAAGGAAATGTGATTGCGAACCTACCCATATTAATTGCATGACAGCAAAAGAATGGTTAAAATCGCAACTTGGCGTATGGCAATTTACATATGAGTCAAGAGATATCCGAGATAAAAGCATACATCCCGCGACTTTTCCCATTTCATTGTCAAAAAAAGTAATCGAATTATTTACGCATAAAGGCGAACTTGTTTTAGATCCTTTTGTCGGCAGCGGGACAACGTTGGTAGCAGCAAAAGATTTGGACAGAAATGCGGTCGGTTTTGATTTGCAACAAAAATATGTTGATCTTTCTATGAGCAGATTAAAGCAAACTTCCCTGCTCAATACATGTGAACAAATTGCGATATGTGACGATGCGAGGAACATTCCTCAGTATATTCGGAAAGAGACGGTATCACTCATTTGGACTTCACCGCCTTATGCAAACCTGCTAAACAGGGAGCGAAAAAATAAGTCCCGAAGGGACAGGGATAATGGACAATTAGGTAAAATTGAACAATATTCACAGGACAAAAGAGATTTAGGTACTTACGCAATCGAGTCATATAGTGAAGCCATGGGCGATATTTTTGAACAACTACTTCCGTTATTAAAACCAAAAGCGCATTGCGTTATTAATGTTCCGGATATGTGGTGGGAGAATAAAAGAATCACTATCCATGTATATCTTATTGAGGAATTAAGGAGGCGCGGATATGAATTAAGAAATATTATTATTTGGGATAGAACAAACGTTGTAAATCAAATAGGCATATTTGGATGGCCAAGCAATTATATAACGATGGGCGTTACTTTTGAATATCTGCTGGATTTCTGGAAACCGCCGTTGATAAAAGTATATTGAGGTTTAAGGGATGATACAATATACCAAAGAAAGCCTTATTAACAAGCTCAAAGAAATAAAAAATATGGGATGGATTTTAAACGCAAGGCAGGGGAATTCGGGCGGAGTTGGAAATACACTTGAGGATTTGTTGGGAATCAAAGAAAACAATCTTCCAATTCCAAACGCTGCTGAATGGGAATTAAAGTGTCAGAGAAAAAATACAAAATCATTAATAAC
>Ga0123519_10014047_pt1 | contig 11436 bp, 10 predicted proteins | sample YelNatPaOPRAMG02_FD_87396 | JGI IMG/M metagenome (GOLD analysis project Ga0123519, IMG submission 87396) | Hot spring microbial communities from Yellowstone National Park - Yellowstone National Park OP-RAMG-02 (version 2) | ecosystem: Environmental > Aquatic > Thermal springs > Hot (42-90C) ... | reverse complement strand
TAAATCCGAAATACGAAGCAAATTAATAATCAGGGAAGATGGGTATAGTAAGACAGTACATAGGGGTTAGTACATAGTACATAGTTAATAGCAGGGGAGTAAATCAAATATCAAAAATCAAAGTCCAAAAATCAAATATCAAAAATCAAAATGAGAAATCCGAAGCACGAAACAAATTCAAAATGAAAATAGCAAAAGGCGAAGGGAATGTGGGCCATGCGTACAGTGAACACGAGCGATGTTCAGTATTTAAAACATTACACATGACACATTACACATCACACAAGAAATACGAAAGGTTGAATTGAGTATTACAAAATTGCTTTTTGTTTATAAAATTGGTAAAATGGTAATAATAAGAAAAATAAAATGAAAAAAAATAAAATTGGTCTTTCTCCCCATACTCTTAACTTGTTTATTGAGTGTCCAAGATGTTTTTATTTAGAAGTAAACTATAAAATCAAAAGGCCAAGAGGGCCAATGGCTTCAATTGCTACTGGTCTTGATAGTATAATAAAAAAATATTTTGATTATTATAGAGACAATCAGATACTCCCACCTTTTTTAGAAGGGAAAATTGAAGGTAAATTAATTGAAGAAAAAATAAAAAAAACTCTTTATTATGATATAAATAAAGATTTTGTTCTTTTTGGAAGACTTGATGAATGTATTCATCTTAATGATGGTACTTATGTTCCTTTAGACCATAAAACAAGAAGTAGTCCTCCGGATAAAGTCCATCCTGCATATCAGTTTCAAATGGAGGTATATTCTCTCCTTCTAAAAGGGAACAATTATCCAATAAGTAATTTTGCATATCTTGTTTATTACTATCCAGAAGAAAGTAAAATTCATAATGGAATTAGTTTTGGATTTGATGTTAAAAAAATTGAAACTGATATTAACCATGCCATTGAAATTATAAAGAATGCAGTAGAAACATTAAAGGAAGAAAAAATTCCTTCTAATTCTTTAGAATGTGAATATTGCAAATGGTTTGAAAATATAAAAGAATATTCATTGTCAGATAAGAATGGAGAAATTAGTGTAGATGAAGTAAAAGAAGAAAAAGATACTTTATTCTAATTTTCCTTTCAATTTTATTATTTTATATATACAAAAAAAGAAAAGAGATAAAATAATTCCCCATGAAAAAAACATAAATATCCAACCACTTATTTCCAAATTTTCCTCCTTGTAAATATTCACTCAACACCGTTCGTATTTACAGTTTACAGTGAACAGTGTACAGTTTACAGCAAACTACGAACTTTCTTTTGCCCTTTTCGTCCATGCTTTTTTTACAAGTATACACAGAATAGAAAACAAAAGAAATAAAATAATACGAGTTAAAATTATAAAAGATAAATTTTCTTTCTTAATCCCTTTTAAAAATAATGTTGGTATGGCCTCTTGAAATGTCCAGAAACCCAATATAAAAAGAAGAAATATTGGGGTAATATACTTTATTATAAACTTATAAAATTTTGGTAAAGTTATATCTGAACCAGAATGCATTTCTTCCCATGCTTTATCTATTCCAAATATCCATCCAAATAAAATAGTTTCAACAGTAGCAAATAAAACAAGAGCAAAAGTTCCACCCCAAAAATCTAATTCGTCAACAACCCCTTTATTAAGAAAAAATATTGAATAATTACAAAGAAGAAAAGATACTATCCCAAAAATAAAAATGGATTTTTCCCTTGATAAATTGAATTCATCTTCTAAAAATGTAATTATAGGTTGTTCTAATGAAATAGATGAAGTAATACCTGCAAGAAATAGAAGAGAAAACCAGAGAAATCCGAAAAATTCACCATACGGAAAAGTTTTTAAAACAAGGGGCATTGTTACAAAACTAATATTGAAAGCACCTTGCTGGGCAATATTTTGAATTCCAGTTGGTCCAAAAAAGATAAAAGCAGCAGGAATTACGATACTACCTCCAATAATAACTTCTGCTATCTCATTTGCACTTGCTGCAGTTAATCCTGAAAGTAAAACATCTTTATCCTTTGTAAGATAACTGGCATAAGTAAGAATAACTCCGATACCAACACTTAAAGTAAAAAATATTTGTCCTGCCGCTGAAAGCCATACTTTTGCACTTTTCAGTGCTGAAAAATTAGGATTCCATAAAAATCCAAGTCCATTTAAAGAAGACCAATTTTTATCAAAAATAGGTTGAAATGTTAAGACCCTTATCATAATTACTAACCCGAAAATGAAAAGGATAGGCAAAGCATATTTACATACATTTTCTATACCTTTTTTTATTCCATAATAAACAATAAAAATGTTTGCGACAAAAGTAATAAGGAAAAAAATATATGCAGGTAAAATACTGGTGAAATATTGGTTTTTTATAATCCCTTGATATCCTTGAAGGAAAGCAGTCATTGTTTTTTCATCTATACATGTTTTATATTTACCCAGAAGAGAAAATATTCCATAAGCAAGTAGCCATGATTCAATATAAGTATAGTAAACAAAAATAACAAGTGGCCCAAAAATTCCTATTACACCAAAATACTTTATGAATTTATTTTTTTCCCACATAGAATGAAAAATACCAGGTGCTGTGCCATGTCCAAATCCACCTCCAAATCTACCAATAGTCCATTCAATCCACATTAAAGGTATTCCAAGAAGAAAAAGAGAGATAAAATAAGGAATCATAAAAGCACCACCTCCATTTTTCACTGCTTGAACAGGAAATCTAAGAAAATTACCTAATCCTATTGCACTTCCTGCAACTGCCATTATGACCCCTAATCTACTTCCCCATCTTTCTCTTTTCATTTTTATTTATATTTCCCAAATTCTTTCCCTGCTTCATACATTGCAGAAACATTTTCAACTGGAGTACATGGTGCTAAATTATTCCCTTCTCTTAAAATAAATTTACCACCTTCCATAATTCCTGATTCACAAATCCTTTTTACTTCTTCTCTTATCTCTTTTGGTGTTCCATTTTTAAGTAGCATTATTGTAGGACCTCCTAATATTTGAACATCAGGACCTAATTCTTTCCGAAGTTTTCCAAAATCTACAGGATAACCAGTATCAAAAGAGTAAACATTTAAATTTTCTTTAAGAAACTTAAAATGCCTGGTAGCATCTCCACATAAATGGATACTTATATGTCCACCATCAGAAAATTCTTCAACCAGTTTTTTATGATATGGGAAAACAAATTCTTTATACATATCAGTTGATATTAAAGCAATTGCATCATCAGCAAAACCATAATTTGGATTTTTAAAATTCCCTTTGTCTGGAGAATCAGGATTTCTTGCCCATCTCCATTGTTTAATTTCTTTTATTCTTCTTATAGTATTTTCTGTTATAAAATTCATAAGGTCATGGAAATATTTTGGGTCTTCATACATATCAATACAGATTTCTGTTGCTCCTCTTAATTTATAAGCAACAGAAAAAGGGCCATCAGTTCCTTCCCCAGGAATTGTTATAGGTGGTTTTACAGGTAGCCCTTCAAATTCTATATTTGGACATTTTTCCTGCATATATTCAAAAAATTCCATAATTCTTGAGAAAAGATTATGTCCTCTTAAAGAATCAGGTGGTTCTAATTCATAGAGTTTGTATTTGTTTTCTTTTAGGATAGGTATTGTGTCAGGTACATAATCTCCATTATATTTTAATGGACATCCAAACCACATTGCTTCATAGGAATTCTGAAAATCAATGTTTATTTGCCAATATTCTTTAGGATGTCCCATTTCTCTATCACAAATTAGATTATATCTAACCCATTTTTGATATGCTAATTGGCATTCAATTTGTGCCAAAGGGTTTTCAAAAAAATCTTTAAATGTATAACCTGTATTATTTATTTCCCGATTACCAAATAAATTAGAGATACTGCCTCCAATAGTAATGGGTACACGATATGGATTCCCTTTATAATATGCTTTCCAAACATTTTCTACTTCTTCATTATGCTTTTTGAAATCAATTTTTTCCTTCAAAAAATAACTCATTACTTTCCCCTTGCTATTCGTAAATCACTTATCGTATTTAACGATTCGCTATTTGGCAAATTTTGGGTCTGTAACTCTTTGAACTTTTACAACTTTTTTTGGCCTTGAAGATTTCTTTAAATTTTCCATTAATTTGTCATATTCTTTCCTATTAACAGGAATTTCTACTGGTTTGCCTTTTTTCCCTGAAAGGATTATAGCATTTATAAATTCAACTGATTTAAGTCCTTCTTCTCCTGGGCTTATAAGAGGTTCATTATATAAAATAGCACGAGCAAAATTTTTTATAATTACAGAATGTCCAATTGGAACATTTGTTGGTATTTCTACTTTTTCTGGATTAACTTGAAGGGATGCCCACATATCAGGTGCTTTAAATGTAAATTCAGAGACAGGAGAAGAAAAAGTAAGGAAAATCAATTCATTTCCTCTTAACATAATTTTCCCTTTATCCCCTACAATTTCTAAATAGAATGTTGCACCTGCTTCACATGTTGTTGTATAGTAATAACCCCATGCTCCATTTTTGTATTCTAAAAATGCAGATGCTTCATCTTCAACTTCAATTTTATGGAGTTTTGTTCTTGTTTTTGCTTCTACTTTTTTAGGTAGCCCTGCAAGAAGCATAAATATATCAATTCCATGTGGTGCCTGATTAATTAAAACTCCTCCACCTTCTCCTTTCCATGTAGCACGCCATGAACCACTGTCATAGTATGCCTGTGCACGATAAGTAGGGTCTATACAACAAGTCCTTTGAATTTCTCCAATTTTTCCACTTTTAATAATTTCATTTATCTTTTGAATGGTAGGTTCTGTCCTTCTTTGATACATAACTACAAATACTTTCTTATTTTTCTTTGCTTCTTTTACCATTTTATCTGCATCAGAAACAGTCACTGCAATTGGTTTTTCTGAAAGGACATGTAGCCCATTTTTAAATGCAAATATAGAAATTTCAGGATGTATCCAGTGAGGAGTAGCAACTATTACTGCATCACAAAGCCCGCTTTTTATAAGTTCTTTATAATCTGTAAAATATTTAACTCCAAATTCTTCTGCTCTTTGTTTTGCTATATTTTCATCAGCATCACTTACACAGGTAAGTTCTGTCTCTTCTATAGATTTTACAGATTTACAATGAGCATATCCCATTCCTCCTACACCAATAACTCCAATTTTTACTTTATCCATTTTTCCTCCTTTTTTTATTTAAATAACTGTAAACAGTAAACTGTTAACTGTACACTTAACCTTCATACCCGATTTCCCTGATGACTTACATAATTTTAAAACAACCCTTTTAAAAATCAAATTTTTTTCAAATAAAAAAATAAATGTTATAATAGTACTCAATACAGTAAGTATTTACAAGGACTTTTATGCCTATTATAGAAACAACGGATTTAACAAAAATTTATTTTTTAAGTAAGAATAGAAAAGTTATTGGTTTAAATAAAGTTAATTTAAAAATTGAGGAAGGAGAAATTTTTGGAATTTTAGGGCCAAATGGTTCTGGAAAAACAACCTGCATTAAATTATTATTAGGAATTCTTTTCCCTACTTCTGGAGAATCTTATATAATGGGAAAAGACCCATTTGATCCAGAAGTTAAAAAAAATATAGGATTTTTACCTGAAAATCCATATTATTATGATTATCTTACAGGTCCTGAACTGCTTAAATTTTATGGAAGAATCTTTGGCATTCCAAATGAAGTTATGAAAAATAGAATAGAGGAACTTTTAGACCTTGTAAAACTTTCTGATGCAAAAAATCTTGCTTTAAAAAGTTATTCAAAAGGGATGCTTGAAAGGATAGGTCTTGCAACAAGTATGATAAATGACCCAAAAATTTTAATTCTTGATGAACCAACTACAGGACTTGACCCTATTGGATGTAAAGAAACAAGAGATTTACTTATAAAATTAAAAGAAAAAGGGAAAACAATTCTTCTTTCAAGCCATTTTCTTTCAGAAGTGGAAAGAGTGTGTGATAGAATTTCTATTTTCCATAGAGGGAATCTTTTAAATACAGGTACTCTTGATAAATTATGTTTGCAATATAATGCAAAAAACCTTGAGGATTTATTTGTTAAAAGTATAGAAGAATTTGATAAACAGAATCCAATTTAAAATACTTAAGAAAGTTCATAACCACATCGTTTTTTAATAGAATCCAAATTCAAATATCAAAAATCAAAATAGTAATGCAAAATCCAAAATGGAAAAACAAATGGTAAATGGCGAAAGACGAATGGCAAAAGCAGTTTCTTTGTTTTCAGGTGGACTTGATAGTATTCTTGCAACTAAAATTGTTCTTGAACAAGGTATAGATGTTTTTGTTTTAAATTTTTCAACTCCTTTTTTCAGATGGAATAACTGTAAAAGAGGTAAATTTATACTTAAAGAAATAGAAGAACAGAAAGAGATAAAATTTAAATCTATTTATTTAGGAGAAGAATATCTTGAAATTTTGAAAAAACCTAAATATGGATATGGGAAAAATTTAAATCCATGTATTGACTGTAAAATCCTTATGTTTAAACATGCGAAGAAATTCATGGAAGAGATTAATGCAAATTTTATCATTACAGGAGAAGTTCTTGGACAAAGACCAAAATCCCAACATTTGTATGGTTTAAAAATAATTGAAAAAGAAACAGGGCTTGAAGGACTAATTTTAAGACCTCTTTCAGCAAAAATACTACCTCCTTCAATTCCTGAGAAGATGGGTTGGGTAGATAGAGAAAAATTGTTTTCTATCTATGGAAGAAGTAGAAAGTTTCAGATGGAACTTGCAAAAACATTTGGGATAAAAAATTATCCCTCTCCTGCAGGAGGTTGTTTATTAACTGACCCTGAATTCAGTAAAAGATTAAAAGATATTTTAAAACAGAAGGAATTTAATCTTGCTGAAATTGAACTACTGAAATTAGGTAGACATTTTAGAATTACACCATCATTTAAACTGGTTATCGGAAGAAATGAAATAGAAAATAAAAAACTTTTGAGTTTAACAAAACAAGGTGATATTTATTTTGAGCCAAAAGAAATGAAAGGACCTATAGGAATAGGGAGAGGAAATTTAGAACAGGATTCTATATGCAGAAATTGGGTTAAAGAAATTTCTGCTAAAATTTTAGCAAGATATGTTTCTACTGCAAACAAAGAGGTAAAAATTGGGATTAAAGTTATTCCAGAAGAAAATGAAGATTTAATAATAGTAAAAAGTATAAATGAAGAAAAATTGAATAGTTTAAGAATTTAACAAAATTTTGATTTTTGGATTTAAGGGACTTATTCCCCAACTATCTAAAGCAGAAGGAATTTTGTGTTATGTGTAATGTTAAATGTGAAATGTTAAAAAAAACATAAAACATCACACATGAAACATTAAACAGAATCGTTGGGGGATTTATCCCCCAATTATCTTGTAAAAATGAAAAAATATAATGTAGCAGTAGTAGGAATAGGAATGGTTGGGAAAAAAATGGTAGAAATACTTTTTGAAAGAAATTTCCCAATGAAATCACTTGAAATTTTTGCAACAAAAGAAAGAGAAGAAAAAATAAGTGGAAAAACATTTCAAGTGAAAACAATAAGAGATAACTCATTTGATAAAATAGATATTGTATTTTTTGCAGGGACAGAAGGAGAAAAAGGTGCAAGTGTAGTTTTTGGCTGGAAAGCAGTTGAAAAAGGAGCAATTGTTATTGATAATGGAGCAGATTTTAGAATGGACCCAAAAGTTCCTCTTGTAATTCCTGAAGTAAATCCTCATCACTTAAAGAACCATCATGGTTTTATTGCAAATCCAAATTGTTCTACAATTCAGATGGTTATGGCTATTTTCCCTTTACATAAAAAATTTAAATTGAAAAGAATAATTGTTTCTACATACCAGGCAGTTTCTGGAACAGGTAAAAAAGCAGTTGAAGAACTTGAAAACCAGATAAATTTGTATGTAGAGAAAAAGGAAATTAAAGCAGAAGTTTATCCTCATCAAATTGCATTTAACCTTTTCCCTCATATTGGAAACTTATCAGATGAATTCTATGGCTATTTCACTGAAGAAATAAAAATGATAAAAGAAACAAGAAAAATACTTGATGACCAGAATTTACAAATATCTGCTACTTGTGTAAGAGTACCTATATTTAATAGCCATTCTGAAAGTATTACCGCACAATTTGAAAAAGAAATAAATCTTAAAGAAATAAAAGAGATCTTATTAAATTTTCCTGGGATAAAACTAATTGATGAACCTGAAAAAAATTTATATCCAACTCCTTTACTTTCTTCAGGAAAAGATGAAGTGTTTGTTGGAAGAATTAGAAAAAATCCAGCACTTGAAAACGCAATAGACATGTGGGTAGTTGCAGACAATATAAGAAAAGGTGCTGCTTTAAATGCTATTCAAATTGCAGAAGAAATTATAAAACAAAAACTTATATAGAAATGTTTAACAACTACTTTAATAAACTTACTCTTTATTTACCAAAGATTTTTGTTGCGATTTTACTTCTTATAATTGGATGGATTACAAGCCATATTTTTTACAGAATCTTAGAAAAATTTTTCAAAAAAACTAAGATTGACTCACTGGTAGAAAAATATATCCAAAAAACAATTTCTACAGGTATTCTGATATTATTTGGAATTCTTGCATTGGCCCATTTAGGGTTAAACATAGGCCCATTTCTAGTAAGTTTAGGAGCAGGTGGTTTAATAATAGGTTTTGGAATTAGAAATATAATTTCTGATTTTGCAAATGGCTTAATGATTTTAGTATACCGACCATTCAAAAATAAAGATTATATTAAAGTTAGTGGGATAGAAGGGATTGTAGAAAACATCTCAATTGTGAATATACAACTTTCTACAATTGATGGGAAAATTGTATTTATTCCTAATAGAAATGTATGGGGACAAAATATTGTTAATTTCACAAATAGCCCTTATAGAATAATTGAAATAAATTTGTCTTTTTTAGAAAATAAAGAAAATATAGAAGATGTTTTAAAGGAAGTTTTGATAAAAAATAATTATACTGATTTTTCTATTTATACTTCAGGAATTATAAACAATTCCCTCCAATATAAAATCCAAATTAAAACAAAACCTTCTGAAACTGAAAAAATTGCAGAACAATTACCAAAGTTCTTCTATGATAATTTAAAAGATATCTGCCAAATCACTTCTCTTAGTATAACAAAGTAGTCAAGGATGTGAAAACACCCAACTTTTGAGGAAATTATGAAGAAAAAATTTACTCTCTGGATTTTCTGGGTAATAATTTTAATTTTATTACTTTTAATAATAAGTTTTTTTTCATTAAGTATTGGTACAATAAAAATACCATTTAAAAAAATTATACCTTTAATTTTTAAAGATAAAAATATTACTGAATATAATATTCTTATCAATATAAGATTGCCGAGAATTATTTTAGGTTTTGCAATAGGAGGTGCTTTAAGTTTATCTGGAGTTATTTTACAAGGATTATTTCGCAACCCTTTGGTAGAACCATATACACTTGGTATTTCAGGAGGAGCATCTTTAGGAGTTTGCCTAAATATTATAATGAAATTGTACAAAATAAATATTTTAACTTTACCAATTTCTGGATTTTTAGGAGCAATTTTTGTAATACTGGTTGTTTATTCTTTAAGCATCAAAAAAGGTATATTAAAAATACATTGGCTTCTTTTAACTGGAGTAATGATTAGTTTTATTTCTTCCTCCTTAATTATGCTTATAATGTCTTTATCTCGTGTAGAAGAATTGCATGGAATTATTTTCTGGATAATGGGTTCTCTTGAAGAATCAAATTTTTTTCTTATAAAATTAGCAGTTTTAGTGTCTATATTCGGGTTAATTACCTCTTATTTTTTCTGTTTTGACCTTAATGCCTTTTCTTTAGGGGAAGAAGAGGCATTACATCTTGGTATAAATATAGAAAGGACAAAACGTATACTTTTTATTCTCTCATCTCTTCTTACAGGATGTAGTGTATCTATTGCTGGAATAATTGGTTTTGTAGGACTACTTATTCCTCATTTTGTTCGGATAGTGGTAGGAATTGACCATAGGATTGTTTTAATAAGTTCTTTCCTTTGTGGAGGAATTTTTTTAATTATTTGTGATACTTTAGCAAGGACAATTATTACTCCTTTAGAATTACCAGTAGGTGTAATTACTGGTATACTTGGTGGAGTTGTTTTTATGTATGCTTTGTATCGGAAAGAACATTAAATAAATCAGGGAAGCTGGGTAGGTCAGTACATAGGGGTTAGTACATAGTACATAGTTTAAAACAGAAGGGTAATAAATCAAAATGCAAAAATCAAAAATCAAAATGACAATGCAAAATCCAAAATGAGAAATACGAAGCACGAAAAATGTTTTATGTTTTTAACATTACACATAACGTATTACACATGAAACATTACACAAAATAGTTGTTTTATGTTTTTAACATCACATATTGGATTAAAACATAACACATAAAATATGCTTGAAATAAAAAATTTAATTTGTGGATATGAAAAATTTTTCCTGCAAGATATTAATTTGAAAGTAAACAATGGAGAACTTGTAGGAATAATTGGGCCTAATGGTTCAGGGAAAACAACTCTTCTGCGGGCAATAACAAAAGTTATTAAACCAAAAAAGGGCTCTATTATTTTTGAAGGGGAAAATATATGGCAAATGGGATTCAAAGAACTGGCAAGAAAAATTGCAATAGTTTCCCAAAGTATAGAAATTAGTACAATGACTGTTGAAGAATTTGTTCTTTTAGGTAGGATCCCTTATTATGGGAAATTTCAATTTTGGGAAACAAAAAAAGATATAGAGATTGCTGAAAACTCTATGTTTCTAACTGATACATTCAAACTTAAAAATCAATTTATAAATGAGATAAGTGGTGGTGAAAGACAACTTGTTTTTATTGCTCGCGCATTAGCACAAGAACCAAAATTACTTCTACTGGACGAACCTACTGCCTATCTGGATATAACCCATCAAGTAGGAATTTTAGACCTTATAAAAAGATTAAATAAAAAATTTGGACTTACTGTGATTATGGTCTTACATGACCTTAATTTAGCAAGTGAATATTGCACTAGATTAGTTCTTTTCAATGAAGGTAAAATTTATAAATCTGGCTCTCCTGAAGAAGTATTAAACTATAAAATAATTGAAGATGTATATAAAACGATTGTAGTGATAGGAAAGAATCCTATTTCTTCTAAACCTTATTGTTTTTTAGTCCCAGAAGAAAATAGGAAACAACAAAATTAAAGCATAAAATATTTTGAAGCATCGGAATTTCAAAGATTCTTCTTTAGCAGATAAATTCCAGATGCTTCTTCTTGCGTATTTCAGCAAGAAATACCTTAATGTAAGTAGTTGCTTTTATACCT
>Ga0123519_10014035_pt1 | contig 11442 bp, 6 predicted proteins | sample YelNatPaOPRAMG02_FD_87396 | JGI IMG/M metagenome (GOLD analysis project Ga0123519, IMG submission 87396) | Hot spring microbial communities from Yellowstone National Park - Yellowstone National Park OP-RAMG-02 (version 2) | ecosystem: Environmental > Aquatic > Thermal springs > Hot (42-90C) ... | reverse complement strand
TCAAATTTAATGCTTCGCATTGGAAGTGAGACCCGCTTTGCGGGTCTGGAATTGAGTGCCGAAAAACGGCACTGGAAGTTAGTCGCTCTGGCGACTGGAATTTATCAAACTGTTTTTTGCGTTTATAGCGTTTATAGCGTTTATTGCGTTATTGCGTTTAATTAAAACTGCACGGCACAACAAGAAAGAGCAAAGAGCAAAAAAAGGCTGAAGGCTTTAGGCTGAAGCATAAAAACAACAAAGGAATATACAAACCCCTTAACAAAGGAGGAACTTAGTTAAGAGAAAAGAGCAAAGAGCTTATAGTAAACAACTAATAACATAATAAAAGGCAATAGCTCAATTTATGAAACAAAATAACGGGTCTTTTTTAAATATGAGCGGAGCTCATATTCAGCCTTCAGCCTTTTTAGTTTTTGCAACATCTGTATTATTTAAATTGCATTTTTGGGTTAAATGATAAAGAAAATCAGAAAAGTTGAATTGCTTTTGGATTATAGGCAATAATATCGTATGAAATTATTGAGATATTTCATACTTTGTTTTGTTTTTTCTATTATATTCGTCCCTGATTTATCCAGTTCTGAGGAAAATATTCCTTTTAACAGGGTAGTAATTCATAATCTCAAGATAACTTTTTATCCTGATGAGAGGACTTTTTCTGCAGAAGATACAATTACTGTCCCCGAACATCTTCTGCCAGAATTTCAGTTCTTTCTTCATAAAGGGCTTAACCCTTACTCGCCATCATCGGATGTTATGATTTCAATTAATCAATCAAGTCAGGATATTCCTCATGAATCATATTCTGTTAAACTTCCAACAGGAGTAAACACATTTGTATTAAAATATGGAGGCAGCGTCCATAATCCTTCTCTGTCAGGCAAAAAAAAGCTATTTAATCCGATTCAAGCCCAGGGCATAATTTCTGAGGCAGGAATATATCTTGCCGGTAGTTCTTTCTGGTATCCGGTTTTCAATGGAGAATTTGTCAAATTCAACCTTCTTATTGAGTTGCCTTCTGAATGGGATGCAATAAGTCAGGGTGAAAGAACATTGCACAAGAAGGATAACAATTCTACTTATGTGCGCTGGGAATCTAATGAACCTCAGGAGGAAATTTTTCTCATAGGCGCGCGTTTTATTGAATATTCTCAATCAATTGGCAAGATTATGGCCATGATTTTCTTGAGAACACCTGATAAAGGATTGGCAGACAAATATCTTGATGCAATTGTACGTTATATCAATATGTATGAATCACTTATTGGTGAATATCCCTATAAAAAAGTTGCTGTTGTTGAAAATATCTGGGAATCTGGCATAGGTATGCCATCTTTTACGGTTATCGGACCAAAATTCATCAGGTCGCATTTTGCTGTTAACAATTTTTTCCCTCACGAAGTGCTTCACACATGGTGGGGTAATAGTGTATTCCCTCATTATGAAAAAGGCAACTGGTCAGAGGGGTTGACCGGTTACCTATCAGATCACCTTATGAAAGAACAGCAGGATGAAGGTTCTTCTTTCAGACTAAGAATACTCCAAAAATATGCGGAATATTTGCTAAAAAACCAGGATTCCCCTGTAACAGCGTTTAAGTTGAGAACAGGTTCATCTTCTGAAGTTATTGGATATGGAAAATCTCTTATGTTTTTTCATATGCTGCGTCTGCAGTTAGGAGACAGAATTTTTACAGAGGCTATCCGGGATTTCTACCAGAAAAATAAGTTTAAACGCGCCACATTTGCTGACATAATGAAAAGTTTTGAAACCGTATCAAAAAAGAATATGAAAAGAGAATTTGAGCAATGGATAATAAGACCGGGTGCACCGCTCTTGAAATTAGGTGAAGTAAAAATTGACAGGGAAAAGGAAGGATATGTATTATCCGCTGTCATCGAACAGAAACAACACGGGAAATTCAATCTTAATGTGCCTGTAGCGGTTACCATGAAAGACAAAGAGAAAGCATATCAGACAACTGTCAGGGTTGACAAAAAAAAGGTGGAATTTAAAATTTTTCTTCCTTCCCGTCCTGTACGTTTGGATATTGATCCCGAATTTGATATTTTTAGAAGGCTTGAAAGGGATGAAATACCGCCGGTTATTTCACAGGTTATAGGAGCGGAGAAAATAGTTGCTATACTTCCCTCTTCATCAGATAAAAATTTATTAAAAGCATACCGTAGCTTCGCATCAGCTTTAGCGATATCTGGCTCAAATGAAATAGATATAAAACTTGATACAGAAATAGATTCCTTGCCACAGGATTGTTCTATTGTCGTATTAGGACTTGAAAATAAATTTGTATCAAAGGTATTTAGTATGTTGTCGAAATATAAAGTTGTTTTAAACCATAAATTGGTCAAGATAGGAAGAACTGAAATCATGCTCGAAAATAAATCAATTGTTCTTACGGCAAGAAATCCGGACAATGAGTCCCTTAATATTCTGTTTGTATTTTCGAATGTGCCGGAAGGGCTTCAGGAGCTTGGTAGAAATTTGTCTCGTTTTTCAGGTTTCAGTTACGCGGGTTTTGAAGGCAGGAGTTCAATTAATATTATTAAAGGAAGATGGAATAATATTAGTTCACCGTTGACTGTATTTATTCCAGATGAAAAAGGAGAGATTATAAGCGCAGAGCTTGGAGAACTCATGCCAAGAAAGCCGCTTATAACACCACAGAATATCTTTTCAGAAGAAGCAATGATGCAGTCAATACGCTATTTGTCTTCGGAAGAACTTAAAGGACGCGGGCTGGGAACAGAGGGACTTGATAAAGCTGCTGAATATATTGCATTAAAATTTCAGGAGGCTGGACTTAAACCCGGTGGGGATAAAGGTAAAAGTTATTTCCAGACATTTGAAGACTGGTTCCGCGGGGAAAAAACATCCGAACTTATTCTGAAGAATGTAGTAGGAATTATCCCGGGTAAAAACCCCGAGTGGTCAGAGCAAAGTATTATAATTGGTGCTCATTATGACCATCTGGGTACCGAATGTGTTGAATATTATGATGATGAAGTTGATGCTTATTGCCCGGGTGCAAATGACAATGCAAGCGGAGTGGCTGTTTTGATAGAACTTGCAAGGGTGCTGAACAAAAGCCTTAATCCAGAGCGTACAATAATTTTTGTTGGTTTCACAAATGAAGAGAAAGGCAAAAGCGGTTCCCGTTATTTTGTAAATAATATGAAAGAATATCCAGCGGATAAATGCATAGGAATGATAAACATTGACACTGTTGGCCAGATTAAAAAGAACAAAATATTTATTTTGAATTCAGTTTCAGCAAAAGAATGGCAGTATATATTCAGAAATTCGGTTTCTAATACAGGGCTCGATATAGATTTTGTAACAGAAGAATTAGATGTGAGCGATCAGATCGCCTTTCATAATGCAGGAATTCCTGCTGTTCAACTTTTTTCAGGACCGCACCCTGACTATCATCGAACTACTGATACTGCAGACAAAATAAATTCATCCGGACTCGTTAAAACCGCTCTTTTACTAAAACTGGTTATCGAGAAACTATCAAATCAGGAAGAACCTTTAACACGTATAAGTAATTAATCCACAAGTATGTTTTGAAATTTTATATAAAAGTGTTAAGCAAAAAAGTGAAATTGAAATATTCCTGATTTTGCAAAAAATATTTTTCAATACCTTAAGTATATTTAAAGAAATATTGAGATTTCAGGTATTTTACGACTTATGTCAAGGCGTGGCTCATTGACTTCCTGCATAGCAATATATACAACGGTGCTTACACGTGTTATATTGTCCTATATCTTTGCTCGGAATGCATCCACAATACTTTCTTTGACCTTTGTCTTTAAAGGCTTTCTTTTTGTTATTTTTTGTCTCTGATAAATAACCTTGATTAAGAAACTCCATCAATTCTTTATCTTGATTAAACTCTCGTATCATAAGAGTATCATCAATACATTTATTATGATTTATACCATATTCTGATAAATCCACCTTTTCAGCGCATGTTGCGATTTCAATATTCCACTCGTTTTTCATTTCTTTTAAACCTTTGGCTATTCTAATCATATGCTCGTCTGTAAATTCTTTACAATCAATAAAACCTGCTTTCAACAAATTATTCCTGACTTTTCTGTAAAGATTAATATCTATAAAACTTATTACAAGTTTTTCTGTATATTTATGTATTAATTTCCCGATGTTATATATTTTATTAAGTAAAATATCTACAGATATCTTATCTGTTAAAATCAAAGGGTCAAACCTCCAAATTGTTCTTGCCTTTCCAATATAATCTGATAATTTTTTGAATGTTTCTATTCTGCCTTCTAACGGAGGTACTTCAGGCTCTAATTTTTCTTTTTCATAATCATTAAGAGTAAAAGTAAAATAATAATTTATTACTTTTCTATCTAATTCTGGCAGAAATTTTAAAATAGGTTCCGCATTCTTAGTCCAGAATATTATTGCTCTTGTTTTTTCAAACGAGACATGTTGTGATTTTCCATTAAAACGATTAACCCATTCTACATAACCTTTCCTGAGCCTGTGCATAAACCACTCGGAATAAAATGCAGGGATGTCAGTGACCCTGCTTGCTGAAATAATAACAGGAGCAATACCATTAATTGGACCTTTATCTGTTTTGATTATAACTTTTCGCCAGCCTTTAAAAGACATTACCTTCTCATTTTAGCTTATTGAAATAATAATGCTATTTATTTATAATTCTATAAAAAATAATTAGCTTTGTCTTCATAATATGGCTAAGCAAAAGTATAAATGACGGAAATAAATATTATTTTTGCCATTTACAGTTTTGGAGTGAGTTGTTTAAAAACTATTTGTATCCACAACCTTCCCCTCTGTTATATTCAGATAAATATCCTGAATGGTAAAGAAGAAGATGAAGTTTCACTGCACCCTTCGTTATTACCCAGATCGGAGTTTTTCTAAAAGTTATTTTGGACAAGTTTGAATCGTTATGTTATAAAATATTTATATGAAATCGCTGAGTAAGCTATATATTCTGATTTTACTTTTATTGGTTTCATGTACACCTGTTTTAAGGCAGGAGCTAATAGATTCTGCCTTAAAAAATATATCCCCAGCTGAAATTAAACAGCAACCTGAATTATATGTTGGAAAATATTTCCTTTTGGGTGGAATAATTGCTGAAACCAAAATGACTTCCGAAGGCTCTTTAATAGAAGCCATGTATCAGCCTGTTGATTCACGTGGTTATTTAAAAGGAATAAATACTTCACATATGCGATACCTTGCACTTTTTCCAAAAGAAAATGGAATACTTGACCCTTTAATCTTCAAACGCGGAAGGGAAATAACATTTGTGGGTGAGTTTGTGGAATTAAAAGAAGGAAAGATTGAAGATTTAGAATATACTTATACTTATTTTAAGATTATTGAGCTTTATCTGTGGCCAGAATATAAAGACTATTTTATTTATTATGAGCCTTATCCATATTGGTGGGACTACCCGCACTGGTGGTATAGACCTTATTATTTCCCCCGCAGGCATTAATTCTAAAATATTATTTAGCTTAACCCGTTTTTCTCAGGAATCTATTTAACTCTTTTTTGAACTCTTCTAACTTATCAAGATAACAGGCATGACCTGTATCTTTGATAATATATATTTCTGATTGTTTAACCTTCTCTGAAATTATCTTTGCATTATCTGAATATGAAATATTATCTCTATTACTCCATATAGCTAAAAAAGGAACATTTATCTTTCCCAATAATGGAATCTAATTTTAAGTCCTTTATTTCAGCCCGGTCTTCCATCATTTATTGAAATTTTAATATAAATATTAAACGAGCTAAATAAGATCTTAACCAAATCCTGTAATTTGCAAAAAGCAGAATTAATATTCCCGGTTCTTTTTCTGTTAATAATTCCTGATTAGGCGATGCAGATGATTATCCGGCTCAGAGCCGCTTCCCACCCCAACGCTCGGGCGTGGCGGGAAGGAAAGGGGGCAAGGGGGAAAGGAATTCCCGCCCTGCCCTCGCTTTTTCGCCGCCGAATTTTTCCTATTTCGTAAAGCGAAATTCGCCACTGTTTTCAAATTAACTGATTTTGCTTGCAAAATCAACGAAATTGTCGAACCAATATTTTCTGTAATTTTCCAAAACCTCTGCTATTCCTCGTCTTGGTTTGAGCAATAGTTTTGTGTTTATGACAAATCCGTTGTACGAAAAATCTCTGCTTTCTTTTTGCTCGCCAATTTCAAATATCCTTGAATAGCCATCAATTTTTCTGTATCCGTCCGCCTGTTCAAATAAAGTCATTTGTCTTTCAAATTCTTTTCTGGGAATTTTGCCGTACTGATTGTCTAACTCTTTTTGTCTTTCAGGATAATGCCGAACTTCCTCAATTTTTCTTTTAATTTCTTTGTATTTCTCGCCATCGCTAAACCTGACCTTTTTGAAATGCACTATTTCATTTTCCAATTCCTTAAACTTCTCAAACTCCTTGCTTTTAACTCCAAGGTAATCAAAAATCCGATCAAGAATTAACTCCGGCTCAAAGAGTGAATTCCTTTCGCCCAAATCATAGTATCGCTCTTTTTCCGCAAAACTTTCTTTTGCTTTATTCAAAACTTTCACATCGCAATCATATTTGGCCAAAGCGATTTTATCGCCTAAAAATCCGTAAAGTTTCGACGTTATATCAAGATCTTCTCGGCTGACAGGATATTTTTGCGGGTCTTTTTCTTCAGCAAAAATTCTCTCGGAATCACGGTAAACAGGTATTAAGAGAAGTTTCCCTTCTCTTTTAGGATTGACAATAAATGCCTCGCCTAAATTTTTATCCTGTTTTTCTGCCTTTAGAGTAGCGATTATCTCTCGTAGGTTTTCGGCGTTCGTCCCAAAAACAAACAAACTCTCTATCGGCAAAATCAGATTTTTAATTTTTTCAAATAACTGCTCTTTTACTTCATTTGCATTGAAAAAATTTTGAAGACGCTTTCTTTTGTTTTTCTGCGGCTCTATTCGGACACCTCTGCCAACCGACTGTAGAACGAATTTTTTGGCGTCGCTTCCTACTCCGATATTTACAAACAAAAGAAGATTTGGTCTGTTAGAATCCCAACCCTCATAAAAAGAACGCGAACCCATTAAAACATTTATGTCAGAATCATCGCGATTTATCCGCCTGAAATAACTTTCGTTTTCAAAACTTTCGTTTATTTCGTATCCCTCAAGTTTGTCTTTTAGCCAGCCGGAAATGTCGCCGATTTTGATTAACGCAAACGGCTTTTCAGCCGTCATCAACCTAAAAATCAGTTCGTTTCTATCGCCGGGAATTTTTAATACCTCAATCTTGCCCGGAGTTTTAGCATTCAAAACATATTTTAAAACATCTTTGTAATCTAATTTTGAAATTAAATCGGCGTTTACTACGCAGTCCAACTCCTCAAACTCAAATGTTGGATGGTTGCTAAACTCTTGAACAATTTCCTCTTTTGCTTTATTGAGCAAATCTGCCCTAATTTCGTTCTTCGCTACTTTTTCTAACTCTCTAAAAAATAACTCCAAATCAGATTCTTCTACATCTACGGAATTAACCAATGTCAAAAGAAGCGGGCGGTGGTATAAGGCATTATCAACTTTCCTGATTTTTTCAAAATACTTGTTGATGCAAGTCAGAAGTAAAAGCGTCTTCAAAACAATTTTCTGTTTTTCAATCGGCGAAAAATCACCCCGACCGCGAAATGCACTAATCTCGGCAGATGACACATAAATATGCTTGCCGTAACCTTCTTCAACAAACTTTGAAAGATTGAAATTAAAAACACATGTTGCAAAGTCTCTTGGGTCTGTAAAGGTGGCAGAAAAATTAAACAGAAATCCGTTTCTTGAAAGTATGGAGTATAAAATCTGTCGCTTGCTGTCTTCCTTGTCGCCCTTATGGGCTTCGTCCAAAAGAATGTACCATTTGCCGCTGTTGTCATAATTTCTGAAATTCACGATTTTTTCTTTCTGTTCATCAGAAATTAAATCGGAACGATAACAAAAAACAGTAATCTCGTTTTTAGCAAACGGCAGGGCGTTTTCGCGCTTCACACTATCGTAATCTCTCAAATTTTTAAGATTTATCTTTGTGCCAAAATTAAAACTATTAAATTCCTCAACATGATTTTTAAACTGGTCCAAAAGGTCATCACGGTGCGCCAAAAAAAGAATGTCCCGCGCCGGCAATTCTTTTTCAGCAACGAGTTTACCCAAAAGTTCAATCAGTTTAACAATAATCAGCGTCTTGCCCGAGCCGGTCGCCATCCAAAAACTCATCCGATTGATAAAGTGAGTAAAGGATATTTTATTATCAACTATTTGATAATCTTCAGGATATTCCAAAAGATATTTTGCCGCTTCCCTTTCACGATTTAGGTTATAGTCAAAATTTTCTGTAAAATCGTTTGCTTGGTAGTGATTAAACAAACTTTGCTTTAATTTATTCCCCTTTTGTAGAGGGGTGTCTGCGACAGCAGACGGGGTGTTTCCTTTGAAATAAAGCCATAAGCCGCGCAAAGCATTTTTAAGCGCATCCTTTTGAAAATCAAATAGTGTTTTGTCGGAAGAAAATCTGCCAAAATCAAATCCCTGCCACTTTACTGGCAAGTTTTCCAGAGCAATATTTTTTACAATATCTTGTAAATATAATTTCATATCACCAACAAATTAGTAATGATTTTAATCAATTTATCTTTTTCCTTCGGGTTGCTGACTGCAATTAAAAGAGCCAGAGCAGTTAAAGCATTGTCATTAATTTTTTTCTCCCCGGTTTTTCGGTAAAGGAAATCATTTTTATCAAGGAAATAAATAAACAAAAACGAAGCAATTCTCTTATTGCCATCTACGAAAGGATGGTCTTTGATGATAAAATATAAAAGATGAGCGGCTTTTTCTTCTAATGATAGATATAATTCATTTTTCCCAAAAGTTTGGTAAATGTTGCCCAAAATGCCTTGAAATTTTTCACCATTCTCTTGTCCAAACAAATCGCTCGCTTCCCTTTTGGCAATCAACTCTTTCTTTATTTCTTGAATAACTTTAATAGAGTTTTCGTATTTCAAAACAAACTTGCCTTTCGTTTTTTTAACCAGCGATAACTTTTCTTTATCATATTGTTCAAGAAGAGTGAGCGTTTTTGAGTAGTTTGCAAGTAAATTCAAAATTTCTTGCTCTTGCCCGACTAAAAGTTTGTGTTTAGATTTTTCTTGTAAAAAAGAAATAGCGCCTTGCAATTCTTGCAATTGATTGCGCGCCTGCAAAAGCCGCTCTTCGTTGATGGTATAACCTTTAACCAGATGATCTTTTAGCGTTTTAGTCGCCCAAATGCGGAATTGTGTCGCTCGTTTTGAATTGACTCTGTAACCAACAGAGATAATAGCGTCTAAATTATAAAATTTAACTTTCTTTGTTTGAGTTTTGCCTTTAATAGCGCCGTGTGAAGTGGTTTGTTCCAAAATGGAACTAACCACTTTTTCATTTAATTCGCCGGCAGTAAAAATGTTTTTTAAGTGCTTGGTAATAGCTGGCCTTTGAGTGCCAAAAAGCAAAGCTATTTGCGCTTGCGTAAGCCAAATAGTCTCTTCTTCCAAACGCACATCTAACTTGGGTCCTTCTTTGGACTTATAAATAACTATTTTGCCTGTTTTGAAGTTATCTTGTTTCATAAGTATCTAAAATCAAACCCCTGCCACTTGGTTAGCAAATTTTCAAAGGGAATATCGTCTATGATGTCTTGGAAGATACATCCGCATATTATTTTTTCTTTCTTGGGATTTTTACAACAAACTCATTATCATTAGCTATTAACTCAACATCAAGCCCAATATAATCTTTTACAAGTTTTATCATTCTTCTCACACCACTACCCAAATCTGTTACCATCTGAAATTTTGTAAGCATGTTATAAATGTGAGGGTTTCTCAATACATGAGAGCCTCCAGCCTTCATGCTTTCAATAGTTACTGTATTTGGTAATCTCCCAGGACTGTGAATTTCTATTTTATCAGTAAAAATTAAAATTCTTATAGGCGCACTTATAGTGTAATCACGGTGTGCCAGAGCATTGACCACAGCTTCTCGTAACGCTGGTATAGGTATTTCAAACTTAGTTTCTGGTTCGAAATCTTTTATGACATGTTCTTCTCTAAGATAAATTTTAAAGAATCGTTCTGTATCTCCTATTATTTGGGAAATAACGCCATTAACATCCTTCTTATCCAAAGGAGCTGTGGCAATATCATCTCCTTCTATATAAGCACAGACAATTCGTGCTTCTTTTAAGAAATATTGTGGGTTTTTACCGAAAAACAAAAGACCTGTTACAGTAGGCACTAAATCTTTATCTACTAAATGTAAATTCTTAAGGTATGATAATACTTCCTGTTCATTAATCTCCGTAATACTCTGAGATAGGTAATCTTTTAGAAACGATTTAAACAATTCCAAATCAATATTTTCTAAATTAGCGTTTGTTATTGATAATTCATCATAATAAATACTTTCGGAACTTTGAAATAATCTAAGAATTTCCTCCCTCGTAGCTTCTCTACAACGGTTAGATGAACGAATGTAAAATTTTCCTTTACACTGATAAGGTCTCTGAATTCCTTTCGGGATATTGATAATTACTATATTTTTATCATTAATGGCAGCAGTTTCCTGTAAAATAGTAACTGGTGGTTTGCATAAATTTAGTGCTAAATCGTCTATTCTAAGCATAAATTTATCAACATCATTAATTCCGATTATTGTTCCATCATCAGCGACCCCTGCAAGTATTTTCCCTCCGTCTGTATTTGCAAATGAAACTATTGTCTTGGCAAAGTCATCATTGTTTTCTTCTTCTCTTTTAAATTCAAGGTGATGACCCTCTCCTTTAGCAATAATCTGTCTAATTTCTAATTCAGTCATAATTTTACTCCATATTTTTGAATTCTCTTTTTAAATGCTTCCTCCCCTCCTTCCATAATTTTCTTTATGTCTTCAGTAATAGACATTTTATCAATGGAGCCTGAATTTCTAATTTTACACTGGTCTGCTTCTACATCCAAAACAAATATCTGCTCTGAATCGCCAAGTACTGGAATATTAGCATTATGGGTGGCAAAAATTAATTGCCTTTTATCTTTCATTTCTCTTAACATAACAACTATATCATCATAAATAAATCTATTATCTAAATCTTCTTCCGGCTGGTCTATGATTAGAATTCTTTTTTCCTGTGAGAAAAGCAAAATAAGCAATGCGGTTGCTTTTTGGCCATCAGAAAGCTTTTCAAATGGCTTATATTCATCTCCCACTTTCAATTTGATTGTAATTAAATCTTCTGGAAATAAAATTTCTAATTGATACAATTTGCTTCTGTCTTTAAACCAATCTGTAATTCTCTTAGTCATTGCATCTGTA
>Ga0123519_10014034_pt1 | contig 11442 bp, 14 predicted proteins | sample YelNatPaOPRAMG02_FD_87396 | JGI IMG/M metagenome (GOLD analysis project Ga0123519, IMG submission 87396) | Hot spring microbial communities from Yellowstone National Park - Yellowstone National Park OP-RAMG-02 (version 2) | ecosystem: Environmental > Aquatic > Thermal springs > Hot (42-90C) ... | reverse complement strand
TCTTCCACAAACGACATTATAGTTACATCCAAGGGGCCGCCGCCGAGGTCAAACACCAAGATCTTCTGGTCCTTGGCGCCGGACTTGTCCAAACCGTAGGCAAAAGCGGCCGCGGTAGGCTCGTTGATGACGCGCGCGACCTTCAGCCCCGCTATCTCCCCCGCGTTTTTGGTGGCCTGGCGCTGCGAGTCGTCAAAATACGCGGGCACGGTAATGACCGCCTCGGAAACAGGCTGGCCCAGGAAAGTTTCCGCGTCGCGCTTTATCTTCTGCAAAATGAACGCGCTGATCTGCTCGGGGGTGTACTCCTTGCCGTTGATGTTGTATTTAAAGGCCGTACCCATCTTGCGCTTGGCTTCAAAGATGGTACCGTCGGGGTTGGTCACGGCTTGGCGCCTGGCTGGCTCGCCGACCAGCAGCTGCCCTTCCTTGGTGAACGCCACGTAAGACGGGAAGGCCTTACCGCCCGCTGTCTGCCCTTCGGCCGCGGGGATCATCACCGGCTTGCCGGCTTCCATAACCGCTGCCGCGCTGTTGGATGTACCTAAGTCTATTCCGATTATTTTTGCCATAATTATTCCTTTCTTATACTTTTATTACTTTAAATAAATATAAATTACTTTTTCTTTGAAATTACCACTTGGCTCGGCCTTATAACTTTTCCGTTCAGTTCAAACCCCGTCTGCAGTTCATCCACCACCACGTCATCTTCTTCCCCGTCCACCTGCCTAACCGCTTCGTGCTTATAGGGATCAAATTTCTTGCCGATTGCTTCTATCTTCTTCACTCCCAGATCTTCCAAAGTCTTGTCCAGCTGTTTCAAAAGAACATTAATACCTTCCTGCCAGGACTGGTATTTTTTGGAGAAACCATTTTCACCCTCATCTGCCCTTCGGGCATCTTCTCCCGTCAAGGGAGAAGAGGACCCCTCCTCTCCCCTTGCGGGAGAGGATTGAGGTGAGGGGTACTGCGGTAAATGGCGCAACGCCTGCTCCAACGAATCTATGGTTGGCAACAGTTTAGTAATCGTCACTTCCTTAGCAAACTCCAGCAATTCCTTGTTCTCCGCCTCTTTGCGCTTTTTGTAATTCTCGAAGTCCGCGGCCGTGCGCTTCCAGCCGTCCAAATTCGCTTGAGCCTGCTTAATGGCGTCATCCAGATCCTGTTGTAACTGGTCTGTATTATTTTCTTGCTGCTGCTCCTGTTCGTCGCTCATAATTTCAAATCCCAAATGTCAAATATCAAATAAAATCCTAATTTCAAATCCCTAATTTGTCATTTGACATTCATTTGAAATTGGTAATTTGATATTTGAAATTAATGGCTATCTTATTAAAACGAATAACAATACCACTCCCACCCCTCCTCCGAGCAGTTTCGCGATGTACTTTATTAACGACAAGTTCTTCTCGTATTTCATTGACTTTGGCCCCACCAGACCAATAACACCCTTCTTGCCCGACGGCAAGGTCAGGCCCGAGACTATCATGGAATAATCGGATTTCTTGGATAGTTTCAATTCCTTGCCGATGAGCGCGGCCGGTTCCTGGCCCGCGTAATCCTTTATCATATTCTCCGCGTACTGGTCGATATCGTCAAGGAACTTGGCAATCTCCTTGGCGTCCTCGGAAGGTATTGCCGGATTGGATAAAAGATTGGATAACCCCACAGCCGAGACCTCTTCGGGAAACAGCGCGAAGCTCGCCTGCTCGCTGTGTTCGGCCAAAAGCTTGGCCAGACGGCGACCCATCTCCAGATGCGCGACCTGCAACTTCAATATTTCCCGCTTGAGCAATTCCTGCTCCTTCAGCGTCAGCTTGACCTTGTTCATCAGTTGGTTGACGAAATACCGAAAGCCCTTGTCCGTGGGCACGCGGCCGGCCGAGGTGTGGGGCTGGAAAATATACCCCTTCTCTTCCAAAACCGCCATCTCATTACGGATAGTCGCGGGACTCACGTCAAACTGGTATTTTTTGGCCAATTCCTGGCTGGCTACGGGTCCGCAGGTATCGCAATTCTCTTTTACAATGGCCGCCAGAATCTTGGCCTGGCGGGGCGTGATTTCCTGGTTTTCAGACATACAAGGATGCCCTTGTGCAACACAAGGGGCATCCTTGCGCGCACATTAGCAAATCAGACAATAAAGTGCTAAAACTATGGTAACATTAGCACTCTAAAGTGTCAAGTGCTAACGTTACCATTACAGCCTATGTCAATGGGGATCTTTGACGATCAGCAGATGATATTAAATATTGTTTGATAAAATTTGATCATTGCCAAAGATTCCCATTGACATTATTGACGTTTTATTCCCGCATATCTTCCCTTTCACGCTACGCTATAGGTAAGCCCGAAAAAAAATTCCCGTCGCAACCAGTGCCCCTCCTAACCATTAACCCAGCGCAACGGCAATGATCAAATTCATCTCCCAATTACCGATGCCGATCAAATTGACGATCGGCCTAGCCGCCATCGCAATGGCAATCGCCATCCCTCCGCTGATCACTATTAACCAAAAACAGGCCTCAACTCCAACAGAGGAATCGCCATTATCCACAAGGATGCTTCAATACACCGAGATCCCGCGGCAGAACGGCATGATGCCGAACGGGATGATGCCCAATATGATAAATGGCATGATGGGCAATAATCCGTTCAGTGCGGGCCTCTTGGGCGGCCTTTTCGGCGGTTCGCAAGGCATCTTGGGCCAATCATCCGACTCCTCGTCTGACAATGGAACGGATAATAGCAATATGAAAAGCCTGGTGAAGGCATTTTGCGGCATGCCTTATATGCAAAGCGTGCTCCAAGGCATCAACACCCAAGTCTACCAGATTCCGCAAGGCACTGAGCCAACGGCGGAGAATACAGCTTCCGGAACTCCTATGAGCATGAGCGAAATGTGTCAGCAGATGGACAACATCCCCGCAGGCAGCGATATGTACGCCCAAATATTCTTCAAGATGTAAAAAAGGCCACTGCCTGAAGCAGGGGCTGTTTTCGGTTTGGTAATAATGGCGGTGTCGTTCGGGCGAGCTTTCAGGCGAGTCAAAAACCAACATCGCTTCTCGACTCCGCGCTTCGCGCTCCGCTCGAAGGATATTGTTTGGACGGACGCACCGGCTTCATTTCCTGAATAAATTCCGCAGCTCCGTCTTGGCCCGCTCCAACACCAGCCGGCGCTCTCGCGGCAGGTTTTTGCCCGCGCGGTTGATGTAAAAATTCAGCATTGACATCGCGGATTGGTATGGCGAGCCTTTGCGCCGGATGCTAATCTCGGCCGAACGCTTCAAAGATCGCGCGATCCGTACCGGGTCGTCCCAGGTAAAGACCCCAAATTCTAGGTCTAACGCATTGCTCTTTTTAGTGACATCCCGAGACCAAAATTTCGGTCCGCGAGCGTATTTGGGCTTCATGGCGATAATGGCTAATTAACCATCTAAAAACTGTTGTTAGCTAGTAGCTTGTAGGAGGTAGCTAGTAGTAAATGCTGTTGCTACTACCTACTAGCTACCAGCTAGTAACTAGCATCAACAATTATCCAGTTATCCTCAATACGGGTTCCATGCCGTATGCAAGTCCTCGTTCAAGTCGTCCAAATCCTTCATATCCAGCGCGTCCAGCGTGAAATCAAACACATTAAAATTCTCCTCTATCCGTTCCTTGTGGCTGGATTTGGGGATGACTACATTGCCGTGCTGCAGGCTCCAGCGGATCAATACCTGCGCGTTACTCTTGCCATATTTCATCGCGATAGCCGTTATGCGCTCGTCTTCCAACTTTTTGCCGTGGGCCAACGGACTGTATGCCTCCAGCACGATGTCATTCTGCCAACAGTAATCTAGCAGGTCGCGCTGATACAGGAACGGATGGAATTCCACCTGATTCACTGCGGGCAAGATTTTCGCGTAATTCTTCATCTCCTCAAGATGTTCTATAGTGTAGTTGGAAACGCCAATAGCCTTGGCCTTGCCTGACTGGTATATCTCCTCCATCGCCTTCCACGTCTCTTCCCGCTTGTTGCCGGTCTTTTCGCGGTCATAGAACGGCCAGTGGATCAAATACAGATCTACATAATCCATCCCAAGCCGCTCCAATGACGCATCTATCGCTTTCAGGGCCGGTTCATACCCCTGGTCCTCATTCCAAAGCTTAGTAGTAACAAACAACTGCTCGCGCGGCACGCCTGACTCCTTTATGGCGCGGCCTACCTCAGCCTCGTTGCCGTAAATTTTGGCCGTGTCTATTAACCGATATCCTGTCCGCAGCGCCCACTTCACCGCATTGGCCGTCTCTCCCCCTTCCGCCATCTGCCATACGCCAAGTCCGAGCACGGGAATGCTCGTGCCGTTATTGAGCAGATAAGCGGATTGTGGGGTCAGTTCTTCTATTTGCCCAATTTTCATTTTCATATGATTATACGATGAATTAAATATTCCGCTAAACCTTGATCCCCCTCTATGTTGTCATTCCAATCCCGACTTGTCGGAAGAGGAATCCCTTAAACATCATTTGATTAATAACCAGCGGTTAAGGGATTCTTCTCCGCCTCATCGGCGGATCAGAATGAAGCCAAAAGATTAGATTGTTTCTATTTTATATATGACGGACGAAATACCCTTATTTATGGATTGAGCCTCCAAATATAAAAGTTAAGCGCGGACGCAAAAGTGACCCAGGCCAGGTAAGGCAAAAACAGCGCGCCCGCGACAAGGTTGACGCGGAAGAACCAGACCATTGTTAAAACAATAAATATCCAAAGGATGACTATCTCGTAAAATGCCAGTTGCGGATTTTTCAAACCAAAGAACAGCGGAGTCCACAGCGCGTTTAAGGCAAGCTGGATCCAGAACAGCCATAAAGCGGCGTTACTCGAGGGATTGGCATTGCGCTGTTCATAGACAAGATACGCGGCCAGGCCCTGCAAGGCATATAGGACAGTCCAGACCGGACCGAACAACCAATTCGGCGGGCTGAACGACGGCTTGTTCAATTTCGCGTACCACGCGGGGATCGCCTTGAAAGTGAACAGCGAACCGAACACCCCGGCCAGTTCCGCGATGACGATAAACACCGCTAGCCTGGCCCAAGACACGATCTGAATCATATGTTCTATGTTAATTTTGATTGTTAGGATTTTGGTCCCTAAGCAATGTCGAAGGGTCAAAATCCGCAGATCCAACACTACTTCGAGCTATAGCGTGCCGATTTATTGGCTTTCTTCGATTGCCCATGAATGGGCGCGCTACAATAGAAACAAAACATCAATCATTTTCACATCATACCCTATATTTCTCCATATCCAGCCGATATTCTTTACTGACCTTGACGCCGTCTTTAAGCAAAAGTTTGCGCTGCAAGTCCTTATCTGCCGCCCAATTGTTGCGGATGCTTAAATAACCGTCGCGGTTGACAATGCGCCACCATGGAATATCCATATCCGGCGGAACGCTTCTTAACACCCCGCCGACCTGGCGCGCGGCCAAAGGATAGCCAATGGCCGCGGCAACCTGCCCGTAACTCGCCACGCGGCCTTTGGGTATCTTTTTGACGAACGCAATGGTCTTTTCACGAAAACCCTTCATACCGGTACTATATCAAATAATCCATATTTCCCAAAAGAAGGCCGCGGCGTGACAGACCACGGCCGACAAGACGTCCGGATCATTGAAGCCTTTCTAAGACTCACTCGAACCAGTCACGCGCCTCCCGCGCCTGACCGATCAGGCTTTTTAATAATGTGACCTAATTCTCCGGTCCGGCCGCGAATTCCGGCTCCTCCTTCCTTAGAAAGGACAGCCTCTCTTCTATACCTAGCATGGCGTTGGCATAGTTCCGGCAACCGAAAGGATGAAACTCGTACCCGTTAATGTCTGGCCTTTTTGCGCTGCTTTGCAACAGGCCGTGTGACTCCCAGCTCTTGGCCCTGGTGCCAACTATTATTCCATCCAGCCACAAGATAAGGCTGGTCCTGAGCCGCAAGGCCTGACCATACTGCTTCTTTTCGCGCCAGCGCAATACCGACAGCAAGACGTAACCGACGGCGACGGTCCCCATTAAGGCCAATAGGAAAAACATAAACCCTCCTCCCCCATATCGTGCCCGGTCCGATCCGGACATAATGTATTGACTTTACCAAAATCCGTGGCTGCGGGTGAATTAAAACCCTCCTAAAAAGGAGGGTTTTAAAATATGCACTAATATCAATTCTGTGACGGGATATCTACTGATTGCGGCGGTTCCTGGCCCGGCCCTTGCGGATACAGCCGCCAACCGTCCATCAGCGCGAAGTAAGCGACAACCGCGGCCGGCCAATACCACAAATGCCCAGCGCACGGCTCCAGCCACCACCACAATAGCGCCGCCACCAATAATATTGTTGATATTATGTAGGACCACGGTTTCTTGGCCTTTCGCAGCAGCCACAACGCGGCAAACAATAATATGGCGTAGATTATATAACCTACATACCACCAAGGATGGGAAACGCACTTGCCCGCTTCGCCCGCTACAGTCTTTGCCGTCTCTTCGCCCAACACCTGGCCTCCCTGTTCCGCGATAACGGATTCGCCCGCGACTTGCGGTCTTGCCATTGCCACGGCCTCGCCTATTTCCGGCATTATCAATCCTGGCGCAACAGTCAACTCCCCAGCCACCTGCTCGGGCGGCAAGGTCGTAAATTGGTGCTCATAACTGACTGTAGGCGGCGAAGCGTGGGAAACCACGCGGAAATGATACAGTGTTTCCGGGGTCAGGCCGATCAACTGGACCGCGTGGGCCGTGACCTTATTTGCATCTTCGGGAACCGGAGCGGCATGGGGATAACCATAATAGATTTCAGGATTTATGACAAAAGAATAACTCTCCCCTTCGCCCGCGTAAACAACTTGGCTGGTGGAATTATAACTGGTGGTCCAATGCACTATCGCCGAAGTCTGGGTAATGTCAGTGACGTAGATCCTATCCTCGTAAATGGAAAGTCCTGGCGGCAAACCTCCACCGCCTCCGCCACTCCTTCCTCCACCACCGCCTTCCTGTCCGAGTATGCCGACCAGCAGGTCAAATCCGCCGGTCTTGCCCTGGTAATCATCGTCCGCTTCCGCGTTAAATGAAAGGGTCACATAGTATTTGACCGTACTTCCCGCACTGACGTCTCCAATGTGGACTTCACCCTCATCAAAGAATTCTTTCAAGGATTTTTCGTATAGGATATCCTCGCCCTGCTTTATGAGCAAAGTAAATTGACTAGCCAGACCATCTTCGTCATTCTCGTTGATGGTCTCAATGCCGATCTGTTGTGTTGCGGAAGTATTGTTCGTGACATCAATATATTTTGTCACGGATTTTCCAGGAGCAAGATTGATCTCATTAAACAGCGGCGTGCTCTCGAAATTCACATCCAAATCCGCGGCCTGGGCTATGGCCGGCAAGGCGGCAAACAATCCACCGGCCGCTATCAACGCGAAGATGATCTTTTTTAGCATCGGTTTCATATTATTCTTCGCCTCCCGTAGCCGGCGCATCGCCGGATGAAGGATTATCGTTCTCACTCCCCCCGCCTTCCGTTGCCGGAGGTTGTGTCGGCTCTGTCGCTTCTGTGGTAATGATTACCGGATTTTCTTCGGTTATCGCAGGCTGCTGTTCTTCCTGGTCAGAGACATCTCCATCCTGGTTCTCATCCCCGGTTTCCGGCTCCAGGCCTTTCGTCTCCTCTCCAGATTTCTCATCTTGAGGATCCGTAACCTCATCAACGATAGTTTGATCTTGTGATCCGCCATTCGTCCCATTGCCACTCTCTCCGGTATCAACCGTCTCCTCCTGCCCGACCGACCCGTCTTGATCGCCACTGTCGCTGTTTAAGACCGTTTCTTCTTCCGTAGCGTTCCCTTCGTCCCCGGTCTGTCCGCCCGCGGTTGCCAATCCCGATGCGCTTTCCAAGGCCTGCTGCTCTTCCTCGCTCAAGATGTTTGGTTCTCCCGGCGTGGGCACAGGATCTATCCACGGACCGGTCCCGTCCGGAATACGGGCAATGGATTTGTCAGTCGGGATATCACCGCTGGAACACGTGCCAGTGGAATCATTAATATTGCTTTCCCCGGCCGTGCCAGTCAAGGTACAGACTTCAGGCGTGCTATAAGCGTATGAGTCTATCAGATTGTCGCTCGGGTTGTATAACCTGACGGTGTCCCCGTCGTTGTTCAGCTGGAAACGATGACTATTATCGCATTCATCCACTCCCCTGGCATAAATGACTAAATAACCATGCGGCGCGATGGTCGTACCACGAGTGTTGGTTCGGCAGGTTTCCACTTTAAGCTTATGGGTCTTCCCGTTGCTATCAATTACATCACGCAAATAATAACCGGTCAGGTCTATAGTATCCGTAAAAGAAAGATTATAAAGTTCAACCCATTCTCCGTCCGGCATGGCAGCTGCTTCGCTGCCGCTCGGATTGACGAATATCTCATTCAAAACGATATCGGAAATAGGGGTTGGCGGCACTACCCAATGCCCACTGGTTATGGTGACCGGAAATTCCTCAACATCGGAAAAGCCCTGCGAAGCGTCCGGCAGGGTAGTCTGCCAGCCCGTGAAGACAAGATTAAAACCGCAAGTCAGATCCTGCAGGTCTTCCGAGGCCGTATCAGGCAAGGTAAAAGAAAAATCCCAATCCCCGGCCGCGCTTATGGCCGGAGGCACGGGGACGCTCGTGTCAGCGGTCGTGGTCGCGGAAGCAAAGTCTCCTAAATTACCGTTGTAAGTCTGCCCTTCTCCGGAAACATCAAGCGTCAGCGCGCCGCACAGGTCCATGCTGCCGCTGAAATTGCCGGTCGTAATCACGTATTGAAATCCTATAGAACCATGATTTATTAAACTGATCGATATTTGCTGGGTATCGCCGGAGTCGATATTGATCGGCTGGGTCACCGGAACATTCTCCTGCAAATCAAAATCCAAAGTCCCGGCCGAAAAGACATTCCCCTCGGACGTAACTGTGGAACTGAAATAGGCGCGGGTCGGCAGGACCAAAGCTCCGCCATACTGCAGCATCATTCCCAAAGATAAAACCGCAGCCGCGACCTTCTTCGCTTCCGCCCTAAGCCAGTTATCTTTTTTTAACTTTTTAACTTTGGTCTTTTTCATATTGTTTGGCTACTTGCTACCAGCTACCTCCTACTTGCTTTATTTACTTGTTACTAATTACTTGTTCCTCTTTATTCTTCCTCATCTTCCCTGCTTCATGGATTATCTTCCTAATTTCCTCGTAAACGATTATCACAGCCGGGATGATTATCACCAGCATGAATCCAACTGGCTTCTTCACTTCGTTTATCGCGTATCCCGCGTAAGGCACGCTGGCGCGAACCTTGCCGATTATTTCTTTGCCCGTCACTTCCTTGGTGTCGTTGGCATTATTCGCGTCGCCCTTGGTCACGTAAACAGGCTCGCCCGTCTGCGCGCGCATTTCAACGATGCGATGCGTGGTCGGGGTCTGCCCCGCGGGGCCGAAAGTGATGACGTCGCCTATCTTATAGCTACCTGCGGGTTTTACCACCACGACGCTGCCGGTATGGATGTTCGGCTCCATTGAGCCGGACAGCACGGCCATCACCTTGATGTTGCCCGGAAAAGAAAACACGGACACAATGAGCAGCAAAGCGATAAGCACCAACACCGTAAGGAACGCGTAGTATATGCCTTTTAGTATTTTTTTCATAATTATTTTCTTGTACTGAAAGTCCTGTATTTCTGTTAAATCTTTAATCCTAAATCTTAAAACTTCTTAAAGCCTCCACCTCCAGCCCTTTTCCAAAAAGGGCTGGAAAACAGGCTTCAAGGCCTAATGGACTTGTTCACCAGTGAATTCCAGGTCCAGGGTTGCGGTGATGTTCTGCCATTCGTTCCCGAGCGTGGTCGGAAAAATAAAATCGAATGACATAGTATAGCTTTCGCCGGGATGGATTACGCCCGCCGGAGCCCTATAATAAGAATTATCCAGCATATCCGCGCCATTCATCCAAGCGCTCACAATAGGCGGATTGTGCCAATCATCCGTAAAATAAGCAGGATCGTTGCTGCCTACCCGACCGGTTGCCGAGATGGTAACGTTATCGAACAGGTGCTGGCCTAGGCTATTGGTATCGTCCACATTGACAGCTTTTAAGGTCAGATAATCAATATCTAACGAACCTCCATTCTTGATCGTCACCCACTTTCTGACCCTGTCACCAGGTTTGATGTTGTTAAAAACGGTATTCCAAGCACCTGTTTCGGTCTCATCGGTCAACACAATAGTCCCCGTGCTGAACGTGTTTCCCTCCGACGTGACCGTTGAAGTGAAATAAGCGCGCGTCGCCCCAACTGCCGCGACACTGACCACTGTTACCGTCACCAAGCTGATCAATATTTTTTCATGATTCTTTCTATTACGTAATATATTACTTACTTCTTAAAGCCTCCGCTCCCTCCCCTGCCTCACCATTTCCCCTCTTATGACAAGAGGGGGTTAGGGGGTGATATTCAAGGGAGAGAAACAGGCTTCAAAGCCTAATGGGCTTGTTTGAGTAAAGCCGTTATGGAGATGTTAATGCCATCGTATTGGTAAGCATTGCCGACGTTCGGGTCAAGCATAAGCTGCATCTCTTCCCACACCTCATCACCCGGATTCAGCACCACATCAGCGCCCTTATAACTTTCAGTAAAATTTATGTTAATTTTTGACAAACCATAAACTGTTGCTACGTAATCCGGAGCTCCATACGTGTCATTTAGGTCATATCCTATGATTGCTCCATCATTAAGCGCCGAATCTGTACTGCTTGCATACGCATCATCAATAATCTGCTGAGCCAACCATCCGGCATTGTTGTAATCGGATTTGTAGCTGACTCTAGAATCAACAACCATTACATGTTTGGAAAAAGTAACAGGACCCACATCATTGGCATCACCTTCTCCTATCGAAGCATATTTTCCGGTTTGGTTTATAGCATCGTTTTCAGTCGCGCCTGACACCGTTACATTCATCACACCTGCAATAGTGCCGATGTTTTTGAACCAAACCTTAAACGGAGCGCTTGCAACGCCCGGGGCCATATTCGAGAAAGTCTGTATCGGACCAGTCCATTCATCGCTGTAGCCGCTGCCTTTGCTCAAGGCAAGGTTAACGGTACCGGCGGTGAAAGTGTTTCCAGTCGAAGTTTCAGTATCACTAAAGTAAGCGCGGGTAGCAGTGACGGCTACGATCGCCACGATCACCACAGTGCTTATGCTGACTAAGATCTTTTTCATAAGTTTCCTTAGTATATATTTAAATTCAAGTTTGTTGATTAATTGAATACACCGCTTAACTAAGTCAGTATGCTATTCTGGAGGGTGGCCGATCTTAAACCGTAACTTTAAGAAGGAACCACCCCTATGCAGTTTAACAAATTAGCAAGT
>Ga0123519_10014027_pt1 | contig 11444 bp, 9 predicted proteins | sample YelNatPaOPRAMG02_FD_87396 | JGI IMG/M metagenome (GOLD analysis project Ga0123519, IMG submission 87396) | Hot spring microbial communities from Yellowstone National Park - Yellowstone National Park OP-RAMG-02 (version 2) | ecosystem: Environmental > Aquatic > Thermal springs > Hot (42-90C) ... | reverse complement strand
CTATTCGGTCTTTGCCCGAAAAAACTATTTCTATCCGGATTTGCCCAAAGGCTATCAGATCTCCATGTACGAGCACCCCCTTGCGGTCAATGGCTTCATCGAGATGCCGTCCAACGGTCAGAAGAAGCGCATTCGGATCATTCGTATTCACATGGAAGAGGACGCAGGGAAGCTGAAACACGGAGAGACACCTGAAACAGCCTCTTTCAGCTATGTGGATTTCAACCGAACAGGGGTCCCCTTGGTGGAGATCGTGAGCGGCCCTGACATTCGGTCGCCCGAAGAGGCCGGAGATTATCTGAGAAGGCTTCGGGCGATCCTTCAGTACCTGGAGATCTCCACGGGCAACATGGAGGAAGGAAGCTTCCGATGCGACGCGAACGTTTCGGTTCGGCCCCGCGGGCAGGAGGCCTTTGGCACGCGGACGGAGGTGAAAAACATGAACTCCTTCCGCCACGTGGAAAAGGCCCTGGAGTATGAGATCAAGCGGCAGATCGCCCTTCTGGAAGACGGTGAGGAGGTGGTTCAGGAGACAAGGCTTTGGGATGCAAGCCAAGGTGTGACGGTTTCGATGCGAGGGAAGGAAGAGGCCCATGACTACCGCTATTTCCCGGATCCGGATCTGGTGCCCCTGAGGATCGACGGGGCCTGGATCGAAAGGATTCGAGAAACCCTTCCCGAACTTCCCGCGGCCAAAAGGGAGCGGTTCATACGGGATTATCAGCTTCCGGAATATGACGCCGACATCCTCACCTCCACCAAAGCCATGGCCAACTACTACGAAGCGTGTGTGAGGCTCTTTCCCGAGCCGAAGACCGTGAGCAACTGGATCATGGTGGAGTTGCTTCGTGAGCTCAAGCGGGACGAACGGGAGATCGATCAGTGTCCGGTGACTCCGGGCCACTTGGCGGAAATGCTCTCGATGATCAAGCAAGAGACGATCAGCGGGAAGATCGCCAAAGATGTCTTTGAGGAGATGTATCGAACGGGTAAGCGCCCGGCCGAGATCGTGAGGGAAAAAGGCTGGACGCAGATCCTCGATACGGGAGAGATTGAACGAGCCGTTGAAAAGGTCCTTCAGGCCTATCCCAGGCAGCTCGAAGAGTACCGAAGTGGAAAAGAGAAGGTTTTTGGCTTCTTCGTCGGAGAGGTCATGAAGGAGACACGGGGCAAGGCGAATCCGAAACGGGTAAACGAACTCCTCCGGCAGAAACTCCAGGGCAAGCCGAGGGGGGATTGATCCTCCAAGATCGAGCAAGAGATGTCGTCTCCTGGAGTCGGATCGCCCGGAAGGGCCGGCCTTGGCGAAGGGCAAACGAGGCGAAATGGAAATAAAGACCATCGAATGGAAAGATGACCGGGTCAGGATCCTCGATCAGAGGAAGCTTCCTCACGAGGTCCGATACATCGATTGCCGGCATGTGGAGGCCGTGGCCCAAGCGATACGAAAGATGGCGATTCGGGGCGCTCCTGCGATCGGAGTGGCTGCTGCCATGGGCATCGCTCTTGCTGGACGGAAGATGGAAAGCCGAAGGCTGCAGATCATCCGCCGTGGTCTCGGCAAAGCTTGTGATCTCTTGGCTTGCACGCGACCCACTGCGGTCAACCTCTTCTGGGCCATTGATCGGATGCGAAAGGTTTTCGAAGGCGACTGGAGGGATCCGGACGAGATGAAGAGGCGCCTTGTGATCGAGGCCCTTCGAATCTACGAAGAGGACAAAGAGATCAATCGTCGAATTGGGATGCATGGTCGAAAGCTCATCCCCGAAGGGAGCGGAGTCCTGACCCACTGCAACGCAGGAGCCCTGGCCACAGCCGGTTATGGAACAGCCCTTGGCGTCATTCGTTCCGCCTGGGCAGAGGGGGTACGATTTCACGTCTTTGTCGATGAGACGAGACCCCTCTTTCAGGGCGCGAGACTCACGGCCTGGGAGCTTGACCGTGAAAGGATTCCCTTTACCCTGATCACGGACAACATGGCCGGCTGGATGATGAAACAAGGAGAGATCTCCCTCGTGATTGTGGGAGCCGATCGGATCTGCCGAAACGGGGATACGGCCAACAAGATCGGCACCTACGGTCTTGCCGTGCTGGCCCGTCACCACCATGTTCCGTTTTACGTGGCGGCTCCAACGTCGACAATCGATCTGAGTCTCCGCCGCGGGGAGGATATTCCCATCGAGGAAAGGGCTTCCGAGGAGGTGACCCATCCTCTTGGAAAGAGGGTTGCGCCAAAGGGAGCGAAAGTTCGAAACCCCGCCTTCGACGTGACACCCCACCATCTGATCGAGGCTCTCGTCACGGAAAAAGGGATCGTTCGTCGGCCTTTCACGAAGGGGCTTGCGAGGGTTATGAGGCAAAGGTTGATCTGAGGATGAGGGCTCCGATCGTTACGCTCCTGACGGACTTCGGAACGAAGGATTCCTACGTGGCGTCCATGAAAGGGGTCATTCTCACCATCAACCCTCGATGTCGTCTCGTTGACATCAGCCACGAGGTCTCGGCCCACGATGTGGAGGAGGGGGCTTATATTCTCCTTCAAGCCTTTTCGTCCTTTCCCGAGGGGACGATTCACTTAGGTGTGGTCGATCCGGAGGTCGGCGGTCCGCGAAAACCGATCCTCGTCGTGACCGAGCACTATTTTTTCGTGGGGCCTGACAACGGTCTTTTCGCCTTCGTCCTTCGAAGGGAGAAGCCCGAAAAAGTGATTCACCTCACCAACACGAAGTACTTTCTTCCCCGCGTAAGCGGTACATTCCATGGAAGAGATATCTTTGCCCCGGTGGCGGGATATCTTTCTCGTGGCGTCCTCCCCAAAGCCTTTGGAAAGCCCACCGATCGATGGGAGACGCTCGGGTTTCAAGGGCCACTCTTAAATGGGGATCGATTGATGGGCCGGATTGTCTATATCGATCGATTTGGAAATCTGGTCAGCAATATTTCAGAAGCGGAGCTTCGTGATTTCGTGGGAGATCGACCCTTTTGGGTGACCGTGAAAGGACAAAGGATCGAAGGTTTAAAGAGAGGATACTGGGAAGCCAAGAAGAAAGGGGCATTGGCGCTGATTGGAAGTGGAGGGTTCCTTGAGGATGCCATACGGGAAGGGAGCGCCGCAAAGAATTTCAAGGCGAAAAAAGGAGATAGGCTGACCATCAAAATTCCTCCCATGAAGGGAAAACCAAACTGATGTAGGAAGGGTGAGCCCTATGATTTCGAAGAAGGCCCAAGAGATTCCTCCATTCATCGTCATGGATGTGCTGGAAAAGGCCCAGGAGCTGGAGCGGCAAGGGGAGGACGTCATCCACCTCGAGGTGGGTGAGCCCGACTTCGATACGCCCGAATGTATCAAAGAGGCAGGCTATAAGGCGATTCGCGAAGGGAAAACCCACTACACCCACAGCCTCGGGGTCATGGAGCTTCGGGAAGGCATTGCAGAGGACTATTGGAAACGATACGGTGTAAAGGTTTCTCCGGACCAGATTCTTGTGGCCTCGGGAACCTCTCCCATCCTCCTTCTGATTTTTTCGGTCCTTCTCGAGCCCGGCGACGGGGTGGTTCTCTCCAATCCCTCTTATGCCTGCTATCCCAATATTCTCCGCTATGTGGGAGGGGTTCCTGTGGAGGTGGAGGTGGCGGAAGACGAAGGGTTTCAATATCTGCCGGAGATGATCGCATCGAAACTGAACCCCCACGTGAAGGCGATCTTGATCAACTCGCCCTCCAATCCCACGGGAAACATCATGCCTCCGGAGCGGATGAAGAAAATTGCGGAATTCTTCCCCTATATCATCTCGGACGAAATCTATCATGGTTTGGTCTACGAGGGCGTCGAACACTCGATCCTCGAGTATACGGATCGGGCTTTCGTCATCAACGGCTTCTCGAAACGGTACGCCATGACGGGGTGGAGGCTGGGCTATGTGATTGCGCCGAAAGAGTTCGTACGTCCCATGCAGAAGCTTCAACAAAACCTTTTCATCTCCGCGAGCAGCTTTGTCCAGTGGGCAGCCCTCGCCGGACTGAAGGGTGCTGAGGAGGACGTCCGAAGGATGAGGGAGATCTACGACCAGAGGCGTCGCTTTCTCATTCCGAGGCTCCGACGCCTCGGCTTCGGCATCACCGTGGAGCCCACAGGGGCCTTCTATGTCTTTGCCAACGCGAAAAGGTTTTCTTCGGATTCGTATCGCCTCGCCTTTGATATCCTGAAAGAAGTTAGGGTAGGAGTCGCTCCGGGCATCGATTTTGGAAAGAACGGGGAAGGGTATCTGCGGTTTTCCTACGCGAACTCCCTCGAAAACATCGCGCTGGCGATGGATCGCCTGGAGGATTACGTCCACTCGCGGTATCCTGACACCATCGAGGGCTGAGAAGCCGGCAGAGAACGGTCCCGGGCCAATCGTGAGCCTTTCAAACCACGAGAAAGGCTCGGGCAAGAATCGGGGAAAATGTCCTTTGTCGGGAGCCTGCGCCCGACAAAGGACCGAGGGGTTTCAGCTTGCTGCGATCCAGCCTCCATCGACGAAGAGCGTATGGCCGGTCACGAAGTCCGATGCGGCGCTCGCAAGGAAGATGGCGGCATCGATGAGGTCATCCGGTGTGGCCAGGCGACCCAGGGGAATCCGGCTGAGGATCCTTTCGAGAAACTCGCCCTTTAGGATTTCGGCCCGGGTGGGCGTGAGGGTGGCTGTGGGAGCCAGGGCATTGACCCGTATGCCGTGGGTTGCCCATTCCGTTGCCAGGGCCTCGGTCAGGTGGGACACGCCCGCCTTGATCGCGGCGTAGACCGAGCGATTCTTCACAATGCTTCGACTGAAGGTGGAGCTGAGGTTGATGATTTTCCCGTAGCCCCGCTCCCGCATGATGGAACCGATGATCTGACAGCAGAAGAAAAGGCCCTTGAACCCTGTGTCGACCATCAAGTCCCATTCCTCTTCTGTAACCTCCCAGGCGGGTTTCGTGGAGGCAAAGGCGGCGTTGTTGACGAGAATATCCACCTTGCCGAACCGCTTGATGAGAAACTCTTTCAAGTTTTCGATCTCGTTTCGACGCCGCACGTCGAGGACATAGAGTTCTCCCTGACGTCCCAGCTTTTCGATTTCGGCTTTCACTTCTCTCAGCTTCTCTTCTCGCCGGCTGCAGACCACGACATCCGCTCCAGCCTCAGCCAGCCCCACGGCGAGCCCCTTGCCAATGCCTTCACTTGCTCCCGTCACGACAGCGACTCTTCCGGTCAAACGAAAGCGGTTTAAACGATCTTCCAATGTCACATCCTCCTTTGTCTCGATTTTCATCCCACGAAAGGGCAATTAAATGTCATTTGTAGAACAATTCTTCTCTTGTCGCAACAGACCTTACGAGGCCTCCCACAGCGCCTTGATCTTGTCGCGGCTCAGGCGCAGGTAGTCACGGTCTCTTGAGAAGACTTCCAGGGTGATCGTTTCGTCGTACTGGGTTTCCTTGAGCTTTCTCAGGATTTTTTCGAAGTCGATCATTCCCGCACCCACGGGAAGATGGCTATCCTCTTTGCCAAAGTTGTCGCAGGCATGGACGTGTCCGATCCGGTACCCGTAGAGACGGATGAACTCGGCCGAGCGGTTCTTCCCGCCTCCGAGGTTGGCGTGGCCGATGTCGAGGGTGAGCCGTATCTCCGGAAAAGCGTCGAAGATAGGCTGAAACTCCCGAGGTTCCGACAGGAAGTGGCTCTGGGGAAACATGTTTTCGATACAGAGGGTGATATGGAGGCTGTTGGCCTTCTTGAGAAGGATTTCGATGGCCGCGAGGGCGTAGCGTTTGGCTTCGTCCGCAACGAATCGTCCCAGGCCGGTGATGTAACCAGGGTGGAGGGCCATCTTTTTGATCCCGAGATCGGCTGCAGCCTCCAGAGCGATCAGATTTTCCTCGATCGAAGCCTTTCTCAGGCTTTCATAGAGATCAGCCGTGAGAACGAAGGTCGGAAGATGGCCCATTATGTCCAGCTTGTATGAAGCCAGAAGGCCCAGGATCCCTCTCTTCTGACTCCATATCTTTTGGGGTGTAGCCTCGGGAGGGTCCATGGTCAGTTCGACATAGTCAAATCCGAGCTCGCCGATTTCAGCGATCTCCCTGACAATGGGCTTGATCGGGAAATTCATCGCTCCGTACTTCATCCACTCCCTTTCCTATGGGGTCCGGGCGTATCGTCGAGCCTCCCGGATCCAGATATGGATCTTGGCTTCGCTTGGGATCCTCTTGTTCTTATACAATCGTAACATCTTCTTGTAAAGGTTCTCGGGGGTTTCGGCTGCAAGTTTTTGAACTGAATCCACACCCACCCCTTCAAGGAGACGGAGGTTTTCCACCCCCAGACCCTTGAGCAAAGCCAGTTCGGCCTTCGGAATCCAGGCAGAAAGCTTTTCTTTCGGGATGAGAAGGCGGAGAGCCAACTCTTCCCTCTCCTTTCGATCACGGGTCTTCGTAACGAGATCTTCGAGTTGGAAAATCCCGACCTTGGGAAGCTCCTTTCGGAAGTGAGGTTCGATCCAGTAGGCGTCCTCAAGGCGTGGGTAGTAGGAGTCGACCGTATGAAGATCGATCGCCCTGAACATGAGAACGTAAAAGCCGGCCACCAGGACCGCAGCCAGAATTCGGGTGAGAGGTCTTGTCTTCTTCATGGGATCGAGGCGGAACGTCGATTCTTCCCATCCCTTCTGGCATCGGAAGAGGGAGATGAAATGGTACATGACGTAGGCCTCAACGGCAAAGGGTGGAAATCCGAAAAAGCCGAGCAGGGGCATTTCAAAACCCTTTGTTCGGTCGAAAAAAGGAACGGTGTAGACCCATTTCGAACGGGCCCAGAAGTTCCAGAATTCCCAGAGCAGGCCGCAGATCATTCCGGCCAGGAGAAGGAGATAGAGCTTTCGAGGGGTTCCGTTCTCGATATCGTCAAGGAGCGAGGGGGCCTGGCGCCAGGCGTTGATCGGTTCGAGGAGAAACGTGAAGCCGATCCAGATCAAAGGGAACCCATAACGGGGGATCAGGATCGATGCGCTCAGGCAAAGAATCCCGAAAAAGACCATGATAACCCGCGCCGGAGGATGAAAAGATCGCTGCTTTGTTCTCACGTTCTTCCAGAGGCCCACCGTTTCCAGGAGCTCCATTGTCTCAAAGAGGCCCGGAAGGACCGTCCCATAGGCTACGGCATAGCCTGCCCATCTTTCGATCGTCGAGTGGGGGAGGTTGATGTAGTACCAATTCTTCAGCACAAGGTTGGCTGCCTCGAAAACGAGCCAGATGAAGATCGACCAAGGAATCATGAGGAAGAATTCTCGAGTTCGGTTCACGAGGAGTGAGTTTCCCTTTAGACCATAGATCACCCCATCGATCGTGAAGATGTAGGACCACCAGGCAAAACAGTAGAACCAGCTATAGAAGGGATCAACCTTTCTCAGGTGGAGCCACTCCGACAGGATCAGAAGAGCAAACCCTAAGAAGGCATGAGGTGGAAAGGAGCGAAGACGATTCATACCCTCCCGTTTCACCCATTTTTGGTTTTTCCTTTTTCATCATAGCATGGCCTTTGATGAAGTTGCAAAGTGTGGCAATCGGTCTCTTTTTTGCGAAAAACCCTGATGTTTTGGAGGGGATTCCCGACGAAAAAATTTGGGTTGACTTTTTTTTCTTGCTCAGGTAGGTTGTTCGAAGATCGCCAAGCACGCTTTCGGAAAGAGTGAAAGGGGGATGTCGATGAAGATCGTTGTTACGGGAGGAGGATGGGCCGGTTGCGCTGCGGCCCTCTCAGCCGTCGATCAAGGAGCCCATGTCACGCTGATCGAACGGACGGATATGCTCTTGGGGACGGGGCTTGTGGGAGGGATCATGCGAAACAACGGCCGCTTCACAGCCGCCGAGGAGATGATCGCCATGGGAGGCGGGGAGCTCTTCCGGCTCATTGATCTGAACTGCCTCCACAGGAATATCGAGTTTCCGGGCCACGAGCACGCCTCCCTCTACAACGTGGCCACCATGGAGCCGATAATCAGAAAGCACCTGCAGCAGAGGGGCGTTCGTCTTTGGTTTTCAACACGGGTCGAAGAAGTGGAGATGGGGGAGGGTCGAATTCGGGCGGTCACGGGCAAGCACAAAGACGAGAGGATTCGATTTGAGGCCGACGTTTTCGTTGATACGACAGGGACGGCAGGCCCTCCGGCGAACTGTACGAAATATGGACACGGGTGTGTCATGTGCATCCTTCGATGTCCGACCTTCGGCGGGAGGGTGAGCCTGACGGCCAAGTCGGGCGTTCAGGAAAGAATAGGAAGGAAGGGAACTCAGGTTGGAGCCATGAGTGGGTCCTGCAAGCTCCTGAAGGAGTCGTTGTCGCGAGAGATCGTGGAGACTCTCAACCAAAAAGGGGTCGTTGTGATCCCCGTTCCTCCGGAGTCAAGATCCATCGGAAAGCTCTCGCTCAAGGCGTGCCAGCAGTATGCCCTTCCTGAGTACGAGGAGAATATTGTCCTTCTTGATACAGGGCACGCCAAGCTCATGACGCCTTTTTATCCTTTGGAGGCGTTGCGCCAGATCCCGGGTTGTGAGAATGCCCGTTACGAGGATCCCTACGCGGGAGGTATCGGAAACTCCATCCGCTACATTGGGATGGCTCCGAGGGACGATGCCTTGAAGGTGGAAGGGATAGAAAACCTCTTTTGTGCAGGCGAAAAGGCCGGATTGCTCGTGGGGCATACGGAGGCGATCGTCACAGGGGGCCTCGCCGGCCTGAATGCTGTACGCTCTGCTCGGAAGGAAGAGCTTCTGATCCTTCCTCGGAGCCTGGCCGTTGGAGACGCCATCTCCTACGTCCGAGAACAGATGGAAACGGAGGCCGGGTTGGGCCTGAAGTACACCTTTTCGGGCTCGGTTTACTTCGATCGCATGAAGCGAAGAGGCCTTTACACAACAGACTTAAAGGCTATTGAAAAAAGGGTCGAGGAAGCAGGCCTCACGGGAATTTTTGCACCTGAACGGAGAGGTTGATCTTCGTTTTCGATACGATCCATGAGAAAAGTTGACCCGCCAGTTGCATTTCGGAGCACCGGTGAGAGCGCCCTGGAGGCCTTGTCAAGCGGGTCTTTTGGACATCTGTACGGTTATGCTAGGCTCCACCAAGAGTGGAGTTTCGGAAAAGTGGCCGAAGTGGGTATTTCGCTTCCTTAAGGTGCCGCTACAAGGCCTCTTTGGCGCCCTCACGGGTGCCCTTGGCGCAGGGATTTTTGCGACATTCGGGTTGATACTTCTTGAAGAGGAGGTGCCCCATGGTAGAGATCACACTGGCTCATTGGATTTATGCCCTTTTTGTCGTTCTTGTCCTCATCACGATGGCCCTTAGAAGGGAAACACCTCTGGTCTGCATCGTGGGTTCCCTGATCCTTTCCTGGGTGGTAACAGGAAACCTTATCCGCGCCGTGCAAGCGGTTTTCAATGCGATCACTGTGGCCGCAAGCGAACTCCTGGGCATTGTCGTCATCATCTCCATCATTGTGGCCATGGCCAAGATGCTCGAAGAAACAGGATTGGCAGGCATGATGTTTCGACCGGTCCAGGGTCTCCTTCGTTCCTGGGCCATTGCCTATTGGATTATGGGATTCGTGATCATGATCGTTGCCTGGGTGATCTGGCCGTCGCCTGCCATCGCGCTCGTGGGAGCCTTGCTCTTACCCGGAGCGATCAAGGCAGGTCTTCCTCCGATCAACGCCGCTATGGCCATCAGCATGTTCGGATATGGATGCGCCTTAACGACCGATTTTATCATCCAGGGAGCTCCGGGGATTACGGCGAAAGCAGCGGGCATTGTACCGGGCGCGGTGATGTCGAAGAGTCTCCCCATGCTGATCGTTTGGGGGGCCATTGCTCTTCCCTTGTCCTACCGGGCCGTGAGGAGAGATGTGAGGGCGACGGCGGGCAAGCCGATCGAATGGGCTCCGTTCGAAATCTCGCCCGAAGCGGCTGCCGAGAAAGAAAAGTGGGAGAAGGCCGCGCCGGGATTCAAGAAGATCGCCCTGCCTGTCATCGCCATTCTCTTCGGCTTGGACGTTCTCGGTATGCTGGTGTTCAAGCTTCGGGGCGGCGATGCGACGGCCCTCCTCGGTGGAACCGTTGCGCTGGTCATGGTCTTCGTGGCCTTTGGTGGTTATGGGAAAGAGGGGTTCGAGAAGCTCTCGGAACATGCCAGGGCGGGGTTCATGTTCGGTGTCAAAATCTTCGCGCCCGTTTTTCTGATCGCGAGTTTCTTCTTTATGGGCTCCCCTGGAACGGCGAAGGCCATCTTCGGGGAGGGAGCAAAGGGGCTCCTCTTCGATTTGGGGCAAGCCTTGGCGAGCGCGGTTCCGCTCAGCCGTGTGCCCGTGGCCATCGTTCAGGCCTTGGTGGGAGGCATCACGGGGTTGGATGGATCGGGGTTCTCGGGCCTTCCCCTCGTAGGAACATTGGCCCAGGCCCTGGGAGGCCCAACGAAGCTCGATGTGGCCACGTTGGGAGCCCTTGGTCAGTACTTCGCCGTCGCGGTGGGCGGCGGGACGATCGTTCCCTGGGCTGTCATTCCCGCTGCAGCGATTACGGGAACAGACCCCGTGGAGATCGCACGAAAGAACCTCTGGCCTACGCTCTGGGGATTTGTCGGCGTGTTGATCGTTTCGATCTTCATGCTATAAGAATTGAGGAGGTTTGCCATGGTCGAGATCAAGGAGGTTCTCTTCTGCACCGATTTCTCGGAAAATGCGAAGGTGGCTCTTTCCTATGCCATTGAACTCTGCAAGAGATTTGAGGCGAGGCTCCATCTGATTCACGTCTATCAAGAACCGGGGGATATGCCTCCCTTTGAGATTCCGTCGCAGACCAAGATGGACTGGGTTCGCGTTGTGCGAAACATCGGTCTTGAAACGGAGAAGAAGCTACGGGCCCTCGGCGATCAGGTCGCGCAGGAATTGCCTGCCTGCCGTTTCAGCCTCCGTCACGGAAAACCTTATCTCGAGATCATCCGCTATGCCAAAGAGAACAGGGTGGATCTGATTGTGATGGCTAGCCACGGCCTGAGCGGTTGGGAACAGGCCCTGTTTGGAAGCACTACGGATAGAGTCCTTCGGGAAAGCCCGTGCCCGGTCCTTGTTGTTCGGAAAACAGGATGAGGAGGGGGCGCCACAGATTCCAAGTCGACGGTAACTCTCGGGGGCCCTTTTTTCTTGCTCTGCTCGGGCTCACAGTCTTTCGATTTTGAAGAAGACGGGGCGGGCTCCGTCGCTGCAGCAGGAGTAGATCGTCCCTTCCTTTTTCATCCACGGATAATTGCCTCCGAACCGCAGACCCGTCACCGCCGGATAGATATCGTGCCAGGCCCAGGTGCAGAAGCCGGAGGGCATGGCACCGCTCTCATCCACCAGAAACTCCTGGCCCACTTCGAGGCGGTCGCAGTAGGG
>Ga0123519_10014026_pt1 | contig 11445 bp, 7 predicted proteins | sample YelNatPaOPRAMG02_FD_87396 | JGI IMG/M metagenome (GOLD analysis project Ga0123519, IMG submission 87396) | Hot spring microbial communities from Yellowstone National Park - Yellowstone National Park OP-RAMG-02 (version 2) | ecosystem: Environmental > Aquatic > Thermal springs > Hot (42-90C) ... | reverse complement strand
TGCCCAGAATATCGTCTGAATGCTTCCTGGATGAAGAAAATGCGCATGAAATCTTGGATGCCCTCTTGTGCCCTGGTATTTTTTCCCACTTCATCCACCCAGACGACATTTTAGACCCATCGAGGTCAAGGGGGCTTGACTTCGAGCACATGGCACTGGAGCTCGACAAACTCGTCGAGGTGGTGCACAAGAACTATCCATTCCTCGGACGAATGACAGCATCTGAGTTCGGGCGCTTCCTGACATCTTTTCACAGGGCAAAACTCGAAGTGTCAAAGGGCGAAAAATCACTTGTTATCAGGGTGTCGAACCCTCCAGAGGGCGGGCTTATGGTTCTGGTTCGTGCCCCGTTTCAAGGGGAACTTGATAGCACTTGCGAGATCCTGTTCAGGTCGAGAGCGGAGCACAGGCTATATGTCAAGGTCGGTGAAAAACCATGCATCATAAAGTGGCGATAGGTATTCTTGCCTTTGCCTTTTTCGGCAAGCCATGTCCTGCGCACGCACAGGATGTGGGCGAAGATGCGATAAGCCTTGCCCAGTCTGGCAAAGTGGAGGAAGCAGAAAAACTCGTAAGGGGTGCGCTTGAAAAAGAGCCTGAAAGGGCTGATTTATGGTTTGCGCTTTCGAAGGTGCTGAAGGAGAAAGGTGACGAAGAAGAGGCGCTTAGGTCGTGCGAGAAGGCTTTGGCTTTGAAGCAGGATGATGTGGAAATAAGGCTTTTTTTGGCTGACTTGTATCTAGAAAATGGGCAAGAGGATTCAGCGCTTGAACATTATATGGTTGTCCTAAAGGCACAACCTGCGAACATCGCCTTGAAGAAGAGGATCGCAGAGGTCTTGATGGCGCTAGACAGGAACGAAGAGGCGGTGGTGATGTTAGAAGAATATCGCCGTGCAATGCCTGAAGACAAGACAGTGCTTATGCCACTTTATCGCCTTTATATCTGGACAGACCAGCAAGAAAAGGCGCTGGAGGTGCTGGAGGACTTGTCAAAGGCAGAGCCTGACGACACAGAAATCCTGCACAAACTTGCAGATGCCTATCTTGACGCAGACAGGGTCGCGGATGCGGTCGAAGCGCTTGAACGAGTGGTCAAGATAAAGAAAGATGATGCAGAAGCCTATTGCACGCTCGGGAAACTTTATGAGTGGACTGACAAACCCAGGCTTGCGCTTTATGCCTACGAAAGATGTCTGGAACTAAACCCTTTTGATCCTGTTGCAAGAAGCAGGGCGCTTGAACTTTCCATTGACATCGGTTTGCCTGAAAAGGTTAGGAAACATGCTAGGGTCATGGCTGGGGGAGGCGCTCAATTCAGGGATATGATGAGGCAGGCACTGCTTATGGAAGGCGCTTACGAGAGTGCTCTTGGTGTCGAGAGCATGTGGTTCACAGACAATCTTGGGCTAGACCATGTGCTTGCTGGACCATGGGGGGTGTGGGGGGTGAGCCAGAAGGTCGGAATCGGTGCGAGATACAGGTTTCACTGGTTCAAAGGACCATTGACAGTCAGGGGGCTTGGTGGGAACGAAGAAGAGCAGGTGATGGCACACGAGGGCGGGGTGTTCTTGATTTTGAGAGGGCTATCCGACTTTGTTTTCCAAACGGGCGTTGATGTGAGACACTATGACAGTGGCTGGACATCGGTTGGGGGTAGTTTTGAGGCAAGAGGGGAGTTTCCGAGAGTGTATCTAAGACTATTTGCAGAGCGGAGCGACAACCAGACATGCGTTGGGGCGATCGTGGACGAGAGCTACACAGATTCCGGCACGCAGAAGTGGACAGGGGGCAAGGTCGTGTTGAACACCTTCGGCGCAGAGGCGTATTTCAGTCTGTGGCGGGAGCTCTTTCTTGGCGTTCAAGGCGAATACTCGTTTTTGGATGACTATAACCATCGTGGCTTTGGGTTTGGTGAAGTGGGATATGTGTTTTTCAAGAAGGTCAGGCTTCAAACATCCTACACCTACAGCGTGGAGGTGTATCGTGACGAAAAAGACTACTACTTTTCGCCGACATCGCCATATCACACACATGGACCTGCTGTGGACTTCAAACATCCAGTGACCACATGGTTTCTTTACGGAGTCAATGCAAAACTTTTGCACGCTGTGAATGACGATTCATTGCTTCTTTCTTACGGAGCGCTTTTGAAGTTCAACATAGCCCAGAGGCACCACATCGAGACATCCTACGAGCGCACGGACACCATAGTTGGCACGACAAGCACTCTTTATAACGAGGGACTGCTTCGTTTTTCCTATGTGTTCGAGTTCTAGAGGATATCGAAAAAACTTAGCCTATTTCAGCACATAGCGCACCTCGACCTCGTTCTGGAAAAGGGGCTTCGGGTCGGCAGTGACATAATCCATTGAAAGAGCGCTGTTCCTGAGATAGGTGTTCATTAATGAGATGCCATAGTATCGGGTTGCGTCTGCGACCTTTTCATAGTCCCAGTTTTGGGCACCACACCCGTCCCCAAGAGCCTCCTTTGCATCAGGATAGCCTGCCTTCTCGGCGATTTCCGTAAGATTGAAACGGCAAAGGTCGGTAAAAGAATAGTGCCCAGCCCTTTTTACATCCACAAGAAACTTGGGCGGATTGAAGTATTCCCACGGCGCCTCCATCGAATACTTGAAATCGAGAGTCTTGTCCATCTCGCCACCCATGATCATGATGGGCACAAAGACCTCCTCTGGCAAACAACCGCCAAGCACAGTCATCTCTGCTGCTGGGGACATAGCCAGAATCGCCTTCAGATTCGGGATGCGACACATGACAGCAAGCGCAGTGTAACCCCCAAAGGAATGCCCTGAAACCCCGACACCTTCAAGCGATATTGCTCCGTAGAAATCGTTTTTCGGGTCTTCGTCCCATTCTTTTGCTTTAGTTACAAGGAACTCCACATCAACAGGTCTTGCAAATGCAGAGTCGTTCAAGGATTTAGGGTCATAGCCATTTTGTAATAAGTCCCACAGCGTGTTTCCTTCATGGTCTGGGGCGAGCACGATGTATCCGTGAGATGCAAGGGCAACGGTAAAGAAGGCGTTTTGAAACCTGATTGCATAAGCCCCATGAGAGAAGATGACAAGCGGGAATGGGCGGTTTTCCTTTCGCACAGGCGCATCACGCACAGCGCTTGTTCTTAGCACGCCTGTCTGGATGCCTTGAATGAGTGGCTTCACAGCGTCAGGGGCTTGCTCCAAAGGGTCGTATGTGTATCCCTCCATGTTTTTTGCCTCGTCACCTGCAGGATACCAGATTTCTGTGACCAGTCGTCTTGGCGTCCCATCTTCTTTAGGTCTCGATGGGTCGAGTAGCTCCACTGTGCGCACACCAACAGGCAGGATTGTGGTCAAAGGGTTTGGTGCATAGTCCTGACCAGCCAAAGGCATCTGAACCTCTTCCCTCTTAGAGCAGGCACAGGCAACCATGATTGCGAAGAGGATAGACCATTTTTTCATATGCTCTTCCGTCCAAGAGCCAAAGGCAGGATACATTGGGGAAAGGATTGTATCAATGAGATTTGTCCAATGTCGAATGGGCGGGCATTTCATAGCAAACTACGCCAGGTCGAGATATGCGCTGACACGGGAGCAAGGCAAGGCTCAGGCGAGATTGTGTCGTCCGAAATAACGCAAGGTGCAAGTCCGCCAGTGCTTTTTTAGGGTTTACCTTTCATTATCTGGTATTCCTCTCCGTCGTGGCGCAAAAGAACAGGCTCATTGTCAAATACGGTGCTCAAAAGCACTGGTCTCTTCCATATCGAGGCGATGTTTTGAAGGGTCTGCCTTGCCCAATCACGCCTTAGCTCAACTCCCTCAAACCTGTGTTCCAAAAGCAACTCCCCACGGTTTCCATAGTTTCCATCAACCACGCTTATAAATGGCTCCCCAAGGTTTACAAGCCCAGACAAAAGCCTCTCCTTTATCTTTTGGAACTCCCTCGACTCGATACGCCATACCCCTTGTTGGTCCCGCCCGTAAGTAAACAGTTTCGAGCGTGCAACAAACTCCTCTGTCAGAAACTCATCAATGAAGGTCACATCGTTGTGCACCCTTCGAACTTCAAACAACTTCTGAAGCCCAAGACCAAGCCTCCTATCCCACCTCTCCTTTTCCTGCATGTCCTCGCACTCATCGTATTCCTTGCCGAACTTCCCCTTGTTCCATCTGTCCTCGATGTCTCGAAGCAATGCCAGCCCAAGCGCATAAGGGTTCAGTTGAAACCTCATCGGAGCAACAGTGGCGCTGTGCCTGTCCGCAAAATCAATCACTTCTGATGGCTTCAAAAGCCTTTCTGTCAATATCTTCGCATGCCAGAAAGACGCCCACCCCTCATTGAGTATCTTTGTCATCGCCTGAGGCGCAAAGTAATAAGCCTCTTCCCTAACCATTGAGAGCACATTCTGTTCCCACCTCTCGAGGGGGGCATAAAGCGCCAAAAACCCCATCACATCCCGCTCTGGTTCAGGTGGAAAAGCCTTTTGCTTCTTTGCCTCCTCCTGTGCCCGCTTCCTTGCTTCCTCGAGGACATGAGGTGGGTTCACATAGGGGTCTAGATACTTCTTTGTCTTGAACCTGAAAGCCTCTTTGTCGTTCTTCTCCCTCCCAACCTCCTCCTCCTTCCCTTCCCTTCGCCTCACCACATAAGGGGCATGGAAATCAATCAAATTCTGGATGCTCAAACACTTGTCCAGAAATGCTTCCACCTTATCCAGCCCGTAAATATCAACATATCTTCTTACCCTCGCACCATGATTCGCTATCTCGTCCAGCATTCGCCTGTTCGTTGGTGCAAACCATGCGTTGTTCTTGAAGAAATCCACATGAGCGAACACATGCGCAATGACCATCTTGTGTTCGAGCTCCGAGTTGTCTTCCAGTAAATAGGCGTTCGCTGGGTTGCTATTTATCACCATCTCGTAAATCTTGTGCAGTCCATAGCGATAGCTCTTCGTGAGCCTTTCATATTCCATCCCAAAGCGCCAATGTGGATACCTGTTTGGAAACCCTTCGTATGCAGCAAGTTCGTTCATGGTCTCGAAATCCACTATCTCGAAGTGCGTTTCGAAGAAATCAAGACCATAGGACTTAGCAACCCCTGCAACCTCTTCAACCAGTGCCTGTAACCTTTGCCTCGAAACTCCCACCCTACCTCCCCTTCTGCAAGAACACCTTTATGGCATCAAGGATTTTTTCCCTTCCGTCTATCTCTGTGGCAACAACCGCCTCTTCATTGCCGAGGTGCTCCGTCAAATCCTTCAAGAACTGCCCACTTCCATAAGGGCTCTTCACCTGTCCGTAAGCGAACTGATTGACTGCGGGCAATAAAGACTTCTTCACGACCTCAATAGCAAGCAGGGAGTCGTCCGATGACCAGTTGTCGCCGTCTGAAAAATGGAAGGCATAAATATTCCATTCCAGAGGCGAGTATTCCTTTTCTATCATCTCGGCACACAACTTGTAAGCAGAAGAGATCATCGTCCCCCCTGCCTCCTTGGTCCTAAAAAATGTATCCCTATCAACCTCCCTAGCGCTTGCATCATGCGTGATGTATCTAGCGGAAATGTTCTTGTAGTGGGCACGAAGCCATGTGTCCAGCCAGAAACAGGTAATCCTCACCAACTCTTTCTGTTCGTCCCCCATAGACCCTGACACATCCATCATGTATATGATCACCGCCTTGGACTGAGGCATGGGCGCTTCCTTCCATGACCTGTATCTAAAATCCTCTCGCACAGGGACAACGACTGGGTCCTCTGGGTCGTAAAGCCCAGATGAGATAGTCCTTTTCAATGCCTGCTTGTAAGTGCGCCTGAAATGCCTGAGCGACTGCGGACCAACCCTATAAATCCCCGTAAACTTGACCTTCCTTGTCAAAATCTGGTCAGCGCCCTTGGGCTTTATCCTTGGAAGTCCAAGCTCCTCGCCAAGTATTTCTGCAAGTTCTTCAATGGTGAACTCGACCTCAAGGATGTGCTCGCCAGGCTGGTCACCAGCACCCCCTCCCCCATCCCCTTCCTGAGCATCCACCCCGAGCGCATCCCCTTCTTCGCCCTCCCCCTGCCCTACCCCCCCTTCGCCTCGCCCAGCTAGGTGAAACTTGGGCAACTCTATCTGGGGCACAGGAATGCTAACTACATCTTTTCCTTCCTTTCCTATCAGCTCCCCCCTGCTTATGTACTTCCTCAAGTCCTCCCGCACCTTCCCACGCACGATCTGTCTGAACCTTGCGTGGTCTTTCTCGATCCGCCTTATGAACTCGTCAACAGGCATTTGTGCCCCCACTCACTCCCTTTCCCTTGCATCGCCTCTCGCAAATATGCTTGCAACATAGGTCAGCACATCCGCAGCAGAAACTTCATTGTATCCGTAATACTTGATAAGCCTAGCCTTTACTATCTCGATCTTCTCTTGAGTCTCACGGTCCACCACATCCGACAAAAGGCTTGAAAGCCTTATTGTGTCACGGGAATCCTCGAAAAGTTTCGCCTCCAGCGCCTTGTAAAGCCTTTCGTTGCTCTTGTAATCGAAGGGCTTGCCCTCCAGAGCAAGTGCCCCTATATAGTTCATTATTTCTCGCCTGAAATCGTCCTTTCTGCTTTCGGGTATATCAATCTTCTCCTCTATAGACCTCATCAGTCTCTCGTCAGGCTCTTCCTCCCTCCCCGTGAACTTGTTTCTGACCTTCTCCTTTTGCAAATACGCCTTGACATTCTCGAGATAGTTTGCGCAAAGCCTTGCTATCGCCTCCTCATCTGCAGAAATTGCCCTTTGCACCTCATTCTTCACGATCTCATCATACTCTTCCTTTACATGAGTCAAAAGTTCCTGATACCTTTTTCTTTGTTCCTCGCTCGTTATCAGACTGTGATGCCTTAGCCCGCCCTGCAGCTCATTCATCACAAGGAACGGATTTACCACCCCTTCACCCTTATCCGACACAATGACATGCGAAATCCTGTCCTGAACATATCTAGGGCTTATCCCTTCCATCCCTTCCCTTTCGCTTTCCTTCCTGAGCTCTCGCACAGTGTCCTGGGTGAAGCCTGGCAGAACCTTGCCATCGTAAAGTTTCATCTTCTGGATGAGCGTCATGTTGTGCTTCTTTGGAGGGGTCAACCTTGTGAGCACCGCCCACATCGCAGCAACCTCGATCGTATGTGGCGCAATATGTACCCCCCTTACCTTCCCTCGCCCGAACTCCTTCTCGTATATCTTTATTTCGTCACTGAGCCTTGTGACATAAGGGATGTCAATCTTCAGCGTGCGGTCTCGCAATGCCTCCATGTATTCGTTCTGCAAGAGTTTCTTGTATTCCGCCTCGTTCGTGTGACCAATGATGACCTCGTCAATGTCTGTCTGAGGGAACTTCTTTGGCTTTACCTTGTGCTCTTGCGTTGCGCCCAACAAATCGTAAAGAAAAGCCACATCGAGCTTCAATATCTCGATGAACTCGCAAAGCCCTCTGTTCGCTATGCAAAACTCGCCATCGAAGTTGAAGGCACGGGGGTCAGAGTCGCTTCCATATTCCGCAATCTTCCTATAGTTTATGTCCCCTGTGAGCTCCGTTGAATCTTGATTCTTTTCGTCCTTTGGCTGGAAAGTCCCTATCCCAACTCTGTCCTGCTCGCTAAAGCAGAACCGCCTTACATGCACATGCGAAATCACCTTTGTCCAATCCCCTTCATACATGTCCATGAGTTGCCTGAAATAAAACCTACATGGGGGGCAAAGGTCTTGAAGAAGATGTTCGTTTTCAGGACCTGTCGAAAGCCCCAGTTCCCTTAGCGCCTGCTCTCGCCACTCCCGTGGTATCAGATGCAAAGGCTCCTCGTGCATCGGGCAATGGAAAATCTCGGGCTTGCCATTTATCTCGGGGGGGATGTCCCAATAGAAGGTGAAAATAGCACCTTCGGGCAATCGTGTATATTGTTCAAGACCACGCTTGAAAAGCCGAACTATTGTTGACTTCGCACTCCCAACTGGACCGTGCAGTAAGATGATCCGTTTTTGCGGGCCATAACCCTTTGCAGCCGCCTTCAAGACATCCATCAGCCTCATCAACGCAACATCAATGCCATATACTGCGTCACGCCCTCCGTTCTGTTCGTCAAGGAAAAAGTTGTAACGGATGATCTTCTTCTTGGCGTCCATATATTCGGTCACACCATGAGACACGACCATGTCGTAAAGACGGGCATGGGCGGAGCGAACAACTTCAGGCTGTTCATGCACCATCTTTAGATAGTCTAAAAACGACCCGACCCAGTTCAAATCTTTGTATTCTTCCTGACGATGATATTGTGCCAGTCTATCGAGGATTTCCATATTTCCTCCTTAGAACCCAAAGGATATTATATCGCCTTGATGCACCAATGGAAAAACTTTGATAGGATAATCCTATGCTTTATTGCCTTTTTCAAAGGATCAAAAGACTTGCTGTTTGGAGCGTGGCGGTTCTTTGGGCGGTCGGAATGACAATGGCACAGACTCGCGCAGAAAGTCCTGAGGAGGTCAAGGAGAGGCTTCTTAGGGCGCTATTTACCGACAGGAGTGCAAAGGTAAGGGCGCAGGCAGTACTAAGCCTTGCGGATTTTACGAACGATGAAAGCGTGCTTGACGCGCTGATCCAGACCATGTCAGACAAAAGCCCAATCGTGAGAGGCACTGTTGCAAGGGTGTTGGGATTGTCAAGGGCGAAAAGGGCTTTTTGGGTCCTGTGCGAGGCGTCTTTTGACAAGGATAAATTCGTAGCAAAGTGGGCAAGCGAGGGGCTATTGGAGGTGCTCAAAGGTGGTCATAGCCTCAAAGTCAGCGTGGATGCCCAGGTTGGGAACATCCGTAATGCAACATCAGTTGAGCGAGAAGATATAAGACGAATGATGATGGATGGGCTTTTGTCAGTGCTCACAAAGGAATCCAATATTGACATAGAGACGAGGCTGATCGACTTTGCGGGAAACGGCGGTTCTTCGGGCGCTCGGGATGACATCATGCTTTCTGTAGTTGCACTACTAGAAGACGCAAGAAAAGAGGATGGGGTGGGCGTCGCAACGATAAAGGTCAGAGTTACATCTGTGCATGGCTGTAAGGTCTGGGAGGGCACAGGCGAAGGGCGGGCGGTTGCAAAGAAGGCGGAGGAAGACGAGTTTCGAGATGAATATTCAATGCCAACCCCCGAGATTGACCCAAGAATAGAAGCGAGCGAGATTGGTGCAAGGCAAGCAATCCTTGCATTTATCAGGACTATTCGTGAACAGACCACCGAGACACTAACAAAAGGAGGGCAGGATGGCAGATAAGAAGTACAAAAGAAGGAAAATCATAGTGCTTCCATCTTTTCAGGTGCGCTATACCGCAATGCTTGTCGTGGTGGCGCTCCTTGTGTGCTCAGTGCTGGGCGTCCTCTATGTCGAGACACTAAAAGAGCAGACACGGATTCTCACAGCAAAGACAGGCGTGATAAGCGGAGACAAGAAGGACGAAGAGTTCGCAAAAGACCTCGAGGAAAAGACATACGAAAGCGAGGACAAAAAGAAGATTCTAGGTCTGGTTGTTGCATCTTTCGTTCTATGCGTTGTCCTTGCTTATGTGGGGATAAGGAGCACATTCAAAAGTGCTGGACCTATCTATGCGGTTTCCAGGATACTGAAGGCAGTGGCGATGGGCAAGATGGATGCGTTTAGACATTTTAGAAAAGGCGATGACTTCAAGTTTCTGGAAGAAGATTTGATGGCGCTGAGGGACTTTCTGAAAAAAGAGGCGTTGGCTGATGCGGACTTCTTGAACAGGATTGCCGAGACCATAAAAAGTTTGCCCATTGCCAGCGACAAGGCTGACAGGGCAGTGATTGACGAACTTATATCCGACATCCAGGAATATGCAAAGGGCAAGGTCGAAAGATATTAAAAGATGCAAAAGGCACTTTTCATAAACCCCCCGATTATCCTGCAAAAAGATTTTATTGACTATCCCTATTTCGCAAACTACTACATTTTAGAACAGGCGGGGCGATGCGCAAAGGCAGGCTTTGATGTCATCGTGCTCGATGCATTTGCTCAGGAAAAATCGGGGCTTTATGAGGTTGAAGGGGGGTATTTGCTGGGTGTGCCTGTAGAAGAATTGCTTGGACTTGCCCCCCAAGGAGATTTTGATTTGGTCGTTATTCTAGTGACGCCGTTTTCAAGACCGTGGGAACCTCACGCGATGCTAAAGGAGCTAGCATCCTTCGCGTGCAAAAGATATGCCTCTGCGACGCTTGTGCTCGCTGATTGCCATCTGGGGGGGATGAACTATGTTGAGTATGACGGAAAACGATTGCTTTCCTTTGTGGAGGGGGTTGACTGTGTGCTTAGATATGGAGGGCACGCCTTTTTCGATGAACCATGGCGCTTGCTTGAGCTCAAAGGAAAAGGCGTGGAAATCAAAGCCCCTCTTAGCAAGGTCCTTACTTTCCCAATGCCCATGTTCGAGGCAGTGAACAACCGCCATCTAAGCGCCTTCCTTTCAAGGGTCTTCTCTGGCAAGATTGCGAACCCTTTCTCCATTACAAAAGACACCCGCCCTTATATGTGCTCTCAAGGGTGTCCTTATCGCTGCATCTTTTGCACTAGCAACCCAGGATACAAAGGAAATGGAAAGAAGGTCTATGTGCAAAAGCCCCTCGATGTCATAAAGCATCAGACCTATCTTTTGCAAAAGATAACTGGGGCGACTAAGATTTTTGTTCTGGATGATGTCGCAAACCTCCACAAGGATTTCGTCTCGATACTGAAATACTGGAACTCGCTTGGCTTACTATATGAGTTCCCTAACGGACTGCGTGCGGACAGGATTACCGAGGAAGTCGCAAGTTTGCTCAAGGGTCATGTAACGATACTCCCCATGTCCATCGAAAGCGCTTCAGACATTGACCTAAAAGACAGGATAAGAAAGAAGATTTCTGTAAGCGCGATGAAAAGGGCGCTAGAAATATGCAAGAACAACGATGTGCCGACCATGGTTCATTACATCATTGGCTTCCCATGGGAGACAAAAGACGATGTCATGGCAACACTATCGCTTGCTTATGAACTCTGGGAAAGATTTGGTGCCGCCCCAGCGGTCCAGTTTGCGACGCCGACTCCAGGGTCAGAACTTTATGATGCGGTCGTCCGAGAGCGCCTTATTGACCCCGATTCTTATGACATATCAGACCCCCTTCTTTTCCAGCACAAAAGCGCATTTTCGCCCCCCAAAATCCCCCCGAACTTCCTTGAAAGGGCTTTGTGGGCGCTTAGGACACGGGTAAATGCGACGCAATCGAAAAAGATAATAATCAATGTCACATACAGATGCATAAACAACTGCGTGTTCTGCGCAATTTCCAACAGGATCAAGAAGGATATTCCCCTTGGGAAAATCAAGGAAATCCTTGAAAAGCATCGCCAGGAAGGGGTCGA
>Ga0123519_10014021_pt1 | contig 11446 bp, 10 predicted proteins | sample YelNatPaOPRAMG02_FD_87396 | JGI IMG/M metagenome (GOLD analysis project Ga0123519, IMG submission 87396) | Hot spring microbial communities from Yellowstone National Park - Yellowstone National Park OP-RAMG-02 (version 2) | ecosystem: Environmental > Aquatic > Thermal springs > Hot (42-90C) ... | reverse complement strand
ATTTTGTCTAAATCGTCCCTGTTTTCCCTTTAAAAGATCTGAGAGCGATTTAAGAGGCCTTTTTCCCTCACCTTTTACAGAAAAAGTTCTTCTACCATTATCAAAGAGTGTGTCAACAGCTTCCTGAAGCATACGCATTTCGTTTCTCAATATCACATCGGGAGCTTTAATTTCCTGTAATTTTTTAAGACGATTATTTCTATTGATAACCCTTCTATATAGATCATTTAAATCTGCCGTTGCAAATCGTCCACCTTCTAATGGGACAAGGGGCCTTAAATCGGGTGGAAGAACTGGTAATACCTTCAAAACCATATGCTCGGGCTTATTACCCGATTTAATAAAAGCCTCTACTATTTTAAGTCTTTTTAAATGCTCCTGTTTTCTTTGTTCTGAAGATTCTATTTTTATTTTTGATCTTAAATCATATCCTAATTCTTCGAGATCCAGTGTTGCAAGCATCTCCAATATTGCTTCTCCACCCATTTTTGCAACAAATTGTTTTTTTTCTTCTTCAAGCTTTATATAGTCTTCTTCGGTAATAAGTGAATATTTACGCAAATTTGTATCACCAGGATCCAAAACTATATATGACTCATAATAAGCAATTCTTTCTAATACCGTATTGGGAAGACCTAAGATGTAACTGATATATGAAGGGACATTCTTTAAGAACCAGATGTGAACAACTGGAACAGCCAATTCTATGTGCCCCATTCTTTCACGTCTAACTTTAGAATGCGTAACTTCTACGCCACATCTATCACATACTACGCCCCTATATCTGATTCTCTTATATTTTCCGCAATTACATTCCCAATTACGAACAGGCCCAAATATTTTTTCGCAAAACAATCCATCTCTTTCGGGTTTAAAAGAACGATAATTAATGGTTTCGGGCTTTGTAACTTCACCAAAAGACCAGTTTCTGATTGTATCAGGTGATGCAAGCCTGATACTAACCTCTGTTATTTCCTGATATTTATTCTTTACAAGATTATTTGTTTCAGCCACTAAAAAAGCCTCCTTTTATTTTTTAAAAATCTCTTGACTAAAGAGATTTTACCACTTCGCCGTCAACCTTGACTTCTATGTCTAAAGCCAAGGCTTTAATTTCGCGTATTAAAACTTTAAAAGCTTCTGGTATTCCTGGTCGTGGAGCATTTTCGCCTTTTACAATTGCTTCGTAAATTCTTGACCTACCCATAATATCATCACTCTTTACCGTTAGCATCTGCTGTAAAGTGAAGGCTGCTCCATAAGCCTCTAATGCCCATACTTCCATTTCTCCAAAACGCTGACCACCAAACTGGGATTTTCCTCCCAGTGGCTGTTGTGTAACCAAAGAATATGGACCTATTGAACGGGCATGTATTTTATCATCAACAAGATGACAAAGCTTCATCATATAAATTGGACCAACAGTTATATCTCTCTCAAATGGTTCACCTGTAATTCCATCTCTTAATTGAATCTTTCCGTTTGGGGGAAGTCCTGCTTTCTTTAAAAGTTCCTCAACATCTTCTGGAGAGGCTCCATCAAAAACAGGTGTTGCGATCTTAATTCCTAATTTAGAAGCAGCCCACCCCATATGTGTTTCTAGAATCTGTCCAAAATTCATACGAGATGGAACACCCAGAGGATTTAAAATAATTTCAACCGGCGTACCATCGGGTAAGAAGGGTAAATCTTCTTGTGGAACTATCTTAGAAATAACACCTTTATTCCCGTGTCTTCCAGCCATCTTATCACCTATAGAAAGTTTTCTCTTTTTTGCCACATAAACTTTAACAAGCTGTAACACACCGGGTTTTAATTCATCACCTCTTACGATTTTGTCTATTTCTTTGTCAAGCTGATCTTCAAGCTTTGCTATCTTATCATTTGAATAAAACAAGACTTTTTCTGCCTTAATATTTTTGGATGAATCATTGCAAAGACCATTTTTAAAAGAAATATTAGATAAATCTATCTTGCTTAGTAACGATTTAGTCCATTTCTTTCCCTCGGGTACCACTGGCTCGTCTGTATGAATATTTGTAATGAGTCTGGTAGTTGTGCCTTCTAAAATCTCGGCTAGTTTCTCAAGCCGGGCTTTTTCAATTTCTTCTATTTGTTTTCCAATGCTTGCTTTTAGTTCTTCTATTAATTTTTTATCCTTTTTCTTGGAGCGTTTATCTCTATCTTTTCGTGAATAAATTTTTGTATCAAGAACAATTCCCTTAAGTCCTGGTGGAGCCTTAAGTGAAGAATCTCTTACATCTCCGGCTTTTTCTCCAAAAATGGCTCGCAGCAATCGTTCTTCGGGAGACAATTCGGTTTCACCTTTAGGTGTTACTTTACCAACAAGAATATCCCCGGCTTCAACCTCTGTTCCTATTCTTATTATTCCATTTTCATCAAGATTTTTTACCGCATCTTCACTTACATTTGGAATTTCTCTTGTTAATTCTTCTGGACCTCTCTTTGTATCCCGAACTTCGGTTTCAAATACTTCTATATGAAGTGACGTATATATATCATCTGCTACAAGCTTTTCTGAAACAATTATAGCATCTTCAAAATTATATCCACGCCAAGGCATAAATGCTACCATTACATTTCTTCCTAAAGCAAGCTCCCCATTCTTAGTTGCATGGCCATCTGCCAAAACATCACCTGCTTTTACTTTTTGTCCTACAGACACGCATACTTTCTGATTTATGCATGTATCCTGATTAGATCTTTCAAATTTGACAAGTTCGTAAGTGTCGTATTCAGAAAGTTCTAAAAGATCATCTGATGAGGATTTTAATTTTTTCACAACAATTTTTCTCGCATCAACTTTTTCTACTACCCCTGGATTTTTTGCAATAACCATGGCTCCCGAATCTTTTGCTGCGCGTGCCTCTAGACCTGTTCCAATTATTGGTTCTTCGGTATTAAGCAATGGCACAGCCTGACGCTGCATATTAGAACCCATAAGTGCCCTGTTTGCATCATCATGTTCAAGGAAAGGAACAAGTCCGGCAGCAACCGATACAAGTTGCATTGGCGAAACATCCATATACGAAACATCTTTGGGAGAAACCATTAAAAAATCGCCTCTAAATCTGACAAATATATTTTCTTGAGTAAGTCTTCCTTTCTCATCAACAGGTGTATTTGCCTGTGCAATTTTATAATTATCCTCCTGATCGGCTGTAAGATATTCTATTTCTCCTGTTAGTCTTCCATCTTTAATTTTTTGATACGGAGTTTCTATGAAACCATAATCATTAACACGAGCAAATGTTGAAAGCGAAGCAATCAAACCTATATTTGGTCCTTCGGGAGTTTCTATAGGACATAGGCGTCCATAATGTGTATGATGAACATCCCTAACCTCAAAACCCGCACGTTCTCTGGTAAGTCCTCCAGGTCCTAAAGCACTAACCCTTCTTTTATGTGTTAATTCTGCTAAAGGATTGGTCTGGTCTAAAAATTGTGATAACTGTGATGTGCCAAAAAAAGATTGAATTACTGTAGAAACTGTTCGGGCATTGATAAGATCCTGAGGCGTAATATTTTCATTATCTCTAATACTGAGTCTTTCTTTTACTGTTCGTACCATTCTTGTAAGCCCAACCGTAAACTGGGCAGCAAGCAACTCTCCCACAGAACGAACACGACGATTACCTAAATGATCTATATCATCCAAAAAACCTTCTCCACTACCTAAGCCAACAAGATATTTTAACGCTGCTACAATATCTTCTTTAGAAAGAACATTTGAACCTTCTGGATGTTTTACATTAAGCCTCGTATTTAGTCTGTATCGTCCAACATCTCCCAAATCGTATCTTTTTTCATCAAAAAACATTTTATTTATAAGATTTCTTGCAGTCTCAATATTTGGTGGATCACCAGGCCTCATTGTTGAATATATATAAATAAGAGCTTCTTCTTCTGTTTTTGTAGTTTCTTTTTCTTTCTCAATCGTATTTCTTATAATTTCATTTCCATGTTTTGATATATTTTCGGATAATATATGAATTTCATCTATTTTATTTGAAATTAATTTTTGAAATATTTCTTCTGTAATTTTTTCATTTGCCTCTATTATTATCTCACCCGTATCTTTATTAAAAACTGTGGTAGCATTAATTTTGTTTATTATTTTGTCTTTATTTTTTGATGTTACTTCAACTTTTTCGCGTTTATGAAAAAGAGCAAGAATTTGTTCGTCGGTAGAATAGCCAAGCGCACGAATTAAAATAGTAGCTGGCATCTTTTTGCGGCGGTCAATATTAATTGTAATATAATTATCAGATTCTAGAATCATTTCTATCCACGAACCTCGCTGAGGAATAATTCTTGCTACTATTTCCTTCTCTCCTGTAATTTGCTCCTCTTCATCAAAAGTGATTCCCGGTGATCTATGCAACTGACTAACTATAACACGCTCGGCTCCGTTAATAACAAATGTGCCTCTTTCTGTCATTAATGGTATTTCGCCAACATAGACTTCGTTTGTAATTTTTTCAACAAATTTTTTTGTTTCCCCATCTTGCTCAAAAATGCTTAACGACATATCAACTTTTAAAGGCGATGCATAAGTCATTCCCCTATCTTTGCATTCTTTTATTGAATATTTAGGAACCCCGAGCTTATATCCCTCATACTCCAGAGAATAATAACCTTTTGAATCATTAATCGGAAAAAGACTTAAAAAAACGCCATGTAATCCCTGCTTTTTCCTTAAACGAGGTGGTACATCGGCCTGAAGAAATTCTTTATACGATTTGGTCTGAATCTCAAGAAGATTAGGCAAATCCATTACTTTCTTTATACGAGCATAACTTTTACGTTCTGTCATTAGTATTGCCTCTTCTGTTAATACTTTACAAAAATATTGATAATTCACTTATAATAGATTTTTTTATCTATTACAAGGAATAAAATTATAAAAGAATACACTAATAAATACCAATATTGGTATTATGTATATTCTTAAAATTGCTAAATTTATTAATTTCAAATTTATTTTAAAAACTATTTTATTTTATTTCTACAACAGCACCATTTTCTTCTAGCTGTTTCTTAATATTTTCTGCTTCGGCTTTAGGAATTCCTTCTTTAACAGTTTTTGGTGCACCTTCAACAAGATCTTTTGCTTCTTTAAGACCAAGTCCTGTAATTGCCCGTACTACCTTAATTACATTAATCTTTTTTGCACCACCATCTTTTAGAACAACAGTAAATTCTGTTTTTTCCTCAGCTGGTGCAGATGCCGCAGCAGCGCCACCTGCTGGTGCAGCAACAGCAACTGGTGCCGCTGCCTTTACACCAAACTTATCTTCGATAGCCTTTATAAGATCACATAATTCCAAAACCGTTTTGCTTCCGATTGCTTCTACTATTTCTTCGTTTGTTAATGTTGCCACGATATTACCTCCATAATAAAGTTAACGTTTATCTTAATTTTTTTAATTTTATTAATTTTCTCATTACTATATTATTTAGTTTCTGTTTCTTTTTTTCTTTTTACTGCATCTATTACTCCAACAAAATTTATCATTACTCCATTTAAAGTTCCTGCTAATTTTGACATAGGAGCAGAAAGAACTCCCAAAAGCTGCGAAAGAAGTACATCTTTTGGCGGTATATCTGCCAATCTTTTTATATCATCGCCTTTAAATGTTGTTCCATCAACATAAGCCACTTTTACATTAAGCAATTTTAATTCTTTATTTTCTTTCTCACATTCATTTTGAAAATCCCTGATAATTCTGGCAGGAGCCATACCATCTTCATCTGCCAATACAACACCTGTTTGACCCTTTAAAAAAGGAATTAATTCTGTCTTACCACATCTTTCTAATGCAATTCTTGCAAGGGTATTTTTTACAACAACATATTTCATTTTATTTTTACGAATATTGTTACGGAATTTTGTTATTTTTTCAACATTTATTTTATTAAAATCTGTTAAGAAAATACCCTTTGCTTGTTTGAATTCTTTTTCAAGAATTTCTATGGTTTTTGTTCTTTCGGTTTTTGTTGACATATTTTTGCTTGCCTTTTTTTATTTTATCTTTTTATATATTTGCTAAAAAACCTTTTGTTATATTTTCACAAGTGAATCTGCTTTTATTTTTATGCCATGTCCCATTGTACTGGTTAAAACAACTTTTTTAATATAATGTCCTTTTGCAGAAGCTGGTTTTGCTTTAATAAGAGCCTCTAGAAATGTTTTAATATTTTCTATAAGTTTTTCTGTTTCAAAAGAAATTTTGCCTACCGTTGCATGCACTATCCCGCCTTTTTCTGACCTGAATTCTGCCTTACCGCGTTTTATTTCTTTAACAGCTTTTCCAACATCCATTGTTACTGTTCCAACCTTTGGATTTGGCATTAATCCTCTTGTGCCGAGTATTTTACCTAGCTTACCAACAATCTTCATCATATCGGGTGTTGCAATGCAAGCTTCAAAATCAAGCCATCCGCCATTTATTTTTTCTACCATGTCCTCTGCTCCAACATAATCTGCCCCTGCTTCTTTTGCCTCTTCTGCCTTTGAACCAGTAGCAAAAACTAAAACTTTTACAGTTTTTCCCAAACCATTTGGTAATACAACAGCACCACGAACATTCTGATCACTTTTTGATGGATCTATGCCTAAATTAACGGCAATATCTACACTCTCATCAAATTTTGATATTTTATTAGTTTTTAAAAATTCTATTGCTTCCTGAACAGAATATTCTTTTAGTTTATCTAATTTTTCTCGGGTCATTCTCCATTTTTTACCATGTCGTTTCATTTGTTATTGCTCCCTGTTTATTAACCATTCTTATTCTTTAATAATAACACCCATACTTCTTGCTGTACCTGCTACCATTTTCATGGCTGATTCTAGGCTAGCTGCATTTAAATCGGGCATTTTTGTTTGTGCTATCTTTTTTACTTGTTCCTTTGTTAAAGTACCAATCTTTTCTTTATTAGGTACACCAGAACCTTTTTCTAAACCAAGCTCTTTTAAAATTAATACAGACACGGGAGGTGTTTTGGTAATAAAAGTAAAAGATCGGTCTGAATATACAGTAATAACTACTGGAATAGTCATTCCATTGGCATCTTTAGTGCGCGCATTAAAGGCTTTGCAAAATTCCATTATATTAACCCCATGCTGTCCTAAAGCCGGCCCAACAGGAGGAGCTGGATTAGCCTGCCCACCAGGAATCTGAAGTTTTATTATTGCATTTACTTTTTTTGCCAATTTATATCTCCCTTCAAAATCTAATTTATTTATTACATTAACTAGCTTATTGGAACTACGTGTGAAAAATCAACTTCAACAGGCGTAGATCTTCCAAAAACACTTACCATTACCTTTATTTTTCCTTTTTCTGGATGAATTTCGTTAACAATCCCATCAAAATCTTTAAACGGTCCTTCTTTTATTTTTACAGAATCGCCTATCTGAAATGGAATCTCAGAAACATCCTGTTTTATACTTTTTTCGGCTTGTCCTAATATTCTTGCTATTTCTTCATCTTTAATAGGCTGCGGATTTTTTCCACCAACAAAGCCAGTTACACCATTAATATTTCTAATAAAATGAGATGTTTCTTTATTAAGCTCCATTTCAACCAAAATATAACTAGGGAAAAATTTTCTGGTTGATTTTATCTTTTTCCCATTTTTTACTTGCACTACATCTTGAACAGGCATAAGCACTCTGCCAATCTGGTCTTTAAACTCATTACTGGCAATATAATTTTGTATATATTCCATTACCTTTGATTCTTGCCCCGAATAAGTATGAACAGCATACCAACGTTTTGCCATCAAACATTCCTTCTTTTTACAAATGTATTTTAAGCAATAAACCTATTATTCTGTTAACAACCTGATCACAAACATAAACATAAACTGCCATTAAAAGGCTTAATATTATCACAAGCATTGTTGCGCCCATCAATTCGTTACGAGTGGGCCAACTTACCTTCTGCATTTCTATGCGAACTTCTTTTATATATTCAATTAACTTTTTCATAAATTATCTTCTTTTTATTTATCAGGTCTGGAGGGACTCGAACCCCCAACCAATGGTTTTGGAGACCACTACTCTACCAATTGAGCTACAGACCTTCATACATACTAAGTTGTTTGTTTTATTTTGCCTCTTTATGAACAGTATGCTTTCTTTCAAACGGACAATATTTTTTAATTTCTAGACGTTGTGAATGTTTCTTTTTATTTTTTGTTAAAGTATAATTATGTCTGTTACACGACTTACATTCTAACGTAATAATTTCTCTTGGCATCTACTTACCACCTGTTTTTATATTTAATTTATTCTATAATTTCTGTAACTGTTCCGGCACCAACGGTTCGGCCACCTTCGCGTATTGCAAATCGCAAAGACTTTTCCATAGCAATTGGAGCAATAAGTTCTACGCTTAAAGAGGCATTGTCTCCAGGCATTATCATTTCTACACCTTTATCTAAGGTTAAGCTGCCTGTAACATCTGTTGTCCTAAAATAGAACTGTGGACGATATCCACTAAAAAATGGAGTATGTCTTCCACCTTCTTCTTTAGAAAGCACATAAACCTGAGCCTTAAATTTTTTATGAGGAGTTATTGTTCCTGGTTTTGCTAAAACCATTCCTCTTACTACATCATCTTTTTCTATACCACGCAAAAGGCATCCAATATTATCGCCCGCTTCGGCTCTGTCTAACAGCTTGCGAAACATTTCTACACCGGTAACAACCGTCTTTTTTGTTTCTTTTATTCCAACAATTTCAACTTCATCACCTACTTTTACCGTTCCTCGCTCTACTCTACCTGTTGCAACAGTTCCTCTACCTGTAATAGAAAAAACGTCTTCAACAGGCATAAGAAATGGTTTATCTATTTCTCGTTTTGGAGTAGGAATATACTTATCTATTGCAGCCATTAAATCTAATATACACTTTTGTTTTTCTGGATCTTCGGGATTCTGTAACACCTGAATCGCACTGCCTCTAATAATTGGAACCTCATCACCCGGAAATTCATATTTAGAAAGCAGTTCGCGAATTTCCATTTCAACAAGGTCAAGAAGTTCTGGGTCATCAACTGTATCTACTTTGTTAAGAAAAACAACTATATATGGAACTCCAACCTGACGAGCAAGAAGAATGTGTTCACGTGTTTGAGGCATAGGACCATCTGCAGCACTTACAACTAGAATAGCACCATCCATTTGAGCCGCACCGGTGATCATGTTTTTAACATAGTCTGCATGTCCGGGGCAGTCTACATGTGCATAGTGTCTATTTTCGGTTTCATATTCAACGTGTGAAGTTGCAATTGTAAGAATTTTTGTTTCGTCTCTTCTACCTTGAGATTCGGAAGCTTTTGCGACTTCATCGTAAGAAACAAATTTTGCAAGACCCCTTAACGACATAACTTTTGTAATGGCTGCTGTTAAAGTTGTTTTACCATGATCAACATGACCAATTGTTCCTACATTAACATGCGGTTTTTTTCGTTCAAATTTTTCTTTTGCCATGATACTCCCCTTTTAAATGTGAGGTAAATGATTTTTTTATTTTTTCTTTTTCTTTTTTATCTCATCCTTTTTTTTTAAAGCCCACGACCGGGATCGAACCGGTGAACCTCATCCTTACCAAGGATGTGCTCTGCCAACTGAGCTACATGGGCAACATTTTTATAAAAAGCGGGCAATGAGACTCGAACTCACAACAGCCACCTTGGAAGGGTGGAGCTCTACCACTTGAGCTATGCCCGCATTTTTCTCTTGGGTAGGGATGGTTTCGAACCACCGTAGGCATAAGCCAATGGATTTACAGTCCATCCCCTTTAACCACTCGGGCACCTACCCATATTTCTTATAAAAACATCCTATTTTTTTCGCCTTTATTCTTGGAGCCGATGGAGGGACTCAAACCCCCGACCATCCGATTACAAGTCGGATGCTCTATCAACTGAGCTACATCGGCATATATATATTCCTGCAAAAAATTTTTCAAAAAATAATATATGTTAAATATAATAGTCAAAATTTTTATTATAATTTATTAATTTTTTTATTTTTTAATTACCTCATCTATAATTCCATACTTTTGTGCCTCTTCTGCAGACATAAAAAAATCTCTATCTGTATCCTCCTCAATTTTTTTAATAGGCTGACCTGTATGTTCAGATAAAATTTTATTAAGTCTATCCCTAACTTTTATCATTTCTTCTGCCTGTATTTTTATTTCGGAAGCCGGGCCAAAAAAGTTTCCTGCTATCAGTGGCTGATGTATCATAACACGGGCATTTTCCCAGCTTTGCCTTTTTCCCTTTGTACCGGCACATAATACTATAGCACCCATACTTGCAGCAAGTCCCATACAAATTGTTTTTATATCGGATTTAGAATTTTTCATTGCATCATATATTGCGAGTCCCGAACTAATCATACCACCCGGACTATTTATATAAAGAGTTATATCTTCATCACTCTGGGCGTTATAATACAAAATTTTTTTTACCACGTTTTCGGCAGATTCATCATTTATATCGCCCCAAAGAAATATTTCTCTCTTTTTAAGCATTTTTTCTTCTATTTCGCTTTCTACAAGCATTCTTTTTAATTCATTTACCAATGAGTTTGATTTTATGTTTTTCATTATTGGCTCCTTTTTATTTTATCTTTTCTTGTAACTCTTTATCTAAACTTGTTTTTATTTTGCATTCAACCACACTATTCGGCAGATCTCTTATTTCTATTTTGAGCTCTGTTAGTTTATTTCTTATTTTATCTGCCTCAGAAAAGTTTTTATTTCTTCTCGCATCATATCTTGCCCAAACAAGAGACACAACATTTTCTATTAATTTTTCATCTATATCATCTGATAAAATAAATCTTATTCTAAGACCATTTCTATCAAATTCTTTAACAATTGATTCTTCTTTTTCTTCTTTAAGCAAATCTAATCCTAAAATTTTATCTGCTTCTTGTATTGCAATATATTTTTCTTCCCTTGTAAAATTATTGTTTTTAACCAATGACCACAAACTTGCACATGCAACAGGTAGATTTAAATCGTCGCAAACAGCATCAAAAAAAGAACTAAGCATCTTCTCTACATTTTCATTTGAAATTTGATTATCTTGTTTTGGTTTGTTTGTGTAAAATTTAATTGCTTTCTTTAAATTAATATAACCTGTTTGCGCTGCATTTACGGCCTCAAACGAAAAAATCAAAGGGCTGCGATAATGAGCGCTGTAACAAAAATATCTATAGGATAGTGGTAAAATACCTTTCTCTTTAAGTAAATCAAGTGTAATAAAATTACCCGAAGACTTTGCCATTTTTCCCTTGTCAAGAACCAGAAACTCCCCATGTAACCAGTATTTAACAAATTTTTCTTGTGTAGCCGCTTCTGCCTGAGCTATTTCATTCGTATGATGAACACGTATAT